>Ga0116149_1004258_pt1 | contig 14171 bp, 7 predicted proteins | sample AD_UKC057_MetaG_FD_89787 | JGI IMG/M metagenome (GOLD analysis project Ga0116149, IMG submission 89787) | Active sludge microbial communities of municipal wastewater-treating anaerobic digesters from USA - AD_UKC057_MetaG | ecosystem: Engineered > Bioreactor > Anaerobic > Digestate | place: USA... | reverse complement strand
GGCCTCGAGCTCGCGCCGGCCCGGCGCGCCGTCGGTGACGTGCACGATCAGGTTGATGTCGCTCTCGGGCCCCGCCGTGGCGTTCTTCGTGCTCCCGAACACGTACATCCCGCGGATGCCGAACCGCTCGGCGTCGGCCTGTTCGGCGATCCGCTCGGCCATGCGCAGCCGCCAGCGCCAGTGGTCGTCGGTGACCAGCGACGGCGTCGCGGGGCGGCGCTCGAGGGGCGCCGGCGGCGCCTGCGCGAAGGCGGGGGGGCCGAACACGCCCATCGCGCGCTCCTGGTCGGCGTTCATCAGCACCCGCAGCACCAGGCCGCCGGTGGCCTGCGCGACGTCCACGACGTGCACGACGTGGGCGAGGTGGCGGAACTCGGGCAGCACTTCGGCGAGGGCGTTCCGGGCGCCCCGCAGGAACCCCTCGTTCAGCGCCTGTCCGGCCTCGTCGGGGAAGAGCGGCAGGTAGCGGATGCCGGCCTCGACGAGGTCCTGGAAGAAGTGCGTCCCGAACGAGAGGTCGGGCACCGAGCCGCCCCGGCGGGCGGCGATCTCGATCAGCACGGCGGCGTTGTTGATGTCGGAGTAGGTGACGCTGACCCCGAGCTTGATGTCTCCGCGGCTGCCCCAGCGCCCCGGCCCCATCAGGACGAACTGCCGGCGCGGGAGCAGCTTGTTCAGCCGCCCGACCGCGCGCCCCACGTCCCTGAGGTCGTCGAGGCGGGCGAGCCGGTCGTAGGCGGCCGGATCGACGTAGACGATGTGCGTGATGTCGGGGACGCGGCCGTTCGAGACGTACCGGTTGGCGTCGAACAGGAGATGCTCGGGCGAGACGTCACGCGGTAGCGCCGCGGCGGTCGAGTCGAGTGAGAAGCTCTGGGGCCGGCACTGCAGCAGGTAGAAGTCCCGCCCGTCGCAGGCGAACTCGATGTCCACCGGCACGCCCATCTTCTCGCGCAGCCTCGCGAGGATCGCGCGCATGCGCGGCATGAAGGGGGTGCCGCCAATCAGCCCCTCGAAGGTGACCACGAGGTTCGCGCGCGCGGGGTCGTCGAGGAAGCCGAGAGGCCGGATCATCCCGTCCGGGTCGAGCACCGAGGCGACCAGCGCCAACCCGGGGTAGTCGCGGGCATGCGCCCGGAGGAGATCGGGGATGTCCACCGTCTCGAACCGCCGCGTCTCGAGGTTGATCACGTCGGCGCGCCGCGGCTGGTAGCGAAGGATCTCCTCCCTGGTGACGTTGACGCGGAGCCCCGACTGGCCGGGCGCCACCAGCACCGGGTAGTCGTCGCTCACGCGGTCGACCGCGCGGGTGCCGAGACCCGGCACCAGGCGCACGAGACCGTCCTCGCGACGGATGCGGGGCGACCACCGGAACTCGTTGTGGCTGAAGGCGACTCCCGCGAACGCCGGCATGTAGTAGGGGCCCACGCGCGAGCCGACCACCTCCTGGATCATCACGCCCATCTCCTCGTGGAGGTCGAGGAGATTGCGCTCGGCCCGGTACTCGATCGGGTCGGGGCCGAACAGCGAGGCGTACACCTCGGCAATCGCGTCGGTCAGCGCGCCGAGCCGCTCCGCCTTGGTGCCGACGTTGGCGAGGAAGAGGCTCTTGTACTTCCCCGAGAAGGCCGACCCCATCCGGTCCTCGAGCAGGCTGGAGCTGCGGACGATGAGCGGGCGGCCCTCGAGGTCGTCGAGCGCCTTCGACAGCCCGGCGAGGATGTCGGGCGCGAAGCTGGAGTTCTTGAAGACCTGGACGATGTGCGGGTACTCGCGCCGGACCTGGTCGATCTCGAGGTACTTCCGGTTGTAGACGTCCTCCAGCTGGTTGTGCTCGGCGAAGCTCTGGAGGCCGTCCGAGGCGATGTACCAGGTCTTCGGCACCTTGACGTCGCTCACCAGCTCGTCGTCGGCCGCCTTGCGGAGGATCTGCGAGGCGAGCAGCATCCCCGAGCTCTTCCCCCCCAGCTTCCCGTGGCTGGCCGGCGGGCTGATGATGTGGTGGATCAGCTCGTAGAAGTCGGCGATCCCGATGTAGTTCTTGGCGGTGTTGAGGAACTCGAGGTCGTCGGTGAAGAAGCGCCGCGCGAGCGACACCCGCAGCCCGATCTGCACCGCGCGCGACAGCTCGCCGTCGCGCAGCGCCAGCTGGTGGTAGCGCTCGAGCGCGCTGCCGATGTCGCTGAGCGAGGTGCACTGGTTCTCGAGCGCCTCCACCAGGAAGCCCGAGCGGTCGTCCTTGATCCAGTTCTCGATGCACGAGACGATCTCGCGCTCGCCGAGGTGGGAGGCGGCGATCTCGAAGGTGGCGTCGGTCAGGTCGAGCAGCTCGCCGAGGCTCTTCCGGCGCTTCGGGATGTTGTCCTCGAGCCCGGCTTCCGGCTGCCCCGTCGCGACGGTGTCGGCCGCGAACCGCTGGAGCAGGTCCTGCGCCTCGGCGATGCCGCTCCAGCAGAGGTGGTTGAGCAGCCGGCGCGCCAGGCGCACGAGCAGGTGCTGGTCGGTGCTCCGGAGGAACTCGACGATCAGCCACCACTCCCGCTCCTCGGTCAGGTCGTCGCCGCGGGGCGACGCGGCGGGAGCCGAGCCCGCCCGCCTCCGCTCCGCGAAGCGGGCCAGCCGGTCGGCCACCGCCTCGAGCAGCTTCCGCTCCTCCCTGAGGAACGGCCCCTCGTCTGCAGACGGCATTTGACGCGTGTAGTAGACCTCCACCGAGCCGGCCCGCTCGCCGCGGACGAGGATCTCGGCGCGCTGCCCCCAGGGGCTCTCGACGGCGCCCGGCGGCTCGTGCACGGTCCCCTCGAGGGCGACCCGGCACCAGGCGACGCTCGGGTACTGCCATCCCTCCGGCAGGACCCGGGCGACCTCGCGGCACACCTCGTCGAGCGAGGCGCCCTCGCGCCGGATCGCCTCGTGGACACGGTACAGCGCGCGCAGTTCCTTGGCGCGCTCCTGGAGCTGCTCGAGGATGTCGGGCATGGTAGAAGAGTACCAATACTACGCCTTGACGAGCGCGAGGAACGCGCGCGAGGCGTGGCTCAGCGCCCGCCGGGCGGGGTAGACCACGCGCACCTGCCGCGTGAGCTTCAGCTCCCGGACCGGCACCTCGCACAGCGCCCGCCGCTCGATCTCCGCGTCGACGCACATCCTGGGCAGGAACGCCACCCCCTCGCCCGCCTGGACGAGCTTGCGGATCGTCTCGATCGTCGGCATCTCGACGTCCATGTGGAGGGGCACCTTGTGGCGCTGGAAGGCCTCGAGGACGAGGGCGCGGTACGGCGAGATGACGTTGTGCGCGATGAAGTTCTCCATGCCCAGCTCGCGGATCGAGACGCTGCGCCGCGCGGCCAGGCGGTGGCGCGGCGACACGATGAAGGCGAGGTGATCCCGGAAGATGACGGTGGAGGCGAGGCGGGGGTCGTGGGGGTCGTAGCTGATGACGCCCAGCTCGATGTCTCCGTCCACCAGCTGGGACGGCAGGCGGCTCGACAGGCTTCGGCGCACCTGCACCGTGACGTGCGGGTAGAGCTTGCGGTACGCGGTGACGTGGGGCAGCAGGTAGAGGGCGGTGGACTCGTTCGCCCCGATGGCCAGGCGGCCCGCCGCGTTGTCGCGCAGCTCGCGGAGGGCGGTTTCCATGGAGGTCCGCAGGTTGTCGAAGCGCCGGGCGTGATCGAGCACCACCTGGCCCGCGTCGGTGAGGACGAGGCCCTTGCCGGAGCGGTCGATGAGCTTCTCGCCCAGCTCCTCCTCGAGCCGCTGCACGGCGAGCGACACGGCCGGCTGCGTGCGGTACAGCTTGGCGGCCGCGCGCGAGAAGCTGCGCTCGGTCGCCACCGCGCGGAACACCTGCAGCGAATACCACTCCATGGCCCACCCCGCGAGAAGGGCGGCGGGCGGAAGGCGCGGCGGGAGGGCCCGCCCCGCGCCGGCCGGCGCGCCGCCGGGTGCATAAGCGCCGCTTATAGGCGGCCGACGAGGTTATAGATCATCACAGAACTATAAATTTGCCAAATCGAGGGTGCGGGCGGATAGTGACGGGTCGACGGAGGAGACCCGATGCCCGACCGCGTGACCATCTTCGACACCACCCTGCGCGACGGCGAGCAGTCGCCCGGCTGCAGCATGACCGTGCCCGAGAAGGTGCGCATGGCGGCCGCCCTCGCCGACCTCGGCGTGGACGTGATCGAGGCCGGCTTCCCGATCGCGTCGGAGGGGGATTTCGAGGCCGTCCGCGAGGTGGCGCGCACGGTCCGCGGCGTGAAGGTGGCCGCCCTGGCGCGGGCCTGCGCCGCCGACATCGCGCGGGCCGCCGCCGCCCTCGAGGGGGCCGACCGCCCCGTGATCCACACCTTCATCGCCACCAGCGACATCCACCTCCGCCACAAGCTGCGCAAGCCCCGCGAGCAGGTGCTCCACGAGGCGGCCGAGGCGGTCCGGCTCGCGCGCCGCCACGTCGACGAGGTGGAGTTCTCCGCCGAGGACGCGACGCGGAGCGAGGTCGACTACCTGTGCGCGGTCGCCGCCGAGGTCGTCGCCGCCGGCGCGCGCACCGTCAACGTCCCCGACACGGTCGGCTACTGCGTGCCCGACGAGTTCTCCCGCATCGTGGCGCGCGTGGTCACCGAGGTGGGCGGGGCGGCCACGGTGAGCGTGCACTGCCACAACGACCTCGGGCTGGCGGTGGCCAACTCGCTCGCGGCCGTGCAGGCGGGCGCGCGGCAGGTGGAGTGCACGATCAACGGCATCGGCGAGCGGGCCGGCAACTGCGCGCTCGAGGAGATCGTGATGGTGCTGCGCGTGCGGGCCGACCGCATGCCCTTCGACACCAACGTCGACACGCCGCGCCTGTACCCGGCCAGCCGCCTGCTGAGCAGCCTCATCGCCTTCGGGCCCCAGCCGAACAAGGCGATCGTCGGCCGCAACGCCTTCGCCCACGAGGCCGGCATCCACCAGGACGGCGTCCTCAAGGAGCGGACGACCTACGAGATCATGGACCCCGCGTCGGTCGGCGTGCCCGAGAGCCGGCTCGTGCTGGGAAAGCACAGCGGGCGCCACGCGCTGCGCAAGCGCTGCCAGGACCTCGGCTTCGCCCTCGACGCCGCCGCCCTCGACGCGGTCTACCGCCGCTTCATCGCGCTTGCCGATCGGAAGAAGGGGGTCACCGACGAGGAGATCGCCCGCCTGGCCCGGATCGAGACGGGCCGGGAGGTCGAAGCGGCCCCGCCCGCGAACGCCGGCCCCGGCGTCGTGTTCCCCTGGCCGGCGGCCACCGCCCGCGCGGGACGGGGCTTCTGAGGTGCTCCTCCGCGTCCTCGTGCTCCCGGGTGACGGCGTCGGGCCCGAGGTGACATCCGAGGCGGTGGCGGTGCTCGAGCGCGCCGCCGCCGTGTTCGGCCACCAGCTGGAAACCTCGTGCGCGGCGATCGGCGGCGCGGCGATCGAGGCCGAGGGGGTGCCGCTGCCCGAGGCGACCGCGCGCGCGGCCGAGGAGGCCCCGGCCACGCTGCTCGGCGCGGTGGGCCTGCCGCGTTTCGACCACCTCCCGCCCGAGCGGCGCCCCGAGCGCGGCCTGCTCGACCTGCGGCGCCGTCTCGGCGTGTTCGCCAACCTGCGGCCGTCGCGCTCGTGGCCCTCGCTCGTGGGGGCCTCCCCGTTGAAGAACGCCGTGGTGGAGGGGACCGACCTGGTCTTCGTGCGCGAGTTGACCTCGGGCCTCTACTACGGCACCCCCCGCGGCATCGAGGGCGCGGGCGGCGACGAGCGCAGCGTCAACACGATGACCTACACGCGCGCCGAGATCGAGCGGGTGGCGCGCGTGGCCTTCGAGCTGGCGCGCGGGCGGCGGCGCCGCGTCACCAGCGTGGACAAGTCGAACGTCCTCGAAACCTCGCAGCTGTGGCGGCGCGTCGTCACCGAGGTCGCCCGCGACTACCCCGACGTGGAGCTCGGGCACATGTTCGTGGACAACTGCGCGATGCAGCTCGTGCTGAACCCGAGGCAGTTCGACGTCGTCCTCACCGAGAACCTGTTCGGCGACATCCTCAGCGATGAGGCGGCCGTGCTCGCCGGGTCGATCGGCATGCTCGCGTCCGCCTCCATCGGGCCGCTGGTGGGGGCGGCTCCCGGGGAGGCGCGGGCCCGTCGTGGACTCTACGAGCCGGTCCACGGGTCCGCGCCCGACCTCGCGGGGAAGGGAATCGCCAACCCGCTCGGCGCCATCGGATCGGCGGCGGCCTTGCTCCAGCACAGCTTCGGGCTCCACCGCGAGGCGGCTGCCGTCACGCGTGCCATCGACCAGGTCGTCGCCTCGGGGCGAGTCACGGCCGACCTCGGGCCGGCCGGCCCGCCCGCCACCACCCGCGAGGTCGGGCAAGCGGTGTGCGAGGGGATTCACTGAGGCCTACCCAGGCGGATCCCCCCTCCGCCTGCCCGGATCGGACCGCCATGCCGCGCACCATCATCGACAAGATCTGGGAGCGTCACCTCGTTGCCTCGCCCGGGGCGGCGCCGGCACTCCTTTACATCGATCTCCATCTCGTCCACGAGGTGACCTCACCGCAGGCGTTCGAGGGGCTGCGCCGCCGGGGCCTGCGCGTCCGCCGCCCGGAACGAACCTTCGCGGTGGCCGACCACGCCATCCCTACCACGCCGCTGGCCGACCCGATCGCCGACCCCGTGGCCGCGCGCCAGGTCTCCCAGCTCGAGGCCAACTGCCGCGAATTCGGGATCCCGTGCTACGGCCGCGGCCACGAGCGGCAGGGGATCGTGCACGTGGCGGGGCCCGAGCTGGGCCTGACGCGTCCCGGCACCACGATCGTCTGCGGCGACAGCCACACCGCCACGCACGGCGCGTTCGGCGCGCTCGCGTTCGGCATCGGGACGAGCGAGGTGGAGATGGTGCTGGCCACCCAGTGCCTGCTCCAGCGGCGTCCGCGAACCTGCCGGATCCGCGTAGACGGCGCGCTCGCCCCAGGCGTGTCGGCCAAGGACCTCGTGCTGGCGATCATTGCGAAGCTGGGGGTCAACGGCGGCACCGGCTTCGTGTTCGAGTACGCCGGGGCGGCCGTGCGCTCGCTGTCGATGGAAGGGCGGATGACGCTCTGCAACATGTCGATCGAGGCGGGCGCGCGGGCGGGCCTCGTCGCGCCCGACGACACCACGTTCGCCTGGCTGCACGGCCGGCCGTTCGCGCCGTCGGGGGCCGCGTGGGACGCCGCCCTGCGGCGGTGGAGGGAGTTGGCGAGCGACCCGGACGCGGCCTTCGACCGTGAAGCGAGCCTGTCGGCCGATGGGCTCGCGCCGATGATCACGTTCGGCACGAACCCGGCGATGGCGGTTGCGATTGACGGCAGCGTGCCCGACCCGGGCGGAGTGTCCGACGAAGGAGACCGGCAGGCCCTGCGCCGCGCGCTCGAGTACATGGCCATCGAGGCGGGGAAGCCGCTTCTCGGCCAGCGGCTCGACGTCGTTTTCGTGGGGAGCTGCACCAACGGCCGTCTCGAGGACCTGCGGGAGGCGGCGCGCCTCCTGCGGGGCCGGCGCGTCCATCCCGGCGTCCGGATGCTGGTGGTGCCGGGCTCGAGGGCCGTGCGCGCGGCCGCCGAGGCGGAGGGGCTGAACCGCGTCTTCCTCGACGCGGGTGCCGAGTGGCGCGAGCCGGGGTGCTCGATGTGCATCGCGATGAACGGCGACGAGCTGAAGCCGGGCCAGCGCGCAATCTCCACGAGCAACCGCAACTTCGAGGGGCGGCAGGGTCCCGGAAGCCGGACGATGCTGGCCAGCCCCGCGACCGCCGCGGCCTGCGCCGTGGCCGGCGTGGTGGCCGATCCGCGGAGGTTCGCATGACGCGCGCGCAGGCAAGCGGAGGCGGGGGACGGAGGGCGTCCGGGCGCGTCGTGCGTGTGGAGGGCCCGGCGGTGGCCTTGCCCCGCGACAACATCGACACCGATCAGATCATCCCCGCCCGGTTCCTGAAGACGACGACGAGGGAGGGGCTTGGCGCGCACCTGTTCGCTGGGTGGCGCCCCTGCATCCTTGACGAGCCGGCGGCACGCGGCGCACGCATCCTGGTGGCGGGCCGCAACTTCGGCTGCGGCAGCTCGCGCGAGCACGCGCCGTGGGCGCTGCTCGACTTCGGGTTCGGCGCGGTGGTCGCAGGCTCGTTCGCGGACATCTTCCGGCAGAACGCGCTGAAGAACGGCCTGCTGCCGGTGGCCCTGCCCGAGCCCGAGCACGCCCAGGTGCTCGCGCTGACGGTGTCGCAGCCAGGCGTGGGCCTGGAGGTGGACCTCGAGCGGCAGCTGCTCTCCTGGCCTTCCGGCGCGTGCCCGTTCTCGATCGACCCGTTCGCGCGGGAGTGCCTGCTGCAGGGGGTGGACGAGATCGGCTACGTGCTGCGCCAGGAGAAGGCGATCGAGGAATACGAGGCCAGGCAGCCGGCGTCAGAACGCTGACCGCCGGCGGCGGCTCGCGGGGAGCCCGCGGGGCCCGGCAGCGCGAAAAAAAAGGCGGCCTCGATCTGGCGAGGCCGCCCTTCCTCTATCTGTCGCCTCTTTCCTAGACCCAGCCCCGATCGCGGCACGCCTTCGCCACGCGGTTGACCGAGATCACGTACGCCGCGTCGCGCATGTAGAGGTGCTGCTTGCGCGCCAGCTCGCTCACCGCCTTGAAGGCGTGGGTCATCTTGGAGTCGAGCTTCGCGAGCACCTCGTCGCGATCCCAGAAGTAGTTCATGTTTCCCTGCACCTGCTCGAAGTAGCTGCAGGTCACGCCGCCGGCGTTGGCGAGGAAGTCGGGGACGACGAAGATGTTCCGGTCCTTGATGACCTTGTCGGCCTCGGGGGTCGTCGGACCGTTGGCGCCCTCGGCAATCAGCCTCACCTTGCCGTGGATTTTCTGCACCGTCTCGGCGGTGACCTGGTTCTCGAGGGCCGCCGGGACGAGGATGTCGGCCTCCTGCTCGATCCAGGCGCCGCCGGGCAGCACCTCGTACCCGAGCTTACGCGCCTTGTCCTTGTTGATGCCGCCGAAGCTGTCGGTGATCCCCATCAGCTCGTCGGGATCGACGCCGGCAGTCTTCTTGAAGGTGTACGAGGTCTGATCGGCCTGGTCCCACGACGACACGCAGACCACCTTGCCCCCGAGCTGCCGGAACAGGCGGACAGCGTACTGCGACACGTTCCCGAAGCCCTGCATCGCCGCGGTCGTCTTGGCGATCTCGATGCCCAGCTCCTTCAGCGCCTCGCGCACGGTGTAGATGACGCCGTAGCCGGTTGCCTCCGTGCGGCCGAGCGATCCGCCCATGCCCACCGGCTTGCCCGTGATGAAGCCCGGGTAGCGGCCGCCGTGGATCGCCTCGAACTCGTCGAGCATCCACAGCATGTGCTGCGGGTTGGTCATCACGTCGGGCGCCGGGACGTCGTTGACCGGCCCGACGTTCTTGGCGAGCTGGCGCACCCAGCCCCGGCAGATGCCCTGCTGTTCGCGCTGGCTTAAGTTGTGGGGGTCGCAGATGACGCCGCCCTTGCCGCCGCCGAGGGGGATGTCCACGACCGCGCACTTCCAGGTCATCCACGTCGCCAGGGCGCGCACGGTGTCGAGCGTCTCGTGCGGGTGGAAGCGGATGCCGCCCTTGGCCGGCCCGCGCGCGTCGTTGTGCTGGACGCGGAAGCCCCGGAACACCTTCACCGACCCGTCGTCCATGCGGACAGGGATGGCGAATGAGTACTCGCGGAGCGGGTTCCGCAGCAGCTCCCGGGTGGGCGCATCGAGATTGATGATGTCGGCCACCTTGTCGAACTGCGCCTGGGCCATCTCGAACGGGTTGAACGCCTTCTTGTCCACTGATGCTCCCCCTCTTTTACTGTCAGGCCGGCCTCGAAAGAGACGCGAATAGTGCCGTGGTGCCACACCACGCCTGACCGAAGGGGGCAAGGGCGAGCATGCCGGTCAGGAGTGTTACAAACGGGCAGGGACCTGGCCGAGACGGCGCTTCCATGCGGCCCGTCCCCGGCCGTAGACCGTCTGCCAGCGTATTGAGGGAGCCTGTTGAAGTCAAGGAGGCGGAGGAAACGCCGGAGAAGGAAGCGGCGGCCGCTGGTACCGTACAATTCTCCTGGGCCATTGCTCGACCTGGAGAATTTGATGACTGTAGATGCCCGGCGCGCGCGATGCGCCCCGGTGACCGCCGTTTGCCTGCTCGCCCTTCTCGCGTGGCTCGACCCGCGTGGCGTTGAACGTCCCGAAGCGGCCGCGCGCGGCCCGGCCGTCGAGGACGCGGGACCCATCTCTCACGCCCTCGCCGTGTCGATCGATCCGTCGCGGCACCGCCTGAGCGCGACCGACGTGGTGCGTTTGCCCGGGCGGCCGCCGGCCGGCCGCGTCGAGTTCCTGCTGAACGGCGCCCTCTCCATCACGAGCAGCGAGCCGCCGGTGCGCGAGGTGCCGCTCGGCGACACCTCGCCCTTTCACGGTCTCAACACCGGTCCGGGCGAGGACGTACCGCCGCTGAAGCGGTACAGCGCCGTCCTCCCGGAGGGCGACGCCGTGCTGTCGCTCGCCTACGAGGGGGCCGTCGACTTTGCCCTGTCGCCCGAGAAGGAGCAGTACACCCGCGGGTTCAGGCAGACCGCCGGCACCATCGGCGCCGAAGGGGTCTATCTCGCGGGCGCCGGGTTCTGGTATCCGCAGTTCGGACCTGGATTGATTTCCTTCACGCTGGAGGTATCGCAGCCCGACGGCTGGCACGCCGTCTCGCAGGGGAACGGCACCTCGCGTGACGCCGGCGGGACCGCGCGATGGGACTCGGCAGGGCCGACCGACGAGATCTACCTGGTTGGCGGCCCGCTGCGGGTCTTCCGCGATCGTGCCGGCCCGGTCGAGACGCTCGTCTACCTGCACGAGCCCGACCAGGGCCTCGCCGCGAAGTACCTCGAGGCAACCGGTCAGTACATCGACATGTACCGCCGGCTGATCGGTCCCTACCCGTACGGCAAGTTCGCGCTGGTCGAAAACTTCTGGGAGACCGGCTACGGCATGCCGAGCTTCACGCTGCTCGGCCGCGAGGTCATCCGGTTCCCCTTCATCCTCGCCTCGTCTTACCCGCACGAGATCCTGCACAACTGGTGGGGCAACTCGGTCTTCGTCGACTTCGCCTCCGGGAACTGGAGCGAGGGGCTGACGGCCTACCTGGCCGATCACCTGATCCAGGAGCAGCGCGGCGCGGGGGCGGAGTACCGCCGCGCGACGCTGCAGAAGTACCGGAACTACGTGCGGGATGGCCGCGACTTTCCATTGACGGAGTTCCGCGCCCGCGAGAGCGCGGCCACCGAGGCCGTCGGATACGGGAAGACGCTCATGGCCTTCCACATGCTGCGCCGATCCGTCGGCGACGACGTCTTCCGGAAGGCGCTCGCGCGCTTCTACCGCGACTTCAAGGGAAGGCGGGCGTCCTTCGACGACCTCCGCCGGACGTTCGAGTCGGAGAGCGGCCGCGATCTCGCCAGGTTCTTCCGCGACTGGATCGAGCGGGCCGGAGCGCCCGCGCTGGCGGTGACCGCGCGGCGGATGCGCGTGGACCAGGCCGCGGCCGCTGCCGCGCCGGCGAGCGCGGCCGCTGGCTGGAGCGTCGCCGGCACGCTGCGGCAGACGCAGGGCGGGCCGGCTTTCGCGGTGGACGTCCCCATCGCCATCCGGACGGCGAGCGGCGTCGAGCGGCGCGTCGTGCGGATGGCAGGGGCCGAGCAGACCTTCGCCTTCGAAACGGCATCCGAGCCGCTGGCGCTCCACGCCGATCCCGACTTCGACGTCTTCCGGCGGCTCGACCCTCGCGAGACCCCGGCGTCGATCGGCCAGATCTTCGGCGAGCCGCACGTCCTGGCGATCGTGCCCGCCTCCGCCCCCGAGCGCGAGCAGCGCGCGTGGCGCGAGCTCTTCGAGGGCTGGGGATCTCCGAGCCACAAGGTGGAGGTGCGCACCGACCGGGAGGTGGCGTCGCTGCCGCCCGACCGCGCCGTCTGGATTGCGGGGCGCGGCAACGCGCTCGCGGGTCGCGTCCTCGAGTCGGCCGGCCTCGGCCAGTCCGGCGGCTTCGTCGAGCTTGACGGGCAGCGCATTCCCCTGGCCGCGCACACGCTGGTGGTCGTCGCCAGGCACCCCGCGACCGCCGAGAAGGCGGTGGGGTGGCTGGCCGTGGATCCGATCGAGGCGTTCCCGGGGTTGGGGCGCAAGCTCCCGCACTACGGGAAGTACTCGTACCTGGCGTTCGAGGGCGCCGAGCCGGCCAACACCGTGAAAGGGCAGTGGACGCCGGCCGACTCCCCGATGACGGTCCGGCTTCGCGATCCGGGGGGGTCGAGTGAGGCAGGCTCAGCAAGACTTGCCGCGCTCGAACCCGAGCGGCGGAAGCCGCTGATCGAGCTGCCGCCGGCCTTCTCGGAGCGATCGCTCGAGGCGCACGTGGCGTTCCTCGCCGATCCCGCGCGCGGCGGACGGATGCCGGGCACGGGGGGCCACGACGAGGCGGCGCGCTACATCGCCGAGCGGTTCAAGGACATCGGGCTTGCCCCGGGCGGCGACGAGGGCGGGTACCTCCAGGAGTTCACTTTGCCCGGCGGCCCTGCATGGAAGTCGGCCGGCGGCACGCGCGCGGCGGCCTCCAACGTGATCGGCTACATCCCGGGAACGCGCGCCGACTGGAAGGGGCAATCGGTGGTCGTGTCGGCCCACTACGACCACCTGGGCGCCGGGTGGCCCGACGTCCACAAGGGAGACGAGGGGAAGGTGCACCCCGGTGCCGACGACAACGCGAGCGGCGTGGCGGTGATGCTCGAGCTGGCGCGGCTGCTGGCGTCCTCCTCGCCGGCGCGATCGATCGTCTTCATCGCCTTCTCAGGCGAGGAGGCGGGAAGGCTGGGGTCGCGCCACTACGTCGAGCGGGCGGCGGCGTTCCCGGCGCGGCAGGCCATCGGCGTGATCAACCTCGACACGGTGGGCCGCCTCGGGCCGCGGCCGGTGTCGGTGCTGGGCACCGCAACCGCTTCCGAGTGGCAGCACATCTTCCGCGGCGCGAGCTTCGTCACCGGTGTCGAGAGCCTCAACGTCCCCGCCCCGCCCGAGGCGTCCGACCAGGCAAGCTTCACGGCCCTGGGCGTTCCGGGCGTGCACCTGTTCGCCGGGGCGCACGCCGACTATCACCGTCCGACCGACACGGCGGACAAGATCGACCTCGCCGGCCTGGTGAAGGTTGCGGCCCTGGCCCGCGAGGCGATCGCGTACCTCGCCGAGCGTGCCGAGCCGCTGACGGCACCGGCCGATTCCGCGGCCAGCCGGCCGCCGGCCGCCGGCGAGCGGACGGGCGGCGGCGAGCGCCGCGCCGGCGTCGGCACGGTGCCCGACTTCGCGTTCGAGGGGCCGGGAGTTCGCGTGGCGAGCGTGGTTGCCGGGTCGCCTGCCGAACGGGCGGGCATCCAGGCGGGCGACGTGCTGACGGCCATCGACGGGCGTGAGGTCGCCGACCTGCGCGGCTACTCGGAGTTGCTGCGCGCGCTGAAGCCCGGGCAGAAGGTGCGCGTCGTGCTGGTGCGCGGCGGCAAGGAGCAGGCGCTGGAGGTCATCCTGGGCGAGAGGTAGTGCCCCTCGCCGTACCGTTCGGCTAGATCACGATTTGCGGCAGCTCGAGGTCCCCTGCCTCGAACGCCTCGATGAAGGCGCGGACGACGTAGGGGTCGAACTCGGTTCCGGCGCCCTTGGCGATGTGCGCGCGGGCCTCGAACGGGGGCATGGCCTTGCGGTAGGGGCGATCGCTGGTCAGCGAATCATAGACGTCGGCCACCTTGATCACACGGGCTCCCCAGGGGATCTGGTCGCCCGAGAGGTGGTTCTGCCCGTTCCCGTCGTGGCGCTCGTGGTGGGCGAGGACGAGCGGCAGCACGCGCCGCAGCGATCCCCCCACCGATTCCAGCATCTCGACACCGAGCGGCACGTGCGCCTGCATCCGCTCGTACTCCTCCGCGGTCAGGCGGGCGGCCTTGTGGAGCAGCTCGCGTCCGATCTTCAGCTTCCCGATGTCGTGCAGCAGCGCCGCGGCCCGGACATCCTCGACCTCGGCCGGCGACATCCTCACGCGCGAGGCAATCCGCACCGCGTACATCGACACGCGGTAGCTGTGG
>Ga0116149_1004252_pt1 | contig 14183 bp, 7 predicted proteins | sample AD_UKC057_MetaG_FD_89787 | JGI IMG/M metagenome (GOLD analysis project Ga0116149, IMG submission 89787) | Active sludge microbial communities of municipal wastewater-treating anaerobic digesters from USA - AD_UKC057_MetaG | ecosystem: Engineered > Bioreactor > Anaerobic > Digestate | place: USA... | reverse complement strand
CTCGCGCAGCGACTGGCGCAGCGCGGCCGACCCGGCCCCTGCCCGTGTCCCGGCCACGATGCCGACGAAGACGTCCTCGAGGGTCGGCCGGCGCACCTCGATCCGCGCCGGGGTGATGGCCGAGACGATCGCCCTGAGCACGGCGCCGGCCTCGGCCCCCTCGGCCAGCGCGACGTCCCACGCGCCGCCCTCGCGCGCCACGCCGCGCACCCCGGGCAGGTGCTGCAGCACCGACACGTCTGAGGCCGGGTCGAGCGGCTCGAACAGGATGCTGCGGGGATCGAACGACGACCCGATCGTGCTCAAGGGCTGGTCGAGCACCTTCTCGCCGCGATGGATCATCACGACGTGGTCGCACAGCTGCTCGGCCTGGACCATGATGTGCGTGGAGAAGAGGATGGTCGCGCCCCGGCGGTGCTCCTCGAGCACGAGATCGCGCAGCAGCCGCTGGTTCACGGGGTCGAGGCCGCTGAACGGCTCGTCGAGGATGAGCAGGTCGGGACGGTGGATCACCGCCGCGATGAACTGGATCTTCTGCTGCATCCCCTTCGACAGTTCCTCGCACCGCTTGCGCGCCGCCTCGAGGAGCCCGACCCGATCGAGCCAGGCGTCCACCTGCTTGGGCAAACTCGCCCCGTCCATTCCCTTCAGGCGCGCCATGTACAAGAGGAACTCGGCCACCCGCATCTTCTTGTAGAGCCCGCGCTCCTCCGGCAGGTAGCCAATGCGGTCCTTGGCCTCCAGGGCGGACGGGCGCCCCAGCACCTGCAGCTCCCCGCTGTCCGGGAAGAGGATCGCCAGGATCATCCGGATGGTCGTCGTCTTGCCGGCGCCGTTCGGCCCGATGACCCCGTACAAAGCCCCCTCCGGGACAACGAGGTCGAGGCCGCGGACAGCGACGGTTTCGCCGAAGGTCTTCGTCAGGTCCTTGAGGACCACGGCATCAGGCATCGAAGGCTCCGTGTCGAGGTGCAACCGGCGGCGGAACCGAGATGATACACCCGCGGCCTGGCGCGCTCGGAGGGGCGGTGATTCGGCCCGCCGCGAACCGGCCCTGGCGACCCTGCGTATAAGCAGGTGTGATGCTGCCCAGGAACCTGTCTCGAACCGTTCGCGCCCTTCTTCGCAGTCCGCTGTTCACCTCCGTCGCGGTGCTCACCCTCGCGCTCGGCATCGGGGCCGGCACGGCGATGTTCAGCGTGGTCTACGGGGTCTTGCTGAAACCGCTGCCGTTCCCCGATGCGAACCGGCTGGTCGCCGTGTGGCACTCGGCGCCCGGGATCAACCTCGAGATGCTGCCGCAGGGGCCCGCCACCTACCTCACCTACCGGGAGGAGGGCCGGACCTTCGAGGAAATCGGTCTGTGGCAGAACGGCATGGTGACGGTGACCGGGTTGAGTGAGCCCGAGCGGGTGCCGGCCCTCATCGTGACTGACGGCACGCTCCCGATCCTGCAGGTCGCGCCGCATCTCGGCCGCCGCTTCACCAGGCAGGACGACTCGCCGGCCGGCCCGGCCACGGTCATGCTGACCTACGGCTACTGGGAGCGCCGCTTCAACGCCGACGCGGCCGCAATCGGCAGGCCGATCCTCGTCGATGGCCAGCCGCACGAAGTCGTCGGCGTGCTGCCGCGCAGCTTCCAGTTCCTCGACCAGGAAGCCGATCTCCTCCTGCCCCTGCGGCTGAACCGCTCGGAGGAGTTCGTCGGGCACTTCAACTACCGCGGCCTCGCGCGCCTGAAGCCCGGGGTAACCGTGGAGCAGGCGAACGCCGACATCGCACGGATGATCCCGATGGTCCTCGATCGCTTCCCCCTTCCGCCTGGCTTCACGCGGAAGATGATCGACGAGGCGCGCATCGGACCGAACGTCCGGCCGCTCGCCGCCGACGTGATCGGTGACGTGGGCGACGTGCTCTGGGTGCTGTTCGGCACGGTCGGGGTCGTCCTGCTGATCGCGTGCGCGAACGTGGCGAACCTGTTCCTGATCCGCGCCGAGGGGCGGCACCAGGAGCTGGCCGTGCGGAGCGCGCTCGGCGCCCGCCCGTCGCTGATTGCCCGCGGGCTGCTGGGCGAGAGCGTGACGCTGTCGCTGCTGGGGGGCGTGCTCGGCGCCTGCTTCGCCTACGGCGGGATCCGCGTCCTCCTGGCCGTGGCGCCCGACGGGCTGCCGCGCCTCCGCGAGATCGCGATCGACCCGGTGGTGCTGCTGTTCGCGCTCGGCCTGTCGCTGGCCGCCGGCCTGGTCTTCGGCCTCCTGCCGCTCCTCCGCTTCTCGACGCCGCGCGTCCTTGCCGGGCTGAAAGACGGCGGGCGATCGGCGAGCGACGGCCGGCAGCGGAACCGCGCCCGCAGCGCGCTGGTGGTGGGCGAGATCGCGATGGCGCTCGTGCTGCTGGTGGCGGCGGGGCTGATGATTCGCACGTTCCAGGAGCTGCGCGGCGTGCACCCGGGATTCACGCGCCCCGGGGAGGTCCTCACGTTCCGCGTCTCGGTGCCCGAATCGCTGGAGGCCGACCCGGCGAAGATCGCGCGGCTGCACGAGGAGGTCGCACGGAAGCTCGGCGCGCTCCCGGGCGTCGCCGCCGTCGGCCAGTGCTCGGCGCTCACCATGGACGGCGGCAGCAACGACCCGGTCATCGTCGAGGAGTTCCCCCTGGCCGCGGGCCGGTTCCCCCCGATTCGGCGCATGAAGTGGGCCGCGCCGGGCTACTTCGAGACGATGGGCAACCCGATCGTCGCCGGCCGCGACTTCACGTGGAACGACAACTATGGCCTCGCGCTCGTGGCGGTCGTCAACGAGGCGTTCGTGCGCGAGTACTGGAAGAACCCCGCCGACGCGCTCGGCAAGCGGATCCGCTCGGGGCCGCAGGAGTGGCGACAGATCGTAGGGGTCGTCGGCGACGAGCGCGACGACGGGGTGGCGCGGCCGGCGCCGCCGATGGTCTATTGGCCGATGCTCTCCAAGAGCCTCTGGGAGGAAGGCACCTACGCCGCCCGGACGATGTCGTACGCCGTGCGATCGTCGAGGGCCGGGTCGCCGACGCTGCTGGCCGAGATCCAGCGCGCGGTCTGGTCGGTCAACCGGAACGTTCCGCTCGCCAACGCCCGGACGCTCGAGGAGATCCGGTCCGAGTCGATGGCCCAGACCTCGTTCGCGCTGGTCATGCTGGGCATCGCGGCCGCGGTGGCGCTGTCGCTGGGCATGGTCGGGATCTACGGGGTGATCGCCTACATGGCCGCGCAGCGCACCCGCGAGATCGGCATCCGCATGGCGCTCGGCGCACAGCGCGAGAACGTGAGCGGCCTGTTCGTGCGGCACGGCCTCGTGCTGACCGGCGCGGGAGTGCTGGTTGGAGTGGTCGCCGCGGCGGCGCTCACGCGCCTGATGTCGGCGCTGCTCTTCGGCGTCGGGGCCTGGGACCCGGTGACCTACGCCGCCGTCTCGATCGTGCTGGCGGCGATCGCCCTGCTGGCGAGCTACGTGCCCGCCCGCCGGGCGTCGCGCCTCGACCCGATCGCCGGCCTCCGGGGGCGGTGAGGGTGGCCCCGGCGTCGCGTCGCTGACGTCGGGGCAACCCCTGTGTGCCCGGCTGAACCCGCCCGCCCGGCCTCCCGTCTAACCTCCCAGGCGGTCGGATCGAGTCCCCTGGGAGAACCTCATGCCGCAGAACGTTCGCAGCACCATCCGGGCCCTCGTGCGTGCCCCGCTGTTCACGCTGGTCGCCGTGGTCACGCTCGCGCTGGGCATCGGGGCGAGCACGGCCATCTTCAGCGTCGTCTACGGCGTGCTGCTCAAGCCGCTCCCGTACGACGAGGCCGACCGGCTGGTCGCCGTGTGGCACACCGCGCCCGGGATCAACATGCCCCTGCTGAACCAGGGACCGGCCACCTACGTGACCTACCGGGAGGAGGGGCGTGCCTTCGAGGACATCGCCCTGTGGGACGGGGCAGCGGTCTCGGTAACAGGGGGCCGGGATCCAGAGCGAATCGACGCGCTCCTCGTCAGCGACGCCTTCCTCACGGTTCTGCGCGTGCGCCCCCACCTGGGCCGGGCGTTCACGGCCGAAGACGACTCGCCCGCCACGCCCGAACGGGTGATGCTGAGCTACTCCTACTGGGAGCGGGCGTTCGGAGCGAAGGCCGATGCGGTGGGGCAGCAGGTGATCGTGGACGGAAAGCCGCGCGAGATCATCGGGGTCTTGCCGCGCGGCTTTCGCTTCCTCGACCGCGACGCCGACATGCTGCTGCCCTTCCGCTTCAACCGGGCCGAGATGTTCGTCGGGAACTTCAGCTACCAGGCGATCGCGCGGCTGAAGCCGGGGGTCGGCATCGAGCAGGCGAACGCGGACGTGGCCCGGATGATCCCGATGGTGCTCGACCGCTTCCCCACCCCGCCGGGGTTCACGCGCAGAATGTTCGAGGACATCCGGCTGGGCCCGAGGGTCCGTCCGCTCGCCGAGGACGTGATCGGCGACGTGGGCCCGGTGCTGTGGGTCCTGCTCGCCACGGTGGGCATCGTGCTGCTGATCGCCTGCGCGAACGTCGCGAACCTCTTCCTGATCCGTGCGGAGGGGCGGCAGCAGGAGCTGGCCGTGCGATCCGCGCTCGGGGCGCGCAGGCGTGCTGTCGCGGGTCAGCTGGTGCTCGAAAGTCTCCTGCTCGCGCTGACGGGGGGCGCCCTCGGCCTCCTGCTCGCCCACGGGGGCCTCGTGCTGCTGCGGCTGCTCGCGCCGGACGGCCTGCCGAGGCAGAACGAGATCGGGTTGGATCCGATCGTGCTCGCCTTCACGCTGGCCCTGTCGCTTGGAGCTGGCGTGGTGTTCGGCCTCGTCCCACTACTCCACTTCTCGACGCCGCGAGTGCTCGCCGGCCTCAAGGACGGCGGGCGCGCGGCGAGCGACAGCCGCGCGAGGAACCGCGCACGCAACGCCCTGGTGGTGTCGGAGATCGCCCTGGCGCTGGTGCTGCTGGTCGCGTCGGGCCTGATGCTCCGCACCTTCCAGGAGCTGCGCCAGGTCGATCCCGGCTTCGTTCGCCCCGCGGAGGTTCTGACCTTCAGGCTCTCGGTTCCCGAGAGCGTGATCCCCGAAGCCGAGGCCTCGGTCCGCACCTACGAGGAGATCGCCCGGCGGATTCGCCAGATACCCGGCGTACGCTCGGTGGGCGTGTCCTCGTCGATCACGATGGACGGCCTCGACAGCAACGACGCCGTCTTCGTGGAGGAGTTCCCGCCGGCACCCGGGCGCCTGCCGCCGGTCCGGCGCTTCAAGTGGATCGCGCCGGGCTACCTCGAGACGATGGGCAACGAGCTGGTGGCCGGGCGCCGCTTCACCTGGAACGACGTCTACGGGATGGCGCGCGTGACCATGGTGAGCGAGGCGTTCGCGCGCGAGTACTGGAAGTCGCCCTCCGACGCGCTCGGCAAGCGGATCAAGCAGGGGCCCGACCAGCCCTGGCGCGAGATCGTCGGCGTGGTGGGCGACGAGCGCGACGACGGCATGGCCAGGCCGCCCACGCCGATCGTGTACTGGCCGATGCTGCTCCAGTGGTGGCAGCACGAGAAGTGGACGCCGCGCGGCATGGCCGTCGCGGTCCGCTCGGCTACTTCGGGCTCGCCGGCCTTGCTCGAGCAGGTGCAGAAGGCGGTGTGGGCGGTGAACCCGGCGCTGCCGCTCGCCAACGTGAGCACGCTCTCCGCCATCCAGGCCGAGTCGATCGCGCAGACCTCCTTTGCGCTCGTGATGCTGGCGATTGCGGCAGCCGTGGCCCTCGCGCTCGGGGTCGTCGGGATCTACGGCGTCATCGCCTACATGGCCACGCAGCGGACCCGGGAGATCGGGATCCGGATGGCGCTCGGGGCCGAGCCCGGCACGGTCAGCCGCCTCTTCGTCAGGCACGGTCTCGTGCTCACGGGGTTCGGCGTGACGCTGGGGATCGCGGCGGCTGCGTCGCTGACGCGGCTGATGGCGGCGCTGCTCTTCGGGGTGAGCGCGTGGGATCCCCTCACCTACGTCGTGGTGTCGGCGGGGCTGGGCGGGATCGCGCTGCTGGCGAGCTACCTGCCGGCCTGGCGCGCCTCCCGGCTGAATCCGATCGTGGCGCTGCGAGCGAACTGACCGCCGCCGGGCGCCCAGCGGCCAAGGTTAGTCCCGGTCCAGCCGGTACACCCGCACGGTCTCACCCGGGATCGTCGTCTTGAGGCCGAAGGTGGTGCCCGAGGGGCGCAGCGATTCTCCCGTCACCAGCTCGCGGATGGCAGAGGGCGCGGCCGTCAAGGGCACCGCAAGATCCACCTCGGCGGCGGCGGCCGCGTGGTTGAACAGGAAGACGAAGTCGGCGGACGGGCCCGTCATCCGCCGCAGCTCCACGAACGCCGACGACTTCAGGCCCGGCCTGGTGATTCCGGCCCAGTCGATCAGGGCATCGCCGAGCGGGTGCATCGCGAGGGGCTCGAGCTGGTTGCGCTCGCCGGCGAAGGTTCCGAGCAGCAGCGCGCGTCCCTTGCCGTGCTCACGCTCGTAAGCGGCCGGCTGCCCGTCCGGGTAGGTCGCCACCACACGTGCGGCGGGATCGAGGCGCTCGAAGTGCTCGGCGAAGCCGGTTCCGGGGAAGCGGCGATCGCCCCAGCGTATCTCCACCTCCTTCACCGGCAGCACCCCGGTCTCGCGCACGCCGATCATCTCGTGCCAGCCGAAGCCTGGGAGAATCGGCTCGGCGTGGCCCCGCTCGTCCTGCCAGCCGGGGCGCGCCTCGACGAAGAGGCGCCCGCCGCCCGCGACGTACTGCTCGAGCGCCTTCGCCATCTGCGCCGTCAACAGGATCGGGTAGGGGACGATCACCAGCTTGTAGCGGGCGAGCGACGCAGCGTCCAGCTCGCGGGCGCTCGGGAAGTCAACCGCGACGTTCCGCTCGAAGAACATGCGGTGGTAGCCGGCGACGGCGCGGTGAACGGATCGGCGATCGCCGTACGCCTGCTCGCCGCCGAGCAGCGGCACGAGCGGGTTGAAGACCACCGCCACCTCGGCCGGCTGCGGGCGGCTCGAGAGCAGCGCCGCGGCGTTCGCGGCAATCAGCGTCGCGGTCGCGCCCGCCCGCCGGCTGCGGTCGGTTGGCGTGCCGTCGAGGTTGATCAGGCCGTACCCGCCCGCCTCGTACCCGGTGCTCATCGGGTAGTAGGCGTAGTAGCTGATCGCGCGGGCGCCCCGCGACACCAGCCCCCACGTGTAGAGATCGAGGTCTGCGCCGGTGATCGGGTTCCCCGCGATCACGCCGTGGACGCCGTACCCTGCCTGCAGCTCGCCCACGTAGAAGCCGCGGTCGCCCGTCACCGCGCGCACCATGTCCATGACCAGCGCACGCCGCTCGAGCGGGAAGTCGCGATCGGGGGAGGTCAGCTTCGGGTAGAAGCTGGTGCCGAAGAAGTCCACCGCGTGCTTCATCAGGTAGTCGTCCGACGCGTCCATCGCGTCGGCCAGCGTCCGGAAGACCGGGGACGGGTTGGGCGCGTGGCTCGTCACCGGGTTGGAACGATCCACGCGCCGCACCGCGTCGGCCCGCCCCTCGAGATCGCCCGCGATCTTGTCGCCGATGAAGAGGCGCCAGTCCATGAAGTCGGCGTAGGTGAGGATCGTGCCGAAGCGGGGCGGCTCCACCTGCTGCCAGTCGCTGTAGGTGCGGTACCAGGCCCGGTTGAGCGCGTCGAGCGTGCCGTGCTTCTCCTGCAGCCACTTCCGGAAGCGTGCCTGCGTGTGTGGGCAGTAGCAGAACTGCGCGTTGGGCACGTAGGCCGGGAGGGCCCAGTTCATCACCGCCGGCTCGCTCCAGAGGTCGTAGGCGTAGAAGGCCGGGCTCGCCGACGCGTGGCGCGCCACCTCGGTGAAGAACCCGTGCAGCGCCTCGCGAACGCCCGGGTGGTCCACGCAATACCCCGGCGCGGCCTGCGACTTGATCTGCGTGCCGTCCTGGGTGGTGAAGTGCCCGTCCGGGTACTTGCGCCCCACCCAGTCGGGCGCGGAGTCCACGTAGACCTGCACGAGAACCTTCAGGCCGGCCTCCTCGGCGAGCCTCAACATCAGGTCGAGGTTCTCCAGGTGGTACTCGCCCTCGCGCGGTTCGCCGTGGCTCCACTCGACCCACGTGCGGACGGTGTTGAAGCCCAACCCCTTGATGGTCCGCAGGTCGTTCCGCCACGCCTGCTCCGAGCCGGCGTCGAGCGGGGCGATCATCGGCGCCCGTGCTTTCCCCCCGCTGTACCAGACGGCCACCGGGAAGAAGGGCTCGGGGGCCGCCTGAGGCGCTGGTGCGGCGCCGAGGGCAAGGAGGGTGGCAACGACGGAGAGCGTAAGTCGGGTGTTCATGGGTTTTCGGTTCTCAGCGCCGGCGTCGGCTGTCGGCTGCCTGCCGACAGCTTATACTCCCCGGGTGACGCAGCAGAACACCCGGCCGCAGACCCAGCCTGGCGCCTGGGCCAGCCTCATCCGTGCGATGCGCTCGTGGCGCACCGCCTCGGTGGCCCTTCTCTCCTTCTCCTCCGGCTTGCCGCTCGGTCTCGTCTGGTACTCGATCCCCGACTGGATGCGCGACATCGGCGTGGACATCCGGCTCGTCGGCCTGTTCACGCTCGCCCAGGCCCCGTGGGCCTTCAAGGTCGTCTGGTCGCCGCTGATGGATCGCTACGTGCCCCCCTTCTGGGGGCGCCGGCGCGGCTGGATGGCCGTGACCCAGCTGGCCCTCGCGGTGTTCGGCCTGCTGCTGGCCGGCGTCGGCCACCGGCCCGAGGCGATCTGGGTGGTCGGCGCGATCGCCCTCGCCATCGCGCTCGCGTCGGCCTCGCAGGACATCGCCATCGACGCGTACGCGGTCGAGGTGCTGCGCAAGGAGGAGCAGGGGGCGGCGGTCGGCGCGCGCACCGCGCTCTACCGCGCGGCCATGCTCGTCTCGGGCGGCGGCGCGATCTCGCTGGCCAGCCGGTGGGGCTGGCCCGCGGTCAACGTCCTGCTCGCCCTGGTCTACCTCCCGATCCTCTTCCTGAGCTGGAAGTCGCCCGAGCCCGAAGAGCGCCAGGTGGCCCCCCGCACGCTGCGCGAAGCGGTCTGGCTGCCGTTCCTGGGCTTCCTCGCCCGGCATCGCGCGCTCGAGATGCTCGCCTTCGTGCTGCTCTACAAGCTCGGCGACCAGCTGACGCAGGCGCTGACGCGCCCGTTCCTGATCGACATGGGCTACAACGCCGACCAGCGCGGCATCGCGCTCGCCACGATCGGGATGATCGCCACCATTGCCGGCGCCTTCATCGGCGGCTGGATCACCACGCTCGTCGGCCTCGGCCACTCGCTCTGGGTGTTCGGCTTCCTCCAGATCTTCTCGAACGTCGGCTACTACCTGGTCGCGATCGTGGGGGGCGTCAACCTGCCGCTCATGTTCGGCGCCACCGGCTTCGAGCTGTTCACCGGCGGCCTCGGCACCGGCGCCTTCTCGGTGCTGCTGCTGCGGATGACCCAGAAGCGCTTCTCGGCCACGCAGTACGCGCTCTTCTCGAGCCTCTTCGCACTTCCCCGCCTGCTGGCCGGGCCGATCGCCGGCTTCTCGGTGGACGCGATGGGCTGGCCGATCTTCTACCTGTCCACGCTCCTGCTCGGCATCCCCGGCCTCGTCATGCTGGCGCGCTTCGTCCCCCTCGGCGTGCGCGAGCCGGAGTTCAAGGTCGAGGAGGTTGCGAGGCGCGAGCCGATCGCCCCGGGGGCCCTCGTCGGGCGCGGCGTGGCCGGCGGCCTGCTGTCGGGCCTCTTCGGCCTTGCCGTCGTGGCGCTGCTCGCCGCGATCAAGACGATGCGCGCAGCCGAGGGAGCCGGGTTCGACTTCCAGGCGGCGTTGCGGCAGGTGATGAAGCCGGCAGGCATCGCCGACTGGGTTCAGCTGGTGGGGATTGCCGTCTTCGCCGTGATGGGGGGCCTGTTCGTCGCGGCCACCGTCGCGGCGCGACGCGGCGTCAGATCGTGACGAGGGCCTGGCTCAACAGCCGCCGCAGCAGGCGGGCCGAGCCCGCCACCTCCAGGCCGGCCGCCCGTCGAAAGCGCCCGGCGTGTCTCTGCAGCAGCCGGTTGAAGGCACACAAGTACTCGGGTACGGCCTCGGACTCGCCGGCGCGGGTGTTCCACCTTCGGCCGATCGGGCAGACGTGGCACTCCGCGCGGAACCGGCACGACCCGCACCGTCTCTCGCCCGCGTGCTGCACCCGCGTGCTGCAGGCGCTGGGGTGCGAAGAGGCCTGACGCGGAAACCTGTCCGTCCACGTCCACGCTCAGCGAGCGGCCCGATGACGCGCTGCACGCCCACTTCCGGGCTCCACGCGGGCGCTCGCGGGTGGATGGGTGGATGGCGGCGACGCCGGTGATCACCTTGACGGCCACCGTACGCCCGCGCCGCGTGTCGCGAGCGCGGTAAACCGCTCCCATCCCGCCGGCACCGAGCAGATTCGGGATTTCGTACGGGCCGAGGCGCATGCCGGCCGCCAGGGCCGGGCGCGGAAATCAGCCCTCCGGGAACGGCTGGCCGGCGAGCGCCGCCTGGGGTAGTCTCTCCCTTCGAAAGGGGAAGCGCATGACGACGAGCCGCGTGCCGAGCCTGGCGGTGATGGTTTCATTCGTGGTCCTCCTGGTCCTCGGCACCGGCGTGTCGCCGCACGGCCCTTCCGCCGCGCAGGCGCCAGACCGGCCGCCGGCCGCCGCCCCGCAGGGGCTGCCGAACGAGACGCCTGCGTCGCTCGAGCTTCCAACCGGTGACTTCGATCACTTCCGGCGCGAGGTGATGATCCCGATGCGCGACGGGGTCAGGCTGCACACGGTGGTCCTGGTGCCAAAGGGAGCGAAGCGGGCCCCGATCCTTCTCACGCGGACCCCCTACAGCGCCGACGTGCTCACCGGCCACGCCGCGAGCGCGCACCTCGGCCCCGTCCTCCAGGGTTACGACAACCCGGCCGACGTGATCGTCGAGGAGGGCTACATCCGGGTCGTGCAGGACGTCCGCGGCAAGTACGGGTCGGAAGGCGACTACGTGATGAACCGCCCGTTGCGCGGGCCGCTGAACCCCACCGGTGTGGACCACGCGACCGACACGTGGGACACGATCGACTGGCTCGTGAAGAACGTGCCCGAGAGCAACGGGCGTGTCGGCATCCTCGGCATCTCGTACGACGGCTTCCTCACGCTGATGGCGCTCTTCGACCCGCACCCGGCGTTGAAGGCGGCCGTGCCGATGAACCCGATGGTGGACGGCTGGGTTGGGGCCGACTGGTTCCACAACGGCGCCTTCCGGCAGCAGATGATGCCGTATTTCTTCAACCAGGAAGCGACGCGCGACTCGACGGCGCAGTGGTGGATGACGCACTACGACGACTACGACATGTTCCTGGAGGCCGGGTCGGCCGGCGAGCTGGGCCGGCGCCGGCGCCTCGAGCAGGTGGGCTTCTGGCGGAAGGTGACCGAGCACCCGTCGTACGACGCGTTCTGGCAGCAGCAGGCGGTGGACAAGCTGCTGGCGGCACGGCCGCTCTCGGTGCCGGTGATGCTCGTGCACGGGCTCTGGGACCAGGAGGACATCTACGGCGCGCTCGCGGTGTACCGCGCCCTCGAGCCGAAGGACTCGCGCAACGACCGCGTGTACCTGGCGATCGGCCCGTGGTATCACGGGCAGCAGATCGAGGAGGCGAGCCGCCTCGGCGCGCTGCATTTCAACTCGGACACGGCCCGCCAGTTCAGACACCAGGTGCTGAAGCCGTTCCTCGCGCGCTTCCTGAAGGACGGAGCGCCGGCGATGGAGGTGCCGCCGGTCACGGCGTTCGAGACGGGCGCGAACCGGTGGCTGTCGCTGTCAGCCTGGCCCGCCGGCTGCGCGAGCGGCTGCGCCATCGAGCCCCGGCGCCTGTACCTCGGCAAGGGCCTGACGGCGGGCTTCGAAGAGCCGAAGGCCGAGGGGGCACCGTTCGAGGAATACGTGTCCGACCCGGCGAAGCCGGTGCCCTACCGCCAGCGCCCGATCCCTCCCGTCGGCTACGGCGCGGCCTCGACCTGGTCGTCGTGGCTGGTGGACGACCAGCGCGAGGCATCCGGGCGTCCCGACGTGCTCGCGTTCGTCTCGCCCGTGCTCGATGCGCCGGTGAAGATCGCCGGCAGCCCCGTGGCGAACCTGGTCGCCTCGACGAGCGGAACGGACTCGGACTGGGTGGTGAAGCTGATCGACGTCTACCCCAACGAGGTGGCCGGGCAGCCCGAGCTGGGGGGATACCAGCTGATGGTGGCGGGCGACATCTTCCGGGGGCGTTACCGCGAGAGCCTGGAAACGCCAAGGGCGGTGCCGTCCGACACGCCCCTGCCCTACCGGTTCGCGCTGCCGGCGGCGAACCACGTGTTCAGGCGCGGCCACCGCATCATGGTGCAGGTGCAGTCGAGCTGGTTCCCGCTGTACGACCGGAACCCGCAGACCTTCGTGCCGAACATCTTCTTCGCCCGGCCCGAGGACTACCGCAAGGCGGTGCAGCGCGTCTACCACGCCCCCGGCCAGGCCAGCTTCGTCGAGCTGCCCATCGTCGTGCAGCGTTGAAGCCGCCGTCTGCTGTCTGCCGTCTGCCGTCCGCTTCGGGCAGGCGGGGACGCCTGCCCCTGCCCGACTGGTGTCCCCTGCCGTGTGTGCTATCCTTCGCCTTTTACGCCGTGAAACAAGGGGTTCTGCCGTGACCGACACGAAGATTACGCTGCCTGAGTCTGAGATCCCGACCCATTTCTACAACATCGCCGCCGACCTGCCGACGCCGCTGGCGCCGCCGCTCCACCCCGCCACGCGCGAGGTGGTGGGCCCCGACGCGCTGGCGCCGCTCTTCCCGTCGGGCCTGATCGCGCAGGAGATGGCGAGCGACCGCTGGATCGAGATTCCCGACCAGGTGCGCGAAATCTACCGGCTCTACAGGCCGAGCCCCGTGTTCCGCGCGCGGGCGTTCGAGGAGGCGCTCGATACGCCGGCGCGCATCTACTACAAGTCCGAGCACGTGAGCCCGGTGGGCAGCCACAAGCTGAACACCGCGATCATGCAGGCCTGGATGAACAAGCAGGAAGGGGTGAAGCGCCTGGCGACCGAGACCGGCGCCGGGCAGTGGGGCAGCGCGCTGGCCTGCGCCTCGAAGCTGGTCGGCCTCGAGTGCATGGTCTACATGGTGCGGGTCAGCTACGACCAGAAGCCGTACCGCCGCGTGATGATGAAGACGTACGGCGCCGACGTGGTGGCGAGCCCCTCCACGCTCACGGAAGCCGGCCGCTCGGCGCTCGCGGCGAACCCCGACTCGCCGGGCAGCCTCGGCCTGGCGATCTCCGAGGCGGTCGAGGACGCCGCCGGCCGCGACGACACGAAGTACGCGCTCGGCAGCGTGCTGAACCACGTGCTGCTGCACCAGACGATCATCGGCCAGGAGGCCCGCAAGCAGATGGAGCTGGCGGGCGACTACCCCGACATCCTCATCGGCTGCCACGGCGGCGGCAGCAATTTCGCGGGCCTCGTGTTCCCGTTCCTGGCCGACAAGGTCTCGGGGGCGCGGAAGAACCTGCGGGCGATCGCGGTGGAGCCCCGCTCGTGCCCGAGCCTCACGGCCGGCAAGCGTGAATACGACTTCGGCGATGCGGTCGGCCTCACGCCCCTGCTGATGATGCACACGCTCGGGCACACGTTCATGCCGGCTCCGGTGCACGCCGGCGGCCTGCGCTACCACGGATCGGCACCGCTCGTCAGCCATGTTTTGGACGCCGGCCTGATCGAGGCCGAGGCGTACGACCAGGCCGAGGTCTTCGCGAGCGCGGTCGCCTTCGCGCGGTCGGAGGGCACCATTCCGGCACCCGAGTCGGCGCACGCGATCCACGCCACGGTCCGGCACGCCCTGGCGGCGCGCGAGGCGGGAACCTCGCCCGTCATCCTGTTCAACCTGTCGGGCCATGGGATCTTCGACCTGGCGGCGTACGACTCGTTCCTGAGCGGACGGATCAACGGCAAGTAGCTTGCCCGCCGGAGCCGCGCCTGCCCCGCCGCAGCCGCGAGCGCAGCGAGCGTTTGGCGGAGGCGGGAGCGTAGCGAGCGCTGGCGAAGGCGGGGCGAAGGCCGGAGGCACCATGCGACTCATCAGCTGCTTCACCGTCGCGGCGTGCAT
>Ga0116149_1004246_pt1 | contig 14202 bp, 13 predicted proteins | sample AD_UKC057_MetaG_FD_89787 | JGI IMG/M metagenome (GOLD analysis project Ga0116149, IMG submission 89787) | Active sludge microbial communities of municipal wastewater-treating anaerobic digesters from USA - AD_UKC057_MetaG | ecosystem: Engineered > Bioreactor > Anaerobic > Digestate | place: USA... | reverse complement strand
TCTGCCCGAACGCGTACACAATCTTCACCGTCCGGCCGTTATCGGTCGAGTAGTAGATGTTCACGGGGGTGGCCCCCTCGACGACGCTGCAATAGTTGCCCCACACGAGCATCTCGCGCCCGTCGATCTCCCACGAGCAGACGACGCTGAGCGTGTGAAAATACCAGCCCGGGCAGTTGGGGTTCTTCGGTGTGTGCGGGAGGTAATCGGCCCCGTTGACATCTTTGACAGTCACGGGCGCGATCGTCTTGAGGTTATCCGTGCTGAGAAAGAGTCTGTTCTGTGTGGCGAACAGCAGGTTCCCGTTCTTGAAGATGTGGCTGAAGGTCACCTTTGGGGCGTCGGCGAAGGCGGCGCGGTGGGCCCACGTGTGCCCGCAGTCTTCGCTCAGGCGGACGTCCTCGGCCGTGAAGGCGAAGGCCTTGTCGTCGCGCTGGGAGTCGATGTAGAGGCTGGCCGGCTGGAGTCGGTAGGAGAAATGCGGCGTAGAGGCGACCCGGCCCACAGCGTCGGCGTCGGCAGCCCGGACCTGTCCTCCCGGACGCCCCCCCAGCACGAGAGCACCCGCCGTGGCGGCGGCAGTGTTCAGGAGGTTGCGGCGAGTCAGTCGATTCCGGTTCATGGTCCACCGCCTTTGGAGCTCAGTCCGTCACGTTATGAAGTGGCTTCGGGTCACGAATGCGCATCTTATCGCAATCGTCGCTGCTCTTCCAGGCCGTTCCAGCAGTCATCGAGCAGAGAGCGGCCACGTCTCGGGATTTTCCCCAGGTCCGTCAAAACGGTCCGGACGGAGGATTTCTGTTTTCCCGCCGTCGTCCCAGGGTACACTATGAGTGAGGATGTCTCTTCCAGTCATGAAGCGAAACGCCGCATTCACACTGATCGAGCTGTTGACGGTGATCGCCATTCTGGCGTTGTTGCTGTCGCTGCTGACACCTGCGCTTCAACGGGCCCGAAACCTGACGCGGGTCACCGTATGTCAGAGCAACCTGCGCCAACTCCAGAATGCCTACACGGCCTACTCCGCCCATTGGAAGGGTCGGCTGCTGCCCTACATCTGTGACGGGGCCCGCCCCGAGGCGTTTTGGATGCAGGCGATCAAGCCGTTCTACGCGGGCGGGGGCGGCCCGGACGCCAGGGGCGTCCGCTGCTGCCCGACCGTGACCAAGCGCGATCCCCGCGGCTGGGGCACTGCCTACACCTCCTGGTACGGGGGCGGATTCATGGCCTACAACGAGGGGAGCTTCGGACTCAGCGGGTGGATGTACGACATGAAGACCTATTCCACCTCGTGGCAGAACGATTGGGAGTACGTGGGCAAGATTTACAGGGCCTCCCGCGTGCCGGTCTGGTTCGACTGCAACTGGGTGGATGCCTGGCCGTGGCACACCCAGGACCCCTCTCCCGATCTGGTCGAAGGCTCCCGTCCCGGCGAGTCGTCCATGGGGCGGGTTTGCATCGTCCGCCACGACTGGTCGATCAACGTCGCCTTCGCCGACGGGACGGCCCACAACGTTCCGTTGCCTGAACTGTGGCTGCTGTTGTGGAACCCCTCCTTCGTCCCCACCGTCCGCACAGTCCCGTAGGGGCTGCGCCCTGTCAACAACGTCAGCACCCCCCTGTTTCCGCGCCGGCAGAATTGGTGTAGACTATCGGCTGGAGCTTGTATGAAGAGAACCGCATTCACGTTGATCGAGTTGCTGACGGTCATCGCCATCCTGGCGTTGTTGCTGTCACTGCTGACGCCCGCGCTTCAGCGGGCTCGAAACCTGACGCGGGTCACCGTATGCCAGAGCAACCTGCGACAGCTCCAGGTTGCGTACACTGCCTACTCGTCACACTACAAGAGTCGCCTCTTGCCATACATTTGCGACGGCGCCCGTCCGGACGCCTTCTGGATGCAGGCGATCAAGCCTTTCTATGCGGGCGGCGGCGGCCCGGACGCCAGGGGCGTGCGTTGCTGCCCGTCGGTGACCAAACGCGACCCGCGAGGCTGGGGCACCGCCTATACGTCGTGGTACGGTGGCGGGTTCATGGCCTACAACGAAGGCAGCTTCGGACTCAGCGGCTGGATGTATGACATGATGTCCGGTCGGCCGGACGGCAAGTACAACTACGCCGGCCACGACCAGTACGACTGGGAATCGACCGGACAGCTTGTCAAGCCTTCCCAGGTGCCGGTGTGGTTTGACTGCAACTGGGTGGATTCATGGCCGATGAACACGCAAGAGCCCGTGCCGGACCTGGTGGAGGGTTCACGGCCGGGCGAATCGTCCATGGGGCGGGTCTGCATCGTTCGCCATGACCGGTCGGTCAATATCGGCTACGCCGATGGCACAGCCCACAACGTGAAACTCGAGGAACTCTGGCTCCAGCACTGGTGCGTCGGTTCGACCCCGGTTGTCCGCACCAGCGTGCCGTAATCATGCCCGCGCCGCCCTACGCCGCGTCCATCGCCTGCATCTTGCGCAATTCCACCGCCCGCCAATGCCGGCTCAACTTAAAGCGAAGGAACACGGCTAATACCGTCGCTATGGTGCCCAGCAGGAGGAGAGGATAGCACACCGCGTACGGCTGGGAACTGAATGCGGCCACGCCCCCCCCAGACAGGCCCGCCAGCCCCACCGCAAACACGGCAGCCAGGATCCCCATCACGACCGGTCGAGCGGCGTCCCGTCCGGCCAGCACGCCGGCCAATGCCATGGCCAGACCAATGAGGGCGCCCAGGCCCCCACCGACCCAGCCGGCTGTCTGGTCCGACCACCAAGCCCGAGAACGACCATCGGGCGAGAGATTGACCAACTGCAGCGGGCCAATCTCGACCACGCCCGGGCCCCGCAGCACGAGGTTAATCTCCAAGGATACCTGGGGCGGACGTGCCTTGTTCAAGTCAAACGGCAACGCGAACGGGCGCCAGGTCGATGTCCCGGTGAAGGCGCCCAGCGGCCCGCTTGCCCCGAGCGTCCGGGTGAAATAGCGCCCGCCGTCTTCCAGCACAGTCCACATCTCCAGGTAGCTCGCGCCAATCACGCCCTCGTAGCGGACCTGCCCTTGGATGGCGTACTGCGACGTCGTGGGGCTCAGACCCTTCAGAAGCAGGATCGGGAACGTCTTTGTCCCGCTCGACTCGTTCTGTATCCGCAGGCATTGCCATTCCTGGCCCTGGGCCGGCACCACATCCCCGGAGCGGATCAGCTTCTGTTCCGCCAGGGCGGGCCAAGTCAGGACGCGACTTTCCTGATGTTCACCGGCTGCCACGGCGGACACAAGCGAAACGACCAGACTGCCGAGCGTAAGTTTACTTGTCTTCATGACGTTCCGTCTCCTTCCGATAGGCCGACAGCAGATCGGCCAGGGTGACGCGATCAATCTTGCCGTCCACGTGCGCGCTGCGAAGCATCTGCTCGAATGGACTTTGCGGGCTGTGGCTCTCATAGAGCTTGATCTTCTCAATCAGCCGGTCCAGGCGAAGACGAACCGTCGGATAGCTGATCCCGTACTCCTGGGCGACCTGCTTGAGCGAGCCGGAGGCCACCAGGAACCGCTTGATGAAACCCAGGTCTTCTTCGTTCATTCCGGCCAGCCAAGGTTGAGTTTTTGCTTCGTTTGCCATTGGGAACCTCATCATTGTTAAAAGAAATATAACAAATGATATTACTCTTGTCAATCTGGATATCAAGATTCTTCACTTTATTGTGCAGATTCTGGTTTACTTTCTACGGGATCACTGGAGGCTGATCCGCCCATCTGGAAAGAGGGTGGTCTCGCCCCCGGCCTCGGATCGATACGCTTCATGTCACGAGAGCCCATGAATAGGAGTGCTTTCAGGTTCCTGGAACTGCCCGTCGTGGTGTCCATCCTTCCGCTGCTGTTGCCGATCCTGACGCCATCGCTGGCTCAGACCCGGAAGTTCACAAAGGTCACCGTCTGCCAGAGAAATCTGCGCCAGCTTCAGGTCGCGTACACAGCCTACGCCGCCGGCTGGAGGACCCGCCTGCTCCCGTACATCTGCGACGGCGCCCGCCCCGACGCCTTCTGGATGCAGACCCTCCAGTCGTACTATGCGCAGTCCGGCCAGATTCGCCGCTGTCCAGGCGTGCCCGGCAAGAATCCCGAGTCCTACTGGGGAACGGCGAGTTGGGGCTGGGGCGGGTCGGGTGGCTGGATGAACGGACACTACGGCAGCTTCGGCATCCGCGGCTGGCTGTACGACATAATGTCGGAGCGGCCCGACGGCAAGTACAACTATCCCAGCCAGGACCGCTACGACTGGGAGTGTACGGGACGGACCTTCTCACCCGGCGTCGCGGCGGTCTGGTTCGACTGCAACTGGGTGGACGCTTGGCCTTATCACGCCGACGGCCCCTACCCGGACCTCTCGCTCGGCTCGCAGCCGGGCCAGCCGGGGCAAACGTCAATGGGGCGTCTGTGCATCACCCGACACGACTGGTCGATCAATCTGGCCGTCGCCGACGGCGGGGCCTCAGGAACCGCGTGGTACTCGCAATGTTGGCGCGCCTGGTTCACCGTCGCGCATGGCTGGCCCTTCTCCGTTCGCGACCTGCGACCGGCCTTGCGCTTCGCGACGCTGTCGTCTTGTCGGGGATCCTGAAAAAACCGCACGCCTTTGGTTGATTTCTCGGCCCACGCGGCTAAAATACCGATTTCCTGTTTGCCTGGACGGCCGTGCAATGGTACATAGACCCGTCCAGGCACGAAACTCGAGGATAATCCGCTATGCCAGATACCATTGAATCCTTCGTGGCAAAGTTGCAGGCCGAGGGTGTCCAGGCCGGTCGGCACGAAGCCGACAAGATCCGCAATGAAGCCCAGCAACAGGCCGACGAGACCCTCCGCCAGGCCAAGGCCCAGGCCGACAAGATCGTCGCCGACGCGCAGGCGTCCGCCCAGTCGCTGCTGAGCCGGGCCCGGACGGAACTGGACCTCGCGGCGCGCGACGCCCTGTTCCGCCTTCGCGAGGCGATTGGCCAAGCCGTCCAGGCCATCCTGACCGAAGGGGCTAAGCGGCAGCTTTCCGACACCAAGTTCCTTTGCCAGGTCATGCGCGAACTGGTGCTGCTGTACGGGCAGGCCGACGCTGAACGCAAGACCACCATTCGCTTCAACGTCCCGGCGGAAGTCCAGGACCAACTGGCGAGTTGGGTGATGGGCGAGTTGCACAAGGCCGCCCACGAGGCAAACGCTACGGTCGATCTCCATGGCACACTGGCGTCGGCGGGCTTTGAGTACCGTGTCGACGGGGCCACCGTCGAAGTGACGGTCGACAGCGTCGTCCAGACGCTCAAGGGCCTGGTCGGACCTGAACTCCAGAGCGTCCTGGACCGCGCCGCTGCCTCGAAGTAGGACGCTCGCTATGGCCGGCAAAGACTACTTCCTAATCACGTCCCTGCCCACGCCGGGCCCCCTGGGCTCCAAGCCGCCCATCTCCCCGGCTGAGCTTGTTGGGCGCGCCCTGTACAATCGCTCCGCGCGGGAACTGATCCAGGCCATCTTCCTGAGCGACGACCTGCTCCAGCGACAATCGTTCCTGGCGGGCGAACTCAAGGGTGTCTCGCCCACGGTGCTGACCGCCGCCCAGGTCCGCAACCAGGAGCCCCTGCCGGTGTGGCTGGAGGTGAGCCCGCAGCAGCCGGGCGGGCCCTCGCCCGTCGACAGCCTCTGGGCCGCTTACTATCGCCATGCCATCCGCGTCGCGGCGCGGCTGGGCAGCGACTTCCTGACCGACTGGGTAATCTACGAGGTCGCGTTCCGCAACGCCCTCGTCGTCGCCCGCGCCAAGGCCCTTGGCCTGGACGCCGAGATGTACCTCGTCGAGCCGTCGCTCGCCGCCGGCGATCTTGATTTCGACAGCGTGCTGGCCGAGTGGTCCGCCGCCTCCAATCCCCTGGCTGGCCTGCGGGTGCTGGACGCCGCACGCTGGGCCTGGTTGACCGAACACGACGCCTACTACACCTTTGGCGACGATGAACTGGCTGCCTACGCCGCCAAGTTGATGCTTCTGCACCGTTGGCACCGTCTGTCCGAGCATGCGTCGGCCTCCCAGGCCCACGACGCCGAACAGCCCAGTGAGAGGACCCTGCCGTGACTGGAAGAATTGTGGCTGTCTACGGGAACATGGTCATCGCCGAAACGAGCGGGCGCGTGATCCAGAACTCCGTCGCCTACTGTTGCCGAGACGACGGCGCCCGCCTGCTCAGCGAAGTCATCCGGATCCGGGGCCGGCTGGCCGACTTGCAGGTCTTCGAGGAGACCCGCGGCCTGAAGGTCGGCAACGCCGTTGACTTCGAGGAAGAGATGCTGTCGGTCGAACTGGGCCCGGGCCTGCTGGGCCAGATCTATGACGGCCTGCAGAACCCCCTGCCCAACCTCGCCCAGGAGGCGGGCTACTTCCTCAAGCCCGGCGTGTACATCCGCGCCCTGGACAGCGACCGCAAGTGGGACTTCACCCCCCTCGCCAAGCCGGGCCAAACCGTCACCGCGGGCGAGACCCTCGGCACCGTCCCCGAGGGCATCTTCACCCACCGCATCATGGCGCCCTTCGCCTTGACCGGCTCGTGCAAGGTCGAGTCGGTCGTGTCCGCCGGGCAATATACCATCGAGCAGGAGATCGCCGTCCTGGTCGATGAGTCGGGCAAGAAGATCCCGGTGAAGATGGTCCAGAGCTGGCCGGTAAAGCGGGCTCTCAACGTCTCCCGCCGGCGCCTCATGCCCGAGCACCCGCTGGTCACCCGCGTGCGGATCATCGACTCCATGTTCCCCATCCTCCGCGGAGGGACCTATTGCATCCCCGGTCCCTTCGGGGCGGGCAAGACCGTGCTTCAGCAGATCACCAGCCGCCACGCCGAGATTGACATTGTCATCATCGCCGCCTGCGGCGAGCGGGCCGGCGAGGTCGTCGAGACGCTCCGCGAGTTCCCCCACCTCCAGGACCCACGGACCGGCAAGAGCCTCATGGAGCGGACCATCATCATCTGCAACACCTCCGCCATGCCCGTGGCCGCCCGCGAGGCCTCCGTGTACACCGCGGCCACCCTGGCCGAGTACTACCGCCAGATGGGCCTCAACGTGCTCCTGCTGGCCGACTCCACCAGCCGCTGGGCCCAGGCCATGCGCGAGGTGTCGGGGCGCCTGGAAGAGATCCCCGGCGAGGAAGCCTTCCCCGCCTACCTGGAAAGCCGCATCGCGGGCTTCTACGAGCGGGCCGGCGCCCTGGAACTCAAGGACGGGCAGATCGGCACGCTGACCATCGGCGGGACGGTCAGCCCGGCCGGCGGCAACTTCGAGGAACCCGTCACCCAGGGCACATTGAAGGTCGTGGGTGCGTTCCACGGCTTGTCGCGGGCCCGTTCCGACGCCCGGCGCTATCCGGCCATCGACCCGTTGGACTCTTGGAGCAAGTATAGCGGCATTATCGATCCATCTAAGGTCATCTTCGCCCGAGCGATGCTGCGGCGGGGCAGTGAGGTCCAGCAGATGATGACCGTCGTCGGCGAGGAAGGCACCAGCGTGGAAGACTTCTCGGTCGCCCTGAAGGCCGAGTTCTTCGACAACTGCTACCTCCAGCAGAACGCCTACGACGAGGTCGACGCCGCCACACCGGCGGAACGACAGAAATTCGTCTTCGACAAGGTCCTCCAGGTGCTGGAACTGGACTTCGGTTTCGACAACAAGGAGCAGGCCCGCAAGGTGCTCGTGGCGATCGGCGACCTGTTCCGCAACTGGAACTACGCGGCCTGGGACAGCGACGAGTTCAAGAAGATCCAGACCGACATCGACCGGCTCATCGAGGCCAAGGGCCGCGCCGAGGCGCCGGCTGAGCAGGCGGCCGAGGCGGCGACGGCCTGAAGAAATGACCAAGAATGACCAATGTCATTAGCTGACTAGGTACAAGACATGCGAAAATACTACGATCAGATCACGAGAATCGCCGGCAACGTCGTCACCGTCACGGCCAGTGACGTGGGCTATGACGAACTGGCCGTCATTACCACGCGAATGGGCTCTTCGCTGGCCCAGGTGATTCACCTGGAGGGCGACCAGGTCTCGCTCCAGGTATTCGCCGGCACGCAGGGCGTTTCGACGGGTGACCGCGTCCGCTTCCTCGGCCACGCCATGCAGGTGCCCTTCAGCGACGATCTGCTGGGGCGGATCTTCGACGGATCGGGCAAGCCCCGCGATGAGCGCCCCCCGGTCCAGGCCCCGCCGGTGGAGATCGGCTCGCCCGCGGTTAACCCCGTCAAACGCCTCATGCCCGACCAGATGGTCCATACGGGCATCCCGATGATCGACATCTTCAACTCTCTGGTCGAGAGTCAGAAGTTGCCCATCTTCTCGGTGGCCGGCGAGCCGTACAACCCGCTCCTGGCCCGCGTGGGCCTGCAGGCCAATGCCGACATCATCATCCTCGGCGGCATGGGCCTGCGACACGACGACTATCTCACCTTCCGCAAGACCTTTGAGGAAGGCGGCGTGCTCGGGCGGACCATCATGTTCATCCACACCGCCGCCGACCCTGTCGTCGAATGTCTGCTCGTGCCCGACCAGTGCCTGGCCGTCGGCGAGCAGTTCGCCCTCCAGGGCAAGAAGGTGCTGGTCCTCCTGACCGACATGACCGCCTTCAGCGACGCCCTGAAGGAAATCGCCATCATCATGGAGCAGATCCCCTCCAACCGCGGCTACCCAGGCGACCTGTACACCCAGCTCGCGCGCCGTTACGAGAAGGCTGTCGATTTCGAGGGCGCCGGCTCCATGACGCTCCTGGCCTGCGTGACCATGCCCGGTGACGACGTCACGCACCCCGTGCCCGATAATACCGGCTACATCACCGAGGGCCAGTTCTACCTCCGCAACGGAAGAATCGAGCCCTTCGGCTCGCTCAGCCGCCTCAAGCAGCAGGTCAACGGCAAGAGCCGCGACGACCACCGGGCCATCATGAACTCCTGCATTCAGCTCTACGCACTTTGCCGCGAGGCCCGCGAGAAGCGAGACATGGGCTTCGAGATGTCCCCCTGGGACCAGCGCCTCCTGCAGTACGGCAAGCTGTTCGAAGACCGGATCATGAACCTGGCCGTGAACATCCCGCTGTTCGAGGCTCTCGACCGCTGCTGGGACATCCTGGCCGAGTGCTTCGAGCCGGCCGAGACCGGCATCCGACGCAGCATCATCGAGGCCCACTGGCCCAAGAAAGAACAGTTGGCTTCCGCCTGAGCTGCCCCTGTGGGGCAGGTTGAGGATACTTGATTGCGGAATGCGGATTGCGGAACTAGAGACGCCGAGAGATGACACCGGAAGACATGAAAAGACGGACAAAGAAGTTCGCCCTGGCGATCATCCAGTTCGTCGCCGCCGCAGTCTCCCCCGCCTTGGCTGATCTCCCTGCCGCCATGGACATCAGCCCTGTCTGGTCGGGGCATCCGGTCGGTTTCTGCCTGTTGACCCACAAGGACCGCCAGTTCGTCGCCTTCTACGACGCCGACCGGGTGATGTCCGTAGCGCAGCGGAGGCTCGACCAGGACAAGTTCACCCTGACCCGTCTGGATCAGAAAGTGGTCTGGGACAGCCACAACTACATCACCATGACCGTCGACGACGACGGCTTGCTCCACCTGGCCGGCAACATGCACTGCGTGCCGCTGATCTACTACCGCAGCGAGAAGCCGCTGGATGCTTCGACGCTTAAACGCGTACCGCAAATGGTCGGCCCCAACGAAAAACGCTGCACCTACCCTCGGTTCCTCCGCGGGGCCGGGAACGAACTGCTGTTCACCTATCGCGATGGCAGCAGCGGCAACGGCAATCAGATCTGCAACGTCTGGGACCAGGCAACCAGGACATGGAAGCGGCTGATCCAGACCCCCCTGACCGACGGCCAGGGGAAGATGAACGCCTACTTCCACGGTCCGATCCGCGGGCCCGACGGGCTCTTCCATCTCTGTTGGGTCTGGCGCGACCACGGCGGCTGCGAGAGCAACCATGATCTCTCCTACGCCCGCAGCAAAGACCTCATCCATTGGCAGACCAGCCAGGGCAAGCCGTTGACGCTGCCCCTCACGCTGACCGGCAGCGAGATCGTCGACCCCGTGCCGGCCAAGGGCGGGATCATCAACGGCAATGCGGCCATCGGCTTCGACAGTCGAGGCCAAGTCCTCATCAGCTACCACAAGTACGATGCCGCCGGCAAGACGCAGCTCTACGTGGCCCGGCCGGACAAGGACGGCTGGCTGATCCGCCAGGTCACCAATTGGGCCTGGCGATGGGATTTCAGCGGCGGCGGATCGATTCACTTTGCCGTCCGTGTCGGCCCGGTTCAACCCGCGGGCAAGGGGCTGCTGGCCCTGGGCTTTGGGCACGACCAGTACGGTTCAGGCAACGTATTCCTGGACGAGGCGACCCTCCAGCCAGCCCCCCAGGCCAGGCCCGCCAGGGACAAGACGACGGTCCGCCCCGCGTATCCGCCCGGTTCGGGCAAGCCTGAGCAGGATTTCCCCGGGTTGCAGGTCCGCTGGCGCGCCGACAGCGGCAGCGCCGTCGATGGGCTCCGCTACGTGCTGCGATGGGAGACGCTCGGGCCCAACCGGGACAGGCCGGTCAAGGCTCCCTTGCCCAAGCCCAGCATGCTGCGGCTGTACCGATTGCCTCACGCCCCCCTTTCGCAAGCGGGATCGTAATATGGCCAAGAAATACAAACTGACTCGCCCCGAGCTCAAGCGTCAGCGCGACGCGCTCCATCGTTTCGAGCGCTATCTGCCCATGCTCAAGCTCAAACAGCAGCAGTTGCAGATGACGCTCCGCGACGTCAATCGCCTGCTCCGCGAGGCCGACGAAGCCGTCCATCAGGCCCAGCAGGTCTTCCAGCCCTACCGGGCCGTCCTGGCGGACCTGGCCGGGCTGGACGTCCGCTCGCTGGCCGAGCCCGCCACCGTCCGAACCGCCACCCGAAACGTCGCCGGCGTGAATATCCCGGTGTACGAAGACGTGGAGTTTCCGCCCGTCACCTACAGCCTCTTCGCGACTCCGCCGTGGGTGGACCGGGCGCTGGCCGACCTCCGTGAACTGAACCGCCGCCTGGCCCTGGTCCGCGTCCTCCGCCAGCAGTACGAGTTGCTTCATCGCGAGTTGGTCAAAATCATCCAGCGGGTCAATCTCTTCGACAAGGTCAAGATCCCCGAGGCCCGCGAGACCATCCGTATCATCCGCATCAAGCTCGGCGACGAGATGACTGCTGCCGTCGGCCGCGCCAAGATCGCCAAGGGCAAGCTGACCGAGATCAGCAACGAGTCCGGCCTGCTGGAGGAGGCGGTGGAGGACCCGCAATCATGATCGTCTCCATGCGAAGAGCGTTCATCGTCGCCCGCCAGGCCGACCGCAAGGCCCTGCTGGAGGCGCTCGCTCATGCGGGCCTGGTGCACATCCAGCCGATCGACCCGGCCAAGGCGGTGGCCGAGGAGCAAACCCTGGGCAGTCTCGATCGAGCCGCCCGGGCCATCCAGGTCCTTGGCGAGCACCAGCCCTCCGGCGACCGGCCGGCCTTGACGGCCGAACAGGCCGCAGACGAGGCCCTGCGCATCCAACGCGAGCAGGCCGAGGCCCAGGCCCGCCTGGGAGCCCTGCACCGCCAGATCGACCACCTCGCCCTTTGGGGCGACGTGCAACTCGATCAATTCCGCCAGCTTGAACAGGCCGGAGTGAACGTTACGTTTCATTCCGTGCCGGCCCGGCAGGTTTCTGAGGTTCGCGCCGACGTCGTCCAGGTTCTGAGCGAACTGCCCGCCAAGCGGGTGCTGGTGGCCACAGTCATGCGGTCCGGGGAGGCGGCCATGCCGGAAGGCACCGAGCCCCTTCCCCTGCCGCAGCGCGACCGCCCCACCCTGCGATCGGAAGCCGCCAAGATCGACCAAGCCATCCGCCAGCGACAGGCGCGCCTCGGCGAACTGGCGCACCTTCACAAGGACCTCCAGGACTGGCAGAATCGCCTGGCGCGACGGGCGCAGTTCGGCGCGGCCGAGCGAAGCGGGCTGGACAACCCGGACTTGTACGCGATCCAGGGTTGGGTGCCGCAGGACCAGGCCGACGGGCTGTCCGACGCCGTTCGGGCGGCGGGCGTGGAGGCCGCCGTGCAGACCGCACCGCCCACCGACGAGGACATCCCCCCCACGCTGGTGCGATATCCCGCCTGGGCCAAGCCCATCAGCGGGCTGTTCGACATCCTGGGCACACTGCCCGGCTACCGCGAGTACGACGCCTCGCCCTTCTTCATGATCGCCCTGCCGATCTTCGCCGCCATGCTCATCGGCGACGCGGGCTATGGCCTGCTGTTCCTGCTGCCCTTGCTGTTCTACCGTAAGATGGCCGCCTCGATGGGCCCGGCCAAGGTGCAGTTGCTGGTGGTGTTCGGTGGCGCCACCGTGCTGTGGGGCATGTTGACGGCCACCTACTTCGGGCTCACGCCGGAGAATTTCGCCAACGCCGGCTACGCGGGGCTTGCCCAGGTCATGACGGCCATCGCGCCGTTATGGGACCAGAACCCCGAGACCGTTCGCCAGATGCTCATCAAGCTCAGTTTCCTGATCGGAACGATCCACCTGACGCTGGCCCACCTGCGGAAGGCGGCCTTCCTGGCCCCCAGCCAGCAGGCATTGGCCGACGTCGGCTGGGCGATCTTCCTGTGGGGCATGCTGGGCCTTATCTGGCTGCTGTTCTTCGGCAAGACCGAACCGATGCCCGTCCCCATGGGCCTGATCTACGCCCTGCTGATCGTGGGCGGGTTGATGGCGGTTTCGTTCGCCTCGCCCCACCGCAACCTCGCCAAGCGGCTGGGTCTGGGCCTGGCCAATTCCCTCCTGCCTTTTCTGGGCACCTTCGGCGACACCATGAGCTACATCCGCCTGATGGCCGTGGGCCTCGCCAGCTACTACATCGCCGCCGCCTTCAACAACCTGGGCGCCCAGGTGGCCCAGGCCATGACCTGGGGCGTGGGCATCGTGATCGTGGTCCTGGGCCACGCCCTGAACGTCGGGCTGGCCATGATCGCCATCTTCGCCCACGGCGTGCGACTCAACATGCTCGAGTTCTCCAGCAATGCCGGCATCCAGTGGGCCGGCTATTCGTACAAACCCTTTGCCGTGACAACTATCGAGGAGTCTTGAACAGATGGAAATCTTTGGACAATTGGGAATGGCGTTGGCATTCGGTCTGGGCGCGCTGGGCAGCGCCCTGGGTATCGGCACGGCCGGCCGGGCCGCCGCCGGGGCCTGGGCCAAGGAAGCCCGCGAGGGCAAGCCCCTGAACTTCGCCTACATCATCCTCACCGGCATGCCCCTGTCGCAGACGATTTACGGCTTCATCCTCATGCTGGTGGGGCTGGCGCCCGCCGTTGCCAATCCCGTCATCGCCGCCAAGTATCCCGGCGTGCTGCTGAGCATCGGCATGGCCGGCGGGATCGCCGAGCTGTTCAGCGCTTGGATGCAGGGTGCCATCGGCGCCGCCGCCTGCCGGGCCCTGAGCGAGGGCGAAGGCAAGGGCCTGGCCTTCATGATTATCGCCATGGGCATCGTGGAGACGGTCGGCCTGTTCGGCTTCGTCTTCCCGCTGCTGGTCATGCCCAGCTAGCTTCCGGTTGGGCGCCGCCGGAAGGACGCGCGGCCCTACCGTGGGTTCGGCCGCCTGGCCGTGGAACCCGCGGCTCGGGGACGCGGTGCTTGCGGCGGTGTTCCAGCCAAACGGGCGACGATTTTCGCGGCAGACGTACCCTTTGGGCTTGACTCCCGCCGCTTGGCGGGATACTATGATCGGACTTCAGGATGCCCGCTTCGGCGGGGCCTAGGCAGCCCTCCGGTGACGCACGCCGGGGGGAGGAACCGTACAACAAACGATGCCCCCATCGTCTAGCGGCCTAGGATCTCAGGTTCTCATCCTGGAGACAGGGGTTCGAGTCCCCTTGGGGGTAATCGGTAGCGGGCCGGTGCAATCGCACTGGCCCGCGTTGTTTTGCGCCAATTCGCACAACTCCCCCCTTTGAGTAGCGGGACGCCCCGTTCTCGGCTTTCTGAGAGCCAGGAAGAAGAGCTGTGGCGTCCTGCCGTTGCACGTTCTGTTGCATCTCCTCCTGCGGCCCTTCGTTGCCTTGGACGAGATGAACACTGCTGATGGAGCGGGGTCTTCGGAATCCGCCTGGCCCTGGGG
>Ga0116149_1004242_pt1 | contig 14213 bp, 10 predicted proteins | sample AD_UKC057_MetaG_FD_89787 | JGI IMG/M metagenome (GOLD analysis project Ga0116149, IMG submission 89787) | Active sludge microbial communities of municipal wastewater-treating anaerobic digesters from USA - AD_UKC057_MetaG | ecosystem: Engineered > Bioreactor > Anaerobic > Digestate | place: USA... | reverse complement strand
GGCAGGGATGGCTTCCTCTACTGCATCATCAGTTATTGCTCCGAATGTCTTTGTATCGTTCTGGAATGCTTTGTACTTCTTCTCGTTGTTCTCGGAGGCGATCTTCATCAGCTCGTAGATCTGCGAATAATCGGTTGCGCCGCTCATGTAAGCCTGCTGAGAGTAAAGCTCCTTTGTCTGCTCTGTTTCAGGGAGAGTTGAAGTCTGCTCCACGATCGAAGAAGTGCTGATATCACGATGGCTCTTTTCGGGCTTTACACCTTTAAGGTAGGCGTAAGAGCCTCCGCCTATAACTGCACAGGCAGCGGCTGCGGCGGCAAGGCGGCCGGCCACGGATATGCCGCTTCTTTTCTTTTCGGCATTTTTCTCATCCAGCATAGCTTTTATGTTTTCGGGTTCCAGTTCCTGAGGGACAGGTTCTTTCTCCAGCATTTCCTTTACCTTCTCATCGTTATTCATAGTTAAGCCTCCTTTATGCTTCTGCGGAAAGCTCCAGCCGGAGCTTCTGTTTTATGGCTGCAAGTCTGGAACGGACTGTACTCGGCCTGGAATCGCATATCTCTGCTATCTCGCCGCTGGAATATCCGCCCAGCACAGACATTGAGAGAAGCAGCCTTGAATCACTGTCCAGCTTTTCGAGAGCCTCACTCAGCTCCACATTGTCGTAGCTGAATTCATCGGTGAGGGTAGTGTTATCGTCGATTGATTCAGCAGGGGAGAAGTACTCTTTCTGCCTGCGTTTTATCTTGGCTGAGAGGATGGTCATTATCCAGCTGCGGAATTTAGAGGGATCGTTCAGTTTCTTTATGGAAGAAAAAGCGTCCAGTACAGCATCGCTTACTGCGTCACAGGCATCGTGGGAGTTCCTGAGACTGTAGAGGGCGATGTGGTACATATCCTTGTAAACGGTGGAGTAAAGCCTTGCAAATGCTTCTGAACTGCCCTGACCTGCCAGTCGGACATCTTCTGAAATATCGTTCATATGTAATGCCTCCTTTATTATGTAATAGGTGTCATTCTGTATAATAGGTGTCGGAAAAAACGGGAAATGACGAAGGAATCTTATAAATTCGTGAAATTAGACAATAATATTTCCTTTTATTGTTGTATTTGCAGAAATGCGATAGGGCAATATGTAATTTATATCTTTGGCGGACAAAATGCCGATACAGGTATTGACAAAATCTTTAATATGTTGTATAATAAATGTGTACAAATCGTTATTATGTTCTTATACTTTTCCTAAGAGTATTATCAGAACTTGTCTTCGTAAGATATATGTGAAGACAAGTTCTTACTCCCGGGAACGGTAATGATTTATGAGAATGAAAAGTCCGCAACCGGCGGGCTCTCTTCCTGCAATGTGCAGGACGACAACTTTCAGGGGTGAAAAATTTGAATAAGAAGAAACGTCCGATCTGCGGAGTTGTAGCCGCAGAAGCCAACAGCATCGAGCAAAGGCAGATAATCGGCGGTATCGTAACTCAGAATCAGAAATATAACATTGATACTGTCGTTATCTCCAATATCTACAACCCGAACGTTAAGGAACAGGACCTTTTCTGCGAGAACAGGATCTATGACCTTATCCTTTCCGAAGATATTGATTCTATTATACTCATTTCAGAGTCGTTCGTCAATGATGAACTCTGGAAACACGTTGTGGATTATATCTTCCGTAAATCCATTCCCGTGGCTGTTCTCGGAAATGTCCACGACGGACTGGAACTTCCCAACTGCATATTCATTAATACCAGTGATACCAATGATATGGAGGATGTGACCAACCATCTCATCGAGGAACACGGCTTCACGGATATCCATATCCTGACAGGCTATGACTTCATCAAGGCATCCCGCCTGCGTGTGGATGGCTACAGGAAAGCGCTGGAATCCCACGGCATACCCTTTGACGAGAAAAAGGTGTTCTACGGCAATTTCTGGATGAATTCCGGCGAGGATCTGGCTGAGAGATATGCCAGCGGAGAACTGAAACTTCCTCAGGGTATCGTCTGCGGCAACGACCGTATGGCTTACGGCCTTATCGATAAATTCGCAGAACTGGGCATTTCCGTGCCTGACGATGTGGCGGTTGTAGGCTATGAATTCGTGGGCGGCAGAGAGATACATACTCCCATCCTGACCACCTATCAGCGCAACAGAAGCGAGATAGGCAGGATAGCGGCTGTTACTCTCTATAACAAGCTTTGCGGCGAGGATACCGAAATTACCGTTCCGAGGGGAAAGATAATCCACGGCGACAGCTGCGGCTGCGGCGTTAAAAAGGAACAGCTTATGGAGGAACTGAAGCTGGCAAGAGTCAAGAAGGATTTCGAGCACTTCAATCTGTTCAATCCTCTCGACCAGAAGCTGACAGATTCACGTACTCTCGATGAATTCATCTCCACCTGCGGTTCATTCCAGTGGCAGGTGCGCTCGGTAAACGATATAGTTTTCTGTCTCTACAAGAACTGGTACGACTCCGAAGCAACAGCGCCGTCGGAACTGCTGTCCTGCAAGAGTATCGTTCCATGGTCTGAGATGCAGCCTTTCGAGATAAAGAGGTACGACCTCGGCGATTTTCTCAGCAGATGGGATATCCCGTGCGTATACTATTTCACGCCGATGTTCTGCAATGACAGGATGTTCGGCTATTCCGTGCTGAAATATGACTGTCCCGACACCTACGACGATATCTACAGAAACTGGATAAAGTCAGTGTCAAACGGGCTGGAATTTCTCCGCATGAAGAATGATATCAAGTACCTGACCCACTGCCAGAATCTCTCGGACAGCCGTGATACACTTACCGGTATGTTCAACGAAAACGGCATGAGGGCACTGTATCAGACTGTCATAGACGAGGATATCAGTGCTGTTATGGTCATACTCAAAGTGTGCCTTTCCACCGATAACTTCTCAGACCTTGACGGCAAAGTGGCTGCTGTTATGGACGCAGCCGAGGCAGTTCGCCAGTTCTGCGGAAGCCAGGAGATAAGCGGCAGGGTAAACGATAATACCTACCTCTGCATCATAAGGGAGGACTGCGAGCCCGATACCGCCGCTGACAAGCTTTGTTCAGTGCTTCTCCAGCATAAGGTGTATATGGAAAAGTACGGCCCCGATTCATTCCTCTGCGCTGCTGTGGAGTGCGAGGGCAGACCGTATTCAGAGCTGTTTGACGAGTGCAATGAGCTTATCGAGGAAAAGAGACTTCGTGCAGAAAAGATGCGCAGTCAGCCGCATTATGCGGAAATGCTCAAGATCCGCAGCTATATCTATATGAATCCGCAGGAAAGCTTCGAGCCCGAAAAACTCTGCAAGCTTTACCCGTACAGTGCAGGCCATCTCCGTGAGCTTTACAAGAAGTGCTTCGGGGTAAGCATACATCAGGACTGCATATCCGCACGTATTTCCCGTGCCAAGTATTACCTAACGGCAACACCCATGAATATGGCAGAGATAGCCGAAAGATGCGGATACGTGGACAGCAAGTATTTCCTCCGCCAGTTCATGTCATCAGTGGGCATGACACCGGGCAGATACAGAAATGCATCTAAATAGTGATCGTAAATTGTAGGGGAGCCCGCCCACGGGCTCCCGAAAGTGGTCATATTGTAACCAACGGGAGGGCGAGGGCGCCCTCCCCTACTTCAAGTAGGGAACGGCGCCCTCGCCGTTCCATTTTTGAAGGATTACAAAAACATATATCTTCCCCTCACTTGACTTATTTTTATAAGGGGAGTATAATAGGATATGTCAAAGGGAGCAATGCTCCTTATTTTTATGCTGTTGGTATTCAGAAAAACAGCGTTAAGAAAGGATATGTTTATATGGAAACCTATGAGATATTGCGGGATCTCGCTGTTATCTTCATCTCCGCCAAGCTTTTCGGCCTTCTTGCAAGAAAATGCAAAGCGCCTATGGTTGTGGGAGAGATAGTGGCAGGCCTCATTATCGGTCCGTGTCTGCTGGGGATAGTTGAGCCCTCAGCCTTTATCAATCAGATGGCTGAGATAGGCGTTATCCTCATCATGTTCTCCGCAGGTCTGGAGACAAATCTTCAGGAACTGAAAAAATCGGGACTTATCGCTCTTGTTATCGCCTGCGTCGGAGTATTCGTCCCGCTTGCTGCCGGAAGCCTGCTGTATATGGGATTCCACGGTGCTGCCAGCTTCGGCAGTGAGGAATTCTTCAAGGCAGTCTTTACAGGCTGTATCATGACTGCCACGTCAGTGGGTATCACCGTTGAGGTGCTGAAAGAACTGGGCTATCTGAAAAGCCGTGTGGGACAGACCATCCTCAGTGCCGCTATCATTGATGATATCATTGGTATCATCGTTCTCACATTCGTCCTCGGATTCAAGGACCCCGACAGCAATCCTCTGCTGATAACGGGAAAGGTAGTTCTCTTCCTGGTGCTGTCGGTTATCCTCGGCTACATAATCTACCGTATATTCAAGATATACGACGAAAAGCACGTCCACACAAGAAGAATCCCCATTATTGCGGTCAGCCTCTGCTTCAACATGGCATTCGTGGCTGAGAAATATTTCGGCATCGCTGATATCACAGGCGCATACATCGCAGGAATCATCCTCTGCAATGTGCGTGATGCCGAGTACATCGACAGAAGAGTCAGCATCAACGGCTATATGTTCTTTGCACCGATGTTCTTCGTGGGCATAGGACTGAAAACCAGCTTCGAGACCATGAACGGTGAAGTCATACTCTTTGCTGTGGGATTTGTACTGGTTGCCCTCCTCAGCAAGATCGTCGGCTGCGGCGCTGTGGCAAAGATTTGCAGATTCAACTGGGATGAAAGCCTGAAGATCGGTGTGGGAATGATGACACGAGGCGAAGTTGCTCTTATCATCACAAACAAGGGACTTGATCTTGGCATTATCGACCATTCATTCTCTACTGCCGTAATACTTCTGATAATCGTGTCAAGCATAGCAACACCTATGCTGCTGAAGTATCTCTTCTCCCGTGAAAAGAAAGAACAAGCCAAAGCATAACAGATGAAAACACTGCAATATGCAGAAGGCGCATATAATATTTTTGCCCCTGACAGGGAAGTTCCCATCCTGTCAGGGGCAATTATTTTATTCAAAATTGAACATTCCCAGCAGATACTGCTGAATAGTCAGGGCGTCCTTATTGGTAACGCCTCCGCCGTCAACGTCTGCACGTTTGCTTCCGTCCTCTGTGAGATGTCCCTTGTCAGTGCCATTTGCACCGTACTTTGAAGGATTTGCCATTGACTGCATAATGAGGACTGCATCTGAGATATCCACAGTGCCGTCGCCGTTTGCATCGCCGCTGCCGTTTTCATTGAAATTCCATCTTTCAACGTTGAAATCCAGCTTCTCTACGGCTTTTCCTTCATCTACCGTGAACTGTATCTTCTGTTCACTGAAACAGCTGTAACCCTTACTGTTCACTTCTATTTCAGCCTTGTACTTTCCGTCGGGGAGAGAGATCATTTCATCAAGTTTGTATTTGCCGATAAAATCATCAGCGCCGTCAGTTATTATAACATAGCCGACCATTCCGTTATCTTTTCTGTCCCAGAGGCCTTTGTATCTGCTGTAGAGTCTGAATCCGATATCGCCTTCTTCTGCAACAAGACCGTTCTTCTTTTCAAGTTCGACTACCCAGCTTTCTTCCTTTGAGTCCTTGGCAAAGCTGAAAATGTACTGCTTATCGCAGCTGTACTCTTCGGGAACGTTGCTGAGTTCTATTCCGTATACGATACGCGGATCACCTGCAAGGCCTTTTATTATCTTTTCGGCTTCATCTGAGGTGTTCCACTTTGCTATGGATTTGGCAGTAGCGTTCAGTCCCGATATAGCCACAACATCAATGCCTTCGATGTTCTTGCCTGTTGCCTTGTCAACTACCTTTATTTTAGCGGTTGCGCCTTCTTCTGCAACAGGACCGTTCTTCTTTTCAAGTTCGACTATCCAGCTTTCTTCCTTTGAGTCCTTGGCAAAACCGAAGATATAACGCTTTTGGAAGTCGTACTCTTCCGGGACATTGCTGAGATCTATTCCGAATGCCAGATTCGGATTTCCGCTAAGACCTGTCAGCACCTTTTCCTCCTCATCGGAAGTATTCCACTTTGCGAGACTTTTGCCTGTAGCATTAATTCCTGCAATGACCTCAACGTCAACGCCTTCGATATTCTTGCCTGTTGCCTTGTCAACTACCTTTATCTTAGCGGTTGCGCCTTCTTCTGCAACAGGCCTGTTGACGGGGATTTTTACGAAAACAAGGTCACGGTCAGGCTTGCCGTTCACCACATTGAATTCGATATCCTCTGTTTTATTTAAAAGGCTGTCTGCTATTATATCAATGTTGTGCTGATCACGTTCTTCGTTGCCTGTCTGATTGAAACCATTTTTCGGGAAATTATAGCGGTGAGCGGTATAATGTCCGTCTCCGAGATATGCGGAATCGTCAGTATCCAGCGTGAAGCCATCACCTGTGATGACGACTCTGCCAAGGTCCTCGGTGCTTGATGTATCTTCGCCCTCATTCTTTATGGTGAAAGATACATTCGGCTCTTTTCTTTCATACGATGCTAAAAGGAAAAAAATCGTATCCGTCGGCACACCGTCTTTAATGGTCAGTTTCTGTGATGCCTCACCTTTTACGCAGACTCCTGAGTTTTCGAGAACATTTTCCTTGAACTTCACTGAATATTCTCCGTCGGGGAGATATGTGCCTTCGTTGCTTTTGATAGTACAGAACCAGTTGCCCTTTTTGTCGTAAACATCCATATCAGCAGTCTTGAGAAGGATTTTCGCCACCGGCTCATCATGAGCTGAACAGATCGTTACATTGTTATCCTGCGACTTTTTGACAAGGCGGATAGTGTAGTCGCCGAAAGTGCGTGTATCCCTGTCTATGGTGTAGACAGCGTTATAATTGTACTCCTCGGGAACGTTGTACAGCTTAACGTACCAGTCATTGTTGTAAGCGCCCTCGATAGGGAACTCAACGGCATCCGAAGTGTTCCAGCTGAAGCTGCTGTCTTCCCTTGAAAAATCCTTCACAGTTGATGCGGCGGCATCCACGTTTTCGATGGGCATATCAGTTGCCATATCCACAACTCTGATGCGCACCTCATTTTTAGCGGCTTCTGCCGTTATGGGAGTGCAGATACGTGCAGCAGGAAATGCTGACGGAAGCTGCGGTGCAAGTGTTACTGCTGCCATCATTACGGCAGCTGCGGCTGAGATTATCTTTCTTTTTTTCATTTTGATTCCCTCCGTTTTTTGTCATTATATTATGTCATGATGAAGTGATCCCCATCATCCTTCTATATTCATGATTATAGCACCCGTTTGAGTGATTGTCAATATTTTTGTACAATAAGCACAAAGCAAGCTGCCGTTAAGGCTTCAGCAGCTTTTTCTTCAGCTCAATAAGGTCAAATACGTCTATCTGTCCGAATTTACCGGGGAACATATCTGAATATTCATCTATGATATCACCATTGTACCATAAGATATCCTTAGTTTTTCCAAGCAGGTAATTCTGAAGCATTACCGCATCGGCAACAGTAACTTCATTATCTCCGTTGACGTCCCCGTCAAGTATAGTATGACCTCTCATACTTTCGGGCAGCACAAGCACGTTACGTTCCGAATAATATACATTTTCATATTCAAGAAAAACATAATCGGGTACATACACATTGCAGCAGCTGTCAAACATATAAGTATCAAACAATCCCAGATACTCTGTTTCGTCATCACCGAGTTCCATAGAACTTGCAAGATTGCTAAATGCTTTTTTATCAGCTCTTTTTATTGTTATCTCTTTAAGTGATAAACATCCGCCAAATGGGGAATCTAATTTTGAAACGTTTTCGGGAATAGTTATTTCGCTTAATTCAGTGTTATCTTCAAAAGCGTATTCTTCAATTTTTTTCAGGCTTTCGGGCAGTTTCACCGATCTAAGATCACATCCGCTGAAAGCAGACATACCTATTACTCTGAGTCCCTCATTGAATTCAACGCTTTCAAGAGAAGCTGCGTTATAAAAAGCATAGTCTTCGATTTCTTCAAGGCTTTCGGGAAGTATGACCTTCTTTATTTTGCAATTGAGGAAAGCATTGCGTTTTATCCGTTTTACTCCCTCGGGAACAGTGTATGTTTCTCCTTCATAGTTGACAGGGAACTTTTCCAGTTCAGTACCGTCATCCGAAAACAGTACCAGAGGTCCAGAATAATCTGCATCATCAAGAGCGACAAACGGGAAATTCTTCTTTACAGCAAATACCTCAGCTTCAGAACCGCTTTCACCGTATATAATTACGTTTTTGCATCTTTCAAATCCCCATATCTCCTTGACGCTCTCAGGGATGACCACCTTTTTAAGATTCGGGCAGTCTTTTACAGAGAAGTACAGCCTTTCAACTCCGTCAGGTATCACAAGCTCCTCAAGGGAAGTACATTGACTGAATGCATAGGATTCTATCTCTTTAAGACCTGCGGGCAAAGTTACCGATACCATATCTGTACAATGATAGAACGCTCCCTCACCTATGGTTGTGACTTCATCAGGAACAACAACAGAGGTTCCTCTATACATTCTGACTGAAGCAAGTACACCGTCTCTGATCGTCAATTCTACATCTTCATGAGCATCGGGATCATCGTCATGCATTTTCTCATATTCACTGAGCAGCCGTAAATAACATTCTTGGCCCCAATAATATTGAAGATATCTTTCATATGAATTATCAGAAACATAAATATTTACGTCTTTACTCATAATACTGCCAAATTGAGAAAACATCTGAAAATACACATCTCCGTCAGGATCGGGACCGGAAGCGGACAGATTATCTTCATCAGGATGTTCATGCAGCAAAACTATCTCACTGAGAGAAGAACAGCCACGAAATGGGTCAATAATTCGTTTCAGACCGGCAGGCAGGGTTATGCTTGTCAATGAAGTGTTATTTGCAAATGCATATGAAAAAATCTCAATTAAGGATTCAGGAAGGTTAAAGGATGAAATTTCAGTATCTGAGAATGCCCGCTCTTTTATAGTTACCAACCCGTCAGGGAAATCTATTTTTTTCAGATCCTTCGCATATGCAAAAGCCCAATCTCCTATTGTTTCCACTGTATCGGGAACGATAAACTCTTTTTCTTCCTTGGAAGGAGGATAACACAAAACAGTTTTCATATCCTTGTCATAGATAACTCCGTCAACGGAACAGAGATACGGGTTATCCTCCGCAACTTCATAAGAAGTGATATTCGGGCAATTGATAATCGTTATCTTCTTTACAGTTGCAGGGATCTTAATAGTTTTCACGTCATTCTCATTTTCAAGGTATACTTCTGTCACTGTTGCGCCATCTTTGGTTTCTGGAATTATGAGTTCGCCGTCTTCACAGTCTCCGCTTACGAATGTTGTTTCATTTACACTGGCTGCGGAAAAAGCTGTCACAGGAATACACGGTATTGATGTCATGGTCAATGCTGCCGCAAGGATAAACGATATCGCTTTTGCTTTTTTCATAATAACATCTCCTTTTCTGATCTTGCATTGTTGTGGAAACGAGAATATCTGCCTTTATTTACACATACGTCGGATGTCATACAGGTGTTGCGGTTATTATGAAAAGTTTTTTATTTAACGATTGACACGCAATAAAAAAACTCACGCAGTTGCGTGAGTTTTACTGGTTGGGCATAACAAGATTGATGACAAATGTAAAATGGCTATTTTAAGCCAAAATCACTTTCATCTGCGACCTTATTTATCTCCTGCATCATAGCACGGCGATTGCAATACAATTCTCGCCACCTGTCGATAATCATATCTACTGTTTCGATTCCGCCTTTTATTGTTTTCATATGTCTTAGTTTATTTGCCCAACGTTTGTAAGTCGGACGGTCAGCGGTATGCTCTGCGAGTTTATTAAGATCGTTTGCATATGCCTCAAGAGCAAGCTCAGAATAGTTTTCTATCAAGAGAGATTCATATTTTTCTATAAGATAGGTATTATTATTTGAAAATACATAGTTTGCAAGTCTGTCTGTCAGTTTTTCTTCGATAAAGTATTCGGGAAGCATTGCCTGATATTTCATTGAGAAATAAAGCTGTTCTCTTGTTTCTTCCCATTCGTCACCATCGAAAAGTGATTTGAATTCAAGATAAACAGACTTATCAGTAATAGTAGTCTCTGTAAGTATAGTCCAGAGTTCCTTTATATAATTCTTTTTATCCGACTGCTGCTTATAAATATCTTTCAGCTTCAGATGAATGCCTTCGGAAATGTACATATTGTCTTTTTCAAGCTCAAGGGATTCTTTAAGGACGGTTATTGCCTTTTTTGTATCACCGCTTTTCAAGTACCTGTCTGTCAGGAACTGGCGAACCTCAATAACATTCCAATATTTTTTGCAGAACAGGTCAATAGCATCATCGGAATAACCCAGTTTATCCATAAGATCAATGTGATACAATATCCATTTTTTACGTTCGTAATTACTGATATTATTCTTTGAAATCAGCTTATCAGAGCATTCAAGCATTTTTTCGAGAAATTCTTCTTCATCAAAGCTTTCTTTGATAAAGTCAAAGTATAACTCAGTGAAGTAGTCAAACTTTGTATCTAACTTTCTGAAAGCGGAGTTAAATAGCCTATGTTTTGTTTTTATGTCCGAAGCATCGGCAATAGCAGAAAGTATTTCCAGGCATACACTCTGAAAGTAACTTATGTCACCGTCATCATCAAGATCAGTAGTAAGTATCTCATCGTAATAATAGCTTACGATCTCAAAGTCTTCAAAATAGCGTTTCCATTTAATAAGACTATCTGTACACTCCTCAAGAAGTTTGATTGCTTCGTTAATAAACGTAGAAACGTTTTTCCAGTTTATAAATCCGCTGTTATCAGAGTATTGCCAGATCAATGATTTGAGCTGAGACTTATACTCAGCTATGTTTATGCTACCGTTTTCCCCATTAACAAAGCGGATAAAGCGCTCTTTCAGTCCGGAGTCATATCTCATCGCATTTACGAGAAATCTCCTTAACTGCTCAGGAGATGTATCGGCAATTAGACTTTCAATATCTGTATAATGTGGATTTGAATGACCTTGTAAATCCTCTAACAAATATAATACAGCAGCCATATGCTTACAATTATTGCCGTCAGAAGCATACGGACAATCGCAGTACATATCATCAATTCCTTCGTCAGAGAAGTAAATGTTTACCTCATAGTCGTCTGAGCCTGAAACCACTGCATTTACTTCATCAGCCATTGAGCTGAGTATTTCCGCATTCCCATTACGATAATAGTCAAATCCTCGTTCAAGGATAACGGGATTAAATAGTTCTTTCCAATCCATTGCTGCTCCTTATTGCTCAGCTGCGGTCATAGTGATGATCGATGATTGCTCTCAGATTATCAAAAATGAAAGACTGCGCCTGTACTGAATACAGATTAAGATAATATTCTGTTCCTCGCTGACTTGTTTTAAGGTGTGATGTAATACCAATATCTTCTCCAGCAGAGGTTACAACTCGGTTTCCGTCAGCGTTTTTGGTCATCATCCCTATACTTTCAAGCCAGTCATTTATCCATGCGGCCTGCATTTTCTTTGTGCCGTTATCAACAATAACTCTGTTTATCTCATTTGCAATATCGCTTACTTTGCATTCTCCGTAATTAAGCTGCAACTGCGAAAACTGATCATCATTTATGAAAACTCGTCTTCGTCTTTGCTTTTCCGAAGCCGCAGGTCTGTTCTCAAACGATTCTATCTCCCATTCAAGCACACGGGAAATGTACTCAAAACAAGCTATAACACGACTATCCCGAACAATATCATCTTCGTGAACACGCATTCCCGAATTCGGATCAACACCGTTAGATAGTTTGTCCATATACAACTTTGCTCGTCTCAGTTTATCTATTTCATTCATTTATCATCGCCTCTTTCCAAAGTAGTCGATAAGTACACCTTTGATGATGTTGCATATGTGAACAAATATAATTACACTACTCTCAAACTGACACGGACGGCTACGGCTGGGACTACAGTTTTACTACCCTATAAAATTACACTACTCTCAAACATAATGACACTACTCATCAGCATATTTTTATAAGGTTTCACCTATATTATATCGCAAAGATTAGCAAAAGTCAACAAATCAGATCACACGCATATCTTCATCCTCAATCAACTGATAAAGATACTCACCGATAGCTCTGTATATTTCCTGAGTGTACTGATACATTTTTTCATCAACCGCTTTTTTCTTTAATACAGCATATAGTTTTGTGATAAGTTCCTTCTGATTAACTGTAAATGGTACAAATTGAGTGAGCAGATCTGCGGTTTTACGCATATCCAGCGGTATATGATCTTCAGACAATACCACTTCTCCCTTGTTTCCGTCAAGCTGAGAACGGATATCTCGTCAAGGTTTATTTTATGAATTTCCTCCTCGCTTCTTACGACGAGATATCCTGTTTTCATATCCAGCTTTGCTCTTTTAGATATGACTACTGTCCGCCAGCTCATAGTTCAAGCAGGTTGACAGACTTTTTCTCCAAAAGTCCTGTAGGGGATTGGTCTATAATTCGAATACTCTGCCTTCCACCGATCTTCGTTAATGTTGAATTGAGTGTAATAACACCTGCCTGACCACTTTCACCGATCAACTTCAGATCACATCCTGTTGAGCGTCCTGTTTTGAAAAGCAAGATCATATTGCTAAGAAAGAGTATCTGTTCTTTAAGCTCTAATTTCAAAAAGTCTTCTCGTTTATTCTGTATCTTGTTGCCGATTTTCTGTAATACGCTACTAAATGGTTTCTTAGATATTTTATCGCACAACAAATCAAAAAGTTTGACGTTATCATCAGTATTAAGCCTGCTGTATGCAGCAGGTGCGAATTTCTTTCCTTTTTCGCTCTTTTCAAGATATGAAGATACTTTCTTGATATAATCATTCATTTCCTTACCTACGATCAAAGATTCTGCTGATGATACAACTATAGTTCTGCCTTTGTTTGATTTTTGTACTATATTACATCTAAATCCATCAACTTCGATCAATGTATTGATCTTTATAATTCTGTTTTCAAAAGGAAAAGAGATATCTTTGATGTTGATATCACTTGAAAGGATTTCTTTCATCTGTATAGCTGAATAATTAATGCGAAATTCTTTATTAGTTTCATAGAGTTTTAGATACATAAAACTGTTAATCCCTTCCATAAAGGTTTCCCATGCTTTCTCCTTTGAAACAGGCAATTTTTCCTCAAGCGCATCGAATGTTTCATTGGTACTTAAAACATTACCGTTTAATATATCATTATCTGCTTCGATGAGTTTCTTCTCAATGTCGGCTTTGCTGTTAACGATAGTTTTTTCCAGTGCAGGGAGCTTAATCTGAAAAGGAAGTCCGCCTGTAAGATTAACCTGACATAACATCATATTGATAGCGTCAGAGATAGTCAGACCTTGCTCAGCAAGTATCCTTTCAGCATTTATCTTGACATTTTCATCTACACGAACATGAATTGTACCGTTCTTTGGCATAATAATCACCGTTCCTTCCATTCCTGCTTTATTGTATCGCATTTGGAACAAGATGTCAACAAATTAATTGAAATTATGCTGTATTAGCATTACTGGAAATAAAGCTATTAAAAATATGGTACAATTTAAATTATCTTACTTGAAAATACTATTGACAAACCCTATTTAATAGGGTATAATATAAGTGTAAAGAGGTGACATTATTGACAAGAGAATTTGTAATAACAAAAGAATTTGATAAAAACTGGAAAGATATGGGACTCACCGATAATGATTTGAAGATATTGCAGCAAGAGCTTATATTAAATCCACAAAAAGGCGATGTTATTCAAGGTACTGGCGGACTTCGTAAATTAAGAATTGCCTTTGAAAATCGAGGAAAGAGTGGGAGTGGCAGAGTATGTTACGTCGATTTTGCAGTATATGAGAAAATTTATCTTATTACTGCATATCCTAAGAATGTAAAAGAAAATTTAAGCAAATCCGAAAGAAATGCTATATCAGAAATGATAAAGCAGCTTGAACGTGCATTGAAAGGGTGATATTATGAAAGCATTTGATAGCATTATGAAAGGCTTGAATGAAGCTGTTGAGTACGAAAAAGGTGAAAAAACTGCTC
>Ga0116149_1004241_pt1 | contig 14216 bp, 9 predicted proteins | sample AD_UKC057_MetaG_FD_89787 | JGI IMG/M metagenome (GOLD analysis project Ga0116149, IMG submission 89787) | Active sludge microbial communities of municipal wastewater-treating anaerobic digesters from USA - AD_UKC057_MetaG | ecosystem: Engineered > Bioreactor > Anaerobic > Digestate | place: USA... | reverse complement strand
GAGTTTGAGGGCAGCGCTCCCCACAGTGTGGGGAGATGTCAGCGCAGCTGACAGAGGGGACCGCCTCCGTCAGAGGAACCCTTTTTCAAAAGGGTTTCCCTCAATAGACACGCATAAAGTTGCTGTATGAGTACCACGGATAAATGTGCTGTTTTGTATCAAAAAAAGACGCCGGCTATTGCCGACGTCCTTGTTTTAATGTATTAAATTATTCAGCATCTGTTGCAGGGAGCTTATCGATAAGCTTGAGCATGAGCTTCTGGATTGCAAGAGCATCCTTGTTAGTCATACCATCGCCAACGTTGCAGCAGTCAGCATTTGCCTTACCTACAGCTGTGATGTGGAGAGCATCTGTACCTGTCTCGCCGTACTTTGAAGGATTGGAGAGAGCCTGCATGATGATTACAGCGTCAGAGATGTTTACGATAGTATCGCAGTTAGCATCGCCGAGGAGTGTAACTTCATTGCCCTTAGCATCTGTTGTAGTTGTGGTTGTTGACTCAAGAGTTGTAACAGTTGTTGTATCTGTAGAAGTCTCAGTTGTAACAACTGTTGTAGTTGTTGACTCGCTTGTGCCGGGAACCTGAGGATTAGAACCTGAAACGACTGAGTAATCCTTGACATCGAGATCCTTGAAGCCTGCCCAGATCTGGAACTCAACTGTTCCGCCTACTACAGCGTCAGCAAGTGGGATCTCCACTGTGAGCTTGCCGTCAGCATCAGTAGAACCGCTCCACTCGATCTGTGTCCACTCGTCGCCCTTCATGAAGCCGAGAGCACCGTTTGTCTTAGTTGATGGTGCGCCTTCGAGGTTAACATAGAGAGTATCCTCGTTCTTAGCATCCTTGAGGTTGATCTTCTTGATCTTTGAAGTAGCCTCAGGCTCCTGGATCTCACCCTCAGGAGCTGCAAGGATATTTACAGACTCAACAGTTGTGAGCTTAGGAGTCTTAGCCTGCATATGAGCAATAGTTGTAGGATCATCGCCCCAGAGATCAGGAACCTTAGCCATGTTGTAGTAAGCAATGCCGTTTTCCTTATCGATATCGTAAGGCTTCATTTCAGTCCAGCCGCCGTAAGAAGCGTCTGAGAAGCAGAGAACAGGAGTTGAACCTGTGAACTTTATAGCAACTTCCTTGCCTTCGAGCTGTGACCACTCAACTTCACCGTCACCGCCGGGAGTTGTGTTCTGGTATGTCTTCTCCTTGGAAGCATCCAGCTCGTAAGGTCCTTCGAGGAATGTTGTTCCCTCAGCGTAGGACTGGTGCTTAACTGTAGGAATGTGTCTCTCGCTTGCCCACTGGATAGACTCATCGTCCATGATCTCCATCATCTTGTTGATGATAGGAAGGCTTGCTTCATGCCATTCGCCTGTTGTACGGTCGATATAGCCGTGGCATTCGCCGGGGTCCTTAGGATTGGAAACAGTGTTGTTATCCCACAGACAGCAAGGGATACCGTACTTCTTAGCTGTTGTGAAGTACTGAGTTGTCCATGCAACACGAGCTTCTGTGTTATCAAAGTTAGATGTACCCATTTCACCGATAACTACAGGGATATCTCTGTCGAGGAATGTATCACGCATACCCTGGAGGATGTTTGCAAGGTTAGCAGAGTAAGCGCTTGTGAATACAGAGTGATCCTTTACAGCTGTATTCATTGTGAAGTCATAAGGAGTGTAAGCGTGGATAGAAACAGCAACATAAGGATCGTTAGGAACATCGATAGCCTCAAGGAACTGAGTCTCAGCACTTGCACAGTAGCCGGGGAGCATCAGGAGACGGGTCTTAGCGTAAGGACCGTCAGTGTTTCTGATGAGGTCAACAAAGTCATGCTCGAGCTGATTGATAACATCACACTCAGGAACAGCTTCAGCAGCCCACCACTCGTGAGGCTGACCTACAGCACGTGGCTCGTTCATACACTCGAAAATGAGGTGCTGGTCGTAATCCTTGAATTCTTCAGCGATCTGAGTCCAGATCTTGAGGAGCTTTGGCTTGATCTCGTCATAAGCATCAGCGAAGTCGCCTCTGTTGATCCAGTTCTCGTGGTGAACGTTGAGGATGATGTACATATCGTTCTTGATACCGTAGTCTACAACTTCCTTTACACGAGCCATCCACTCAGGATCGATGTTGTTGTCTTCGTCGAGGTGCTGGAACCATGTGGTGGGGACACGAACAGTGTTGAATCCCTTAGCCTTGAGAGCATCGAACAGAGTCTGGTTAGCCTTAGGGCATCCCCAGGCAGTTTCTGTCTCAACGCCTGCGTGAGCTGAATCCACATAAACCTTCGGGTTATCAGCGCTTGGTTCGGAAGCCTTAGCATCCATTGTGTTACCGAGGTTCCAGCCTATCTTCATATTTTCTGTGATCTCGAAGGCTGTCATATCGCCCTCTGCCTTAGCATTGAAGTACTCGGCAGGAGCGATCCTCAGTGAGGAAAGCATACAAACAGCAGCAGCTGAGATGCTTATGATACGCTTAACATTCTTTGAATTAAACATAGTATAAAACCCTCCCATAAAATTTTCTGATGTTTTCTTATTATCTTTCCGAAGAGTCCAGTGCAGTAAGCTCTTCGCTTTTGACAACTTAATTTTATCACATTGGTATAAAAAAGTCAAGGCAGTTTGTGCAAAATGCAATAAAACGAACGTAGAATTTATGTAGAATGTTTTAGCAACTTTGCATACAACATTTTCCGATAGCAGATGCTAATTGTTAATAAAATGTAAAATACACATAATTTATACCACAATTAGAAAACGGATGAAATCAATTCATCCGTTTCATTTACATTATTAATTATTGCTTTAAGATTTATTTTTACAGTGAAAAAATCCGTATCAGCCTCTTGCCTTGATGAATTCAGCCAGTGTCATTGGTTCGTTATCGACAGATGAGTAAGCGTAGTAGCTGAGGATTATGGTAGCGTCGTTGCCGTCTATCTTCTTGTCAGCGTTTACATCTGACATTTTCTGCTGAAGGTCGGAGAGCCCCATATCCTTGCCTACCGACGACTTTGCATAGGCTGTGAGCACAGTTGAAGCATCTACACCGTCTATTATGCCGTTGCCTGTGACGTCGCCCATTATTGAAGCGTTAAGGTGTACGGCAACTGTTTTTGATGTGGCATCGGAAGCTGTAACGTCCCACGGATTGCCTGTATCCTTGTCGTCAATGGTGAATTTGTACACGCATTTCTGATAGGTATCGGGATTGTCGTGAGGGTCGTGTATGATGAAGGTATCATCGCCTGTGCCGTTGATGGTATCGGTGAAAGCAGCGGAGGTGCGTCCGAAATCTCCGCCTGTTATCTCAACGCTGAGAGTGTAGGTGCGGAAATCGTCCTTGGTGTTGTCTCTGCCTTCGAGCTTGAAAGCATAATCCTTGCCGCTTTCGATACTGCCTGTGTAGTAGGGGATATCCTTGCCCTCGGGTGAATCGAAAGTGATGGTGAAAGCGCCTGTTGCGCCCTTGGGGAGGACGAATCCGACTTCGCCGTTAACGTCATTCTTGTTGAAATCATCGTAAACAAGCTCTGAGTCAGCGGCATATACGCTGAAAGGTGCAGCTGCCATAAGGGCTGCCGCAAAGATTGCTGCTGATGTTTTGATCTTCATAATGAACACTTCTTTCTTTGGGTCAGCCTGTAGCTGAGATGGTAATATTGCTTATATCGTCGGTGAGCGGGATGTATGCCGAGAAGCCGCAGTCGCTTGTCTCGCCCTCACGTCCGAGAAGCTTGTCCTCGAAGCAGTTGAAAGCTTCATAGGTCTTGCCGCCCGATGTGATGAGTATTCTCCTGCCGCTTTCGGATACAGTGCCGAAAACGTGGGTAAAATTGCCGCTTTGTTCGGTGTGGATATCCGCATCCGCACATTCAGCCGCTCCCTCTGCACTTGCTTCGGGGGCAGGCATCATAGGTGCATACTTCTGGAGATTGCCCAGATTTCGCTCCACTATCTCGATTATAACAGCCGAATCGCTGAGACCGCTTATATTGTATGGTACTGCACGGGAGAATGAGGCGGTACTGAAGCATTCCGCCATATAAGGGAGGATAGCCTCGCCGTAGGAATCACGGAACATCGCAAGGCTGCCCTGACCTTTTTCGCTTGTGGTCTGAATGCTTATGTCATCAAGGGCACGGAAATGACCCTGATACTGATAAGTGAAGCTGTAATCGCTGTAGACCTGAGCATCCTGAGCGTCCTCGGCAGGATATATCATAGCCGCAAGGTCACCGAGACAGTCATTTCTCACAGACCAGTTTTCGCCTGTGGGACAGCTTTCACGTCCCAGCTTTGACATTATAGCGGTGTGACCCACATAAGCGCCCATGTTATTCCAGTGGGTATCGGTCTTATGGTAGAGAGGCATACTCGATTCCGCCGAAAGCAGGGCGGACTTCATATTCAGGTAGTAGTCCCTGCCGGCAAGCGCCGACGACAGCATCTCGTAATTGCTCATTTTGTGGGCAGGAACATAATTCTTCGGCATATGCTCGGGATAGAGCGTATTCTTGTTGGGGGCGCAGGTGAAAATGAACTGCGAACCTATGCTGCTGCAATAGCTTTCTATCAGGTCAAGATTATGGACGATATTGCGTATGCCCTGCGGACTGAGAGTCTCAGAGCGCAGGTAGTCGTTTGCCGTTTCGCTGTAGTAAAGCCATCCGTCGCTGCCGACTATAACGTCTTTATTCGGGGATGTGCCGAGAGCGGAAGCCATAAGCCTGCCGTCTGCTGTTACCATCTGCTGACGGAAAGCAAAGTGCTCGGAAAACCAGTCATCGAACTGAGAGAAGAACTCGGTATTAATTTTGCCGTCCTCGGTTTTTACTTTCGGCCATTCTGCAAGTCTGCGCTTTTCCTTTGAGCTGTCAGCTTTTGCGAAGGGCATACACACCGCAGGTACGAGGCATATCCCTATGAAAGCCGCAGAATAAAGACGGTAAAGGATGTTTTTGTTCATATTATCTCCAATGTTGTAATTCATAATAATAAATGAAATAGGGATTAAAAGAGCGGCGCAGCCGCCTGATATCGGGATTCCAAAGGGTATGTACTACCCTTTGGCAGGGGGTGAACGAGGGTGACTCCCCACAGTGTGGGGAGATGTCACGAAGTGACAGAGGGGACGGGCGACCGTTGGGAGACAGCGTCCCCCTGACAAAGTAGTCAGTCCAGCGGAGCGATGACTGACGGCTCTTCCTCAAGAATCACCCTCGGCTTGACCGATGCGGTCGCTTCCCTGATTCATCTAAGCAAAATATAAAATCATGAACCAATCAGAATCTGAAGTAGATAAACGGGTTGTAGCTTGATGATGAAAGAGTGAGTATGCATACCGCAAACAGCACCATTGATACTGCGTAGCCGAATAACTGTCCTACAGCCTCAGACTTTTTGCCTGACAGCCTGCTTTCAACATTTCTGATGACGGGTGTTGAAAAAACGACCGCCAGCACCAGCATTACCAGATAAGCCGGTGTAAGCTGTGCAAGGAACATTGCCTTCTCTGCGCCGCCGCCCGATGGCACGAACATATGCCCGATGAAGCGTACAGCGTCTGTGAGAGTATCAGCACGGAAGAATACGAATGCCAGCAGAGTTACCGCCATAGCATAGCAGTGTCTCAGTATTTTCGGCATTTTCTCGGTGTTGATGAGCTTGTATGACTCCAGCATCATGAAGCCGCCGTTGAGAAGTCCCCATACGATGAAGTTAAGGCTTGCACCGTGCCAGAGACCTGTGCAGAAGAATACCGCCAGCTTGTTAAGGGCTGTCCTTACCTTGCCTTTGCGGTTTCCGCCCAGTGGGATATACAGATATTCCTTGAACCATGTTGACACCGAGATGTGCCATCTGCGCCAGAATTCCTGCATACTCTGTGATATATACGGGTAGTTGAAGTTTTCCTTGAATCTGAAACCGAACATCGCTCCCAGACCTATAGCCATGTCGCTGTATCCGCTGAAATCGAAGTATATCTGGAAAAGATAGGATACTGCGCCCAGCCATGCAAGAGATGCGGAGAGATGTGAGTTGTCGAGAGCGTACACATAATCAGCCGCCGCCATGGTATTAGCTATGAGCAGCTTCTTTGAAAGTCCCAGAATGAAGCGGCGTATGCCCTTTGCTGTCATTTCGGGAGTTGACTCACGATGGTCTATCTGTTCGGCTATGTCATAGTATTTTACGATAGGGCCTGCGATAAGCTGTGGGAAAAGCGTGATATAAAGCGCCAGTTTGAACGGGCTTTTCTGTATGTATTTCGGGTCCTTGTAAGCATCTATTACGTAGGACATAGCCTGGAAGGTATAGAATGATATACCTATGGGAAGGGCTATTTTCGGTACTGTCACGCTTACGAAAGGCAGTTTGTTGAGCATTTCCGCACCGAAGCCTGCATACTTGAATATGCCGAGCATTATCAGATTTGCCGCAACGCTTATTGCGAGTATCGCCTTACGGGCCTTGTTCTCACTTTTCATACCCAGACCGAAGATGTAGTTCATGCATATCGAAATGAGCATGAGGACTACAGCTTTCGGTTCGCCGTAGGTGTAGAAGGCGATGCTGAATATGAGAAGCAGGGCATTTTTAGCCTTGATAGTCGGGATGATGCGGTAAAGTATGTATACCGCAGTCAGAAACAGAAACAGGAAAACAGGACTGCTGAAAACCAATAACAGACCTCCTGTCTTTTATATTTTATTTATCAAACGGGTACGTAGAAATCTATCTCGGAAACAGTGTCGCCGTTCAGAGTGAAGATAAGCTGCTTTGCGCCGTCGGTGTAGATGAGCATATTGCCTGATTCTTCGCCTGCGCCGTAAGCAGCTTCAACGTCAGCACGGCTGCTGCCTACCTTTATGCCCTTTGAAGTAGAATAGTTTCCGCCTAAGATGTCATAGTCGAAGAAATACTCAACTCCGCCGTCGATGTAGCACTGAATCTTCGGTTCGCCTGCATAGTCGTATGTCTTGACATCACAGCCGTTTGAGGTGCAGGCAGATGCTGTGGAAGTAACAGGTGAACCGCCGAGAGCTGCGATGATGTCAGCGGCATTTTTCAGAAGATCATCTGTGCTGAACTTTACTTCCTGAGCAGCAGGCTGTGTATTAGCATTGCCGTTGTCAACGGGAGTTTCGTTGTTCTGCTGAGGCTGTTCCTGTGCAGCGGGAGTCTCGTTGTTTCCGCCGTTGTCAGCAGGTGCAGCTGTTGCAGCAGGAGCGGCTTCGCCCTGTGCGGAAGCAGCTGTAGTTTCAGCGGCAGCAGCAGTTGTTGTGTCAGTGCCTGTAGTTGTATCTGTTGAACCGTCGTTACCTGTGGTAGTTGTACCTGTTCCGGTCGATGTGGTAACATCGCCTGCTGCAGTTGTGGTAACTGCTATTTTCAGGTGTGCAGAGCTTTCGTCTGCTGTCTGTACCTTTCCGCAGGAAGCAGCGCCTGCCATACAGATAAGAGCGGTGAGTAAGAGTGCTGTACATCTCATTTCATTTTCATATTCTCCTTAGATTGAAATATTATTTTTCATACAGCAGGGGACGTCATTGCCGACGTCCCCAAGCTGAGAACTTGTTTGAATTAGTCGTAATTCGGGTAAACGAACTGATACCATGTGTAAGTCAGGTTAGCAAGGTAAGAGTCTGAAACATTTGCGCAGCCGTTGCAGGCGTCGTAGTTTGTCCATACTCCGTTGATCTTTACCTGATTCCAGTAGTGGTCGCTGGTGTGGGTGCCGTTACCGTAAACGATACGGCTCTCGTAGCCTGCCTCATGGAAGAGGAGGTCCTGGATAGCTGCAAAGTAGTAGCATACGACAAAGCGGTTATCCATAGCGTAGTTTGCGAAGTAGCCCCAGCCCAGATTTTCTATCTGCTGGAGTGATCTTGTAGCCTCCATATACTTATAATAGTTGTGGCTTCTGATATAGTTGAAGATACCGTCGGGAGTAGGACTGATGGTCGAGAGTATGCTTCTTGCCCTGAGCTGTACAGCTGAGAGCTTCTTTGCAACGCCGTCAGCATCTATCCTGTAGTCGCCCAGTGTGCAGTTTGTTGAGAGAACACCTGTAGTCTCATCGAAATGACGGGTGATATCGTCGATGGTCTGCCAGCCCTTGAGCATAGCGCCGTCCTCTGCGCCGAAGTAGTATTTATTGCCGTTTGCCTCAGCCCAGCCCTTTTCCATAGCGCCTGTGCTGCCGAAGTTATAGGTCTTGTCGCCGACATCTATGAAGCCCTGCATAGCTATGCCGGTCTCATCGAAGAAGTACTTGTCGTCGCCTATAGTCTGCAAGCCTGTGACCATAGTGCCGTCCTCTGTGCTGAAGTAGTACTTGTCGCCGTTGAGCTCAGCCCAGCCCTTCTGCATAGCACCTGTGCTGCCGAAGTTGTAAGTCTTGCCCTCAACGTCCATGAAGCCCTTGACAGCCGCACCGTTTCCTGCAAAGTAGTACTTGTCCTCGCCGATATCCTGCCAGCCCAGAAGAGCTGCGCCGTCCTCGCCGAAGAGGTATGTCATAGCGCCGGATGTGACTTTGCCTGTCTCCATAGCGCCGTCGGTGCCGAATGAGTATATCTTGCCCTCGATGGTGTGTATGCCTGTGAAAGCAACGCCCTTGTCATCGTAGTAGTAGGTCTTGCCGTCCTTTTTCTTCCAGCCTGAGAGAAGTTTGCCGTCCTTGCCGAAGTTGTAGCTCTTGCCGCCGATCTCCTGAGCGCCTGTGAGCATTACGCCCTTGTCGCTGAAACCGTAGGTCTCGCCGTCTATCTCATGAACACCTGTAAGGGCAGGACCTTCCTCGGAGAAGTAGTATTTGTCATTGCCTGCGGTAGCCCATCCTGACTGGAGGATGCCCTCGCTGTCGGTCATGTAGGTCTTTCCGTCATAGGTCTGGAGGCCTGTGAGGAGGATTCCCAGCTCGGAGAAGAGGTAATTCTTCTTGTCGATGGTCTGAACTCCCGTAACAGCCTTGAAGTCCTTGCCGAAGTAGTATTTCTTCTTGCTTGCGGTCTGCCAGCCAGTGAGAGCTGCACCGTCCTCGCCGAAGAGGTATGTACTGCCGTCGATAGCCTTGAGGCCTGTCTGCATTACGAAGCTGTCGTCGAAGAGGTAAAGCTTGTCGCCGATGGTCTGGAGTCCCGAAACAGCGTAGTTATCCTTGCCGAAGTAATAGGTCTTCTTCTCGATGGTCTGCAAACCTGTCAGGACCTTTCCGTCCTTGTCGATGTCATAGAGCTTGCCGTCGATGGTGATGAGACCTGTCTGCATTACGCCCTTTTCGTCGAAATAGCGGAGACTGCCGTCAGCAGTCTGCCAGCCTGTCTGCATAATGCCCTTTTCATTGAAGAAGTATTTGCTGCCCTCTATTTCGGTGAGACCCTTTGCCATGTAGGAATCTTCAAGGTAGTAGTAAGTATCCTCACCGAATTTCTGCCAGCCAAGCTGGAGCTTGCCGTCTTTATCGAAACGATAGGGATTGTCGAAATAAGTGCAGTCTCCTGTGAGCATACCGTCTTCAGCTGTGACGATGTAGAAATTGCCGTCGATAAACAGTACACCGGTCGAGCAGATACCTGTCTCGGGGTCGTAGTAGTACTTCTTGCCGCCGACTGTCTGCCAGCCTGTAGCGATCTCGCCGTTAGAAGATATCTTGTAGGGGAGGTCATTTATGACAGTCTCGCCTACTGAAAGGTGGCCGTTTGCGTCAACATAGCCTGCCATATCCTCATTGTGGACGAAGCCCTCTTCCTCAACAAGCCTTCCGTATTCGTCGAAGAATATCATGTTTCCGTCGTCGTTCTTCATTGAGCCTGTCTTTTTTCCGCCGTCAGCGGAGTAGAAGTATTTGCCGTCAGCGTAGTCTATCCAGCCTGATACCTGTTCGCCTGTTTCGGGGGAGTAGTATCTGCGCAGGCCGCTGACAGTTCTCCAGCCTGTTTTGAGAGTGCCGTCCTCGGAGAAGAGGTAGGGCTTTCCGTTTATTATCTGTTCGCCTGTTACAGCTGCTTTCTTGCTGTCGTAGTAGAAAATGCAGCCGTTTTCGTCTTTGTACCATGATGAAGCGGCGGGTTTATCCGTAAAATTCAAAGCAGCCGAAGCAGAGAGCGGAGCTGCCGCAATAAGTCCGATAGCTGCTGCCGCCGAGCAGACAAGCATTTTTGTTTTGTTCTTCATAATTTCTCCTTTGCTCATATATTTCCGGTAACACCGCACAGAAATGACGGTGTTGCTTTATTTACATAATCATATACGAAATGACATGAGAGTTTGTGACATAAAAAAGATATTTTTTTATAAACGTATACTCTATTATTATATCAAATAAATGTTTGATTTGCAACCGTTTATGATATATTAAATTATTATTTTCACCGTTGTTACACGTAAAAATTTTCTCTGACCTCACAGAAATGGAATAATACTATGCCATAAACGTATTACAGAAGCGTTGACAATTGATTTTATTCAGTGATATAATAATAACATATTTTTACAAGGAGGCAATTATAATGGATATCAGACTTGAAAACATCGATAAGGGAAAAGCCTTTGACTGGGGCAAAACATCGGAGGATTACGCTAAATTCCGTGATATCTACCCCGATGAGTTCTACAGGTATATCATTGATATGGGGCTCTGTGTGAAGGGACAGAAGGTCCTCGACCTGGGCACGGGTACAGGCGTTCTTCCGAGAAATATGTACCGCTTCGGCGCAGAATGGACAGGAAGCGATATTTCCGCCGAGCAGATAAAGCAGGCTGAACTGCTGTCTCAGGGCATGGATATAAAGTATATCGCCGCTTCTGCCGAGGATATGGACTTCCCTGATGAGAGCTTTGATGTTATAACTGCCTGTCAGTGCTACTGGTATTTCGACCATGAGCGCATCGCTCCTGTGCTTGCAAGGATGCTGAAAAATGGCGGAAGCTTCCTTATGCTCATGATGAACTGGCTGCCATATGAAGACGAAATAGCAGGCGCAAGCGAAGAACTGGTGCTGAAATACAGCCCCGAATGGAGCGGCGGAGGGGAGAGAGTTCACCCTATAAGTGTGCCAGAGGCTTACAGCCCTTACTTTGAAATTGCTCATACAGCGGAGATACTGCTGGATGTGCCGTTCACCCGTGAGAAGTGGAACGGACGAATGAAAGCCTGCCGTGGCATTGGTGCATCTCTGCCGCCTGAGAAGATAGCGGAGTGGGAGAAGGAGCACATGGCTATGTTGAGGGAAAAAGCTCCCGAGGAATTCACGGTGAAGCACTTCGCCGCAGTTGCACAGCTCAGGAAAAAATAATGCTGATTGTACATGAAAAATAGCTGAATCTTAGGGGCGCTTTCCGAGCGCCCTCAATTATTTATAAAACATAAGGCTGTCTTTCTGCTGAAAACACTGCATATTTTACAAAACTTTTTCTTTACTAATGTGGAAATATGTGATATAATTATACTACAGAATTATTATCTGAAAGGATGTGCTTGAAATGAAAGCAGATAAATACGCAGTTACAGGCGAAAAAAAGATCGACATAAGAAAGCTCCCGACCAACAGCAAAAAGGACGGAGCTGACAAGGATGAAACTATTGCTAAATATGAGGCGAACAAGGCTGAGATCGCTCTCCTCCAGGATAAGTTCTATGCCGACGGCAGAGAAGGACTTATCATCGTTCTTCAGGCACTTGACGCTTCAGGCAAGGATTCTGCCGTCAAGAACGTTTTCAGCGGTATCAATCCGCAGGGCGTGAAGATACATTCCTACAAAGCGCCGACCTCGGAGGAACTGGCTCATGACTACCTCTGGCGTATCCATCAGAATATCCCACGCAGAGGCGAGATAGCTGTTTTCAACCGCAGCCACTACGAGGACCTCATAACTGTGCAGGTAGAGAATATCAAGCCCTTTTATCATATGTCCGACCGCATAATTGGCAAGGATGACAAGACCTTCTTCAAGGAGCGCTACGAACAGGTCAACAACTTCGAGGAATACCTTTATCAGAACGGCTATAAGGTGGTAAAGATATTCCTGCACGTCTCAAAGGAAGAGCAGACAAAACAGCTTCTGGAGCGTATCGAGCTCCCCGAAAAGAACTGGAAATTCCGTGCTGACGATATGAAGGTAAGGGATAAATTCGACGCATATGTTGACTGCTTCAATGAGGTAATAAATAAGACATCAAGCAAGAACAGCCCTTGGTACGTTCTTCCCGGAGATCAGAGATGGTATACCCGTTACCTTATCACAGAGATAATACTTGATGCGCTGAAGTCCGCAAAATCCGAGTATCCTCCGCTTCCCGAGGAGGATAAGGAGCGCATGGACGAGTGCAGGGAAATACTGAAAGCTGACCTCGCAGAAACCGAACCCGAGGAAGCTCCAAAGAAAAAATCAAAGAAAAAATAAGAAAAACCGCTGACATTAATATGTCAGCGGTTCAGCTTGTCAAAAAAGACATATATTATCGTAAAAAATGGGCTGTCGAGGACGCCAGCCCCTACAATTTGGCTATTCTTCGTGAATGCTTTTGTAGGGGACGGCGTCCTCGACGTCCCAAAATTAGTTTTTCGACAGCCTGACCCCTTACATTAATATGTCAGCGGTTTTTATCAGCAGATAGTACGGACGCAGTTTCTGCCGCTGGATTTTGCCCAGTAGAGTGCGGAATCCATACGCTCGAATGCAGTGTTGATGGTATCATCGGGTTTCAGCATTGTAATGCCGATACTACAGGTGATATGCTCAACGGTGGTGAAAAGGAAATCCTCCACTTTCTGACGCAGTTCATTGGCCATATCTTCTGCTTCTGACTGTGAGCTGTCGTAGTAAACAGCTACAAATTCTTCGCCGCCCCATCTGCCTGTAACTGCATTGTGGTCTTTGCAGAATTCCTTGATGATATGTGCGAACTCTTTAAGTGTGGTATCGCCGACAGCGTGGCCGAATTTGTCGTTGACCTGTTTGAAGTAGTCGATATCAAGTATCATTATGGCGATGTTCTTTCTGGACTTTTTATGCTTCTCCAGGGCGTTGCTTATCTCGGTCTCCATTCTGCCGTGGTTGTAGACTTCGGTAAGGGAATCCTTGAGGGCAAGGTCTTCGTATTTCTTCAGTGTGGACATCAGAACAACTGTTGTTTCGTGGATATCCTGTACCATATATACGAAACGGTAATCCTCGGGGTTATCGGTCTCGGCACGGCTGAAGATGAGTTTTACCCAGATGTACCGGCCGTTCAGATTCATCATAAGGCAGTCAAATGATGAAGTCTTGCCGGGAGCGATATTCTTTTTCAGATAATCGGGATCGGTCCTCTTGAGGAAGAGCGGCTGATCCTCGGGCCATATCATATTGACGATCTTCTTGCGCCAGTCAGAATATTTGATCTGCTGGTTCATGACTTCGTCGGAAATTTCGGTTATGCTGATACTGCTTGTGGTATCACGCACGATATCTATGTACATTGAGAAAAGGAATGTATTCTGGATGGTATCGACTTTTTTGTTTGTGATGGTCTTGTCGATATACTGGCTTCCGTCAAGTTCGTCAAGTATGAACAGGTAGGTTGAGGATTCCTTTATGGGGTAAATGGTCATCTGGATGGTGTGTGTCACATCGTTGAAAATGATGTTTACCCTTTTGCTGTACTTGCCTATGAACTTGCCTGCGGTAGGGATGAAGACGTGATAATCCTCAACAACTTTATCGGAACTGTTGTTGAAGTGGAACCAGAGCTTTTGTATCAGATCATGGTAACTTCCTGTTTCGTCCACGAATTCGGTGAAGAAACTCTTTCTGCTAAGAGCTCTGTATGTGTCAGCATCGCCGTCAACGTAGAGAACGGCACCAAGATTGTTCTTTAAAAACTCCATAGCGACATCAAATGTGAAAGAATCGCTTCTGTTCAGATCCATGCTAAAGCCTCCTAAAATAAAAAGATCGCCCGATTGTTGCAATTGTACTGTATAATACAGTAATATGAAAATATTATATCATATTCTGAAGTAAAAAGTGGTAATTTAATATGAATTGGTATAAATATATAATTGAATCTGACCGAAAATTTCACCCCATGGCAGTTAACCTTGGTACTCTTACAGAAGTTTTGTATGTATTATTGAGGTAGACTATTTGAAGAAGGAGCTTCTCAAATCTGTTTCCCAAGACTATTAATTTTGCCCCCATATAGGGCGCACACCAG
>Ga0116149_1004236_pt1 | contig 14242 bp, 11 predicted proteins | sample AD_UKC057_MetaG_FD_89787 | JGI IMG/M metagenome (GOLD analysis project Ga0116149, IMG submission 89787) | Active sludge microbial communities of municipal wastewater-treating anaerobic digesters from USA - AD_UKC057_MetaG | ecosystem: Engineered > Bioreactor > Anaerobic > Digestate | place: USA... | reverse complement strand
TCGCGTGAGCATCGCATGAGCATCGCGTGAGGTTAGCATCGCATGCAGTTAGCATCGCATGCGGTTGTGCTTACCCGCCTGTAGTGGTATAATACCGACTCGGTTGGGTCGTTTCCCGGCCGAGGGGGGAACCAAGTGGCCAAATACGTGATAGTCACAGGCGGAGTCGTGTCGGGTCTTGGGAAGGGGATCACTGCCGCTTCTTTGGGAAGACTGCTCAAGGCCCGAGGGATTTCGGTTGGAGTGCTGAAGTTCGACCCGTATATCAACGTCGACCCCGGAACTATGAGTCCCTACCAACACGGGGAGGTCTTCGTCACCGAAGACGGAGCCGAAACCGACCTCGACCTCGGCCACTACGAAAGGTTCATCGATATCAACGTCACTCGCGACAATGACATCACCACCGGCACCATATACTCCTCGGTGCTCTCCAAAGAGCGGCGCGGCGATTACCTCGGCGGAACCGTACAGGTCATTCCCCACATTACCAATGAGATCAAAGATCGTGTCACTCGCCTCGGGCAGAACGGATCGGATGTCGTCATTGTCGAGGTGGGCGGCACGGTGGGCGACATAGAGAGCCTGCCGTTTCTTGAGGCCCTTCGGCAGCTGAGAACCGAGGCGGGCCGCGAGAATGTGATGTATATCCACGTGACCCTGGTGCCGTATATCCCGTCGGCGCGCGAGTTCAAGACCAAGCCTACACAGCACTCAGTCAAGGAGCTTCGGAGCATAGGCCTTCAGCCCGACGTGATCGTCGCCCGGTCCGACCGTCCGCTTCCAGCCGATATCAAGGGCAAGATCGCTCTGTTTTGCGACGTGGAGCCGGAGGCTGTGATATTCAACCCCGATGCTCAGTCCATATACGAAGTGCCCCTGATCCTGGAGCAAGAAGGCCTGGACGAGATCGTCGTGAAACGCCTGGAACTGGCATGCCCCGCAACCGAACCGGACATGTCCGCATGGCGAACCATGGTGGCCAGGCTCAAGAGCATAGAGCGCTCGGTCCGGGTGGCGCTTGTGGGCAAGTATGTCGCGCTGCCTGATGCGTATCTCAGCGCAGTTGAGGCGCTTCGCCACGCAGGGATCGAAAACGGCGTACAGGTTGAGGTAGATTGGATCGATTCCGAGGCCCTAACCAGCTACGACCAGGCTGAGGAAGCGCTAGCCGGGGCGCACGGCGTGCTGGTGCCCGGCGGATTCGGCCCGCGCGGGGTGGAAGGCAAGATACTGGCGGCCCAATACGCCCGCGAGCACAAGACGCCATTTCTCGGGCTGTGCCTGGGGATGCAATGCGCGGTGATCGAGTTTGCGCGCAATGTGTGCGGGCTCCACGGCGCCAACAGCACAGAATTCGATGCTGCCGCCGTCCATCCTGTGATCGATTTCATGCCTGAGCAGCGCGGGATAGAGCGAATAGGGGGAACCATGCGTCTGGGCGTCTACCCCTGCGCTCTCGAACCGGGGTCGAAGGCGGCCATGGCCTATGGTGAAACCCTGGTACATGAGAGGCATCGCCACCGTCACGAGCTCAACAACGCGTATATCAGCGTCCTCGCCGAACACGGTCTTAGGTTTTCCGGGTTAAGCCCCCAGCGCAGCCTCATAGAAATAGTTGAGCTTTCCGATCACCCCTGGTTTGTGGGTACGCAGTTCCACCCTGAGTTCAAGTCCAGGCCCGGCCGGCCTCACCCTCTATTCAGGGAGTTCGTCGCAAAATCGCTCGAATACTCGAAATGTTGATGGCCGCCCTGTGCTGGGGATATGAAATTCGCTCCGCTGGGCAGAATTGATTGTGGAATATGGCCTGGAGGATTCTAGCGTAACGCGGAGAATACGGTCTGTAAGCATGCCAGACTGAGTGCGTGACCGCACGATTTCCTCAAGCACGCCTCATCGGTTGAGCCATAAGTGTACCATTCGTATAGCTCCACAGGAGTTCCCTATTGCGTACGGCCGTGAGTCTGCCATTCGTGGGCGGTCCAGCCGCCCGGAACATGCTGCCTGCCCGCTGATTTGTGCTCTATTGTCCATATACCCTGAAAGGAAGATGCGCTACAGATGAATATCGCGGAACTAGAGAAGAAGACCGTGTCCGAGTTGCATGACATCGCAAAGGACTTGGGCATACCGGGTCACTCGCAATTGCGCAAGCAGGAGCTGACGTTTGAGATCGTCAAGGCGGCGTCTCAGAAAGAGGGGAACCTGTGGGCCGACGGGATTCTGGAGATCCTTCCCGAGGGTTTCGGATTTCTCAGGGTGGGAGGGCTGACTCCCAGTTCAGATGATATCTACATCTCGCCCTCACAGATACGCAGGTTCGTGTTGCGCAAGGGGGACATGGTGTCGGGGCAGGTGAGGCCGCCCAAGGAGGGCGAGAAATACTTCGCGCTGCTTCGCGTGGAGGCTGTCAACGGGCTCGACCCTGAGCTGGCCGCGCGCCGTTCCCACTTCGAGGATCTGATCCCCGTATACCCCGACGAACGCCTGCGCCTGGAGCACGACCCCAAGGACGTTACTACAAGGCTAATAGACCTGATGGCGCCCATCGGCAAAGGGCAGAGGGGTCTGATTGTGTCGGCGCCCAAGGCGGGCAAGACGACGATCCTGAAGAAGGTGGCCAACGCTCTGACCACTAACCACCCAGAGCTCACCCTGCTCGTGCTGCTAGTTGATGAGAGGCCCGAAGAGGTCACCGACATGGAACGCTCAGTAGACGGCCTGGTTGTGGCGTCTACGTTTGACCAGCCGTCTTCGAACCACGTGCGAGTGGCCGACATGGTGCTGGAGCGCGCCAAGCGCCTCGTCGAGCACGGAAAAGACGTATTGGTCCTGCTGGACTCGATCACGAGGTTGGCCCGGGCATACAACCTTGAAGAGCCCCCCTCTGGGCGGACGCTGTCGGGCGGCGTGGACCCCGCGGCCTTGCACAACCCCAAGCGTTTCTTCGGGGCGGCGCGCAATATCGAGGAAGGCGGCAGCCTCACTATCCTGGCTACTGCCCTTGTGGATACCGGCAGTCGCATGGATGAGGTGATCTTCGAGGAGTTCAAGGGCACCGGCAACATGGAATTGCACCTTGACCGCAAACTCTCGGAACGCCGCATATTCCCGTCCATAGACGTGAACAAGTCGGGCACTCGAAAAGAAGAGCTGATCCTTACCCCAGAGGAATTGGAGACCACGTGGGTGCTGCGCAAGGCCATGTCCAACATGGGCGCGGCCGAGATGACCCAGCTGCTGATAGATCGGATTCAGCACACTAAGGCCAACCGCGACCTCTGCAGCCTGATACTCAAGTCACAGTTTGCCGAGAATCTTCGGAGCTGGCAGAACTCGAACTGAGTGACCATATGCGGTCATGGTGGTATACTGTAATAGATGCCAGGCTGACCCCGGGCTGGCGCCTTGAGCGGATGGGGGGAGATAGTTGCTGAAGAAGAAGATCGTTTCCGCCTTATGTGCCGTTATAGCGTTGTGTTCGACTTACCTGCTGCTTGCCGAGGTGACAACCGCCGCAAGTGCCGCACTATCATTCACCGAGAAGTCCATCCGCCGAACGTCGGCTTTTGGACTGCTCAAAGATCTTTGTTCCCACAGCTATACAGTTCTCCTGGCGCATTTCGGGGCGGATCCCGAGGTAGTCGCCGATTGGAATCAGGGACTGCTTGCAAAGGAATCGCCCGGCTCGGGTTCGAATCTGCTCACACTGGCGGCCGGCCTGGATGGGTTGCTGGACGCTGTGCGTGCGCTGAAGGATCAGTGCGTACCCGGTAGGAAGGCTGTGGGCGCCGTCGCCTCTGAGCACAAGAACTCCTCCACAAGTAGCGGGATACGCATGATCGAGCACAAGGTTGCCAAGGGAGAAAGCTTGTCGGTGATAGCCGAAAGATACTCAGTAAGTGTTGACACCATAATGTGGTCCAACTCGCTGTCCAATCCGAACAAGCTCAAGATAGGGCAGACGCTCAAGTTTCCCTCCATATCAGGCGTGGTCCACCTGGTCACCCGGGGCGAATCGATCTGGACAATCGCCAAGAAATACGGGATTAGCAGGGACGAGATTGTCCGCGCCAACCAACTGGACGAGCCCGACAAGCTCAAACTCAAGCAAGCCCTGGTCATACCGGGGGCCAAACCGCTTCCTGTGCGCAACGCGCCCATAGCCGTGGCGTCTAGAGGCGCCGCTAGCTCGAGGTCGTCCGGGTCGTCTTCAGGCGACGCTCTGATCTGGCCGCTTTCAGGCCGCATCACGTCACGTTTCGGCCTCAGATGGGGCAGGATGCACAACGGAGTGGACATAGCCGTGCCCATCGGCACGCCTGTGAAGGCAGCCGCCGACGGTTGCGTGATATTCGCCGGGTGGAGGTCGGGATACGGAAGGCTCGTCATCTTGGACCACGGCGCCGGCGTCCATACATACTACGGCCACAACTCCTCTTTCACGGTAAACGTGGGCGATGCCGCGGCCGCAGGCGATAGGATCGCCCTATCCGGCAACTCCGGCGTCAGCACAGGGCCGCACCTCCATTTCGAAGTCAGGGTGAACGGGCGGGCCCGCAACCCTCTCGATTACCTCAAGTAGGAACGACGCCGATGCGAAAGCCAGCTGTGCTGACGGTGGCTGCGAGCGATCGGTCGGGCCGGGTAATGAGGAATGACAATGCGCGGGCAGTGGCCCGCGCAGGCGATTACTTCGTTGAGCTTCGGGAGTCCGATGTCATCACGCTTCCCGAGGGAGCGACCCTCATGCGGTTGCCAGGACGCATCCCGGTAGGCGCGGACGCCTCGTCCGGCGAGTTTGTGCAGGCCGGCCCGGGAGAGGCGGTCGCGGCCATACTCCCCCAGGGCTATACTCGCACTCTCATCCCGGCGTACGTGTCAAAACCCAATGCTCCCACGCTTCCGCTCTTCGGCTATTCGGCGGCGGCGTTTGACGGCGACCAGATAGTCGTGGCCGCTATGCGCACCGATGAGCGCGATACCTGGGATCCGTGTCACTACAACCTTCCCGAACTCCCGGCGCTGGTCGAGGCTGCGTGCGGGGCTCATCCCGGCAACAGAATCCTCAGGCAGCTGGCCAGATGCGCCCTGGAGTATCAATGCTACACCGCTCAGAACCTCTTCTACAGGCGGTGGGAGGCCGGCATACCCGTTTCGCCCACATGCAATGCGCGCTGCCTCGGCTGCATCTCCGAGCAGCCTTCCGAGTGCTGCCCATCTCCCCAGCAGCGCATCGAGTTCGTCCCCACGGTCGACGAAATCGTGGACCTTGCCCTGCCTCATCTGGAGGAGGCGCCTGAAGCCATAATCAGCTTCGGGCAGGGCTGCGAAGGCGAGCCGACAAATGAGTGGCGCGTTATCTCCGAGGCATGCCGCGCCGTGCGGACGCGTACCGACCGAGGCACCATCAACATCAACACTAATGCCGGCAACACACAGGCTGTACAGGCTCTGTGCGACGCAGGGATGGATTCCTTCCGCGTAAGCTTGGTCAGCGCGCGCCGGGTGTACTACGAGCGGTACCACCATCCTTTGGGATGGAGTCTTGCTGACGTAGAACGCTCCATTGCCGCCGCACGAAACCGGGGAGCATTCGTGTCCCTCAACTACCTAGCATTCCCAGGGTTCACTGACCTCGAACCTGAGGTAGACGCAGTATGTTCCCTGATTGAACGCACGGGGGTCCAGATGGTTCAATTCCGTAACCTCAACATCGATCCCGAGGTCTTCTCCAGTGTGATGTTGGAAGGCCCGGGCAAGCGCGGCCGCCGCGATGAGGCTCTCGAGCCCGCCGGCATAGCACAGGTCATAGCCCACCTACAGGACTGCTTTCCTGACCTCGTGATCGGCAACTTCAGTGTGGCGCTACGCGGCTAGGCGCGCCCTAGGAGCGGTTCAGCGTCGTCTGCCCTTATCTGACCAATAGATAGGCCGGAATGGGCTTGCGTTTTCGCGTACGTGGTGTATCATGATGTACGAAAGGTCAGTAATAGTCAGAGCATTGGGAGAGTGCCATGGCGAGCCTATCGGACTACATTGAGAGCTACCTCAAGCTTCTCCTGAACAGTGTGCCCGATGATTGGGTGGAGATACGCAGGCGGGATCTGGCGGAACGGTTCCGTTGCGCCCCGTCGCAGATCAGCTACGTTCTGGCCACCCGCTTCAGTATCGAACGAGGGTATGTCGTAGAGTCGAGGCGAGGAGGGGGAGGCTATGTACGCATATTTAGGCTTGGGGCGGCCCCCGGAAGCGGCGCTCTCGAGATAGTCCGAGAGGTAGTGGGCGACGCCATCGATCGGAAGGCCGCAGACGACCTCATCGCCCGCCTGAGTGAACTGGGAGCGCTAAGCCCGCAGGATGCAGCTCTTGTGCGAGCCACGGTGCTTGAGGGCCATGGTGGCCGGCAGCCGGAGCTTGAGGAGATTATCCGCGCTCGGGTCCTTAGGGCCACTCTTCTGTTTGTGCTGACGCAATCTACCGCCGAGTGAGGTTTTTGGGGGGAAGTCATTGCCATGCTGTGTCAGGTGTGCAATCAAAGGCCTGCAAACGTGCATGTTACCAAGGTCATAAACAATGTCCGCACCGAACTCCACCTATGCCAGCAATGCGCCAGGGAGCGCGGTGAGCTGGAAGTGTTCGCAGGGCCCAAATTCGCCTTTTCCAACTTGCTTGCAGGCCTGCTTCAGAGCGATGCGGCAGCAGGAGTTCCTGTGGGAATACCGGGCGGCTCCCGCAATGTGTGCTCTACCTGCGGCCTAGAATATCCCGAGTTCATGAACACCGGTTATCTGGGATGCTCCGAGTGTTACTCGCAGTTTCTGCCGATGCTCAGGCCCTTGATCGCTCGCATTCACGGGCACGCAAGGCACACGGGCAAGGTGCCTGTGCGCGCCGGAAAGGCCGTACGCTTTCGCAAAGAACTTGAATCTCTTCGAGACGAACTGCGCACCATGATTGAAGCGGAGGAATATGAAAAGGCGGCGCTGGTGCGCGACAGGATCCGCGATCTGGAGAAGGCTGCCGAGCAGGCCAGACAGGCTGAGGCAGAGCGGGCAGAGGCGGAACGAGCTGAGGCGGGGCAGGGCGGCTTGGAACAGGGCAACGCGGGACAGAGCGAGGCCAACGAAGACGAAGGGGAAGGGAGGTAGCCCGAGATGGCAGGCAGGCGTGGGGCAGGGAGATTCTGTGCTCTATGGATGTCCGGGGGCGGCCCGGAATCGGATATCGTAGTATCCAGCCGCGTGCGGTTGGCCAGAAACTTGTGTGGGGCGCCTTTCCCTCACCGGGCCGGAGAGGAACAGCTCCAGGCGGTGTTGGCCGGTGTGCGTCAGGCGGTGGAGGCTACCCCGTCGATAGGCCCCACCGAGGTGCTGGGCCTCGCGAGCATGCCCGCTCTCGATAGGCAACTGGCGGTTGAAGAGCACCTTACGTCGCCCCAGCACATTCAGGAGCCCAGCGGCAAAGCGCTGGTGGTTAACCGTGACAGATCGGTGTGCATAATGGTCAATGAAGAGGACCACATCAGGATACAGGCGATTCTTCCAGGCTTCCAGGTAGACGAAGCCTTGAGGCTCGCATCCGCCACTGACGATGCGTTGGAAGAGACGCTGGACTATGCGTTTGACGAGAATCTCGGCTATCTATCGGCCTGCCCAACCAATGTGGGGACGGGCCTTCGGTCATCGGCCATGCTTCACCTGCCCGCTCTGGCGGCAGTCAATATGCTCGGGCAGGTGCTGGCGTCGGTATCCAAAGTGGGGCTGGCCGTCAGGGGAATCTATGGAGAAGGCACTGAGGCAGTGGGCAACTTGTTCCAGGTGAGCAACCAGGTGACCATGGGGCGCTCCGAGAGCGAGATCGTAGCGCATCTCAAAGCGGTCACGCGTCAGATTGTCGACAGCGAGCGCAACGCCAGAACCGCGATTATGTCGGATGCCCGCAGCCAGCTTGAAGACAGGGTCTACAGGTCCTACGGAATACTGACCAATGCCAGGATGATCAGCTCGGAAGAGGCACTGAAGCTGACGTCCGACGTCAAACTCGGGGTGGACCTGGGACTGATCCCGGGCCTGCACCCGGAGCTTCTAACAGCACTATCAGTGGACATAATGCCCGCGCATGTCCAGAGGTTCGTCGGAAGAGAGCTCAATGCGTGGGAGCGAGATGTGTACCGGGCCACGCTCATGAGGCAGCGACTCGGGGCGGCTGCTGCGGCGGCGTGCCCCGACGGCCGAGATCCGGCCGCAGGCGCGTGCAAGGAGGAATGACGGATGTTCGGTTCATTCACTGAAAGGGCGCAGCGCGTCCTCATTCTGTCGCAGGAGGAGGCACGCAAGCTCGGCCACAACTTCGTAGGCACCGAGCATATCCTGCTGGGTCTGGCCCGTGAGGGCCAGGGCGTGGCCGCGCGCGCTCTTCAGAATCTGGGAATAGAACCCGATGCGGTAAGGACAGAAGTAGAGAGCATAATCGGACGCGGCGACCCGGGCGGTGTGGATACGGTGGGCCTTAGCCCCAGGGCTAAGCGCGTGCTGGAGTTGGCCATCGACGAAGCCCGCACCATGGGTCACGGCTATGTAGGCACCGAGCACCTGCTTCTTGGGCTGATTCGCGAGGGCGAAGGCGTGGCCGCGCAGGTGCTGGAGAATCTCGGCGCCGATCTTGACCACGTAAGGGCGGAGGTTCTCGAACTGCTGGGCGGAACGGGAGGCGCAGGCGGCCCTCAGCGCCAGGATACTGCTGGGCAGGGTGCGGGGCGCGCCCAGCGGAAGAAGGGTACGCCCACTCTGGAGCAGTTCGGGCGGGATCTGACTGCCATGGCACGCGAGGGCAAGCTGGATCCGGTGATCGGTCGAGACCGTGAGATGAACCGAGTCATCCAGGTGCTGTCGAGGCGCACGAAGAACAACCCGGTGCTCATAGGAGACCCCGGCGTGGGCAAGACGGCCATCGTTGAGGGCCTAGCGCAGCGAATCGTCAAAGGCGATGTGCCCGAGCTGCTCAAGGAGAAGCGCGTGCTCACCATGGACATGGGATCGATAGTTGCCGGCACCAAGTACCGCGGCGAGTTCGAGGAGAGGCTCAAGAAGGTCATAGACGAGATAATCAACTCCGGCGATGTGATCCTGTTCATCGATGAACTGCACACAGTGGTGGGAGCGGGCGCCGCTGAAGGCGCCATCGACGCGGCCAACATCTTGAAGCCTGCGTTGGCCCGCGGCGAATTGCAGTGTGTCGGGGCAACCACGCTCAATGAATACAGAAAGTACATCGAAAAAGACGCTGCTTTGGAGAGGCGGTTCCAGACAATCCAAGTCGGGGAGCCGTCAGTCGACGAGACTGTGTCCATACTCGAAGGGCTGCGCGACAGGTACGAGGCCCATCACAGGGTGAAGATAGCCGACGGCGCGCTGAGGGCGGCGGCGGTTCTGTCCGACCGGTTCATAACCGACCGCTTCCTGCCCGACAAGGCCATCGACCTGGTGGATGAAGCCAGCTCCAAGGCACGCCTTGCCACTCACGTTGCGCCTCCCGACATCAAACGACTCGAGGAAGAGCTGGAGCGGGTCAGGGCCGAAAAGGAAGCGGCCATACAGAACGAGGAGTTCGAGAAGGCCGCGCAGCTGCGCGATGAGGAGCAAAAAACGCGTGACCGCATCGAGGAGCAGCGCAAGGAGTGGCAGAGCCGACGATATATCGATGGGGCCGTAGTTACCGAGGAGGAAATCGCCCAGGTAGTGGCGGCATGGACCGGGGTGCCGGTGACCAGGATCGAGCAGACCGAGGCGGATCGATTGCTCAAGCTGGAGGATGTACTGCACCGAAGGGTCATCTCGCAGCATGAAGCTGTGACGGCTGTGGCCAAGGCCGTAAGGCGGGCTCACGCTGGCCTGAAGAACCCGAGGCGTCCCGTGGGCTCCTTTCTCTTCCTAGGGCCCACAGGCGTAGGCAAGACTGAACTGGCCAGGGCGCTTGCCGAGGCGCTGTTCGGCGATGAAGACTCCATGATCCGCCTGGACATGTCGGAGTACATGGAACGACACACAGTATCGCGACTGGTCGGAGCGCCTCCTGGATACGTGGGGTATGAAGAGGCGGGGCAACTCACTGAGAAGGTGCGCCGCCGCCCGTACTCGGTGATTCTCTTTGACGAGATGGAGAAGGCTCACCCGGAAGTGTTCAACATCCTCCTGCAGGTCTTGGAGGACGTGCGTCTCACCGACGGCCAGGGCAGGACTGTGGATTTCAGGAACAGTGTGCTGATAATGACGTCCAACGTAGGGGCAACTCAGATTCAGCGAGACACGGTTCTGGGGTTCCGCACTGAACGCGACGAGCGTGACTCGTATGAGCGCATGCGCGACAAGGTCATGTCTGAGCTGAAGAGGACCTTCAGGCCCGAATTCCTGAACCGCGTGGACGAAGTAATCGTCTTCCATGCACTGGGGCGCGAGGAGCTTGAGCAGATAGTCGAACTCATGCTTGCCGAGGTCCGCGCTCATCTGGATCCCAGGGGCATACACCTCGCGTTCACGCCCGCTGCCAAAGACGCTCTTGTGAACGAAGGCTACAGCCCCGAGTACGGAGCACGGCCGCTCAGGCGGGTGATCCAGCGAATGGTGGAGGATCGTCTGTCGGACGAGATAATCGCCGGTCGGATCAGGGACGGCCAGGAAGTGACAATAGACGCGGAAGGGGGCACACTCGTCTTTCGCGTTCAGGACCAGAAGGTTTCGGAGGATGGTGCAGCGAAGGTTATCAGTTAGGAGCGCAAGAGCCTGAGCTTTGGGGGGCGGCGTATGAAGGGCCCGAGGGGCGTTTTCGTCTGCCAGGAATGCGGATACGAATCCGCTAAATGGATGGGCAAGTGCCCGGCCTGCGCCAGCTGGAACCGGTTTGTAGAAGAGGTCCGGCAGGAGGCGGCGCCTGTGCGCGTGGCGGGCCGGCGCGGCGCCTCCGGGCGCGGCCTGGCAGGGGCGGCGGGGCCGGCATTGGCATCGGCGCCGATCCCGGTGGGTGAGGTGATCTCCGGGCACGAGGAGCGCCTGATCACCGGGATAGGCGAGTTCGACCGGGTGCTGGGCGGCGGAATCGTGGCCGGGTCGGTGGCGCTGATTGGGGGCGACCCCGGCATCGGGAAGTCCACGATACTGCTGCAGGTATCGGCGAGTGTTGCCCGGCGGACCGGGCCCGTGCTCTACGTCACAGGCGAGGAATCGGCGCGCCAAGTCGGCTTGCGCGCAGCTCGACTCGATGCCAAGTGCGAGCGACTCCTCGTGCTCTGCGAAACCGACGTCATCTCCATTGTAGAGCAGATCCATGCGGTCCGCCCGGCGCTAGTGGTGATCGACTCGATCCAGACAATGGACTACGCCGGCCTGGAATCGTCGCCCGGCAGCGTGGGCCAGGTGCGGGAGTGCACGGCCCTGCTGATGCGCGCGGCCAAGGAACGAGGAGTGCCGGTGTTTCTTGTGGGCCATGTCACCAAATCCGGTGCGATTGCCGGCCCTAAGGTCTTGGAGCACATAGTCGACACTGTGCTCTACTTCGAAGGTGAGAGCGTCCATGCCCATCGCATCATACGGGCTGTGAAGAACAGGTACGGCTCGACCAACGAAGTCGGGATTTTCGCCATGACCGATGCCGGGCTTGAGCAGGTAGAAAACCCATCTGAGATGCTTTTGTCGGAGCGGCCGGGAGGCGCGGCCGGCTCTGTAGTCGTGGCCAGCCTGGAAGGGACTCGGCCGCTCTTGGTGGAAGTCCAGTCCTTGGTGGCCCGGTCGGTCACCGGCACTCCCCGCAGGACCACTACGGGCGTCGACTACAACAGAACGGCCATAATCATCGCGGTGCTTGAAAGGCGAGCAGGCTTTGCCATCGGAATGGAAGACATCTACGTGAATGTGGCAGGCGGAGTCGCCCTGAACGAACCGGCCGTAGATCTGGGGATAGCAGCGGCCGTGGTATCCAGTTTCCGCGGCGTGCCAACCTCGGGCGGCACGGTGGTCTTTGGCGAGGTGGGGCTGGCCGGCGAGCTCAGGGCGGTGAACCATGCCGATCTCAGGGTTGCGGAAGCCCAGCGCCTGGGATTCAGCAGATGCGTGGTCCCACGTCACAATCTTAAGAACATGAACAGGAAACCCCAGGGTGTTGAGATCATAGGGGCCGCGAGCGTGCGAGAAGCCCTGGACGCGGTGTTTGCGGGGGTGAAGGCTTGATGTCGGAGAAATTGCGCAAAGTTTTCAGCATGGTCGCGCCCGGCACTCCGCTCTACGATGGGTTGGAGAACATCTTGCGTGCCCGCACCGGCGGGCTCATAGTCGTGGGAGACACTCCCGAGGTCATGGAGATCGTGAAAGGCGGGTTCAGGCTTGACGCCGAGTTTTCGGCGGCCGCTCTTTACGAGCTTGCCAAGATGGACGGGGCCATAATCCTATCGTCCGGCGCCGACAGAATTCTTCACGCCAATGTCACTCTTGCACCCGATCCTGACATACCGTCGCGCGAGACCGGCCTGCGCCACAGCACTGCGGAGCGTGTTGCCAAGATGACGGGCCAGCTGGTCATCGCGATCTCGCAGAGACGCTCAGTGATCAGCGTGTACTGGGGGCATACCAGATACGTTCTGCGCGATATCGGAGTGGTGCTGGCCAAGGCCAACCAGGCATTGCAGACCATGGCCAACTACCGCGACGCCCTGGTCAAGGCGCTTGCCAATCTCACTGCGCTGGAGTTCATCGAAGAGGCTACGCTGGTAGACGTATGTCGGGTTCTGCAAAGATACGAACTGATGAGGCGCGCATGGGACGAGGTCACCGACTACATCGCTGAGCTGGGGTCAGAGGGACGTCTGGTGAAGATCCAGGCCGACGAGGTCATGGGAGGCATGTGGGAGGACGTGCTTTTTGTGGCCATGGACTACATACCCGACGGCGGACAGGCCGAGGCGGAGCGGCTGATGCGGGGAGTCGCCGAGTGGCCCTTCGACGAGGTGCTGGAGCTAACGAGTCTATCCCGGGCCCTGACTCAAAGCTCCGGGGCTTCACTCGAATCGCCCATGTCTCCCAGAGGTTATCGTGCTCTGTCGAAGATCTCGCGTTTGCCCATATCGGTGATTGAGAATGTCGTGGATGCGTTCGGGTCGCTCAAGGCTATACGCAGCGCAACCGTGGAGGAGCTCGACGAGGTAGAGGGTATCGGGGACGTGCGAGCCAGGGCAGTGCGCGAAGGGCTGGCTCGCCTACGCGACCAGGTCGTTCGCAACCTTGTGATGTGATCAGAACACTCGGCGCCGGGGCTGGGCGACCGGAGCTCCTTAGGTGAGGTTGAACAAGCCCAACATGCGCAGGCGGTCGTATTCCTTTGCCATGATTTCGCTCATGTCCAGGCCTGTTATTGCACACAGGGCCGCAACATGGAAAACCGTCTGCCCTAATTCGGTTTCGAGAGCCTCTCTGCACTCCGGGCAGAGCTCGCCGCTGAGGTGTGAACAGACCAGACGCCTGAGATCCTGAAGCGACACGTCCTCAGGGAACTTCTGCCGGTGGGCCTGAATCTCCAGGCACCCACAGGTCGTGACTGCTTTGGCCATCGCTCGGTTCACCCGTGCGCTGGCTTCCTGGAATTTCGACATCACATCGAGAACGCTTCGGTGGCGGATCAGGTACTCACACACAGAATCCTGGAAGTCGTCACATGAGAGGTCGGCCAAGAGCGCTCACCTCCAAATCCGGTACACGCAGGTGATATGGCCGGGCTGAAGTTCAACTTGATTATACGTTTGGTCCACCGCGTTGTCAATCAGCTCCGGATCAGCTCCGGATCGGGGTCGGTCGCGCGAATTGACTGGCCTGGCAGCCAATGGTACAATTATGAAAGGCGCTCGAGGAGGAAGTGATGTAGACCATGTTTAGCGTGGGCGACAGAGTGGTCTACCCCATGCATGGAGCTGGGGTGGTTGAGGCCATCGAAGAGCGAGAAGTCCTCGGGCTGCGGGACAACTACTACATTATGCGTCTACAGGTCGGCGACATGAAGGTCATGGTTCCCCGATCAAGCGCTTCGGAAGTGGGCCTGAGGCCGGTTATTGGGCCTGACGACATCCCCAGGGTGTACGAAGTGCTCAGCGGGGAGAAGACCGCGATGAGCCAGAACTGGAATCGCAGATACCGGGCGAACATGGAGAAGATGAAGACGGGCGACATCTTCTCTGTGGCCGAGGTAGTGCGCAATCTGG
>Ga0116149_1004231_pt1 | contig 14255 bp, 10 predicted proteins | sample AD_UKC057_MetaG_FD_89787 | JGI IMG/M metagenome (GOLD analysis project Ga0116149, IMG submission 89787) | Active sludge microbial communities of municipal wastewater-treating anaerobic digesters from USA - AD_UKC057_MetaG | ecosystem: Engineered > Bioreactor > Anaerobic > Digestate | place: USA... | reverse complement strand
CTTGGTAAAAAGCATTTGAGTTTAGGTAATATTTATCGTCTTCTTGAAAATACCTTCTATTACGGGCCATTTGAATACCCACGAGGCAGTGGCAATTGGTATCAAGGAAAGCACGAGCCATTAATAACTAAGGAATTATTTGATTTAGTCCAAGATCAAATGAAAAACTCGCAACTGGTTAGGCGAGAAAACATTGAATTCGCTTTTACTAAAATTATGACCTGTGGTTTATGTGGTTCTGGTATATCAGCGACCGAAAAATTTAAGAAATTAAAAAATGGCGGTTATAACCGTCATATTTATTATGGTTGCACTAAGGCAAAGGATAAAAATTGTAAATCTGGCTATATTAGTGAAGAAGATTTAATCAAACAGTTACAAAAGCAAATTGATAAATTAGATTTTAAAAAACTGCCAGTTCAAGATAAAATTGAGGGTGAAATAAAAAGGTTTAAGAAGTTTCAAATGATGGCGACTGGTAAAAATCAAAACATCGACGTGAGCGACGTCGATGTTAAAAACTACATTAAATTTTTATTAAAAGAGGGTGATGACCAAGAAAAACGAGAATTACTTACTTGCTTAAACGGGGAGATATTGTTGAAGAATAAAATTATTAACATTGTTTAATTCTGTATTCCAGCTAGAAACTTTGTATAACATTAGAAATAATACGTTCTAGCTTATAGTAATCTTCATAATAATCTATATAAACATCAAAGATTCTTTCTTGTAAATTTCTATTAATAAATATTTCCATGAAAGAATCAGTACTCGACAGACTCCATATAAACGGCTCAATCTGTATATCTAGTCCTAATGGATTATGATTATGCTCAATCAACTTATTTCTAGTCTCTTTAAATCTTTTACAAAAATCCCAATCTGGGTCATTTTTATCAAATAGTTTAAGTTTATCTAATAAATCAATACATTTTTTACCATTAAAATATACGCTAAACAAATTAACCCCAGTTAAATCATTAAAATGTTGCTGACTTATTGCATCACCAACTATTTGAATACCAGAAATCTTATTAAATCTTAATTGTTCGAAGCTAAAATAAAAAAACTTAAATGAATCATATAAAAGTCTATAATTTTGTCTTTCCTCTGTATAACCATCAAATGAGCTCCATTTATTATTCCAGTGATTTTCTAATAGTGATAAATCTATTTGTTTTCCCTGGTCTTTACTAAATCTACTTACAGAATACAAATCTCCAAAGATTACACTATCATTACGATTATCACACACTTTAATAATAGTAGTAGCGTCTATTAACTGTTGAATATCTGTATCCATAAAAATTTATAATTTCCCTCCAGAAATATCAAAAAATCTTTCAAAAAAGTTAGTCAATTTTGTTAAGACGGTTTCACGCTTCTTTGTTCGTTCGCCATCTGGAGAAAAACGAGATACTGGAGGTAAAACTTTAGTTATAGCCGTACCCGAAACTGCAATTGAGCCATCTCTGAAAGAATTTTTAATAAATTTATAAGTAGCTTCATAATCAAGTTCCTCGGTTTTAATAATCTGTTCAAGTTCTTCAACTTTTTTCTTATTCATAAAACTATGCCAGTCTGCATCAACTATTGAATTAATATCGAGTGAAGAAATAAATTGATTGATTAAATCCTTTTTATTTCTTAATTCAACGCTAGCATCAATTGCCTTATTAATATCAACTAATATTTCTCGGTTTTTGGTATGATCTTCATGGTATTTTTTAATTAATCCCAAGATATAGTCAATATTGATATCAACCTGTTTGATTAGCTCCATTTCAAACACTACATCATCATTAACATTTTCTTTCTCGCTTTCTTTAGCTTTGCGGAATTCATTATACAAATCAATATACATGCTGTGATAGTCTTGAATATCATATTCTGTAAAAATTTCGTCTTTAGCAAACTCGTCAAAAGTTGTTAAGATATTACGCAAACGTAAAATATTGCTATAAAGCTTAATGAACTCTTTCTGAGCTTGTTCGCTGTCAATCCTAACACCAACTGGAAATTTCTCCATTAACTCATCAACTAAGCTGACATATCCACGAACTTCTTTATTACCATCTTTGTAGCCATTATAATATTCAGCATAAGATTTAAGTAAAACAATGCCACTAGCCTCTTTATCGCCAAATAACGAAATTGATTCGTTGGTCGCTTTCTCTAAATTACGAAAGCAAACAATATTACCAAAAGTTTTAACGCTATTTAAAATACGATTAGTGCGAGAATAGGCTTGTAATAAGCCGTGCAATCTTAAATTTTTATCAACCCATAGAGTATTCAAAGTAGTAGCGTCAAAACCAGTTAAAAACATATTAACCACAATCAGAATATCGATTTCTCTATCTTTTACTCTTTGGCTGACATCTTTATAATAATTTTGAAATTTATCAGATGAAGTGTCGTAAGAAGTGCCAAACATCGCATTGTAATCAATAATCGCATTTTCTAAGAAATCTCTTGAACTAAGATCTAGTCCGCTAGTGTCTTCTGAGTTTTCATCAACTAAACCATCAGCATCTTCATCATTAACTCCAAAACTATAAATTATCGCGATTTTAAGACGTTTATCACTTGGTAAATTTAAAAGTTGTTTTTTAAATTCAGCATAATACTTTTTTGCAACATCAATGGATGAAACAGCAAAAATAGAATTAAATCCAGCTAACCTTCTCTCTTTTATTTTATAAAAACTATTGCGTTTAGTTTTTTGATCAAAGTGATCACAAATATAGCGAACAATATTTTCTAGACGCTCAGGAGCGGCTAAAATTGCTTCTCGGTCAATATCGCTAACCTTTTTATCCTCAATATTTTCAGCCTCTTTAACAGTTGAAATATAGTCAACCTTAAATGGTAAAACATTTTTATCGGCAATAGCGTTAACAATAGTATAAGTATGTAATTTTTCACCAAATGCTTGCTCAGTGGTCTTAAAATCAATTCGACCGCCAGAAGAAGAATTAATCGCAAAAATAGGAGTGCCGGTAAAACCAAAAAGATGATAATTATTAAAAGCTTTAGTAATAGCCGCATGCATTTCCCCAAACTGAGAGCGATGACATTCATCAAATATAATAACTACATGACCATCAAAAATATTATGTCCTTTATTTTTACCAATAAATCTATCAAGTTTTTGAATAGTGGTAATAATAATATTAGCATTATGGTCTTCTAACTGCTTTTTTAAAATAGCCGTACTAGTATTACTATTGGCCGCCCCTTTGGCAAACTTATCATATTCTTTCATAGTCTGATAATCTAAGTCCTTGCGATCAACGACAAATAAAACTTTATCAATATAAGGCAATTTGCTGGCTAATTGAGCAGTTTTAAAACTAGTCAAAGTTTTTCCAGAGCCAGTTGTGTGCCAAATATATCCGCCTGCTTCTACAGTACCTAATTTTTTATAATTAGTACTGATTTCAATCTTATTTAATATTTTTTCCGTAGCTACAATTTGATAGGGGCGCATTACTAAAAGCAAGTGGTCAGTCGTGAAAACGCAATATTTAGTCAAAATATTTAAAACAGCATGCTTAGCAAAAAATGTTTTAGCAAAATCCATTAAATCAGTAATCGGTTTATTCGTGGCGTCAGCCCACCAGCTAGTAAACTCAAAGCTATTACTAGTACGCTTACCTTTCTTAGAAGCACCCTCATTAGCATCTTTAATATGCTGATATCTGGTAGTGTTGCTATAATATTTTGTATGGGTGCCATTTGAAATTACAAACAGCTGCACATATTCGAAAAGGCCAGACGAGGCCCAAAAACTTTCTCTTTGATAACGATTAATCTGGTTAAAAGCCTCTTGAATAGCTACGCCACGACGTTTAAGCTCAACATGAATTAAGGGCAAACCATTAACAAGAATTGTAACATCGTAACGATTAGCTCTTTGTCCGTCTTCGGTGGCATACTGATTAATAATCTGAAGACTATTATCATGAATATTATCCTTCTTTAAAAGATAAACATTCTTTATTGAGCCATCTTCACGAACTAAGTTTTTTATATAATCTTCTTGAATGGTTGCGGTTTTATCTTCTATATTTTGATTAGGATTAGCAATCTCACTCTTAAGAAAATTATTCCATTCGCCGTCGGTAAAATTAAAATTATTTAACTTCTCTAATTGCTTACGTAAATTCAAAACCAAATCAGCCTCAGATGTTATAGCCACATATTCATAAGCCTGAGTTTTTAGCTGTTCTATAAAAGCACTCTCTAATTCAGCTTCGCTTTGATAATCGGAGATTCTTTTTCCATTTGGAGTATATTCAGCCACAACTGTGCTCTGTGTACTCTCGGCAACTAAATTGTATTTATTATTAACCGACATATTCTTTGAAAGTTAAAAGTTTATTTCTATAATATTCATATTGTTGACGACGAGCTTTGAGTTCGGCCGGCAAGCCAATGGAAATATCATTTACTAAAGCATCAAATTTATCAAGAATTGAAACAATGCGTTGTTGTTCATCTAATGCTGGGACTGGTATTCTAATTTTTTTCACATTACCATTATAAAGTCGCTTAATTGTTCCTCCTTCGGTTTTCCATTCAACCGTTGCATACATATAATATAAAAATTTATTCAATATTTTACTTTCATCGTTATCTATCCAAATAATGTTTGAATCCTGGAAGTACGCTGGCTCACCATTATAAATCACTCTTCGCCCTATCGTTCCAGAAGCTGATAAAAGCACGTCTCCCTTTTTGGGAAATGAAAACTTTTTACGGTATTCATCATAAACATTTTGTGAAATGAAAGCGTCTGGTTGCTTACCAAAGGTTCCAATCTTATAAAACGGAATATCGCCAGTAGCTGAAGTCTCATTTTTAAATATTCTTTTACACATTGAAATTCTTCCAACTTCATCTAATGTGATCTGTCTTACATTCTCACTTGCTTTTAAAATTTTCTTATAATAATACTCATATTGTTTCTTTCTTGCTTCCAGCTCTGCTTCCAGCTCTGCTTCCAGCTCTGTAAAATTATCAAGAATTTTAACAATTTCTTCTTGGATGGCGAGTGGTGGGACAGGGATTTTAAATTTTGCAAATGCTTTTTTATTTAAATTTTTTAAACCTGTTCCCTTAAATAGAATATCATTTATATATATTTCATTTTCTTTTAAAAAATAATAGATAAATTTTGGCAATAATTTGTTCTCATTAACCGTAAATGTAAAAGTATGATCTGTATAATAAGCTTTGCCTTTATTATATTTTGTATCAGCAGATCCCCCATCATTCATAAAAATATATTCTCCATCAACAAGATAATCATCGACATAAAAAACATTTTTACCAGAAGTGAAACAAATGATATTGCCCTCACTAAGTTCTTTAACTTGTGCGACCCCAAGCTTTGATTTTGGCGCCTTAATCCAAAGCCTCTCAATATCTAAAAATTCCACACCATTCGGACATAGTTCTGAAATTAGTTTTTCAATTTTTAACTGATTTATTTTCTCCATATTATTTTTTTAAAACTCTACATATTTCGCATAATAAAACATCAAGGTCATTTGAAAAATCAACTTGAGTCCTGTTTGGTAGATTTTCTTTATTTCTGATTGGGGTATGTAAAAATGAATCTGCAATTTTTCTTGAAGAATTTTCTAAATTTTTCATAGAATCTTTAAAAGATTTAGTTCCGTAATTATTTGCCACTTCTTTAAAACTATTTTTTGAAAAAATTGGAGGGATGTGATCAATTAGTGCACGAAGTATCATTCCTGTTGACAAATACATCTCATAAGAAAAAGCTAAATTAATCTCCTTACAATATTGAATAAGTTTTAATAAATCATAATTATCATTCTGTATCTCAGTAAGCTCACTAATTCTTGTTTGATTTATATATAAATAATTATTTATTTTTGTTATATTGCCACTCTTTGAAATAATAGATGAGTCAATGTTAGTGAAACGAAAATCTTTGTTTTTCAGATTAAAAATAGGTTCATATTTTATAGTATTAAATTTTTCATAATCATCTGAAATAAGACTACCTCCCGAATCTTTTAAAAAGATCTGAACAATTTTTATTTGTTTTATATAGTTATTGTTTATTTCAAAATCACAATCTGTCCCCAACAATCCCTTCTTAATTTCCCTGAGCTCATCGATAATATTAATCAATTCTCTACTGCTCCCCGCATTATAATGCTTATTTACAACGCTTTTTTTGTTCATAAATTCAAAAAGACCATTCATTCTTTCGTGAAAATATGAAAAAACTTGCTGAAAAATTTCATCACAATCGTCATAAATATCCAAATATACCGAGCTATGTTTATAATCTTTATGATTTGTTAAAAAATCCTTCAATAATAATTTAATTTTCTTTTCTCCTAATTCATTCATTAATTTAATATAAGGTAATAACTATTTTTTAATTGCTATTTATTAATTATTTTCTATTTCATTCGATTCTTTTTACAATATCGTCTATTGCCTCACGAAGTTCCTGTTGTTTCTTAACAATTCTACTAATCTCGGTATTGAGTTCTGTTATATTAACGATTTCTTTTGTATCCTCGGCAACAACATAGCTGGAAACTGAAATATTATAATCATTATTAGCTATATCCTTATTATCAACTAACTTAACAAAATATTCTGAATCTTTGCGTTCAATAAAAGCATTAAGAATCTTTTTACGATTTTCTTCACTTAGTTTATTTTTATTTCCACCTCTCACAAATTCAGTAGAGGCATCAATAAACAAAGTTTTATTATCTTTCTTGCTTTTCTTAAGCACAATAATACAAGTAGCAATCGTCACACCAAAAAATAAATCAGGTGGTAATTGAATTACGGTATCAATATAATTATTATCGACTAAATATTTACGAATTTTTTGTTCTGCTCCGCCACGATATAAAACGCCTGGAAATTCAACAATTGCCGCTGTTCCGCTAGTCGAAAGCCAGGAAAGCATATGCATGGTAAACGCTAAATCTGCCTTGCTCTTTGGGGCCAATACACCAGCAGGAGAAAAACGCGGATCATTAATTAATAGTGGGTTAGCATCACCTTCCCAATTAATAGAATACGGGGGGTTAGAAACTATGGCATCAAATGGCTCATCGTCCCAATGTTTTGGATCAGTTAAAGTATCGCCTAACTCAATATCAAAATGATTATAATTAATATCGTGCAAAAACATGTTAATACGGCAAAGATTAAAGGTAGTGATATTAATTTCTTGACCGTAAAAACCAAGTCTAACATTTTCTTTTCCAAGAACCTTAGCAAACTTAAGAAGAAGTGAACCAGAGCCACAGCAAGGATCATATACTTTATTAACTTCTTTTTTCCCGACTGTAGTTATTTCCGCTAAAAGTTCAGCGACTTCTTGCGGAGTATAAAATTCTCCACCAGATTTCCCAGCATTTGAGGCATACATGGTCATTAAAAACTCATAAGCATCACCGAACGCATCAATAGTATTATCAGAATAATTACCAAGACGAAGATTGCCAATAGATTCTAAAAGTTTGGCTAATTTTTGATTTCTTTGTTCTACAGTGTTACCTAATTTTTTAGAGTTAATATCAATATCATCAAAAAGACCTTTTAAGTCATCTTCACTATCTGCGCCTTTAGCCGAGTTCTCAATATTGCGAAACACTTCGGCTAAAGTTTCGTTAAGATTTGCATTATTACGTGCATTTTTACAAACATTTACAAATAACTCGCTTGGCAAAATATAAAAACCTTTTTCTTTTACCGTATCAGCACGACCAAATTCCGCTTCTTTATCAGAAATAAGAGCATAATCAAAATCTTTTTTACCAGTTCGGCGTTCATCAGCATTTATGTAGTTAGTAAGGTTTTCGCTGATAAAACGATAGAAGAGCATCCCAAGAACATACTGCTTAAAATCCCAACCATCAACACTGCCTCGCAGATCATTAGCAATCTGCCAAATAGCTCGATGAAGCTCTGACCGTTCTTGTTCTTTAGAATTGTTCAAATTATTAGCCATAATATTTAAATCTTATTTTTTATTACTTGTTTCCTCTAAAAACAGGTGAACATCAGATTCCTTAATTCGCCAAACACCTATCTTAGAAGCTTTTAATTTTCCAGATTCTATATATCTAACAATAGTTCTTGTACTTACCCTTAAAATATCAGCTACTTCTTCTATTGTTAGAAGTTTGTCTATTCGGTTGCTCATATAAAATTTATATTTTATTTATCTTTTCTTTACATAAATTTTAACATATTTTTAATAACCATGTCAAAAAATGACATAAGTTGTCAAATAGATTTTTTTAAGAAACAACGGCTTTCCCTCAAATAAAAACAGAGCTTTCAAAAGCTCCGCTTTAAAAAGAACTCACGTGGTAATGATACTAGAAAAAACTACACAATTGAAACAATTTTAAAAGAATAAATAAATATTCTTAATATTCCTCTATTACAAGAGTTGATACAGATTCCTTTAAAGTACTTTCTAATGTTGCAAAATTATCAGAAGAGGTGCCAGCATCTATAAAATAAAAAATATTATTATAGAGCAATACATAATGTAAAATAGTTAAATCGACTGTTGTTTCTAATGCAGAATATGATGCATCATATTTAAACCAATAGACAGTCTTATTATCTATTTTTGTTTCTCCATAATCTGCAATAACGGCTCCCGGAAAACTGACTTTTATCTCATCTAACCCACTCTCAAGAAATTCATCAATTGTAAAAACGTCTTTAATAGTTAAATTATTATTTTTGTTAGAATTAATTTCTCTTACTCCAACCGATATTGTTCCGCCTTCTCCAACAGCTTTTTTTATGATATTTGGGCCATCGCCAGACTGAATTTCCCAATTATTTGGAAATTTAATTCTAAAATTATATTTTGTGTTTCTATATAAATTTTCTATTATTTCTTCATTACTGATACTTTTATCAGTTTTAACTATTGAATCTTGATTATTTATTTTTAATAAAACTACTAACAACAATATAACCACAGTAAAAATAACAATTATCTTCAATTTTCTTTTATTGCCATTTTCCTTTTTGTTTATTTCTTTTACACTCTTATCACTTGATTTTGATGCTTGAATGTTGTTAGACAAATTGTCTATTTTTTTATCAGCACTTTTCTCATGATCTGGCTTTCTTTCCTTATCTTTATATGCTTTTATCAAAGATACTACTATTAAAACGAATAAGGCCAAATACAAATAAATTGGCTTCAAGCTTGAAGAAAAATATCCATTTATATCTCTATTATTTTCAACGTAAACAGCTATATTAACAAAGGTTAATAATAAAGAAACAACACCAGAAAAAATTATCGAGAATCTATTTCCTTTTTTAACAAAATAAATGATTGGTAATAGAATGATTGCTAAAAAAAATCTATACCAGGAGGTTATTAAGAAAAGAATAACCAGGAGAACTATCAATTTACCCTTTAAACTCTTTAAAAAATTAAAATTTTTCATAAACATTTTTGATTAATGACTTGTTTATCTTTTCTTTATATAAAGTTTAACATATTTATTTTAAAAATGTCAAAAAATGACATGAGTTGTCAAAGATCTTATTTTAAAGAAAAAATGACCCTTTCCCAATTAAAAACAGAGCTTCAAAAAGCTCTGTTTTAAACTACCTCGTGCTAGCACGATGTTGCGGAGAGAGAGGGATTCGAACCCTCGAGCCGCTTACACGGCTAACACCTTAGCAGGGTGCCCCTTTCAACCACTCAGGCATCTCTCCAGCTTGTTAGATAATTAAGGTAGTGATATAATATAAGCATCATTTGAGCTTATAATAAATGATAATATTTATCATGTCAAATATTATTTAAGTTAATTTTATGGGTGAAGAACTGCCAATCTATGGGCGTAAATTATTTAGCTGGAAGATTAAAGAGCGAGAATATTACCAACACAGTAAGCGGTGGTTTTTAGTATTTGGTCTTTTAGCTTTAGCCGGTTTGATTTTTGCTGTTTTAACTAGTAACTATTTATTTGCCTTAATTATTCTCATCATTGCTTTTATTGTTGTTTTTAGTGAAAATGAAGAGTCTGAGATGCTAGATTTTATTATTGGTACCGAGGGAATTATGTTAGGGCATAAGTTTTATGATTATGATGAATTTAAAAGTTTTTCTGTTCTCTACAAACCAGCCCAGGGCCTTAAGTCATTATATCTAGATTTTGCTTCACCTTGGCGTCGTGATTTAGTAATTCCCTTGTTAGATAATAATCCCTTGCCAATTCGGGAAAACTTGTTAAAATACCTTAAAGAAGACTTAGAACGTACTGATGAATCGTTAGATGAGGTCTTGGGAAAACTATTAAAGTTTTAATGTAGCGCTCCCGTCGTTCAATGGATAGGACACAAGATTGCGGATCTTGTAATGTAGGTTCGATTCCTGCCGGGAGTACTTTATCAGAAAGAGTTTAAAAACTCTTTTTATTTTAGGGATTGATGCGTAATATAATGGCAGTATGTTATCTCTTAATACACCAATTAGTGCCATCTCTGGTGTTGGCGAGACAATATTAAACAAATTGGCTAAATTAGGCATTACAACTATCGGCCAGGCAGTTTATTATTATCCTTTTCGTTATGATGATTTTAGCCACCGTACTACTATCAATCGGGCTGTGGCCGGAGAAGTAGTTAATATTGTTGGCACTATTGATATTATTAATACTAGACGCAGTCCTCGTCGGCGTATATATGTAACCGAAGCTATATTAAATGATGGCACGGGAAAGCTAAGAGTGGTTTGGTTTAATCAGCCATTTTTGTCGCGTAATTTGCAGGCTGGAGATTATGTATCATTAGCGGGTAAAATTAGTCAAGATTTACTGGGGCCGCTAATAATATCGCCGCAATATGAAAAGGTAAATAAAACGGGGGGAATTCAACACACCAGCGGACTAGTGCCAGTTTATTCTACTATTAGCGGTTTAACCATTAAACAATTACGGGTTGTTATTAACCGGGCGTTAAATTTAGCTAAAATAGACGAGTGGTTGCCGCCTGACTTATTAAAGGAACAGCAGCTTTTGACATTAAAGGAGGCTTTAATAAATATTCATCGGCCTAAAAATTGGACCGATATAGAGGCGGCGCGACATCGTTTGGCCTTTGATGAATTAGTAACTTTACAGCTACAGGGTCAGTTAATTAGAGAGAAGTGGCAGGCTAGTCAGGCGCCGCTTATTAAGTTTAATGAAGTTTTAACTAAAAAGATTATTAGCAATTGGTCTTTTCAATTAACCGATGACCAACGGCGTTGCAGTTGGCAGATTCTACAAGATTTAGGAGGTAATCAGCCCATGTTGCGTCTTTTACAAGGTGATGTCGGGAGTGGTAAGACAGCGGTAGCTATTTTGGCTATGGCCAATACAGCCGATAGTGGATACCAGGTGGCATTCATTGCTCCTAGTGAGGTATTGGCTCATCAGCATTTTCAGACAGTGGTAGCGAGTTTAGGCAATTTTTTTTCCATTGGTTTGCTTACGAGGACTCAGCAGTTTTTAAGCGAACCCGGCAAGGGTATTAAGAAGATTGGTAAAAAGCAACTAGCCAAAGCGCTAGCTTCAGGACAATGTTTAATTGTTATTGGCACCCAGGCCTTGCTTCAAGAGTCAGTTGATTTTTATAAATTGGGGCTATTAATAGTAGATGAACAGCATCGTTTTGGAGTAGAACAGCGGCAATTATTACTTAATAAAAAATTATTTACGGAAGATAGTAAAAATTTAATAGCTCATTTTTTAGCTATGACTGCTACTCCTATCCCACGTAGTCTAGCCCTAAGCCTTTATGGTGATTTAAATTTGTCCGTTATAAAGACAATGCCCCCTGGACGATTACCGGTTATTACTAAGATTGTTGAAGATGAGGGGAGAGATAAGATGTACAAATTTATTCGTCAGCTTTTAGACAGGGGTGAACAAGCCTTTATTATTTGTCCCCTGGTAGATCCTTCAGATAAATTAGCAGTAAAAGCTGTTACCGACGAATTCAATCGTTTAGTTAATGGTGAATTAAAAAATTATAAAGTTGGTCTTCTTCATGGCCGTCTATCTGGGGCGAATAAACAGGCAGTCATGGCTGATTTTGTGGCTGGACATTATCAAGTACTGGTAGCTACAGCGGTTATAGAACTAGGCATAGATGTCCCTGGGGCCACGGTTATGGTTATTGAGGGTGCTGACCGTTTTGGTCTGGCCCAGCTACATCAATATCGTGGACGAGTGGGCCGGCGGGGACAACAGGCTTATTGCTTTTTATTAAAATCTCCTGGTAGTGGCACATTAGCCGATCGTCGCCTAAGGGCGGTGGTAAAATATCATCGGGGACAGGAATTAGCTCGACTTGATTTAATGTGGCGGGGACCTGGTGAACTTTATGGCTATGAGCAAACAGGTTTTGTTGAGCTGCGGTTAGCTAATATTTTTGATCAAGATTTAATTATGGCAGCCCATAAAGCTACCTTAGAGATATTAAATCGTCCTTTTTGGCGTCGTAAAGCTATAGCCAATTTATCTGGGAAATCGCGAACATTAGATATTTTACCTCAGTAATGGGAGGTTTAATCATTGTTGCCGATTTATTATTTAGTAGGCTTTGGCCAGAGTTGATCAAAAAAATTGAGCAAATTATTGCTAGTCTTAATTTTCATTTTACTGCTAATGATTTTTGCTTGAGCCGGTAAAAATACCTGATCTATGCCTATTTTGATGGCTTCTTTAAGGCGCATCTCTAATTTGCCGATTGGTCTAATTTCACCAGCCAGCCCCACTTCTCCTAAGAAGAGAGTTTTATTTGGCAGAGGTTGATTATAATAGCTAGAGGCAATAGCGGCGCAAACTGCTAAGTCTAGGGCTGTTTCGTTAATTTTGAGACCACCAGCGACACTAACAATAACATCTTGGTCGGCTAGATTTATTTTGGTTTGTTTACTTAAAACAGTAGTTAGAATTTGTAAGCGGTTGGAGTCAAAGCCAATGGCTTTACGCTGAGGATAGCCAAAATAAGTTTTGCTAACCAGAGCTTGTACTTCTAATAAAAAAGGGCGACTACCTTCCATGAGACAGCTAATCGCTGAGCCACTAGCTCCTTGTAGTGGTTGGATAAAAAGGCCAGTAGTTTTTTCTAATTGGCGAAAACCATGGCCAGTCATTTCTAGGAGCCCGACTTCATTAGTGGAGCCAAAACGATTTTTACTAGCTCTAATGAGACTGTAACTATGCTGTGGTTCATTTTCTAAATAGATAACCGTATCTACTAAGTGTTCCAGGGTTTTTGGTCCAGCCACCACGCCTTCTTTAGTTAAATGGCCGATTAAAATAATTGTAATATTATATTCCTTAGCTAATTCTAAGAATTTAATAGTGCAGGCTTTAATTTGATTAACACTGCCAGGCTCAGATGGTACTTCGTCTGAGTAGACCGTTTGGATAGAGTCAATAATCAATAGCTGGGGCTTATATTTAATGGCTGTCGCCACAATAGTTTCAGCATTAGTTTCACTAGCAAAAGTCATTTTTTGAGGTTGATAATTTAATCTATCCAGTCGCATTTTGACTTGTTGAGCTGATTCTTCACCACTAATATAAATTATAGATAGTTGGGAATCTAGAGCTTGAGCTATTTGAGCTACTAAAGTTGATTTACCACAGCCCGGTTCACCACTTAGCAGTATAAGTGAACCGGGGACTAGACCACTACCTAGTACTCGGTCAACTTCACTAAGATGAGTAGCATAGCGAGCGACAGGCTTATTCGGTAATTCATGCCATTTAACTAGTTGAGCTGGCTTGTTGTTAGATAATTGTTGTCTAGGTCCAGTTTGATTTTTAGTTATTGTTTCTTCGACCATGGTACCCCAGGCGCCGCATTCACTACAACGCCCCGACCACTTAGGTGCTTGAGCTCCACATTTAGTACAAGTAAATATAGTTGGCATGAGGATAAATTTAGGGTCATTGATTTAAATCATTGTTTGATTGGGCTAATTCATAATCAATGACTGTTTTTAGTTCTTCCCAGGTGAGTTTTCCTAAGAAATCTCGGTTATTAATATAGATATACGGAGTAGCGCTTATGCCCAGGGCATCGGCTTCTTGCCAGTTTTTATTAATAAGATTGTCGGCTAGACCATTGACTTCTTGCAGGCATTGGCGAAAGAGGTTTACATCCAAGCCCGCCTTGACAGCAGTTATTTCTAG
>Ga0116149_1004230_pt1 | contig 14256 bp, 16 predicted proteins | sample AD_UKC057_MetaG_FD_89787 | JGI IMG/M metagenome (GOLD analysis project Ga0116149, IMG submission 89787) | Active sludge microbial communities of municipal wastewater-treating anaerobic digesters from USA - AD_UKC057_MetaG | ecosystem: Engineered > Bioreactor > Anaerobic > Digestate | place: USA... | reverse complement strand
GATCGGGACCATCCGGCCGATCGGCGCTCCCACGCCGGCGGTCAGGGCCTCGACGTAATGCTCGTCGTGACGCATCCGAATCGTCTCGGGCAACCCTCGCCTAGGCACGTTCCATGACCTCCTCGCAGAGCGAATAGTACTCGGTCGCGCCCGACGAGTTCGGCGCGAACGTGAAGATCGATTCCCGGTACGCCGGGCTTTCCTCGAGGCGCACGCTCTTGGTGATGACCGTTTTGAACACCTTCGGGCCGAAGACCTTCTGAATCTGGCCGCGGATGTCCCGCGCCAGCGACGTCCGGCGGTCGTGCATGGTAATCAGCACCCCGATCAGATCGAGCCCAGGGTTGGCCCGGCTTCGCACCTTTTCCACAGTCTCGAGGAGGTCGTCGGTTCCCTCGAGCGCGTAATACGACGACTGGATCGGGATGATCAGGTGCGTGGCCGCAACCAGCGCGTTCACCGTCAGCAGCCCAAGCGCCGGTGGACAGTCCACCACGATCGTGTCGAAGACGCGTGCGGCCGGCTCGAGGCGGTCCTTCAGCCTGTAGTGCGCGTCCACCTCCCCCGCCAGCCGCGCCTCGAGCTTTGCCAGCCCGATCCGCGCCGGAACGATCGACAGGTTCGGCACGGAGGTCGGCACGACGATGTCGAGGAGCGGGCAGTTGTCCTCGGCAAGAACGTCGTACAGGCTGCGGTGGATGTCCCGCAGGTCCGTGTAGGACATCGTGGAGTTGGCCTGGGGATCGAGATCGATCAGCAGCGTCTTGTGGCCCCGGAAGGCCAGAGCGGCCCCGAGGTTGATCGCCGTGGTCGTCTTCCCCACGCCCCCCTTCTGGTTGGCGATTGCGAGGATCATGAGGCGTAGCGTCAGCGTGTGCGCGGGTGAGGCAGCGCTATTCTAGAGACGCTGGGGGGGCGTGTCAAACGGTTGGGCGGCGCCGCGGCAAAATGAGCCCTCGGCCGGGGCCCTCACATCTTGTACTTGCCGAGTTCCTCTGGATCGAGGCTCTCGAGCCACTTCTGGAGCCGTTCCGAGTCGGCCTTGTCGGTGCTGAAGTCGATTCCCTTGGCGTTGTCGAGCACCGTCTCCTCGACGAAGATCGGCGCGTCCGCCCTCAAGGCCAGGGCAATGGCATCGCTCGGGCGCGAGTCAATCGCCAGCGTCTGCCCGCCCACTTCCACGTAGATCAGCGCGTAGAAGGTGTTGTCCTTCAGGTCGGACACCACGATCTTCCGGACGACCCCGTTCAGGTCTTCGATCACGTTGCGAAGCAGGTCGTGGGTCATCGGCCGCGGCGTGGAGATGTTCTCGATCCTCAGGGCGATCGCGTTCGCCTCGAAGATGCCCACCCAGATCGGGAGCACCCGCTGCCCCTCCGCGTCTCGCAGCACGATGATGGGCATGTTGGTGATGGGGTCCACCACCAGCCCCTTGATCGTCATCTCGATCTGCATGGCTGCTCCAGTCTCCGCCGGCTGCGTGAGCCCATCTTACCCCTGCCCGCCTCCGGCGGACCAGGAAACGGTGGGCTCGCTGCACGCCCCTTTCACGCTGTTCGCCCCCGCATCCGTGATCCGCACCCGCAGCAAACTCCCGATCGTGGAACGGGGCGCCGCGAAGTTCACGACCACGTTCCCTGTTGTGCGGCCCGAGACCTCGTCGGTCCGCCGCCGGCTCAGTGAGTCCACCAGGACCTCAACCTCCGTCCCGACCATCTGACGGTTGAGGGCCAGCTGGATTTCTCGCTGCTCCTGCTGCAGCGCCCAGAGCCGCCTTCCCTTCTCCTCCTCCGGGACATCGTCCTCGAGGCGCTTGGCGGCCAGCGTGTTCGGGCGCTGCGAGTACTTGAACGAGAACATCGCCTGGAAGCGCACCTGGCGAACCAGCGAGAGCGTCTCCTCGAAGTCGTCTGCCGTCTCGCCCGGAAACCCCACGATCATGTCGGTCGAGATCGCGATCGACGGCACGGCGTCCCGCAGCCGGCCGACGAGCGCCAGGTACTCCTCGCGCGTGTGCCGCCGCCGCATGGCCGCGAGCACGCGCGACGAGCCGGATTGCACCGGAAGGTGCAGGTGCTTGCAGACGCGAGGCAGGTCGCGGATGGCCTCGACGAGGCGATCGCTGGCGTGCCGCGGGTGCGGGCTGGCAAAACGGATGCGCTGAACCCCGGGAACGGCGTCCACGGCCTCGAGCAGGGCCGGGAAATCGCAGGCCGGGTCGTCGGGAGCCTGGTAGTGGTTCACGATCTGCCCGAGCAGGTGGATCTCACGGCGCCCGCCGGCCACCGCCTCGGCCACCTCGTCGAGAATCTCGGCCTTTCGCCGCATCCGCTCGTGCCCGCGGGTGTAAGGCACCACGCAGAACGAGCAGTAATCGTTGCACCCCTCCATGATGGTGACGTAGGCCCGCACCGGATCCGAGCGGCGGGCAATGCCGAGCGGGAAGCTTGGATCCTCGTACGCCCGGACGTCGACCTGCTGCCGGCCCGAGCGGTGGAGCGCCTCGACAAGGTCGGGCAGGCGCCTGACGGCCTGGGTGCCGATCACCAGGTCCACGTATGGGACCCGGGCAAGCAGGCGCTCGCCTTCCTGCTGGGCCACGCAGCCCGCGACCGCGAGGAGCGGGTGTTGGCCGTGGCGGCCGGTGACCGCGCGCAGCTCGCCGAGGCGCGAAAACAGCTTCTCGGCGGCGTGCTCCCTGACGCTGCACGTGTTCAGGATCACCAGCTCCGCGTCCTGCTCATCGTCTGCCGGTTCATGCCCCGCCTGCTCCAGCAACCCCGCGATTCGCTCGGAGTCGTGGACGTTCATCTGGCAGCCGAAAGTCTCAACTAAGTACTTCATGTACAGCCCTGAGCCATGCCCCGCCGCCGCTACTTTCGCTTTCGCCAGAACTTCGCTTTCGCCTTTCGCCTTATTATCGCTTTCGCCCCTACCACGGTGCCGACCGGGTCTTCAGCATCTCGCGCGCGTTGGCCTTCGCGGCAGCCGAAACCGTCTCGCCGCCGATCATCCGCGCCAGCTCCTCTTCCCTGCCGGCCCGGTCGAGCCGTTCGACCCTGGTTGTCGTCCGGCCGCGGTACACGCGTTTCTCGATCCGGTAGTGGGCGTGGCCGCACGCGGCAATCTGCGGCAGGTGCGTGATGCACAGCACCTGGTACGACTCCCCCAGCTTCCGCAGCTTCCGGCCCACCGCGTCGGCGACACGTCCGCCGATTCCGGCATCGACCTCGTCGAAGATTAGCGTTTTCCCCGGCTGGTCGAGCGACGCCAGGTTCTTGATCGCCAGCATCACCCGGGAGATCTCACCGCCAGAGGCGATTCGCGCGAGGGGCCGCAGCTCTTCTCCGGGGTTCGGTGAAGCATAGAACTCTGCGAGATCGGTGCCGCGGGCCGTCCAGCGCTCTGGCCCGGGGTGGCCGTCGGCGAACCGCACCTCGAAGCGCGTGTCGTTCATCGCGAGGTCGGCCAGCTGGCGCTCGAGGGCGCGCGAGAAGCGCCCGGCGGCCTGGCGGCGTGCGTCGGACAGCGTGGCGGCGATGCGCAGGTACCGCTCGGTGGCGGCGGCCAGGCGCTGCTCCGCCTCGGCGGCACGCTCCCCTGCCGAGCCGAGCGCCTTCAGTTCCGCGCGCAGCGCGCGGTGCCGCTCGAGCACGTCGTCGAGCGTCGGGCCGTGCTTGCGCTTCAGGCGCTCGAGGGCGGCGAGCCGGTCCTCGACCTCCTGCAGCCGGGCGGGCGAGGCGTCGAGGCTGGCCGCGTAACCGCGCAGCAGGGCCGCCAGGTCCTCGAGCTGCGCCTTGATCGCGTCCTTCTGTTCGAGGTGGGGCAGGAAACGGGCGTCGAGCGCTGCCAGTTCGGCAAGCCGTTTCCACACCTGTCCCAGCGAGCCGAGGGCGGCGTCGTCGCGGTCGTAGAGGAGCGCGTAGCTCTCGTCCGACAGGCGGCGCACCCGTTCGGCACTCGCGAGCAGCGTCCTGAGCGACGCGAGCTCCGCGTCCTCGCCGGGGCGGGGTGCCACGCGTCCAAGCTCGGCGAGCTGGAACTCGACGATCTCGGTGCGCGCGGCCCGCTGCTCCTCGAGCTGGCGCGCCCGGGACAGCTCGTCGCGCGCCTGGCGCAGCTCGGCGAAGCAATCGGCGACCTCGGCACGCGCCGCGGTGACCTCGGCGAACCGGTCGAGAAGGTCGAGGTGGGTGTCGGGGTCGAGCAGCGCCTGGTGCTCGTGCTGGCCGTGCAGGTCGACCAGGCGGCTCGCGGCCTCCCGGAGGGAGGTGGCGGGAACCAGCCGGCCGTCGAGGAAGGCGCGGCTGCGGCCCGAGACGGTCACCTCCCTGCCGAGGATCAGCTCGGCCCCGGCGGGGTCGTCGAAAACAGCCTGGACGGAAGCGGCGTCGGCGCCCGTCCGGACCAGGTCGGGCGACGAGCGGGCGCCGAGCAGCAGGCCGAGCGCCTCGACGAGGATCGACTTGCCGGCGCCGGTCTCGCCGGTCAGGACGTTCAGGCCGGGCTCGAAATCGACGGCGGCCGCCTCGATGACCGCGAGGTTCTGGATTGCCAGGTGCCGCAGCATGCGGGCTCCCCGAGGGACAGGGGCGAAGACGCCAGAAAGCCGGGAAATGCAATCGTATCATGCTTTTGACAGGGTTTCGCCCCCGTGCTACGCTAGGGCGAACTGCGCTGTCCCAGCGGCGCGTCCACCATGAAGCGGAGGCACGTTTGCGCACGCTTGGAGACCTGGTCCTTGCCCTCCAGGTACAGGGCCCTGCCGCGCCCGAACCCGGGCTGGGCGGCAACGTCATCGAACTGATCCTGCGGTCGAGCCTCGCGGCCAAAGTCGTTCTCCTGATCCTCCTCGTCTTTTCCGTGGTGTCCTGGAGCATCATCCTCTACAAGCTCTGGGTGTTCCGGCGGGCGGAGCGGCACTCGTCCACCTTCCTCGACGTCTTCCGCAAGAGCAGCAAGTTTTCCGAGGTGCAGGCGGTCTGCAAGACGCTCGGGGACAGCCCGCTGGTGGGGATCTTCCAGGCGGGGTACGCGGAGCTGAACGCCCAGCTTCGGCAGCCGGCCGGGGCGGCGGTGACCGGGGCGACGGCGGTCCGGCCGACGCTTCACAGCCTGCAGGCGGTGGACCGGGCGCTGTTGAGGGCCTCTGCGGCCGAGGTGAACAAGCTCGAGAGCCGGGTGCCGTTCCTGGCCACGACGGCGAGCATCACGCCGTTCATCGGCTTGTTCGGAACGGTGTGGGGGGTGATGATCGCGTTCGAGGGGATCGGGCGCACCTCGTCGACCAACCTGGCCGTGGTGGCCCCCGGCATCGCCGAGGCGCTGATCGCGACGGCGGCGGGGCTCTTCGCGGCGATCCCGGCCGTCTACTTCTACAACGCGCTGGCGAACCGGGTGAAGAGGCTGGCCTCGCTGATGGACGACTTCTCGCTCGAGTTCCTCAACATCGCGGAGAGGAACTTCACCTAGGCCGATGCCGAAGGTCCAGCCGATCGAGACGAACGGCGGGAGCGGGCGCGGCCGGAGCCGCCGCGTGGCCTCGTCGCTGAGCGAGATCAACGTGGTCCCGCTGGTGGACGTGATGCTGGTGCTGCTGATCATCTTCATGGTCACCGCGCCGATGATGCAGCGCGGGCTCGACGTCAACCTGCCGGCGTCGCGGCGGGCGCAGCAGCTGACCGAGGAGCGGGTGTTCGTCTCGGTGCCGTACTCGTTCCGAGAGGATCACCGCGTTCGCTTGAACAACGACGTCGTGCGGCTCGAGGTGCTGCAGGAGCGCATCCGGCAGGTGATGCAGAACCGGACGAGCCGCGAGGTCTTTCTCCAGAGCGACGCGGGGCTGACGGTGCAGGAGCTGTTCGACGTGATGGACCGGCTGAAGGCCGGCGGCGTCGAGAAGGTCGGGCTGGTGGCGCGGCTGCCCGAGGAGCGGTAGCGCGGTGGACAGCGTCACGGCCATCGTGCTCGAGCGGGCGCACGAGCCGCGCAGCATGCGGCCGATGGTGGCCGCCTCGATCGCCCTGCACGTGCTGGCGCTGGCGCTGCTGATGGTCAGGCCCGACCCGTTCAGCAGCGAGAACGAGGACGCGGCCCGGTCGCTGATGACGATCAGCCTCGGCAACGGCGGCGGGCCCGACGCCGGGGGCGCCAACACGCTCGGCGCGCGGCCGGTGCAGCGCGCGGCGGCGCAGCCCGAGCCGCTGCGGGCGCCGCAGGCGCCGGCGGCCCGCACGCCGGAGATGGTGCTGCCCTCGCGGGTGGTGAAGCCGCGGCCCGGCGCGAAGCCGGCGCCCGAGCGGCCCGCGGTCCGGAACGCGCCCGAGGAGGCGGCGGGCCGCACGCCGACGACGGGGCCGGAGGAGCGGTTCGGGTCGGCCATGGCCGAGACCGGCGGGTACGAGTTCGGCTCGGGGCTGACCAGCGGCGGCGGCGGCGGGACCGGCGGATACCTCGACGTGGGCAACTTCTGCTGCCCCGACTACCTGATCACGATGCGCCGCCTGATCCAGTCGAACTGGAACGCGCGCCAGGGTGTCGAGGGCAGCGTGGTCGTGAAGTTCGTCATCCAGCGCGACGGCCGCCTCACCGACGTCGAGGTCGAGGAGCGAACGGGCCTGCCCGCCCTGGACCTGACGGCCGAGCGCGCCATCGTGATGACGCGGCAGCTGCCCCCGCTGCCGGCACCGTTCCCGGATCGTTCGCTCACCGTGCACCTGCGGTTCAACTACCGACGCTGATGCTCCGAACCAACCTCCTCGCCGCCGGGATTGCGGCGGCCCTCGGCACCGCGGTGCTGCTGGCCGGGCAGGCGCCGCCTGCGCAGCAGCCGCCGCAGGAGCCGAGGCCCACGCAGGAAATCGCGCTCACCATCACGGGCGAGCCCGGGACGCTCCCCCGCTACGCGGTGCCCGACTTCATTGCGGCGTCGCCGGAGGCCGACACCCTCGCCGCGGCCCGGGTGATCGGCCAGGTGCTGTGGGACGACCTCGCCTTCGAGCGCGAGTTCGACCTGATTCCCCGCGACACCTACCAGTCGATTCCCGCGGCGCGGTCGCTGACCGACGTGCCCTTCGACCGCTGGCGCGAGCTGGGGGCCGACGGCCTGGTGATCGGGTCGGTCCGGCGCGTCGGGAGCGACTTACGCGTCGAGGTGCGCCTGCTGCAGGTGTCCACGCGGCAGTCGGCGCTCTCCAAGGAGTACACGGGGGCAACAGCCAACCCCCGGCTCTTCGCCCACACGATCGCCGACGACATCCACCAGAACCAGGTGGGACTGCGGGGCGTGGCGCGCACGCGGCTGACCTTCTCGAGCGATCGCGACGGCGAGCGGCTCGGGGGGACCGTCGAGGAGCGGACGGTCAAGGAGATCTACATCAGCGACTACGACGGCGCCAACCAGCGGCGCGTCACGACCAACCGGCGCCTCAACATCACGCCGACCTGGTCGCCCGACGCCCGCTCGATTGCCTACACGTCGTACCGGCGCGGCGTTCCCGATTTGTTCATCTCGAACATCTACCAGGGGACGCTCGAGAACCCCACGAAGGGCCGCGGCCAGAACTTCCTGCCGGCCTGGTCGCCCGACGGGACGCGCCTGGCCTTCATGTCCGACCGCGACGGCAACCCGGAGATCTACGTGATGAACCGCGACGGGTCGGGGCTGCGGCGGCTGACCAACCACCCCCGCAACGACGTGACGCCGACCTGGTCGCCGGCCGGGACGCACGTCGCCTTCACGTCCGACCGCGGCGGCTCTCCGCAGATCTACGTGGTGGCGGTGGACGGGACCGGGACCCGGCGGATTACCGCCGAGTCGTACTGCGACCGCCCCAGCTGGTCGCCCGCCCCGTACAACGAGATCGCCTACGCCTCGCGGACCGGCTCGGGGTTCGACGTGAAGATCATCGATCTGTCGACCGGCGAGCGGCGGCAGGTGACCTTCGGCGAGGGCATCATCAACGAGAGCCCCGTGTACGCCCCGAACGGGCGGCACCTCGCCTTCATGTCGAACCGGACCGGCAGACAGCAGATCTGGACCGTGGACCGCATGGGGCGCAACCTCAGGCAGATTACGACGGTCGGCAACAACACGATGCCCGACTGGTCGCGGTGAAGCCGCGCGGGAAGCCCGCGCCCGTACAGTCAGAACCGAGAAGGAGAAGTTGGAGAAGGCGATGCGAACTCGATGGCGGATGGCTCTACTCGTTGCGCTTCTGGTGGCGGCAGCCCTTGGCGCGGGGGCGTGCCGCAAGAAGACCCCGCCGGTGGCCCGCCCGGTGATGCCGCCGCCGGCGGCGACGACGACGCCCGCGCGGCCGCCCGCGCCGCCCGAACCGGTCGGCGAGAGCCCGGTGGTGGCCGAGCCGGCGATGGCTGAGGACACGATGGCCTCGCGCACGCTCGACGAGCTGAACCGCGATTCCCCGCTGCGGCCGGTCTTCTTCGCCTACGACAGCGCGGAGATCTCGCCCGAGGCGCAGCAGGCGCTCAACGCGAATGCCGAGGTGCTGAAGAAGTACCAGTCCTGGGTGGTGACCATCGAGGGGCACTGCGACGAGCGCGGCACGGCGGAGTACAACCTCGCGCTCGGCGAGCGCCGGGCCGTGGCCGCGCGCGCCTACCTCGTGTCGCTGGGGATTCCCGCCGAGCGGCTGAAGGTGATCAGCTACGGCAAGGAGTTCCCCTTCGATCCCGGCCAGACCGAGGAGGCGTACGCCAAGAACCGGCGCGGCCACTTCGTGATCACGTCGAAATAGCCCGAGCGGGAGAACTCCAATGGCTCGCACACTCCTGGCGTCCATCGCCGCGCTCTCGCTGTTGTCGGCCGGGGCGGCCCCCGCCCTCGCGGCCAGCAAGGAACAGCAGCAGATGATGGCCGACATCCGGATGCTGCAGGCGCAGACGCAGGCCCTCCAGCTGCAGCTCGCCGCGCTGACCGAGGCGCTCAAGACCGTGTCGGCGAAGATCGACGAGCAGGGCGGCGCCACGCGCAAGGCGTTCGCCGACCAGAAGGTGCTGGTGGATGCGATCTCCGGCGACCTGCGGGTGGTGCGGGAGAAGGTGGACGACAACAACCTGCGCATCGGGTCCGTGTCGCTCGAGATCGAGGCGCTCCGCAACGCCCTTCCGCAGCCGGGTGCGCTGATCGCCCCGGCGCCCGGCGCCGAGGCGCAGCCGCCCGACGCGGCGACGGATCCGGCGGCCCCTGCCGCGCCGGCGCCCGTTGCCCCGGCGCAGCCGCCTGCCTCGGGCATGTCGCCGCAGCGGCTGTACGACATGGCGTGGGCCGACTACGCGGGCGGGCAGTACAGCCTGGCCATCCGCGGGTTCGAGGAGTACATCAAGAGCTTCCCGAAGTCGGAGCTGGCCGGCGACGCGCAGTTCTTCATCGGTGAGACGTACTACGTGCAGGGCCAGTACCGCGAGGCCGTCGCGGCGTACGACCAGGTGCTCGCAAGCTATCCGGCGAGCAAGAAGGTCCCCGACACCTACTTCAAGCGTGGGCTGGCGCTGAACGCGCTCGGGCAGACCGACCGCGCGAGGGAGAGCTGGGAGTACGTGCTGAAGAACTTCCCGAACTCCGACGCAGGGCGCCTCGCCCGCCAGCGGCTCGACCAGCTGCAGAGGAAGGAGGAAGACCGGGAGGAGTGAGGCAGCCGGGGCCACTGCCGCAAGAACGGGGCTTCAGCCCCGTTCTTGTACCACGCGGCTTCAACCCCATCCTGCGGGAGCGACCCTGGTCACCAGGCGAGCTCCGGGGTTAGAACGGCACCTCGTCTTCCGCCGGCATCTCGGCCGGGCCCTGCTGCGCGTCGTGCAGGTCGCCACGGTCGGCCTGCTCGCGCCGCCCGCCGCCCCCGCCGGGCCCGCCCAGCAGCACCACGCGATCGCCCCGGACCTCGGTGCTGTACCGATCGTTGCCGTCCTTGTCCTGCCACTTGCGCGTCTGCAGCCGGCCCTCGACGTAGACCTGCTTGCCCTTGACCAGCCACTGCGCGATCGTCTCGGCCTGCTTTCCCCACAGGCTCACGCGGTGCCACTCGGTCTGCTCCTGGCGCTGGCCGTCCTTGTCCTTGTAGACTTCGGTCGTCGCCAGCCGGAAGTTGGCGACCGCGGCGCCGCCGCCGGTGTACCGCAGCTCGGCGTCGGCGCCGAGGTTGCCGACCAGGATCACGCGGTTCACGCTGCCCATTGCATCGTTCCTTTCAATTGATCCGCCACGCGTCCATTCTAGGCCAAGCCTGCGGCCGCGTCGACGGTGGCAGTTCCTGCGATCAGAGGGCGGACACGAACTGCAACGCCGTCGTGCCCGCCAACTGAAGATCGATCGGGTGCGTTGACGTGCTCACACCGGCCAGAGACTACACTCCGTGATCCCGCCTGCCGTACCGGTCCTCGAGCCGCACGACGTCGTCCAGTTCCGGGGTGGAGACCTCGAAGACGTCGCAGTCCTCGATCGCGGTCATCCGGTGGACGTCGCCCGGCGCGACGTGCACCGACTGCCCTGGCTCGAGGTCGAGGTGCTGCGGGCCGTTGCCGCGGTCGATCTCGAACCGCATGCGGCCCGACCAGAGCAGGATCGTCTCGTCCTTCTTGCGGTGGAACTGCAGGCTGAGCGCGTGCCCGGCCCGGATGTGCAGGATCTTCCCGACGTACCGATCGGTCTTCGCCCAGTGCAGCTCGTACCCCCAGGGCTTCTCCACCCGGGTGATCTCACTCGTCGCCACGCGCGCCTCCCTGCGTTCCCTTCGTGGTGTCCCGCCCGCCGTCCGCCTGCCGCCCGCACTCCTTGAGGCATTGCTCGATCTCCGCGGTCGTGCCCAGGCGCAGCACGCGCCCCGCGAGCCGGCGCGCGTCGGACGCGCTGGTGGCGCGGATCACGTCGCGGGCGGCGGGGATGGCCGAGGGGCTCATGCTGAAGTCGGTCAGGCCGAGGCCGACGAGCAGCGGCAGGATGACCGGGTCGGCCCCCATCTCGCCGCAGAGCGAGACCGGGACCCGCCGGCGCCCGGCCGCGCGGACCAGCGTGCGCAGCATCCGGAGCACGGCCGGGTGCAGCGGTTCGTACAGCTTCGACACGCCGGCGTCGGTCCGGTCGACGGCCAGCGCGTACTGGATCAGGTCGTTGGTGCCGATGCTGAAGAAGTCGGCCTCGCGCGCGAGCAGGTCGGCCGTGAGGGCGGCCGAGGGGATCTCGATCATGACGCCGATCGGCGGCAGGGCGACCCGTCCACCGCCGCGCTCCTCGATCTCGCGGGCCGCCTCTGCCACGACTGCCTTCGCCTCGTGCAGCTCCTCCAGCCCCGACACGAACGGGAAGATGATACGGAGGCGCCCGTGGCGTGCGGCGCGCAGCAGGGCGCGCAGCTGCGTCTTGAACATCTCGCGGCGCTCGAGGCTCAGGCGGATCGCGCGCAGGCCCAGTGGTCCGCCGGGCCGCACCTGGGCCGGGCGGTCGCTGGCGCGCCGGCCCGACGTGCGCAGCCAGGGCTGGAGCTGCGCTTCACCGACGTCGAAGGTGCGCACGGTCACCGCCCCCGGCGCCATTCCCTCCACCAGCGAGCGGTACGCCTCGTACTGCTGGTCCTCTCCGATCGTCTCGGGCGACGCGGTGGCGAGCAGGTACTCCGAGCGGAACAGGCCGATCCCGGCGGCGCCGGCCTCGCGTGCCGCCTGCACGTCGCCGGGCAGCTCGATGTTCGCCTGGATGGCGATCGGCACGCCGTCCCGGGTGACGGCGGCCTCGGGGGCGGCCGCACGGCGGGACCGGCCGGCGGGCCGTGCCGATCGGGCGTGGGCGCGGGCCACCAGCTCGGGCGGCGGGTCGACGATCAGTTCGCCGGTGGTGCCGTCGATCACGACCAGGGCGCCGGGCGGCACGTCGCGGCTGGCGGTGCCGAGCCCGAGGACGGCCGGCACCCGGAGCGACCGGGCCAGGATGGCCGTGTGGTGCGTGCGCGAGCCGGTGTCCCCGGCGAAGCCCTGGATCTTGCTCCAGTCCACCTGCGCCGCGAGCGACGGCGGCAGGTCGTCGGCGACCAGCACCGAGCCGGGTCCGACGTCGCGGAACAACTCCACACCGCGCCCGCGGGCACGCGCCAGGTTCATGCGCAGGCGGCCCGCGACGTCGGCGACGTCGCCCTTCCGCTCGCTGAGGTACGCGTCCTCGATCCCGTCGAACACGCCGGCCAGCTCCTCGAAGGCGTGCTGCACGGCCCACTCGGCGTTGACGCGCTGCTCCTCGACCAGGTGGCGGACCCTGTTGATGAGCATCGGGTCCTCGATCATCAGCAGCTGCGCCTCGAACAGGTAGGCCAGCTCAGCCCCCGCGCTGCGGGCAACGCGCGCCTTGATCTCGAGCAGCTGGCGCCGCGAGCGTTCGCGGGCCTCGTCGAGGCGCGCCAGCTCCTCCCCCACTCGCTCGGGCGCGATCGGGAAGCGGATGACGAGCGGGCTCTCCATGAGGAGCACCGCGTGCCCGGCGGCAATGCCGGGCGACACGCCGATCCCGGTCAGGCGGTGCACGGCGCCTCCCCGAACCCGGACTCCACCAGCTCGCAGAGCGCCTCGAGCGCCTCGGCCTCGTCCGGGCCGTCGGCCGAGATCGTCACCTCGGTGCCGCGCGAGGCGGCCAGCAGCAGCACGCCCATGATGCTCTTGCCGTCCATCACCCGCTGGCCGCGCCCGATGCGGATCCTCGACTGGTAGCGGCTCGCCAGGTGGACGAACCGCGCCGCGGCCCGGGCGTGCAGCCCGAGCTGGTTGCGCACGGTGACCGTTTGCGACCGCATCGCTACGCCCCCTCCGACCGCAGCAGGTCGGAGGCGACCCAGATGGCGTTGCGGCCGTGCTCGCGCATCTGCCGCGCCACCTCGAGGAGCTTCGACTCGCCCTCGAGGCCGGCCAGCTTGATCAGCATCGGGAGGTTCACCCCGGTGATCACCTCGACCTTGTCGGCCTCGAGGAAGGTGAGGCCGAGGTTGGAGGGAGTCCCGCCGAACATGTCGGTCAGGATCAGGACGCCGCCGGGGCCCTGGACGCGGCCGATCGCCTGCCGGATCTCCTCCCGTGCGTCGTCCACGTCGTCGTGCCAGCCGATCGAGACCGCGGCAAACCGGGGCAGGTCGCCGACGATCGTCTCCGCCGCGTTCAGCAGCTCGGTGGCCAGCTGCCCGTGCGTCACCACCACCACGCCAATCATGTTGATCCTCGCCTGGCCTCGTTCCCCGATCCCTGATTCCTGATCCCTGATCCCTATTCCCCCCCGACGTCGATGTCCCTGTGGCGCACCCGCAGGCGGACCCCCTCGAGGTCGGCGAGGGTGCGGCGCAGCGTCTCGGCGATCATGACCGAGCGGTGGCGGCCGCCCGTGCAGCCGATCGCGACGGTCAGGTAGCTCTTGCCCTCGGCCACGTAGTGCGGGACGACGAACCGAAGGAAGTCCTGGAGCTTCGCCAGGAACTCGCCGGTCGAATCGTGCTCCTCCATGTACTGGACCACGAGACGGTCCTTGCCGGTCTTCGCGCGCAGCTCGGGGACGAAGTGCGGGTTCGGGAGGAACCGGACGTCGAAGACGAGGTCCGACTCGGCGGGCACCCCGTGCTTGAAGCCGAAGCTGAGGAAGGTCAGCAGCAGGCCGCGCGCGGCGGCGCGGCCGCGCGACCACTCCATGAAGGCGTCGCGCAGCTCGTGGACGGTGAGGTTGGAGGTGTCGACGATCCGATCGGCCAGCTGCCGGATCGGCTCGAGCCGGTCGCGCTCCTCGCGGATCCCGTCGAGCACGGGGCGATCGTGGGCGAGCGGGTGCGGCCGACGGGTCTCGCTGAAGCGCCGGACGAGGGCCTCGTCGGAGGCCTCGAGGAAGATCAGCGCGGGCGCCAGGTGCCGCTTGGCGCGCAGGCTGCGCAGCGCCTTGGGGAACCGCGAGAGGAACGCCCCCTCGCGCACGTCCACGACGATGGCGACGCGCGGGATCTCGCTGCCGGCGCGCTGCGACAGCTCGGCGAGCGTCGGGATCAGGGCGATCGGCAAGTTGTCGACGCAGAAGTAGCCGAGGTCCTCGAGGGCGCGGATCGCCTGCGACTTGCCGGCGCCCGACATGCCGGTCAGCACGATGAACCGTGCCGCGCCGGGACGCGGAGCGGGCCGCGCCAGCGCGCTCACCGCTCCCCCTCCTCGTCGCGGTCCCCCGCCTCGACGTCGGCCTCGGGCCCGGCCCCCTCGGGGTTCCGCAGACGGCGCTCCAGGCGCGCG
>Ga0116149_1004214_pt1 | contig 14279 bp, 10 predicted proteins | sample AD_UKC057_MetaG_FD_89787 | JGI IMG/M metagenome (GOLD analysis project Ga0116149, IMG submission 89787) | Active sludge microbial communities of municipal wastewater-treating anaerobic digesters from USA - AD_UKC057_MetaG | ecosystem: Engineered > Bioreactor > Anaerobic > Digestate | place: USA... | reverse complement strand
TGGTCCTGCTGGCCCTGCCTTTTTTCCTGCTGGCGGGCGAGATCATGAATGCGGCGGGTATCACGCGCAGTTTGACGCGCCTGGCGCTGGCCATCATCGGGCCGCCGCGCGGCGGGCTCTCTTATGTGGTGGTGGCGGTGAACGTGCTGGTGGCGATGGTGTCGGGCGCGGCCGTGGCGAGCGCGGCGGCCGTCGGCTCAACGATGGTGCCGATGATGGTCAAGCAAGGATATCCGCGCGGCTACGCGGCGGCCCTCAACGCGGCGGCCGCCACGGTCGGGCCGATTATCCCGCCGAGCGTCGGGTTCATCATTTATGCCTCGGTCTCCGGCGCGTCCGTAGGCAAACTCTTTCTGGCGGGCACGCTTCCCGGCGTGCTGCTGGCCTTCGGCGTCTTCATCGTGTGCGTGCTGATGGCCTATCGCCACGGCTATCCGGCGGGCGAACGCCACAGCCGGCGCGAGTTGTGGCAGAGCTTCCGCGAAGCCCTTCCGGCGCTGCTGATGCCGGTCATCATCTTGGGCGGGATCTTCGGCGGGCTGGTGACGCCGACCGAGGCGGGCGCGCTGGCGGTCGGTTACGGTCTGCTGGTCGGTTTCGCGATCTACCGCACCCTGCACATGCGCGATCTCGTGCGCCTCTTGACGGTGACGGCCAGGCGCACGGCGTCGATCATGATGATCATCGCGTGCGCCTCGTGTTTCGGCTTTCTGATCTCGCACGCGGTGGACGCGGAGCGCATCATCGGCGGGGTGCAGGCGATGACAGGCAGCCGCACCGCGCTTCTGCTGCTGCTGATCGGCCTGATCCTTGTCCTCGGCATGTTCATGGAGGGCGGCAGCATCATGATCATCCTCACGCCGCTGCTGCTGCCCATGCTCGCGGCCTACCGGATCGACGTCGTGCATTTCGGCGTGGTGTTTCAGCTTGCCATCATGATCGGACTCCTGACGCCGCCGGTCGGCATGCTGCTCTTTGTGCTGACCGGCATCAGCCGGGTGCCGGTCAAAATGCTCGTGCGTTCGCTGTGGCCGTTTTATATCCTGCTGGCGGTGCTTCTGCTGGTCGTGGCGTTTGTCCCTGAACTGTCGCTGTGGTTGACCCGCGGCGCGGGAGGTGTTCTGAAATGAACGGGTTCTGTCTCATTATACCGGCCCTGTTGCTTCTTGCCGCTTCCTGCGGCAGGCCGACAGCCGGTCCGAAGCTCTTTCGGATCGCCTATGCGCAGGGTCCGACCGAGCTGCTGCATCAGGCGGCCGCGCGCATGGCGCGCCAGATTGAGGACGACTCTGGAGGTACCCTGAAGGTTCGCCTTTACCCCGGTGGCCAGTTGGGAAACGAACGCGAGATCATCGAAGGGCTCAAGCTGGGTTGCGCCGATATGATCGTGACCGGCGGCGCGGTGATCGGCTGGTACGCGCCCGAGTTCGGAGCCTTTGAGGCGCCCTTTGTCTGGCGCGACTACGCGCATGTCGAGCGCGCTTGGGCCGGTGATGCGGGTGCGGCCTTGCGGCAGACGATGGAGCAGCGGGCCGACATCCGGTTGCTCAGTCTCTGGTTCCGCGGGCCGCGCTATCTGACGACGACGTCACGCAAGGTGCTGAGTCCCGCCGACCTGAAGGGATTGAAGCTGCGCGTCCCCGAGCTGGAGGTGTTCATCAAATCGTGGCAGGCCTTCGGCGCGAATGTCACCCCGATCCCGTTCACCGACATGTTCATGGCGCTCAAGCTCGGCGTGGTGGACGGCCAGGAGAATCCCTTGGCGACGGTGTATGCGAACCACCTGCACGAGGTGCAGAAGTACATCATGGAGACGCGGCACCTCGTCAGCTTTTATCTGCCGGCTCTGGGTCCCCGTTTCACACGCCGTTTCACGGCTGCCGAGCAGGCGTGCGTGATGCGCGCCTTTGAGGAGGCGACGGCGTGGCACAACCAGGAAGTGGAGCGTGCCGAGGCGACGTACCGGAAGGAGATCGAAGCCGCAGGGGTCGAATTCATTCCGCTCGACGTGGAGCCGTTCCGCAAATTGGCCCGCGAACGGATCCCCGCCGAGTTTAGCGGGATCTGGAAGCACGGGCTTTACGAGCAACTCAGCACGGTGGGGGATTGACAAAACAGGGGAATGACGTTGAAAATGCGCCCATTGCCATCAACGACGAGGGAGAAACCATGCACGACCGTGAAGAGCTGTTTTTAAAAGAGAACGGGTTGGACGCTGACGGGATTGACCGTGAAGCGCTTCTGACTTCATTTGCCGATGAAATGAATGCCGGCTTGGCCGGCCGGGCGTCGTCGCTCATGATGATCCCGTCGTTTATCTCCATCGACCGTCCAGTGAAGACGGAGACCCCTGTGGTGGTGTTGGATGCGGGCGGCACCAACCTGCGCGCGGCGGTGGTGTCGATTGACGGCACGGGGCAAGCGAGGATCGGCTCGTTCTCAAAGCGCGCCATGCCGGGCACGCAGGGGGCGCTCGGAGCCGAGGCCTTCTTTGACGCCTTCGCGGAGTTCCTGATGCCGATCATTGCCGAGTCGGAGTCGATCGGCTTCTGCTTTTCCTATCCTGCGGAGATCACGCCGGCCTGCGACGCGCGCCTGATCCGCTGGAGCAAGCAGATCGAGGTGCCCGCCGTGGTGGGACAGATGATCGGCTCCGGCCTTCTGCGGCATCTGGCGCAGCGCGGGTATGAGCGCCGCGTGGTGATCCTGAACGACACGGTGGCCACCCTGCTGGCGGGCAAGAGCGCGGGTGTTGCTAAGCCCTATTCTGCCTACGTGGGTTTTATTCTTGGCACCGGCACCAACACGGCTTACGTGGAACGCAATGACCGAATCACCAAGCGCGCGGATCTTGATCCGTCGGGTTCGATGGTGATTAATGTTGAATCCGGCGCATTCCGCGGTGTTCGGCAGTCGGCCTTTGACGTTACCATGGACGCACAGACGATAGATTGCGGGCATTATACGTTTGAAAAAATGATTTCAGGCGCCTATCTGGGATGGCTCGGGTTTACCGTGCTGTGCGCGGCGGCGCAGGCCGGGTTCTTTACGGCCGCGGCCGCCGAGCGGATCGCCGCGTGGCCCACGCTTTCCAACAAGCATCTCGATGATTTCTGCGGCGGCCGTCCGACGCCCGACAACCCGTTCCAAGACACGGCCTTTTCGACCGATGACCGTGAAACGGCAGTCCGGCTTTGCACGCCGGTCTATGCGCGTGCGGCCGTGCTGACGGCCGTGAATCTGGCCTCGGCCATTCTCAAGACCGGAGCGGGGCATGATCCGGCCCGTCCGGTGTGCGTGAACGTGGACGGCTCCACCTATTACCGGACGTTGACGGCGGATTTCCCGCAGCGTGTGCAGCGCGAGCTGGCCGCCTTGCTCAAGCCGCGCGGCATCGCGTACGAGCTGATCCGCGTGGACGAATCGCCCGTGATCGGCGCGGCGGTGGCCGGCCTCATGTGACATGTGACAATGGGTCGCCCCGTTATTGCGGCGGGGCAGTTTTTTTGAGATACTTCGTCTGACTCTACGTTCCGGTTTGGAACGAACACAGACTACAAAGAAGGGGAAGATCTCATGATGCAGGTTTCTCGCCGCAGTTTCATCAAGGCCGGTGCCGCCAGTCTGGCGCTCGCCGCGCCGGCACTGTCGCAGGCCGCCGCGCTGGTCGGCAAAAAGGCCAAGATCCAGACGGGCGTGCAGCTCTATTCTGTGCGCAAGCTGTGCGAAAAGGATTTGATCGGCACGCTCAAGGCGATCAAGGAGATGGGCTACGTCGGCGTCGAGTTCGCCGGCTACTACGGCAAGACAGCCAAAGAGCTGAAGCAGATTCTGTCCGACCTCGGCCTGGTCGCCTGCGGCACCCACACGGGGCTCGATTCGATCAAGCCGCAGAACATCGCCAAGACCATTGAATTCAATCAGGAGATCGGCAACAAGTACCTGATGGTGCCGGGCATGAACGCCAAGGACGCCCAAGGCTGGATCGATTTCGCGAAGATTTTTTCAGACGCCGCAGTGACCGCCAAGGCGGCCGGCATGTTTGTCGGCTACCACAACCACCAGCACGAGTTTAAAGACAAATTCGACGGCCGCTGCAAGTGGGACATCTTTTTCAGCAACGCGTCGCCGGACGTCTGCCAGCAGATGGACGTCGGGCATGTGGTCTCGGCCGGCGAGGATCCGGTCGCCTGGCTCAAGAAGTTCCCGAACCGCTCGCGAACGCTGCACGCGAAGGAGATTTATCCCGGCCCCGGCATTCTGGGCCAGGTGCCGGAAGGTAAGCAGGGCGTGAAGTGGGACGAGGTTTTCGCGGCCGCCGAGGCGGATGTGACTGAATGGTACATCGTCGAGAGCGAGGCGGACCCGAACACGCTCAACAACATCCGCGGATGCATTGAGTTCCTTAAGTCCAAAGGCCGTGCCTGATGCGGGTCGGGAGCGCGGGCGTCCCCTCCCAATGCCACTGACTTCTCATGTTTTTAATCCGGTTTTTTCTGCCGGGTCTGGGTCAGGGCGTGGCGGCCATGCGCACGGCCAGACGGATCGCGCAGGCCAGGCTCTCTGGTGAGGCTTGGCCTTGCCAGGCAAGATCGAATGCCGTGCCGTGGTCCGGCGAGGTCCGGATGAGGGGGAGCCCCAACGTGACATTGACGCCGGTATCAAAGGCCGCCATTTTAAAAGGAATCAACCCTTGATCATGGTACATGGCCACGTAACCGTCGTAGGGGGGCGGTCGGCCGGAAGCAAGCCAGGTGAAGGCGGTGTCCGGTACGAGCGGGCCCGATACTGCGAGCCCCTCGGTCAGCGCTGCTGCAATCGCCGGCACGATGATCTCGCGTTCCTCGTTGCCAAACAGGCCGCCTTCTCCCGCATGCGGATTCAACGCCAAGACAGCAATGCGGGGCCGTCCGCCTTTGAACCGCGCGCAGGCTGCGCAGGTGAGGCGGATCGTGTGGAGGAGGCTCCGTGTCGTGAGCAGACCGGGCACGTCGCGGAGCGCTTCATGGATGGTCGCCAACGAGACGAACACGCGGTCAGAATGGAAGGCCATACACGGGGTTGCGCCGTTGGTCAGGCTGGAGAGCAGTTCGGTGTGGCCAGGCGTCTGGATGCCGGCCGCATGCAGCGCGGCCTTATTGATGGGTGCCGTGACCAAGGCGGCAGCACGGTTGATTCGTACATCGCGGACCGCTTCACAGATCCACGCATACGCATGGCGCCCGCACGCTGCATGCACAAGGCCAGGCATGATGGTTGCGGCCTCAGCAAAAGGGAAATCATATAGGATGTGTGCCCCTGTGTTGTGCGTGTCCGCCAACGCCCGCGCATGGCCGGGGAGCACCTGCAGCGAAAAAGGCACGGCCAATCCGGCTGACGCGGCGACGCGCTTCAGAATTTCATGGTTGCCGTAGATCAGAAGCTGGCATATATCAGCAATGCCGGAATCGGACGCCAGGCGTAAAACCAGTTCCGGGCCGATTCCTGCGGCATCGCCGAGTGTCACTGCCAAGCGTGGCCGTTGCCCGGGCATCACGGCTCCTCCTTCGCGCCGATCAGGGTTCATGCGCCGGCAATCAATCGACACGCTTCACGCTGTTCAGCGTGCCATGGTCATTCTGCAGCCAGTCTGGGCATTCAGGGTCCGCGCACCAAGTCCCGTCGATCACGAACTTGTACTGATAATCACCGGGGGGAAGCTGAAGCGTGGCCGTGAAGGCGCCGTCGGCCTTCTTGTCGATCATCTCTTTTGCGGTCGGATCCCAGTTGTTGAAGCTCCCGGCCAGAAAAACTTTGCTGCCCGGTTCCGCACGTACGGTAAACACGACGCGCCGGGTTTTAGAAGCCGCTTTCTTGGCTGTGCGTTTGGCGGGCGCAGTCTTGGGTGCCGGCTTCGCCGCCGACTCGGTTCTTACTGCGTTTTTGGAGTTGATTTTCATGTTGATCTCCTGTTTTCTCTTGGTTGCCGCCACATTATCTACAATCGCATAGGGGGTGTCAAGCCCAGGTCGATTAGCGTGAGAGACGCCTGCGTTCTTCCAAATAAGCGCGGACAAATGTGTCGACCGGTTCGTCGGTTTTGACGAGACGGTAATCGACCTTCATTTCGGAACAGGCCTTGCGGTAATCTTCGATGAACTGGCCCATCAGGTCTTTATACTCTTTCGCCATTGTCCGGGGGTCGGCGATCATCCGTTCCCCGGTTTCCAGATCCTCAAATTCGGCGCCGCGTTTAAGATCGAGGTTTAACTCGACCGGATCAAGGGTGTGGAAGACGATCACGTCGTGCAGGTTCTTGCGGAAGTGCGCGATCGCCTTGATGATCTCCGGCTGGTCATCGAGCAGGTCGGAGATGACAATGACCATAGCGCGACGGTTGATGGATTCCGCTATCTGGTGCATGACATCCGCGCCCGCCGTGCCCTTGGCGGGTTTGTAGCCCTGCAAAATTTTCAATGCATTGTTCAATTCATTGAAGGAGTTTTTGCACGGCAGCGCAGCGTCCATTTTCTCGCCGTAGATATACATGCCGACCGCGTCACGCGCCTTGAGGATCACGTATCCCAGCGCGGCCGCAAGGGTGCAGGCGTAGTTGAATTTGGTCGGATACTCGCCGGACGTGTAATTCATCGATCCGCTGCGGTCGACCAGCAAGTAGACGCGCAGATTGGTCTCGTCCTGATACCGCCGGATATAATACTTGTCCGTACGGCCTAAGACTTTCCAGTCGATGCGCTTGAGATCATCGCCGGGCATGTAGGCGCGATGGTCAGCGAACTCGGTGCTGGCGCCTTTTTGGGCACTGCGGTGGCGTCCGGCCAAAGTCCCTTCCACCACATAGCGTGAGTTGAGCGCGAGGCGGTTGAGCTTCGACATCTGGCCGGGCGTCAGGTAGGCGGATATCCCTTCTTTACTCATCAGCGGCTCCTCGGGGGCGTGGCGATCACCCAGAAATCACAGTCGCTGTCGATCATCAGCGCGAACCGTCCGTCCGACCCCAGTTTCAGGAAACGGATGCCGTTGATCAGGCCGCTCTCCGTTGCCACGCCGCGCTGCGTGCCGGAGTCGGTCACTGTTTCAAATTCGACACTGACCGGACTGGACGATTTGCGGCCGATGAGTGTAGCGCTTTTATTGCCGCCGTAAATATCGGCAGGCATCGTTTTGAGCGAGGAGAGCTTGTTGCCCATGCTTTTGCTGTAGAGCGAGTAGCGTTGATTGGCTACACCTGAGAGCCGGCTGAAAGCCTCGATTCTGTAGACCCAAGGATCGCCGAAGCGATCACTCTTTGGGGGTGCCTTGCCGGTCGGCAGACTCAAGACCGGGGCAAGACTGGACGGGAATTCGACATGGTCGGCGTGATAGACCTTAAGCGCCTTTTCAAGTTGGGCATGATCGAGGCGCGTCAACCAGCGGCGGGCCATGATATCCGCGAACCGTGCGACCGGGCGGGCCGCCTTGTCGCCGGTCATCGCGCTTTCGAAAATGCGCACCGCGTCCGCCTGCATGCCGCCGGCCAGCAGATGCCAGGCAGCCAACGTCTTGACAACGGGAAGGAACTCGCCCAGCGTGGAGCTTTTGTCCATCACACTCTGGCAGGCCTCGATCACGGCCTTGTGGTCGTTGGGCGCGCGCACATGCGCGCCCCAGACTTTGAGAAAAGCATCCTCCTGCGGCGTGGCCGCTTGCGCACACGCGCACGCGCACAACACCATGGCGGCGCTGAAAAGGGGCATACCCCAACGGCGTTCGGAAAACATGAGAGATGCAGGCATGACCGACATTAACGCGTGCTCGAATACATCAGGATGTTCACGCCTAGCTTGAGCGCGTCATCCTCGAGGTAACTGTTGCAATACTTGTTGGGCGAGAATTCCCAAGCGCCGGCCATGCCGATCGGGCTGTAGATCACGGCTGGGTTGCCTTCAATCTCGACCGACAACACCTGCGGCGCGATCGCCGGGGCGTTATTGTAGGACTTTGCGAGGGCCGGTGTCACTTTCATGCTTGAGATGTCGTTCGGCAGACGGAAAAGCGGATGGCCAGGCCGCAGAGCGCTGAATGAGGTGCCGGGCAGCACGCGCGCCAGGTTCTCGCGGAAAGAGACGTCAAAGGCCTTGCGGCCGCAGCACGCCTCGGCGATCAACAGGCCGCCGTGTGTCAGGTAGTTGCGCAGCGCGGCGATTTCATCGGGCTTCAAAGAGAAGGATTCGTGGCCCGTCATGTAGAGCACGGGGGAGTCGAACAGCTTGGGGTCTGTCAAGCGGATCTCTTGGGTTGAGAACTTCACCGGGACGCCGGTTTTCACGTTGTATTGGGACAGCAGCATGGACAGGCCCACGTGTCGCGTTTTCCACTCGCCGTCATAGATGACCTGCGCGATGTTCATCGAGCCCGCAGCAGAGACTTGCTTCGCATCCTCAAAGCGGGTCTTCTTCATGTTTTCCAACGTCCAGTTGCGCATGGCGCTGGCATAGCTCAGGATATTCATGCCGAGCTGCTGGGCGGACTCCGGTTCATAGGCGATGATATTGTCATCCTCCAGCGGATCCCAGCCGACTTCCATCCCGAAACGTGAGACGATCGCCACAGTACGGCAGTCGATCGTGACGCCATCAAGCCAAGGTTCATTGCCGTTGAAAACAGCACGGACGCCCGGTCGGTAGTTCACACGGTCAAGACTGTAGTAGGCATGGAAGATCGGATGATCGGGGCTGAGCCGCCTCACTGGCGCCTCCGGGAAAACTTCGTTGAGGACCTTGATCGCTGAGTCGTAGAAGGGTTTTGAGCCCATGCCGGCATTCAAAATGATCGTGCCGCCTCGCAGCAGGTACTCGCGCAGTTTTTTCTTCTCCTCGTCGTTAACGCTCCAGTGGTAGTGCCCTGAACGGTAGAGGATCGGGTTCTGGTCAGGGTCTGCATCGATCTCGGCAAACGACTTGGCCTCGAAGTCATAATCGACCTCGGCCATGCCTTTGAGCGCCTTCAGCAGATTGTTCAGGTCGTTCGGTCGCGCGTTCCAATCCTGTTCGCCGTACTGCGAAGTCAGCTTGGTGAACATCGTCGGGGGCTTGGGCGGATTCTTCTTTTCAGAACGGGACGCCGGGGTTGCCGGCGGAGGCGGATAGGGTATGAACGTCTCGCCACCCGCCATGTTTGCGGGGGGCGGCGGGATTTCTTGGCGGGGCGGCGGCGGAACAAACCCGGTTTCATCAGAACCGTCCCCGTCAAAAATATGTGCGCCGCACACGCTCAACGCCGTGGTCACGGCAAGGAGGAAGGCAAGCGTCAATGGAATGCAACCTGTTACAAACGGTTTCATGATGACTCCTGTCATTTAACTGGCCTTTTATCGAACCGGGTAATTATGTGAGTTGAGACGTTCATAAGTCAAGCACCGTAATCGGTTAGCCCGCCAGGAGGTGGAAGGAAGAGAACGTTCAACCCGGCGCAGGGGGGGGCCTGGGTGAGCGTTTCAGTCAAAGAACCTGTTGCAGAGACGCGATAAAAGCGTCGGCTTCGGCGATGGCGGATTCCATGTCGCGCACCAAGCGGTCGACATTCGATTGGATCGCTCCCAGTTCACCATCCAGCGCGGAGATGGCGCGAGCATTGAGGTTGTGCTTCATAAACAAAACCTGGTCGCGCAGGGGCGTCAACACCGGGTCCAGTTTCGCCTCGGCCTGTTTCATCGCGGCGATCAATTGGGTGTACTTGGCCCGTGTACTGTCGAGCTGCCGCTGGCTGGCTGCCCGCAGCGTGTCGCTGGCGTACTGTTTGATTTCATCACGCCATTCATTGAACAGCGCTTGCGAAACCTCTTCCACCGACCGGATGCGTTTGCGAACGTCGTCCGCACCCGCCTCGCTCCTCTTCAGCGTGACATTGAGCGTGTTGTACTCCTTCTCGAGAACTCCGCCCTGGAAATGGACAACACTTTTGAACTGCTCCATTGCGGTGACGAACTGTTGCTTGGTCTCGGCTTGCGTGTCGCGCGCCTCTTTCACACGCTCCACGAAAAGATCACGTTTGTGGATGCCGAATTTCTCCATCGCCCCGAAGTAGAGCGTATTGCAGCCGGCAGCCAAGCAGAGGGCCGGCAGCAGCCAGATCCCGTAAGACCTCATGAAGGTGCTCCTTTCTGGGTGACGCATCAGCGTTTGCGGTTGGAGGAGGCGGCTTCAGAAAGCCGGTTGAGCTCGGCCTGATCGAACGGGGCCAGTTCGCCCTGACGGCTTTTCACCTTGCGGAGTGTTTCGCGGGCACGTTCGGTTTCACCCTTCTTCAGGAGAATCCGGGCGAGCGTGATCTGGACCCGCAAGTCCTCTTTGAACAGGTCAATGGATTTGCGGACCGCCTGTTCCGCCTCATCGAGGTTCTTGTCTGACTCCAGCAAGACCACAGCCAGCGTTTCCCAAGCCACATACAGCTCCGGGCTGATGGCGAGGGCTGCGCGCACGTGTTTTTCTGCCTCGTCAAATTTCCGGATGCGCCGGAGCACCTCGGCCAAGTCGTTCAGCGCGGCCGCGCTGGCATGACTTTCAACGCTGCGGCGCAGGAAATCTTCCGCTTCGCCGTATTCGCCTTCTTGCAGGCGCAGCGACCCCAGCACATAGTTGGCGAGCGCATGCTTGCGGTTCGTGCGCAAAACTTGGCGCGCGTGCAGTTCGGCGTTCTCTTGGTCGTTCATGGCGATGTCAAGTTGCAGGATCATGTCCTTGACGCCGGCGATGTCGGGGCGCAACATGGACGCCCGCAGAAATGCGTCACGAGCGGGGCGTTGGTATTTTTTGCCTTTTTTAAGCGCGGTCTGCGCCCGGGTGATCTGGATGAAATAATTGTCGGAAGTTCCGGCGATTTTTTCCATTTTGGGCAGGACAACAGTCTCGATCTCGTCCGCCTGGCCCTGCTGCAGTTGGACCATGGCCAGCATCGCCCAGGCCTGCAAGTTTTTGGGCTGAAGGTCGGTCGCTTCCTGCAGGGCGAGGCGCGCGCGGTCGAGATCGTTGTTCATCAAATGGATGACAGCCCACTCGACCCCCAGCGCGCCGCGTGTGTCGCCGGACTGAGCGGCCTGTTCCAGCCAGCTCTTCGCCTTGTCCAATGCGCCTTCCTGAACGGCAAGACGGGCCAGACCCAACATGGCCGCACGGTTGCCAGGATCCGTCTTGATCATGTCTTGGTAGATCGCTGCGGTCTTGTTCTTGTCGTCGGAAAGCGAGTAGATGGCGGCCATCGTTTGCATGGCCGAATTGCGTTGTTCGGTCGGCAGCAGGTTGATTGCGCGTGTCACGCCGGCTAAAGCCGCGCCGGTTTGGCCGGAGAGTGCCCAGCCCCAGCCGAGGCGCGCAAACAACTCCGGCGACCGGACGTAGCCGTAATAACGCGAAAGCGACCAGAGCGGGTACTGGTGCTTCAACCCGGCGACGAAGTCCTTAAGCTCGCGCTCGATCGACTCTTTGCTGGCGCTGGCCGAGGCCGCGCCGCGGCGCGCCATTTCGAACCGGTTGAACAGCACGGATATGTTTTCGGGATCAAGCGCATTGTGGACGTGCGTATAGACGGCAAAAGCATCGTCTTCTTTGCCGAGATCTTCCAGCAACACCCCCAGATTGTTGGCGACGAAACCCATGTGGCGGCGCAGGTGCAGACGATGGCGCACCGTCGGGTCCGTGCTGGCCTTCTTGCTGGCGGCCAGCACCGGGTCCATCTCTTTCCAGAAAGCCATATAGTCGCTGAAAAGCGGCACGTTTTGGTACGCCTGGATGTCACGGGCGCCGGCGAAGAAGAAATATTCGGGAACCGGGGTCAGGCCGGCCGTGTACCAGAAATCGGGGACCCCGAAGACCGCCACCTTTTTCTCAATCTCTTTGTCCATGGCGAACCAATCTTGAATGAAAGGCAGAATACCGAGCGCCAGCGTGTTTTTCATGCGCTGGAGGTCATTCGGGGCAAACAGGTTTTTGCTTTCGATCTGCCGGGCCATCCATTTGAGATAGAAGGGGCTCATGTCGTTCTGCAGGCAGAGCAGATTCAACTCCTGCCCGCGCTCGCGCGCCAAGATCTGCAGGTGGGCGTCCAGCGTGCCGTCGGTCACGAACCATGTGCGCGATCCGAGACGGTCGAGGATCTCGCGGGCGCAACGGTCGGCAAAGGCCCCGCGCGAGCCGCGGCACTCCATGGCGTTGATGAGTGCGGCGAAGATCACGACCGCAATCAGGGGGTACGTGATGATCAGCCCGAACCAGTCGCCGGCCTGTTTGGTCACGACCGAGGTGGCTTGCCCGCGTCTGGGACGCTCGACCTTGAGCAGAAGATACCAGTAGGCCACCAAATAGCCCGCCGTCATCGCTAACAGGGTATAGGCCCAAACCGGCAGGCGTCCCAGCGGCTTGAGGATTTCCCAGGGGGAGATCGCGGCATTGCAGAGGCCAAGCATCACCAGCACGGTCAGCGTCAGGTGCAGGATGTACTGGCTCCACGACCGCTCATTGTTCAGTGCCCGGAAGGAGGCGAAAAAGGCCGCGAGCCACGGCACAATGCTGGTCAGGAGCAGAATCAGCCAGTTGACGCGCGGCAGACCGGAGCGCAGCTCAGCCAGTTGGGCCTTCCAAACCGCGACCATCACGTCCAGGGGCGACGTGAAACCCAAGGCTTCAGCGTCCTGCGAAACCATGAACCCGCGCGCGGCCAAGTAATAAAGCCCCAGCCCCGCCGCCGAGATCAGCCCCATCCAGGCAACACGAGCCAGCGAGAGCTGTTTCTGTTTCCACAGCACGAAGACCAGAAACACCAAGAACACCGGCGCCAAAGGTATGAACATCACCGACTCGACGACCCCGACACCCTGCAGCAGCGCGAAAGCGACAAGGAAAACACGCCATTGGGTGTGCGCAAAAGAAATCAGCAGCGAGGCGGACGTCAGGGCCAACAACATGTTGAAGCTCTGATACTGAAGGCGCGTCGCCGACTGCCAGACTGGGACGGCGAACATGAAAGCGATCGCGGAGACCGCGCCCGCCCACTGCGACACGCGCGCCGAATACTCGACGGAGTATTCTTCGTAAATGAGCTCATGGATCAGAAATGCCATGAGACGGTAGAGAAGACCTACCGTAACGACCGTGCACAGCATGCTGAACAGGTTTAATCGAAGGGGGAGCGTGAACAGGGAGATCGAACTTAACCATGAGACAATGGCTCCCCAAATGGGCCGAAGGGGCAACTCCAGCGGCGTGACTCCGCTGTAAGTCGCCATCAGTCGCGCCGACTCGCCGGGATAAACGCCGGTGGATATCGTAAACCTATAAACAAACAGCGCAAGTAAACACAGCCCTGCCGTTAAGAGGCGATCCGTTTTCCGTTTTTGGGGAAAGATCTCTTTAAAACCAGTTGCCATCGTTTTACCACCTGAAATGTAACCCGACCCGCACCGCCGTGCAAAGTCCAGCCCAAACAACCTTACAAACAGCGTGAAGTGTAGCGGTTCTTCAGCGTGTACGCAAGCCTTGGGAAGGCTGGCGGGCGTGCAGGCGTTGCACCAATAAAAAAAGACGCAGGCCTTACGCCTGCGTCTGTGTCGCCGATCACGTCATCCTGTCAGTTATTCGTCCTCGAGCTGAGCCGCGATCGCGTCGTCGATGTCCATGTTGGTGTAGACGTCCTGCACGTCGTCATGCTCTTCCAGCGCGCCGACAAACTTGTTGACCGCTTTGGCGACCGACAACTCGGTGACCGGCACCAAGGTCAGCGCCACGAGGCCGACCTGCGAGTTTTCCTGGTCGAAGGCGACGCCGGCCGCCTCCAGTGCCGCGCACACTTCTGAGAACGCCGCAGGCTGGCAGGTGACGGTGAAGCCGCCCTCTTCCGACAGCAGATCATCCGCGCCGGCGTTGAGCACCGTTTCCATCAGTCCTTCTTCAGTCACGCCTTCGGCCGCCGGAATCATGATCGTGCCCTTGCGCTCGAAACCGCGCGAGACCGAGCCCAGACCGGCAAAATCCGAACCGTTCTTTTTGAAGATGTTGCGCACCTCGGCCGCCGCGCGGTTCTTATTGTCGGTCAGCACCTTGACGACCAGGCCCACGCCGCCCTGGGCGTAGCCCTCGTAGGTGATCTCTTCGAGGACGTCGGCGGCCAGCTCGCCCGTGCCCTTTTTGATGGCGCGGTCAATGTTGTCGTTGGGCATGTTGACCGCTTTGGCCTTCGCGATCAGGGTGCGCAGCGTGGGATTGCTGTTGGGGTCACCGCCGCCGCCCTTGGCGACGATCGTCATTTCC
>Ga0116149_1004207_pt1 | contig 14298 bp, 7 predicted proteins | sample AD_UKC057_MetaG_FD_89787 | JGI IMG/M metagenome (GOLD analysis project Ga0116149, IMG submission 89787) | Active sludge microbial communities of municipal wastewater-treating anaerobic digesters from USA - AD_UKC057_MetaG | ecosystem: Engineered > Bioreactor > Anaerobic > Digestate | place: USA... | reverse complement strand
GTACCAGCTTGCGGCCAAGGCCATGCGTCCCGATCTGCGTGTCATGATGGCCGCCTACGGCGATTACGGCCCCGGGTATATCGGCACCGCCGTCGCCTACCTCGAAGGCGGCTACGAGACCCAGCCGACCTCCTCGAACACCACACCCGAGGCCGAAGCCGTGCTGATGGCCGCGATGCGCGGATTGCTCGGACAGGCGGACCGCGATGCGGAATAGCCGGAGTGAGGCTGCCCCACGGACCGAACACGGATGGGATGGTGCAGTGTTAAGGATGGACCACGGATCGGCCAGTGAAGAGCCACGGATCGAACACGGATGAAACACGGATAGTGACAACGTCATAGGGTCGGTCCCGGAATTCAGGAAAACTCGGCATTGGGGCATCCTGCGCCCCCCGACATCTGGCGCTCGCCCGTCTCACCCGGCGCCACTGCCTGCGTCACCCGCGATTGATCCCCGCATCCGCAGACAATGGCTTCTTCAAGCACGATGGGACCGGCGCAAGAATGCATCGGGCCTTTCGCCGGCGGGCTCGTCGACAGGATGCGTTTCGCCGCCGGAATTCGCCGAGTACCAACCTACTTCGGCCAGAGCGGCCTCACCGTCGCCATTGTAGAATTCCGTATCCCGGCCCAAGGACACGTCCTTCTGACCGCGACAGGCGTACTCCCATTCCGCCTCGGTGGGCAGGCGGATGTCCGCGATGTTGTCTGGCAGTCCCTCCCACTCTGCAAGCCAATCGCAGAATGCGGAGGCATCGAACCAACTCACGTTTTCGACCGGGCGGCGCAGGCCCTTGTAGTGACTCGGCTCAGCGTCGAGGTCGCGAAGCGTGTGGAGTGCGGCGGTTTACCGCCGCTTTCCGAGGACGGTCTTCAGTGCGCTCCCATTCCAAAGCGGTGCTGAAGCGCACGCACTCCACACGCTTCGCGTTGTCGGACACGTTCGTGCCGGGGCGGCTTCCGTGCAAGGTCCGCATCTCAACCGCCCTAAGGTTGACGCGTATGCGCATTGCGGGAGAGCGCAGGCTTCAGCGCCGCTTTTCCGGTCGAGGCTCATCGCGAGCCCGGTTTCCTCTTTTTATGAACGCATGCGAGCCCGTGAACCAGAAACGCACCAACGCTTTAGGCTCAACGCTCAACGTTCAACGTTCAACGCTCAACGTTCAACGCGCAACGCGCAACCAGCAGTCACCTCAATCTGCAAGCGCCGCTCGACGCCGCCGCGCAACTCACTGCGCGGCTTCGCATTCGGCGACTTTGGCCTGGTAGAACCGGTCCGTAAGAAGGCCGTCCTCGTGGAGAAGGCGGAGCTGACGCAGGCGTCCGGCGATTTGTTGCTTGGTGAACTTGGGTGGAGCTGGTGCCGCGCCGGAGGCCGCAGCGGCCACATTCGTTCCGCCAACGGGATTGACGGCGGCCAGAGTGTTTGTTGCGGCGTTGGTCATGGCGACCTCGAGTGCGTCGGTCGTCTTCGAGGGCTGCGGACGCGTCTGCGCGAGGCGGTCGGGTCGAGCGGCGGCGGCGGCGGGATTCGAGACCACGGCCTTGAGATCGGTGGCGGGGACCAGGTGGCGCCACAGGAAGGCCTGCATCATGTCTTCGGCAGGCACTGCCCGGCGCGTGACCTCGCGCCCGTCGATCCTGGCCTTACCCACCACGGACAAACCAACCGGCATCCCGGTTGCCGCGCCGCTGTTTCGGACCGTGAGGCGCGCCACTGTCTGCGTCGATGACAACGTCACCGGCTGCGACGAGAATCCGTCGGGCGGACTGTCGAGAGCCAGCCGGATGGGGCCCGTGAAGCCGTCCGTGCGCCGGGCATGGACGGTGAGCGCCGCGGTGGACTTGGGGCGCAACCCGATGCTCGATGGCACAACGCGCAGCGCGAAGTCCGGATGCGGCGGGCTCAGGCGCAGCCGGTAACCGTAGTCGTCGCCCCCCTGGCGCGCCGTGTCGTCCAGATGGAGGACGTAGCGGCCGTCGGACGGCACGGTGACCATGAGGCGCGAATCGGCGTGGTGCGTCTTCGCGCCAAACGTCAGATCCTCGAAGTCATCGTTGAACGCCAGCAGCGTGCCGTTGGCATCGGTCAGCTTGATGACGGAATCGAGAGGCGAATCGAGTCGGCGGGCCTGGACTTCGGCAACGATCGTTTCGTTGGACCTGGCGAAGAACGCGAACGCGTCCAGGTCGCCCGGCCGTTCAATGCGCCCGTTCACGATGATCGGCAGCGCGACTTCCTGTGCCTGATTCGGCGTGTCGTTGTCGGATGGCTGCTCGAATGTCTCGGGCAGCGTGTCCAGGGCAAAGGGCACGCGGTTGGACCGTAGACCTGCGCGGGTGGCGGTCAGCCACTCGAGTCCAGGCCCTGCGTCCGTCGCCGGCCGCGACAAACGGGCGTCATCGAGATTCCAGCCCGCCATCCGGATCTCCGGCGAACTGCCCGCCGGCGCGCCCAAGGGAAAGATGCTCGTGAGAAACGGCACCTCGCCGATGGTGATGCGGTAGATGAAATCCTCGCGTCCCCGGTAGATGCTGTCGTGGATCGCGAGCACGTATTCGCCGTCCTTGGGCGCCTCGTAGAGAATGGTCGGGTCAGGGTTGAACCGGTCATCGTCCGCGTAGGCCACTTCTTTGCCATTCGTGTCGTACAGCACGATCACGGGCTGGAACCAGCCGGGAACGGCATCGGCGATGAACGGGATCAACTGACGGCCTAGGGTCGAGATGACCAGCCGCTGGCCTCGGCGGGCTTCGAACCGATAGCGGTTGATTTCGCCAGAGGCGATCTGGCCATTCACGACGCACGGGACAACGATGCGCTCCTCGACTTCGCCCGCCGGTCTCTTTCGCAAGGCTTGGGCTTCCTTGCCCAGCACCTGCCGCGGCGTGGTGGGCATCGGTTTCCTCGTGTGCTCGGGGAGTTGGCCGACGTGAAATGGCAGCGGATTGGACGCGCCGCGGGGCGTGACAAGGCGGATCTCCCGTTCGCCGGGCTCGGCGTCGGGGGCGATTGCGACCTCGATGGTCGTCACCGTGGCGATCGCGGCGCAGGCCGGCGTCTGGACGAACTCGCGCGTGCGCTTCTCGATCCGCGCGATGAGATCGGATGCCTCCTCTTCCTGGGCCGGCGCCCCCTTCAACTCCTTCAACTGTTCCCTGAGCAACTGCACCTCCTGGTTGTTCAGGCGCCGATGGAATTCGACTACCCGCGCCGTGACGCCCGCGCCGGTGACCGTTGCGGCGTGGACGCCGTCGAGGTTCTGTCCGCCCAATCGGATCTGGACGGACGCGCCCTGCTGTCCGCCGGCGGGATAGACAAAGCCGATATAGGGGCGCGGCTGGGCGCGGAGGGCGGGCGCCAGGATCAGGCAGGCGATCAGCCAGGGCAGTGAGGTTCGCCAATTCCCAGTCACATGATCTCCCTCAGAATCCCGGCGGACTTCACACCTTCGTCGGCGGAGGGCAACACGTAGGCCTCGGCGCCCATCGGATGGGGGAGCCGCGCGCGGGGGTCGATGCCTCCCAGGGCATAGATGCTGCCGAGCAGGTCGACCGGGTAGACCGGCCGCTCCTTGACCTCCGCGGCCTTGTCGTCGGACGAACCGACGATGCGCCCGCCCTTGAAACCGCCGCCGGCGACCAGCGCGGTGAAGACGTTCCCGTAGTGGTTGCGACCGCCGTTCCAGGGCGGCTGCCAGTCGATCTTGGGTCCGCGCCCGAACTCGCCGCAACACCAGACGATCGTGCTTTCGAGAAGGCCGCGATCGTGCAAATCCTCGAGCAGCATGGCCAGCCCCTGGTCCAATTGCGGGCACTGCCGGCGCATGGTTGCGAAGTGATTGCTGTGGGTGTCCCAGCCGCCGGGGTAGTTGATGACGATGTACGGGACACCCGCCTCGACCAGCCGGCGCGCGGCCAGACAATCCTGGCCGAACGTGTGACGGCCATAGCGGTCCCGGAGTTCAGGCTTCTCTTTCGAGAGATCGAACACCTCGCGGCCCCGACCCAGAATGAGTTCATACGCCTGCTGCTTGGCGGCCTCCGAGGCTGCGACCTGGGGGTTTCCGGCCATCGTGCGGCCCAGCGTGTCCATCCGGTCGAGCAATTCGCGGCGGCTCTTCTGTCGGGCGTCGGTGATGCCCCGCGAGACGATCCCTTCCACCTCGAATTGCGGCGCGTTGGGATCGCCGCCCGTGGCGAACGGTTTGAACTTGGGGCCAAGGAAACCCTCTTCCGAGAACCGCCCCTGCGGCTGGGTCAGGACCACGTAGGGCGGGATGAGTCCCTGGTATGTGGGGCTCTTGAAGAGGGCGAACACCGCGCCGATGCTCGGGTAGGCGAGCCGTTCGCCGGGGGTGTGGCCGGTCTGCATGAGGTAGGCCGCCGTCTCGTGGCCGTTGTTGCGGTGCGTCATGCTGCGGATCAGCGAGTACTTGTCCGCCTGCCGGGCCAGCTTCGGGAAAAGCTCGCCGAGTTGGATGCCGTCTACGTTGGTGGGGATGACGTTCTTGAACTCGCCCAGGTAATCGTAGCCCGCGTCCGGTTTCGGATCCCACGTGTCGATCTGCGACATGCCGCCCCAGAGAAAGATCTGGATGACCGATCGGGCCTTGGGCTCGAGCCGCGGGGTTTCGAGGGCCCGCCCGGCAACAGGCGCGTCGCTCCCTGCCCACAACGCCCGGTCCGCAACCATCCATCCCGCCGTGCTCAACAATCCAATCCGCAGGAGGTCGCGCCGGGACATAACCCCGTTCAGGCTGCGCCCCGGCCCGGACGTTTCCCAGTGCGGCGGAGCTTCAGCTACTGAGGAATCAGAGCGAGGCGCGGGACGGGAGTGATGGGAAACACGGGGACTTTTCATGGCTATGAGGACTGGGATTTGGTCTGAGGCGCGCCTCGCTGGGCTGTGTATTGCGGTCAGTGACGATACAGGAACTCCGTACTGTTGATCAGGGACCAGGCGATGTCCACCCAGTCACCCCGGTTTTTCACGACAACAGGTTGGCCGGGCGGCGCGGGTTGAGCGCCGGGACGCCCGCGTCGGGCCACCCTCGATGGCTGGACCTGGCCGTAGCCGTCGACGATCCGCACCTCGTCAGGCGTTGGGAAGCGCGACAGAATCGTCAGAAAGAGTTCGTCGATAATCTCAGCCTGCTTCCGTTTCGAATCGAGCAGCGCCCTGAGCCGGGGACCCTGTTCGAGCTTGCGCTGGATGTGGCTCGAGTTGAGGAGATGCAGCCACTGGGCGGGCATCGGTTTGTTGTCGCGCTCGTTCGCCATGCCGGTGGCGCGCGCCGAACGCCCGAACAAAGTCAAAAACGGGCTGGTGATGCTGCCGTCCGGGAGCGCGATGGCCGGCAGGTCTTCCGGGATGTAGGTGAACGGTTCCGGGATGGGGCTGGTGTAGAGGTCCGAGGCGCCGGTGATCTGGTTGATGGCGTCGATCAACACCTCGGCGTCGAGACGGCGGAGCGGGTAACTGGCGAACTGGGCCTCGGCTTCGGCGCCCTGATGCCGCGCCAGCGAGGACATCTGATAGGTCTTCGAGTTGAGAATGACGCGGCAGAGGTGTTTCAGATCGTAGCCTCCGGACACCGTCTCCTGTTCGAGATAGGCCAGGAGCTCGGGATGGCTCGGCGGGTTGTCATCCCGAATATCATCCGGCTCGTGGATGATGCCGCGCCCGAGCAGCCAGGCCCACACCCGGTTCACAATCGCCCGCGTGAACCACGGGTTCCGCGGCGTGATCAGCCAGTCCGCAAAAATCTCGCGCGGATCGCGGTCTTCGGGCAGCACGACAGCCGTGCCGTCCGGAAAGACCGCTTCCCGCGGTGGGCTGTTCGTGCGCGCGCCGACCCACGGTTGCGGCGCGTCCTGATGGGCCTGTCCAACAGCCGACACTGCATCGCGTCCGGGCGCGCTGTTGGCCGCGACGCGGGTGGCGCCCAGCGGATCCCAGAAGACGTGTTCTTCCTTCCACTCGCTGGTGGGCTTGTAACCCACCTGGGCGAAGAACGCCGCCAAACCGGAGGCGCGGTCGGTCGGCCAGCCTTCGATGCGCGCGCCCAGAAACGTCAAAGCCACCGCTCCGGCCATTCCATCGGGCGTTCGGTTCTGGATGGCGCGGTAGAAATTGACAGGGCCGACGCGGAAGTTGCTGCCGCTGGCGGTGAGCAGTTCGCGGGCAAACCGGTCGTACGGCTTGTTTTGGGCGAGGGAGGCTCGGACCCAGCGATGATAGGCCTGGGCCGCGTTGGGCCAGAGATTGACTGGGAACTCCGCTTTGATGCGCAGCACATCGCCCCACTTCATCGCCCAATAGTCGGCGTATTCCTCTCGATCGAGCAGTCGGTCGATCAGGAGACGACGCTTGTTCCGCGCGTCGGGGTCTCGGATGAACTGGCGGGCCTCGTCCGCTGTTGGCAGCGTGCCGATAAGATCGAGAAAGGCGCGGCGGACAAAGACCGCATCCGAACAGAGGACCGGCTGGATGCCCAAGGACGACAGTCTGGCGAACACCAACTCGTCGATGCGGTTGTGCGGTGTCGGGGGCGACGGGTCTTCGAACGCGTTCGAGCCGGTCTCCGCCGCTGCCGCCGCGCAGATTGCCGCCAGCAGACCAAGCATCGGATGCCACCATGCTCTCATCATTCTCGACGCCATCGGGCCGAACCTTGCCACTGCAACAACTCTGCCAGTTCGGTCGGCGTCCGGCAACACGCAATCCGGGGCAGCAACTCGACGCGAGTCGCGTCAGCCGATCGGGACACCTTCCCTTTGCCCTTCCCTTTGCGAATGCCCGAAACCCGACACTCCAATCCTCGGCAATCAATCGGCAGCATGCGCTGCACTGCCTGACGCCAGCCTCTTCAATGCGTTTGTGAAATCGGCATCCGTCAACCCGGTCTTCAGCCGGTAAACGGTCCGCTTTTCTGCATTCGCGTCGTCGCCCAGCCGGAGCCCTTTGGGCTCGACAAAGTCACACCCCAGAACGGCCTGCAACTTCTCACTGTCGCCGTAGAAGTACTCCTGCAACAGAGGGATGATTCTGTTGGCCCAGGCAAACCGCAAGTCGTCGAGGTCCTTCAAGCCCATGAAATAACTGTGGCCGATCTGGTGGTCGCGGTCGAGATGGGCTTCGAGTTTACGATTCAAGAACTCCAGCAATTGGCCCAGCGGCACGCCCGCCACTTCGCCCAGCAACTCCGGCTGCGGCATCAACTCGACAAACACGAACCGCCGACGGAGAGCCACGTCCAGCAGCGCAATCGAGCGATCGGCCGTGTTCATTGTGCCGACAACGAGCAGGTTCGGCGGTACTCCAAATTCCTCCCCCGAATACGGCAGCGTGACCTTGATCTCGTTGGCCGCGCCCAGCCGCTTGTCGGCCTCGATAAGCGTGATCAGCTCGCCAAATACCTTCGAGATGTTGCCCCGGTTGATCTCGTCAATCACCAGGGCGTAGGCGTGGGTCGGATCAGCCTTCGCCCACTGACACAGCCGCTTGAACACGCCCGCCTTGACCTTGTAGCGCACGTTGCCGTCTGCATCGCTTTCCGGCCGTAAGCCCTCGACGAAATCCTCGTAGCTGTAGGACTGGTGGAACGTGACGAATTCCAAATAGCGCGCCTCCGGCATTCCGTGTGGACTCTCCAGAAGCGCAATGAGCGGTTTGAGCTCGTCGTGGTTGTTCTGCCGGAGTGCTTGAGCATACCTGTTGGCTTCTCGTGTGCCTGCGTTCTTCTGGAGCAAAACCTGCCGCATGTTGTGCAGCGCCGACCACGTCTTGCCTGTGCCCGGCGGGCCGTAGAAGATCCAATTCGCCCTGCGAGTAGGGTCGGGTGGAGGGGGCGGTGGCGGTCCGTCTCCGTGCTCCAAATCGTCAATCGCACCGCCGAGCTCCGAATCGCCAGGATATGTGCGACGATACGTCGCAAAAATCTGATTGAGGTCATCTTCGGACAATTTCGTGACAGTTTGCTGGGCGAACTTGACGGGGCTCGGCACAGGCTTGAGAACCCGCCACTGAACGGGCCGCAGGTTAGGGTATTCCATCCCCTTCTCAGCGGCGAGTTCGGGATCGTATCGGTAATCTCCTGTCAAAGTCCCCAGCCCCACCACCTCGCTCGCTCCTCTGTTGGCGACCACAATGTCGCCGACGTGTGCTTGGTGGACGAAGTATTCGATGGTTGTCGCGCCCCCGGTCTTGAGCCCGGCCTTTTTCAGCGCCTCGGCGCACTCCACGCGATCCCTGAAGCTGCTGAGGTCGCCGAGCTCGGGCCAGCCGATGCCGATGTAGCCGTGCTCACGCAATGGCTCCCACAAGCGTGCGCTTTCTCCCGGAGCGATCTTCCAAACCTGCCGGTGGGGGGGAGGCGGGAAGCATTCGTCCAGAAACCTCATGATTTGGACCGTGTCGAATCCGGCAAACTCCGGCTGTTGTCGGATATATTCGAGTAGCCGCCGGTTCTGCGAGCAAGGCCCGCCATCGGTGTTCAGACTGAACAGCGCCAGCAAATGCTCGAGATAGTCATTGCTGAAAACGGGCAAAAACTGCTCTGGGAAATACAGGTGCAGGGGCTTCAAACCGAGCGATGAGGGAAGGTTCAGTTCGTCCAACCTCTTGCAATCTCCCAGTTCGACCTGTTGAATGGCCGTGACGAGTCGTTCCAAAACGGCCGCGAGCGCTTTCTCTGGGCTGTCCACGGCGAGCCACTTGATCCACTTCCAGTCCTTGGTCGCCGCGTCACACCAGACCCAGAACTTACTCACATTGCCGCCCATGACGCTGCCCAGAGGCCGCGTCTTACGTTCCAGCCAGTAGCAGAAGCTATCTTTGTAAGCGTCGTGACCAAGTGCGAATTGTTCCAGCGTCAACTGGCGCAAACGCTCCCTGGGAAAGCGCTGAACGAACTCTTCGCGCAACTGCCGTAAATTCTCCGGCATTGTCTTGGAGTTTTGCGTCAGCCATTTCTGGAGAGCCGGACGCCAGGACTTGGCTTGGCTAAAGTCACGCCAAAGCCACGAATGCACGTCCACAAGGTCGGCGATCCGCCCGAGTTGGCGCGAGAGGTCGTCTCTCAGGGGCTGGAGAAATTCCAGGTATTCGGCGTACTTTTCGCCTGCTGTCGCCCCGCCCGGCGCATCGAGTCCCCAGCGCTCTGCCGCATTCTCGGCCAAGGAGGGTCGGTAGAAGATGTATTTGCCTGGGTCTCGGGCCGCCAAGAGGCAGGAGATCAGGCCGAGGCTGATCCTCTTCCGGCCTCCCACTTGCTCCTGATAGTCCGAGTCCACTTTGCGTTTAAAGCCATCAATGCGGGCTTTCAGTGGCTTGCTTTCATCGAAGAGCCCTGTCAACAGCCCGCGAATCTTCTCATCGTCTGCGGCACTCAGGTATTTCTCGAAGTCGTCGCGACTGGTGAAATGCGTCAGGTTGTCCAGGGCGGCTCGATAGGCTTTAACTGCCTGACGCAAGGCCGGGAGGAAATCAGGTGCGGCCAGCGCCGCGTCGTTCAAGAGTGGGCCAAGGTTTTGGAGCAGGCTGAGCTTGAAGCCACGTTCCTCGGCCTGGTAGCGGTCGGAGTGGGCAAACTCGACGAACTGCTCGATCGAAGATCCGTAGGTTTCGCTGTTGTTCATTGGGTTTCCTTACGGCCCCACAGGATGCTCTTCAGGTCCTGTGCGAAAACTTCTCGATTCTGACTCATCACGAACTCGCGCCGCAAATCTACCGTGCGCACTTCCAGCCAAGGCGGCGAGTGGGTGTCGGCGCTGAAATCGAAGACGATTTTGTCCACCGTTTGCGGGTAAAGCAAGGCCACGCGCGGGCAATCGTAGCGCTTTGCGTAGGCGAACATCTGGTAGGCGTCGGCTTCCGCGACACCGAGCCGCGCGGCAGTGGTGTCGAGCAGCTTGTACTTGGTGTCCAGAATCAGCGTGGTTTCGTTGTTGTCTGTCTCGAAGCGAATGTCGGGCGTGAGTCTGAAGCGGTCTTTGCCAGATTCGTCGCGCAGCAAATGGCGCGTGCCACTTTGAGCATGGAACGTCCAGCCGCGCGATTGCCACACCTCCCGCAGCTCGCGGCGGATGAACTCGGCGATGAATTCCTCGAAGAGTTGGTTCATGTCGAACATGAAGGCGAAGGAGTCCAACCGGCCCGGACTGGGTTGCGGACCGGCGCCCGTCCAGAACATCTCCGCCAACTTGAGCAGCGGCCGATACATCTGTCCCTCGCCCGCGCGCCGGCGGTAGCGCTGTATCCACTGTGCGGCGGTCGGGAAGTCCGGCGGTTGCGGCGTGATCTCCATCACATCCGCAAGGACCGAGCGTAACTGAGCCAAATGACTGCGAGTTTCCGACCACTGAGCCCACCGGGTCATGCGCAGGGCGGTAGCGCGGAACAAGCGGTTGGGCAGGTTGTCTTCCGTGAACTCGTCGTAGGCCACGTCAAAACGGTCGCGCCGCCAGCAGTCGGGGCGTTGCGCCTGGGCGGTCACGCGCCAGCGGCCCTTGATCGCGTCCAGCCGCTCCTCCACGGTTACGTAACCGCGAAGGAGTTCCCGGCTTACAGCCTTCCAGAGTTGACTGGCGAAAAGCCAATAAAGCACTTCTGAAAGCGGCGTGGACCGACGGGTCAGGTGTGCGATCTCCGGCTCGGTCACGCGCAGCTTGCCGGTGTAACTGAGCAAGAAGAGCAGGTTGGCAGTAGCTTGGCGTTCGCATTCGGCGCGATCGCGCCTTTCATCAAGTTGCGGCCGATGCATCTTGGGCAAGACCTGCACGACCCGCTGTCCGAGCTGAACAACACCGACAAAGGAAGTGGCTTTGATGTCTCGAAAACCAACATGGAAAAGCCGCTCATGCTCGCCGCCTGGTCCGCACAGTCGGTCGAGCGCGGCCTTCTCGCCTTCCATCAACGGCTCGCAGATCGCCTCGTGCTCGAAGACACAGATCGACTTCATGGACTGGAAGCAGCCCCGGACCTCCGATCACGCGCGGCCTTTTGAAATGTCCGGGCTGGGGGCAGGGGATTCAGCCGGTGTGCGTCGGAGCCTGGCGAGGACTTCCTGGGCCAGGACCTCGTAGGCGGCGGCGCCGGCGCCATAGGGATCGTATTGGATGATCGGCTTGCCGTAGCTGGGGGCCTCGGCCAGGCGCGTGCTGCGCGGGATCACCGTGTCGAACACGGCCTCTTTAAAGTGTTCGCGGACCTCCGACACGACCTGCTGGGCGAGGCGCGTCCGGATGTCGAACATCGTCATCAGCACGCCGAGCAATCGCAGGTTGGGATTGGTTCCTGACGCCCGCAACTGATCGAGCAGACGCTTCATCATCGTGATCCCCTCGAGGGCGAAGTATTCGCACTGCAGCGGGACCAGGACGTAATCGGCCGCCGCGAAGGCGTTGAGGGTCAGAATGCCCAGGGACGGTGGGCAATCGATCAGGATCAGGTCGCGCCCTGCGTCGCGCCGCACGGGGTCGAGGACGAGCGCCAGGCGCTGCAGATGATTCTCCACGCGCGGCAATTCGACGTCCGCGCCGCACAAATCCAGCTCGCTGGGGAGAAGTTCGAGGCGCTCGCACCCCGTGGCCTTGATGCGTTCGGCCAGCGGCTCCTCTCCGAGCAAGGCGCGGTAGGCGCTGCCGCCCTCGGTTTTGGGCAGACCCAGACCGCTTGTGGCGTTGGCTTGCGGATCGAGATCGATCAGCAGAACGCGCTGTCCCATGGCGGCCAGGCATGCCGCCAGGTTGACGGTCGTGGTGGTCTTGCCGACGCCCCCTTTCTGGTTCGCAACGGCGATGACTTGACTTGGCACGCGGGGATTAAAGGCAACAGGCACCCCGAATTCAAACGCGAATTCCAGCCCGCATGTTTCCTGCTGCCGCGACCAGCGCGAAGCGGTCCCGGAATTCAGGAATACTCGGTCTCGATCTTCCACCGCCACTCGAGGTTCCGCCGATCGTTCGTCTGCCTCGCCGCAGCCACCTCATCCCCGCCACCAGGTCGCCTTCCGGCGTCTCTGCCAATAGGTGATCGTGGTTGGGCATCGGCACACTGACCCCCTTGCGGCTTCTGAAGGCCGGTCAAATCTGGGCGAGGCCCCAACTCTGCCCCATTTCGCCTTGAACAGCGCCTTCTGTCTCGGCACGCTCCGGCCACCTCGAAAACCCAGATCCCTATGAGTCAAAGCAAACACCCGCGGGGTAGCGTTCTTGCATTGCTGTTGGGCATCTTGCACGCACAGCCGGCGTGCGCGAATTCCGGGCTCGTCTCACTGGATACGCCTCGATTCTCGCTCGCGTTCGCCGCTGACGGGCGGCCCGCCTCGCTGAAGACGAAGGTCGACGGGCGCGAGTGGCTGAACCTCGCCGACCCGGGACCGGGCTTCTACCTCGAGACACGCGGTGGGGCGCGCGTCCGCCTCGAACGCCTGAGCATGGTCAACGATCGGCTCATGGCGGCCGGACCGGACGGACGGCCTCGAATCACGTGTGTCGTTCGCGCCTCGGAGACGCACGCATCCCTGCGCATTGAACGGATGGAAGCGGTTCCGGCGTCACGCGAGGTCTCCCTGCACTTCCATTTCACTTGTGTCGAGCCGGTCGGGCTCCTGGAGCTGGACTACATGACCGACGTCCATGTGGCACACCCTCACACGTTCGCCGCGCATAGCGACTCCCCCGATCATTCCCCCGCGAAGACCGAAGACCGGCGGGCTCTCGGGCGGGCCACGGTCGATTGGTCTCATGTTTGGAACCGCAGCGCGCCCAATCCGCTTGGGGGATTCGCGCTTTACTGTCCGCGCGATCCCCAGGACGAGGACGAGACCATTCTGCGCATTTGGACCGAGGAGGGCCTGCCCCATCCGCGCGTGGCAGGCCCGTGGACACTGGAGGCTGCCCGCGCTTATGTCGCCCGATGGACCCGGGAGCACGCCGATCCCAGCCGCTTTTGGGTCCAGGCGTCCACGCCCGAGGAGCTCTATGAGGCTGTGCCCTACGCTGAAGCGGCGGAGGTCCGCGACGTTTACCTCTTCACTGACACCTGGCGGGGCGAGCCATTTTGGGCGCAGAAGGTCGAGAACTGGCACGTCAACCGCAAGGTCTTCCCCCAAGGTGAGCCAGACTTGCGCGCCTTCTCCGACTATCTCCGGGAGCGGGGCATGAACCTGAAGATACACTGGGTCAGTGGCGGCATCGGCCTCGCGGATCCCATCTACATTGGCAAGGCGCCCGACCCGCGTCTGGCCAGTTGGGGAGGCGGCCAGCTTACCCGGGCCGCCGGACCCGATGACAGAGTCCTCTTCTTCCGCCCTGATCCTGGCGTTCAAATGCCGTTTCGTTTGCCTGGAAACGAATGGTGGAAGCAGTACACATGCCCGCCGATGATTCACGCCATCTACGACTATGAAGTCGTGCACGTGGGGAACGAGTTGATCCGCGTGCGCTCGTTCGCAGACACGGACCGCGAGATTTGGCGACTGGAAGACTGCCAGCGTGGCCTGTTCACGACCGATCCCGGCCAGCACGCCGCGGGGGCCCGTGTGCGCGGGCTTGTGACCGCCTATGGCCAGAATGCCCTGCCGGACAACGACTCCACCTTGCTGGAGGAAGTGGCGCGGAAGTTTGCCGAGTTCCTCAATCGCTGCGGCATCCCCCACACGGAATACGACGGTGCCGAGCTGCACGCCTATAACGGTCGGATGTGGGGGTATCACAAGTTCGCCTCGTTGGTTTATCAGAACCTGGATCAGCCGGTGACCGCTTTCTCCAGCAGCGGCGTGCCGCCTCCCTGCTACCTCGAACATCGCCTGAATGCCACACGCCGGCTGCTCCAGGGGCGACTCAAGGGGATCGTGCCCATCATGCTCGACGAACCCGCCCGGCCCGCCAGCACTGTTCTGGACGCGCACTGGGGCCTCAGCCAGATGTGCGCCCACGGCTACAACTTCTACAATATCCAGAAACCGGAGCCCTTGTTCGGCATCAACGTCAACACGCTCAAGCAGCATGGCCGGACCAGTGCCATCCTGGAAGCGGCACGGAACTGGAAGCGGGTCAATGGCCTCATTCAACCGGCACAACGCCGCCAGATTCTGAGGACCATGGACTCTGAAAACGATCCGCTCGAGCAGGCGGGCCACCATCTCAAGTCGCGCGTCGTGCATGAGCTTGTCCAGAGCGACGGCCGCTGGGAAATCTACCCCACCGCGGTCCTGAGCCGGCCGGGCCATTTGGACGTCGCCTGGCAGGACGGGCAGGAGCACGGAGCCATCTCCCCACGGCAATTCC
>Ga0116149_1004205_pt1 | contig 14304 bp, 7 predicted proteins | sample AD_UKC057_MetaG_FD_89787 | JGI IMG/M metagenome (GOLD analysis project Ga0116149, IMG submission 89787) | Active sludge microbial communities of municipal wastewater-treating anaerobic digesters from USA - AD_UKC057_MetaG | ecosystem: Engineered > Bioreactor > Anaerobic > Digestate | place: USA... | reverse complement strand
TGATCGTATCCATGAGGAACGGGCCGAATATGAGGCCGACGACCGGCGGTTAGCGGATTAGGATTACGATTAAGATTAAGATTAAGATTAAGCAGGGTATCCACCAACAGAACTGCCATGCGCCCTCAAACCCGTTCGGGCACGACATACGGCGCCCGGTATTCGCGCGTCAGCAACGCGTTGGCCTCCGTGTCGCCCGGAAAGGTCAGCGTCGCGGGATCAAAGGTCAGCGTGCGCCCCAGACGGTAGGCGATGTTGCCGAGGTGGATCAGCGCGCAGGAGTGGAAGCCCTCTTCGATTCCTGCGTTGAAAACCTTGGGGGCGGGTTCGCGAATCGCATTGACGAAGTTGGCGTAGTGGTTACCGGTTCCGGACCCGCGTTCGCCGGGCTCGCGCTTCTCCCCCATATAGGCCTGCCAAGCGGCGACGTCCTTCGCCATGTAGCCCTTGGCGCCGAAAAAGAGATTGCCGGTCACATTGCCGCGGCTGGTAGCCATGTAGGTGTTCCCCTGTCCGGCCCCCTTCAGCCACATGCCGTCCTCGCCGTTCGCCACCCAGTGGCGCACCTCGAACTGCAGGATTTTTTTCTTGTCTCCGCCCCCGTCGGGATTGGGAAACTCGAACATCGCCATCAGCACGTTCGGGGTCTCCTGAGCATCATCGAACATGACGTGTCCGCCCATAGCCGTGATCCGGGTCGGCAAGGTCACCCCGAGACCCCAGCGCGCAATGTCCATCTCGTGAACACCCTGGTTGCCCATGTCGCCGTTACCGTACTCCCAGTTCCAATGCCAGTTGTAGTGGAAGCGGTTTTTGTTGAACGGGCGCTTGCGCGCGGGCCCCAGCCAAAGGTCATAGTCAACGCCCTCGGGCACCGGCTCATCGGGAAAACGCCCGATGGTATTGCGCCATTTGTAACAGAGGCCTTTGGCCATGTAAACCTCGCCCAAGCCGCCGTCGTGCAGAAAACGCGCCATACTCTGCGCGCACGGGTTGCTGCGCTGCTCGGCGCCATCTTGCACCAGCACATTGTATTTTTTTGCGGCCTCGACCAACTTCCGTCCTTCATATACCGTATGGCAACAGGGCTTCTCGACCGACACGTGCTTGCCGGCTTGGATCGCCCAGATCGCGGCCAGCGTGTGCCAGTGGTTGGGTGTGACAATCGATACCGCATCAATCTCCTTATCTTCGTAAAGCTTGCGCAGATCGGTGTAGGTTTTTGGCGTTTTCAAGCCCTTGCCGGAGAAATGGCGTTTGATAACCGGCGCAAAGAGATTGGCGTCCACGTCGCACAGTGCTGCGACCTCCACGTTCGGCAACGCCTGATACGACTGAATGTGGCTCTGCCCCATACCGTGAATGCCCACCACCGCCACGCGCACGCGGTCGTTTGCCGCCGCCCACGCCCGGTGCGTCCCCCACAGGAGCGCACCGCCTGTTGTCGCCATGAACCCTCTTCGTGTCATGTCCAACCTCCTTATCGTTCGTGCATCACAACGCCTTGCGTTCATCATGAGTGTTTGCGGATCACCTCAGCCAGCCGCTCGGCGAGGTGCCGGTAACCGCTGGCATTCGGATGGATCAGGTCGCTTTTCTGCGAAGGCGTCGAGAGAATCCGCGACACAATCGCGCCCTCGTAAACCAGATCGAGTTCCTCCGCAATCTCCCGGTAAAACGGCGGCGCACGAAGCAGCAGTCCGGGCTGAGGCACCCCCAGCAACACCACGTCGGCTCCGGCCTGACGCGCAACGCGGACCATCTCGCGCAGATTGCGCGCGATCTCTTCGTCATTCAGCTTGCGCAACATGTCGTTGCCGCCGAAACAGAGGATGACCATCTGCGGCTGGTGGCGCTGCAACAGATCAGGCAGGCGGACGAGCCCTTCGCGCGTAACCTCGCCCGCCACGCCGCCGTTCACGACCCTGCACCCCAACAGGCGCGCCAGCACCGCCGGATAGCTCGCTTCCTCTTCGGCACCCACGCCAGAGGTCAGGCTGTCGCCAAAGGCCAGCACGACCGACTCCGGCGTCACCGGGTGCAACCGCAGTCCGCTTCCGCACCCCGCGCCCCAGGCCAGCAGGAGCGAGCAGACAGCAAGCCACCCTGCCCGGCCGGCACACGTGTGCAACCCGTCCAGACCGGCAACGACGTGAGATCCCCGCCCTCCGCTGTGTTTGAGAGGCAGGCCACTCCAGACCGCGTACAGCCTTCGCTCATTTCTCAACATGCTGGAAATCATACACCATCCTCATCCGGCTGGCGAGGGCGCTTCACGCCGACCGTCAAATCCACTTATCATGACAAGTGGATTTAGCGCCTGCCGGTTTTTCCGACACACCGGGGACCTCTCGGATGGCGGTATGCCTGCGCGGACGGCGGGGAGACCGCACGTGCCGTGCTGGGCGTGGCTCCCTCGAAGCGGACGGCTCGGCGCGTTTTCTTGTGCCGACCCGCAAAGCGATCCTCGGACCATCGCATGAAAAATCCCATGATCAGCCCCGTTTTGTCCGGGTCCTCGCCGTGCGAAGTGTATGCGTGGTCGTTGACGATGTCCGTTCACGGTCCATCACTGGAAAAACCGCGTTCGTCTCCGCACAACGATCATATTCCCTACCGTTTCGGCGGCTGGGTTTCGCGCACGACCGCGCCGAAGGCGTCGCTCAGCACCAGCACGGCCAGACGTTCGGCCTGTCCGGCCTCGTCGGTGTTGAGTGACGCATAGTCGAAACGGCCGCGCAGATCAGTGTAGCCGTCCTTGATGAAGCCGACCACTCCACCGGCCGAGCGGGCGTATACCTTGACATACGCGCCCGGCACCGGCCGGCCGGTCTCGGCCTGCGTGACGACCAGTTGCCCGTAACTCTCGATCATCTGCACCCGTAGCGTGTTGGCGTAATAGGCCTGCGTCTTGCGCACGCCGCACGCCAGCGCCTCTACCATCACGTTTTTGGCGGCAAACTCAGGCGGCAACTCCACCGTGGTGCGGTTCTGCCCTGCGGCGACAGCGACCGGGCGGCTCGCAACCGGTCTGATAAATGCGAACTGCGCGGCACCCTCCTGCATGAACGGATTGCGAGAGAAGAGCAGTTCGATGTCCATCGGGTAGAAGTTGAGCGTAACTTCCGCCACATGGCGCGTGTCGAGCTGAATGCGCCCCGCCTCCACCAGCAGCTCCAGCGCCGGCTCGGTCGCGGCCAGCGCGCCCTGCGCCTGGTCGCGGCTCTCCGCATTGACCGGCGCGGCACCGCGCTCGGCCCCGGCGATCTCATCGAGTTGCACCAGCACCTGCGCGAAGCGCTCGCGCCAGTGCGCCCCCCCCTCGCCCGCATGCGCATTGGCCAGCGCGCGAGCCTGCTCAAGGTCACCGGTGTAGAAGGCGAGATAGGCCGCCAGGTAGTCGTATTGCAGCCGTTCCGACACCTCGTCGCGCTTCACGCGGCCGAACATCTCCAGCGCTTCAGCCACGCGGTCTTGCAACGCCAGATAATAGGCCACCGCCAGCGTATCGGCGGCCGACAGACGGGATTTATAGCGGAGCACCGTCATGAAGCGCTGGTACTGGCGCAGAAAGGCCGGATTCAGGATGGTGCGGTGCGCGCCGACCTGGTGCGCGCGCGGATTGACGAGCGGCGCGTATTCAAGGTGCTGATAATCGAAGCGCTCCACAGGGTTCAGCGACAACAGCGGCGACTCCAGCCACAGGCCGCACTGCGCCGCGAAGGGCGAATGCTGCAGGAAAGGACGGATCACCGCGGGTTCGTTGTGCAGAATGCCGTACGACCAAAGCGTGCCGTGATAGACGTGGCGCGCCTCCAGCACTCCGATCACGGTTTTGAAAAAGGCCTTGTCTTTCATGCGCCACGCGATCTCGTTCAAGTCAAGCCGATGAAGATTGGCCGCGTTGAGAAAAGCGAGCACCTGTTCAGACGTGCCGTTCTGCGAGAGCCAGGCCCACGACTCGGTGTCGGCCCGGCTCAGACGCTCCACGACGTTGAACGTGAAGGGCTCGGCCGCACAGACCACGCGCCCCTCTTTCGCGAGCGTCACCGGATAGTGCGCAAAGCGCCCGGTCGCCGGGAAGGTGAAGAAATACTCCAAGGTCTTCGTGGCATACGGCTCCAGCACCAGATAGACCCCTTTGGCCGCAAATCCGGCGTTCACAGGAATCGAGCCAACCGGAATCTGCAGCAGCGCGTTCAACGCCTGACGTTCGCCGGTGGGATTCGTGAGCACCACATGCGTGCCGTAGACCACCTGCGGCAGAAACTCATCAGTCACCCATTTGTCGAACCGCGCGTTGTTTTCGAAACGGGCACGGTCATCCGCGCGGAAGAAACGCTGTGCGACCAGCACCGATCCGTCGGCTTCGTCGCGCGAGCTCGCGCGGATCTCGCGGTGAAAAAAGAGCGTAGGCGAGGCGGCTGTCAGCGTGTAGGCCGAATCCTCAACCTTCTCGGTATGCACACCCGCCTTGAAGGGCACCTGCAGCACCGCCAGCGCCAGCATCATCTCGGTGAACGACGAGGTCGCCTCCAGCAGCGCTTTAGAAAGGAAGGGTGTCCGACCGTCGTGCATCGCATAGTCGGCCCAGAAGGCGTTGTCCGCGACCAGTGCGGCGGCCTGCCGCGCGATCGGCTGACGCCAGTAGTTGTTCTCCGCCCACTCCTGTGTCTTGTCCAACTTTTGAAAGAAACGCCGTCCTTCACTACGTTCGGCGGCCTGTGCATCAAAAAACAAAGACTCCTCTTCTTTGGCGGCTGGCTCCTTTTCGTCCACAAGCTGTTTACGATCTTTTTTTGATAAAGCTGACATCCCACGCTGCCGTAACATTTGCTCGGCATCCATCTGACCGTCGGTCCCCACAGACGGCGCGGCAGCAGCAGCCGGGACAACCATCCTGCCGCTGCGGGGCGCTTCCAGATTCGCCGACCGGATGTCTTTGGGCGTCCCGGTGAACTGCGGTTTCGGCAGCGCGATCTTGAGCGGGACCCGATCACCTTCCCGCGGCGAATCCGCATCTGCGACGGTGCCCGCTTCACCTTCCAACGCGCCGGCCTGAATAGCGGTATCGAAGCGTCGGTTGAAAGCCTCCATGTCCGGCGGCGTCAGATCGGCACGCTCGCGCGCGTCCCGCGCCAGCGAGAGCGCCTCCGCGCGCAGCCGCTTGCCCAGCATCGCGCGCTCGGCCGCGTTGAGGCGCGCAAAGCGCCACGGCTCCAGATAACCGCTCAGATCATCGCCGAGCAGCCAGTGGTCGACAAAGGTTTTATCCTTTTTATTGGCGAGCGCAGGCGCGACCACCGCCTCGTAGAAGCGCGGATCCTTGTGATAAAGGAAGAGATGCAGTTCGTGGCAGGCATACTTGGCGTAGAGACGACGCTGTTCTGCGGCATTCAACTCGTTCCATTTCGCCACAAAATCGAACTCGGCGAAGGTCGGATCTGGACTGAGTGTCGCAAAAAGCCGGTAAAGATCCGCAACCGTCCCGAACGCCTTGAACCGCGAGGCCGCCAGATCAGCCACCGTCACCGTCTCGCCCGCCTGTAGCGGCGTGATCAGCTTCTGCTCGGCGAACGGCTTGGCCGGGTCCAGTCCTTCAGCCAGCCGCAGATCGCGCGTCTCCACCGGCGTGTCATCAAGAAACGCGCACGCGAGCACCGTCGCGGTCGGATCCACCGCCAGCACGCGCAGGCAGGGCAGGCCCTTGAGCGCCGCGCGCGGGATCGAAAGTGTCCCCGACGCATCCGGCACCAGATTCAACAAGGTCACAGCGGGCTGGCGCAGGAAATCGAGCGAGGCGAACCCTTCGGGCACCTCGTCGTCCTTCCGCGCCATGGACGCCATCACGCTGCGCTCAGCCTTGGCCTCCCGCGCCGCGCGTCCCGCATACGCGCCGCCTGCCGCGAGCCGCTCTTTGTCCGACTCGGTCGTGCGCAGCGCCCAAGGGTTAAGCAACAGACCCGGGCGTTCCAGCATGTTGCCGGGGAACATACGCGCCTGCTGGCGGTCGAGAATGTAGCGATACTCATCGCCGATGTCGCGCCCCGATTCGTAATACGCGCGCGCAGGCTGCCAAGGCTGGCACAGCGGCCGCGCGACCGCAGCCGCGCCAAGTCGCTCGAACAGGTCATACGCCGGCTGGTAGCGCGTCGCCACGACATGTACGCGCGCGAACGGCGTGACATTCGCCAGCCTGATCTCGACCGATTCCTTGCCGGGCGTGACCGCGGTCACCGAGAGCGGCTTGAGGCGCGGCAGTTCCAGCGCGCGGCGCGCTCCCACCAGAAAACCGCCACGCGGCTCGCCGTCCGTCACATGCACCGCGATCTCCCGCGCGGGCTCGGCGAGCCACAAAGAATAGTCGCCGGCCGGCAGTCCGCGCAGCTCCAGAAAGCCCTCTTTCATTGCGAGTGCGGCATTCCACTCTTTCACGAACCGGCCACGCCGGACCTCCAACAGCGTGGCGGCGGGGTCGACGCCAGGCGGCAGCACCACACGCAGCGTGTCGCCCGCCTTTCCGTGCAGCGCCTCCGGCCAGGTGCAAACATCGTGCAGCGGCTGCCAGGACCCGGACACCTTATCGTCGGAGGTGATGGTGAGTGCGCGCACACCGGAGAGCGCGCCCAGTCGCACGCGCCCTTGCTCATCGGTTTTCAGAAAGGCGTCAATAGTCTCGTCTTGATAATAGCGGTGACGGAGCCGGAGGTGGAGTGGCTCGCCGGCTAACGGTTCGCCGTTCTTGCCTCGCAAGTCCGCGAAATGACCGGCGGCGTCACGTCCGAAATAGAGCGCGCGTGTCAACGGCGTCAACTCCATGCCGTTGAAGGCAAAGTGCGCGGTATCGCTCAGCTTCTGTTTCTGATTCAGGCTCAAGTTCTGGATCTCGGCGTGCAGGGTGACGGCGAGTGCGACCGTGTGCTCCGGCACCTGGATATCCTGCACGGTCTCGGCATCCTCGCGCAGCGTGAGGTCTGGAAATTCTTTGGTGGTCACGAGCCCCTGCAGATCAGTCGCGCGCACCGTGAGGCGCACCTCTTTCAACAGCTTTAGGCTGACCGGCTGGCCGTTAACGCGCAGGAGCGGGCGGACGGCGAGCTGTGCCCGTTCGCGGCGGATCAGCGCCTCTCGGTCCACATAGATCCCGGCCGAAAGCGCATACTGCTCGGCCAGATGGTCGAACGAGACGCGCACGGCGAAGCCTCCGTGCCGGACGATCAGATGTTCAGCGCCCGGCGCCGTCGAAAACGGCACCAGGATGCGGTCGTCCTTGCCAGCCGTGAAGGCACGCCCGCCCAGCCAGCCCGAGGCGTCGGTCACGCGCCGCCCGGCCTCGTCGAACACCGTAAACGCATGCCCGGCTGCAGTCACTTCCTGCAGCACGTCGAGCCGTCCCTTCTGCACCAGGGCGCGACTGCTCTTGCCGTTACCAATCAGCTCCACCACATAGACGCCGCGCTGACGGATCTCGGGAAACTCAAAGTCCCGCGTATGACACCGCTCGGAGGGTTCCGCATACTCAACGCGCCGCGCTACCGAGGCCACAAGCCCATCGAGATTCACGGCCAGGTTGAGCGGCCGGCCAGTTTCGCGGTAATAGTTGAAAGCATTGATCTCGTAAATCTTCACGAGCAGGGCCGGCACATTCTTGAGCGTGGCGGTCAGGCGCACAGGGGCCTCCATGTCGAACTCGAGCGGATTCGTCTCGGCGAACTCGATGTCCACCCGTTCCTTGAGGCGCGCATAGGCGGCCGGCGTCAGAAGCGGCACCCATTGCTGCGGTTCGCCGATCCCATTGACGATTTTCGCCTCCGCGAAAAGCGGTTTGAGAAAGTCATCGCGTAGATAGGTCTCGAAAGCGCGAAAGTCCTTGTCCTGCTTGAAAAACTCCAGCAGAAAACGGCGCACCAGCGGCTCTTCCTGCGGAACCGGCGGCAAGGCGATCAGATTGAAATCCTGATTGAGCCGGGCGAACTGGTTGGCGTGCGGGACGCGGTCGCGGAACTCGGCGCGCAGGGTCGGCACCTGGCGCGGCAGTTTGAGATACTCCATAAACCGGGCGCGATCGAAAACACCCTGCGTCAGGTCATGGCGCAGCCGGTTGTAGAGCACGTTCGCCTTGAGCGAGTTGTGCGTGGGCTCCAGCGTGCCCGTATAGGCCCAGAGCCGCTCGAAGTAGGCCTGACGCGCGGCCGGGTCGGTGTCGAGGTCCACTTCGTCTCCGGGCACAAGTACGGCCAGATAGGCGAGCACAAAGGCCTGTTCGTTACGCAGGCCCGGCACGCGGCGAAGCAGGTCATCCAACTGCGCCAGCGTCATCTGCGCATGCACGGGATGGTGCCCGAAGCCCCGGCTGCCGCGGACAGCCAGGTCGGCCACGACCAGCTCGACCAGATTCGGGAGATCGGGGCGCCGCAGGCGCGCAAGTAGGTTACGCCGCTGCTCGTCGCTGAGCCGCGCGGTGGCGACGAACGCGAGTCCGTCCTCGCTGAGCCGGTCCAGCGAACGGGGGTCGCGCAGGGCCCGGTCGCGTAACGCGCCCGGCGCGAGCACCGCGTCGTCGAAGCGCGACGGCGCGCGGCTGACCCGTTCCTCGGTGCGGCGCGCATGCGAAAACGTGAGGTTTATTTCACGTCTCAAATAGGCGAGCGTTTCTTGAGGGTGCCGCTCGTAATCGAGCAACGCTTGACGATGGGCAAGTTCGCGCGCCGGCCCGACTACATGACCATCACGGTCGTGCTGCCAGCGCGACATGATCTCCTTGAAGCGATCACGCGCCCCGGTATTCTGAGCGTGCAGCGCGCGATAGAAATAATCGTCGTCCGTACCGGGGACCAGCTCCCGCAACGCGCCCTCGCGGTCCTGAGCAAGGCTGAAGCGTTCCACATACCCGATCTCTTGCGCGGCAGCCGCGCCGGCAGCGATACAAAACCAAGCCACACTCCGCATCCGTTTCATACACGCACCTTCCTTTTCTGACAGCCATACGTCGGCCACACGGCATTTCTTACTGAACGGCCGAAAAAATCAAATTTTCATGTTGTTTTTAATCTTAACAGGAAGGATCGGCTACCGCCAGTTGATTCACAGAACGGCGATTAAATCGCCCCGTTGCGAGATTGCCAAATGCGCGTCGTGCGGCTTATAATGCCCCATGAAACGAATTCTTTTTGCGCTTGCGTTGTTGACCGCCTCCACATCCGGTGCGGCGGAACCGGTCCAGCTCTTCAACGGGCGCGATCTCACCGGGTGGAAAACCGCCGACCTGTTCGAAGGCGGCAAGGTCGCCGTGCTGCCGGACGGCGCCGTCGAGTGCGATTTCGGCAACCCCATGACCGGCATCGCGTACACCAACACGCCGCCGCGCATGAATTATGAACTTTCTCTGCAGGCCGTGCGCGTTCAGGGCTCCGACTTTTTTGTGGCGCTCACCCTGCCGATCGAAACCAATTATTGCACCATCATCATCGGCGGCTGGGGCGGCAACCTGTGCGGCATCTCGTCCGTCGATTATCTGGACGCCTCTGAAAATCAATGGAGCGAGAACACTACCCTCGAGAATGAGCGCTGGTACACCCTGCGCGTGCGTGTCACCCCCGGCGTTTTGCAGGTCTTTCTCGACGAGACGCTCTACACAGCACGCGTCGAGGGTCCGCCGTCGCGCTTCAGCCTGCGCTCCGGCAGCGATATCGACAAAACGGGACCGCTGGGCCTCGCCTCGTACCGCACCAAAGCCCGCTGGCGCAACTTCACGCTCACGCCGATCACGGAATTGGGGCCCAAGGACAAACCCATGCTGGAGGAGTGAGCCGCCCGTTCAGTACGTGACCCAGCGCACGCCGCCCACCACCAACCGCACACGGCTGTTGCGCGTGGCGTTGATTCCGAGCATCACGCCCGAGACATCGGCCGGAATCAGTCTCCCGTCAGCATCAGGACGCGAATGCGGGCCCCACGACGCCTTTTCAAAGAAGGCCGTAAGCGTTTGCCGTCCCCGCTGCGAGAAGTCATACGGCAATTCGCACACGTAGCAGGCGCCTCCCGCCTCGACGAATTGTACCCGCAGCGTACCCTCGCCTTCCGTAACCTCGATCTCGGCCTGAATGCCGTCGGCGCTGTCCGGCGGACGCTCATTTGCGGCAAGCGTAAGCCGCGGATACCCCCACGGGTCCTGATCGCCGAACCGCATGTCAAACGCCATACCGCTGTCCTGCGGCGCGTGCGTCATCGTCGCGCCGTGCACGATGTTGTCGGCCCATGCCGCAGGTTCGGCGGCCGAAGTGATTACGCTGATACGCGACGGTGTCACGGCGACAGCCGGACAGGCCAGCCGGAACGCGAGCCGGGTGTGTCCGGCTTCGCCGAAATCGCCGTGCAGACGCACCGGCGCGCCGAAGAGCGCCGTCCGTCCGGCCTGCGGCGGGATGAACACCTTGAGCGCCACAACCTGCCGCTCCATAGGACGCAGTTCGATAGCCTCTATCGGCAGGCCCACGTGCCAACCTTCCGGCACGACATCGACCTTCAATCTGCCGCGCACCGTCGCATCGCTGAAGTTGTAAAACGCGACAGGCAGCGACTGTGCCGTGCCGAGGGCCACCTCGTACGCCTGGATGTCGAGCCGTGAGCGCGCCTGCGGCATCACGGCCTGCATCACCACGGGCGAAGGCTCAAGCGAGGCCGGAGCCGGTGCCACGCGCAACGGCTTCTCCACGGCAAAACGTTCGCCCGCGCCCGACGGCAGCACCGCAAAGAGCGGCGACTCGGTCAATTCGCCCGGCATGCCGTCGCGCAGCGGCCGCCCGTATCCGTCGTAAACCGCCTCGACCGCCGCGCCGCGCAACATGTCAGCCGCTGCACGCCCCTTGTCCGCCCAAGCGACCACGACATCGCGCGCCGCGCCGTCCGGCCGCGCGCGGAAGGCGTAGACGCGCGCCACGCCGTTGGTCATGCGTCCCAGCGGTCGCGCGCCGGCCAGCAGCCGCCCCGTGGCGGCCAGCGCGAGATAACCTCGACGCGGCGTGAGATCATGGCGCAGCAGGCCAAACTGCACCTGTCCTTCGCAGTAGTTACCGAGAATGAAAAAATAGTGCCGCGACACGCCTGCAAAGAGGCTCGTCGCAAACGACTTGGGCACGAAGCGCGCCTGACGGATCTCCTCCGCCTCCGGCAGCTCACCGCGCTCGCCTTCCCAACGCACGTGAATCCCGCACTCGCTGAGCCAGAGCGGACGGCCGCACGCGCCTTGACGGGCGATCGCGAACTCGTTCACATAGTGTTCGACGCCGCTGTAGGTATGATGGTTGTAGGTGTCATAGTACGGCCAGCCGCCGCCCTCGACGACGCCCTGCGCATGCAGCGCCGTACCTGACCCGGCGTAAACATTCCAGCACACGGTCAGCGAAGGATCGCCAGCCTTGAAACCGAGATACGACGCTTTCTGGAGCGCAACCATCTCATCGATGAGATGCCCGCCGAAGCCGGGGATGTTGGCCTCGTTCCATGGCTCCCACGCCTGGACCGTGCCTTTGAAACGTCCGGCCGCCGCGCGGCAAAAACGGAACGGATCACGCAGGTCGCGCGGGAACCGCTTATAGGCTTTGCCCGCCTCCAGGCGCGGGGTTTGCGCCCACTCCGGCGTGCCGTGATAGACCTGCAGCACCTCAAGGCCCGCGCCGCGCAGTATACGCGCCGAATCGTCATACCGCGTCGCGGCGTGAAACACGCCGGAAGCGGACTCAATCTCACCCCATGTCAGCCGGTCCCGCACGCCGCTCGCGCCCGCCAGCGCCGCCAGGCTGGCGAAGGCCGCCATTTTGCGGCGGTCTTTTTCCGGCTCGCCGGTGCGCGTAAACCAGGCGTTCGCGGTGTCGATCCGGACCGGCGAGTCGGCCGGAACGGGCACGGCCAGCCGTTTCAACACCGCGGCCGTCGTCCATGCAACCGGTTTGCCGGAGCCGTCCAACCCTTCTATTCTGTACCAGCCCACCGGCAGCCGACCCAATCCGAGCCGTGCCGCGCCCACCTGGAAAACGCCCTGCGCCACGCGTTTCCCGTCGAGATCACGCGCCTCCCAACTCACCGCTCTTTCAAATCCGGGCGGCAACACGCCCCATGCTTCATCGTCTTCAACACAGATATTACCCGGCCGCTCCGGTAGAGGCAGCGGCACCGCCATCGCCATCCACACACCGCCACACACACACCACAACACCTGTGCCATAATCTTCATCATCTTCGATTCCCCGATGCCAACATTGAAAAAATTCTTCGCCTCGAACCTCACGACACCCCGCCCTGATGCTGCTCATAGCGGCAACGCCTCTGGACATGCCGCCAGTCGCCGGGACGCTCCATCCAGCGCGTGCCGCATGCCAAACCTCCTTCCCCTCGCTGACCGCCCGTTCACCCAACCCCATCCATTTCCCGTAACCCCATCACCTTATCCGATCGCGTCATGAACCCGCAAGACGCATTCTTCCAAGGTGGAGTCTGCGGTTTTCACGCCCGCTACCGCGGCGCGTGAAAACCGCAGACTCCACCTTGGAGGGGGAAGATCGCAAACCAAACTGGATATTCCCGTTCGGTAATATTTCGACTGAATGTGGCCTACATTCTTCTGTCCGACGATCACAAATAATCTCGCTTATGTTTGACAAAATGACGCCTTATGTCCAATATATGAAACATTATGAAACAAGCACCAACCTTGCCGGTGTCCTCTCGGAAGATATTGCCTGCCGTCGGGGAGAACATCAAGCTCGCGAGATTGCGCCGCCGGCTGAGCGCTGCCACCGTGGCGGAGCGGGCTGGAATCAGCCGTTCGACGCTCTGGCAAGTCGAAAAAGGGAACGCCAGTGTGACCCTCGGTGCGTATTTTCTCGTGCTGTTCGCACTGGGGCTCGAGCAGGACCTGTCGTCTATCGCACGGGATGACGTGCTGGGCCGCAAGCTTCAGGACGCCCAGCTCGTCGTGCGCAAGCGTGCGACGAAAACAGGCCGGGCGGTGACGCCGTGAGAAGCCGGCCTAGGCAGGTGCGCGTCTATGCAGACTGGGCCGATTTGAACGGTCCCAGGCTGATGGGGCTTCTCGCCATGGACAGGGTTCGTGGCAAGGAGATTTTCTCGTTCGAGTACGACGGCGGCTGGCTGTCGGGCGGTTGCGCCCAACTGCTTGACCCCGAGCTTCAGCTGTTTACGGGCAAACAGTTCCTTCGGGACGCCAAGCCCAACTTCGGCATTTTCCTCGACTCCTCGCCGGACCGCTGGGGACGACTGCTGATGCGACGCAGGGAGGCCTGCTGCGCCAGGCACGAGCGGCGAGCTGAAGAGCGACTAGGAGAGCTTGATTATCTGCTGGGCGTCTACGACGGACCGCGGATGGGGGCCATCCGTTTTCAGGAGGGCGGGCGCGAGGCCTTCCTGAACAGCGACGATCGGATGGCCACGCCCCCGTGGGCATCGCTCCGTGATTTGGAGTTTGCCAGCATCAGGTTCGAGGAAAGCGACGTGCAGGACGACGACGAGGCTATGAAGTGGCTGAACCAGCTTCTCGCTCCGGGCTCGTCGCTTGGCGGCGCCCGTCCGAAAGCCGGAGTTGTCGACGATCAGGGCAGCCTCTGGATTGCGAAGTTTCCCAGCCGCTCCGATCAGTTGGATGTTGGGGCGTGGGAGAGTGTGCTGCATGAACTTGCCGTCTTGGCGGGCCTTCGTGTTCCTGCTGCTGCCGCGCGCACGTTCACATGCCGGCACCACACGTTCCTGTCGCGGCGTTTTGACCGCACGTCGTCAGGCCAGCGGGTCCACTTCGCATCCGCCATGACCCTGCTGGGTTATGCAGACGGGGCGAACGCAGCTTCTGGCGTCAGCTATCTTGAATTGGCCGAATTTCTCATGCGACACGGATCGGCATCCGGTGCCGACCTTGCCGAACTCTGGCGGCGCATCGTCTTCAATATCTGCGTGAGCAATACGGACGATCACTTGAAGAATCACGGCTTCATGCTCGCCGCGAGGGGTGGATGGACGCTCTCTCCCGCCTACGACATGAACCCGAATCCGCAAGGGGATGGGCTGACTCTCAACATCACGGAAAACGACAACCGGCAGGACTTGGACTTGGCGATGGAGGTTGCGAGGTCGTTTCATCTGACCGTTCCACGGGCTGAAGAAATAGCGGAAGAGGTCCGTAGAGCCGTTAGGCAATGGCGGCAAGTGGCGACACGACAGCACATCCCGAAAGCGGAACAGGAGCAGATGTCCCGCGCCTTTCAGCGGGCGTGATAAGCTATTTATCTCATAATC
>Ga0116149_1004203_pt1 | contig 14308 bp, 9 predicted proteins | sample AD_UKC057_MetaG_FD_89787 | JGI IMG/M metagenome (GOLD analysis project Ga0116149, IMG submission 89787) | Active sludge microbial communities of municipal wastewater-treating anaerobic digesters from USA - AD_UKC057_MetaG | ecosystem: Engineered > Bioreactor > Anaerobic > Digestate | place: USA... | reverse complement strand
GCAACCCCCACGTGCCGCTGTGGCGCATCACCGCGGAGGCCGCCAAACGCCCGCTGGTCCGCGAGGGCCTGCTCAAAGGCGACAGCCCCAAGGACGTCTGGGAGATCACCGACGAGGGGCGTCGGAAGGTCCCCACCAGCTCGGCGGCCTGAGCGCGCTGAGATCTTCTTTCGTCTAAAGAAAAGCCCACCCCTTGGGGGTGGGCTTTGTCGTTTCTGCTGAATCCGCAACCTGCCCTGCCTTCGGCAGGCAGGTGGCCGGCCGGGCAGGTCCGCGATATCGTCTATGCACGCTCCCGCAAGGCGACCGCCTGCTCCGCCGCGGTGCGCCGGGCCCGCTGGGCCTGGAACGACAGCACCGAGACGTAGAAGAAGCCGAACGAGAAGATCACCAGGAACGGAGCGGCCATCATCGACTGAAAGTGCATCAGGCTCAGGATCGCACAGGTGGTCATGTACAGGCCCAGGGCGAACTCGACGTAGGGCAGCAGGTCGCGGCGGCGCTTGCGGAGCCCGTCAGCCTGCTGCGTCTTGCTGTCGCCGTACTTGGGCGTCCGCACAAACTCGCTGCTTTTGCCCAGCAGGGCCTCCAGGATCGCCTTGGTGTTCGAGACGCACAAGCCCACCCCGATCGCCATCAGGACCGGCAGGTACTTCACCGCCGTTCGCCAGTCGTTGAACAGCACGTACTGGCTCGCCACGTAGAACACGCTGGCCGACAGGGTCGCCGCCGAGAAGATCCACAGGTCGAACATCCCCCGCCAGAGGGTCCCGCTCTCCAGCGGCACCGACTGGATGACCATGGCCGGGTAGATCATCAGCACCAGGCCCAGCATGAACAGGTGAAGCATGAAGCAGGTCAGGTGGAAGAACGCCTCGACCTTGACCTTCAGCGGGGCCTTGGACAGCAGGACCTTGGGCAGCAGCTTCAGGGCCACCTGGGCCCCGCCCTTGGTCCAGCGGAACTGCTGCACCTTGAACGCCTGCATCTCCGGGGGCAGTTCCGCCGGGGCCGTCAGATCCGGCAGGAATACGAACTTCCACCCGCGAAGCTGGGCCCGGTACGAAAGGTCCAGGTCCTCGGTCAGGGTGTCGTGCTGCCAGCCGCCGGCATCGGCGATGGCGCTCTTGCGCCACGTGCCGGCCGTCCCGTTGAAGCTCATGAACCGCTGGCTTCGGTTGCGGGCCACGTGCTCGATGGCGAAGTGCCCGTCCAGGAAGATCGCCTGCGACCGCGTGAGCATGCTGTCGTAGCGATTGAGATGCTCCCACCGCGTCTGGACCACGCACACGTCCGGGTCGGTGAAGTAGTGGATCGATCGCTGGAGGATTTCCGGCTCGGGGATGAAATCGGCGTCGAAGATGGTCACGAACTCGCCGGTGGCCGTCTTGAGCCCGTTCTCGAGGGCGCCGGCCTTGAAGCCGGTGCGGTCGGTCCGGTGGATGTACTCGATGTCGAACCCCCTGGCCCGCGCTTCATCCACCGCCCGCGCGGCGATGGCCACCGTCTCGTCCGTGCTGTCGTCCAGCACCTGAATCTGGAGCTTCTGGCGCGGGTACTCGATCTCGCAGGTCTTGCGGATGATCCGCTCGGCCACCGCGGCCTCGTTGTACATGGGCAACTGGATCGTCACCCGGGGCAGGTCCTCGAACCGCCCCGCCGCCTGCGGCGCCTTGCGACGATGGCGGTAGTACAGGTACACCAGCGACCAGCGATGCAGCCCGTACAGGGCCACCATCACCAGCGTGAAGGTGTACACCGTCATGAACAACGTATGTGCGATGTCGGACCAATCCATGAACAAATCCTCTTCCGGCACACAGGGGGGGAATTCGGCCTGCCCAACCGGATACGGTATTCTAAACGCACCGGCAGCGCAACGTCAATAGCACAACCGCCCCAAAGGCCCAAGGAGCCCACCGGGGACGGCGTACCGCTCGGGGCCTTGGACCCCCTTTGTATCTCCTGTGCTCAGGCTCGTTTGGGGCAAGCGACTCTTCCCCCCGGTCCGGACAGGTGGTATAGTGGCGGCGAGTGGGCGAACATCTTTCAGGAGAATTTCATGTTTACCAAGTCGACGTACCTGGTTCGCGAGCGGGTGGCCATGCTCAAGCTGACCGACACCTTCGACATCCTCGACGCCGAGACGGGCCAGCAGATCGCCGTCGCCCAGGAGAAGCCCGGCCTGTTTATGAAGCTGCTCCGCCTGGTGATCAACAAGCGCGTCCTGCCCACCGAAGTGCATATCGCCCCCACCCCGGACGCCCCGCCGGTCATCACCATCCGCCGCGGCTTTACCCTCTTCCGCTCCAAGGTCCGCGTCCAGGACGCCGACGGGCAGGAGATCGGCTTCTTCAGGCAGAAGCTGCTCACCATCGGCGGGGCCTTTAACGTCTTCGACACCTTCGGCCAGCAGGTCGCCCAGATCAAGGGCGACTGGAAGGGCTGGAACTTCAAGTTTCTCGACGCCGCCGGCAACGAGATCGGCACGGTGACCAAGCAATGGGCGGGCCTGGCCAAGGAGATGTTCACGTCGGCCGACAACTACGTCATCAACGTCGCCCCCGGCCAGGACCCCAAGGCCATGAACCTCCTGATCGCCGCCGGCATCGCCATCGACACGATCTACAAGGAAGCCTGAGGATGGCGGTGCGGGCATGGAGTTCCGCCACCGCCCAGCCGATGCCCCCGCGACCGGCCAGGATGCCCCAGGCCGCGTCTTGTCACGCAGGGGGTAGCCGAAACCCGCCTTCAAGCTCAAGTCCCGGCCACGGGGCGGCTGCGCCCCTCAGCCGCCTTGGGCTGCCTGGGATGTGCCGGCGTCTCCCCTCGAGCCACCCGTGCGGGGCCACACTCAAGGCCACGGCCCGTCGAGAGCGGAGCCTTGGGGGTGTCTTCCCGACCGCCCGAACGCTGAAACTCAGGTGAACACCCGAAGGGCGCTTTAGGGCGCATTTCCCCGCCTGCCGACCCTGGACCGGCCCATGCCGTTCTCCTTAACCGCCGAAACCGCCGAAACTTGCCCCTGCGGCCCCCTGCGAACTACCCGCGAACTGTCGCGCCCTCCGTGCGCCCTGCCGCGCCTCCAACGCGTCCTCTACGCGTACTCGGGCGAACGAACGCGCCCTGTGTGCCCGGCCGCGCGTTCCAGGCAGGGTGGAGGGGACCGTCCCAAGCAGAATTGGCGAGCGGTGCCACCCCCAAGCACAGTTTGGGGGTGTTGGCGAGACTTTCGAACGAAGCGGTGGCTCTTGGCAAGCCGCCTGACGCAGGATAAGCTCCCGTCATGGTCAGAACTGTCCAGCCCATCCGCCGTGGGCACCCCCAAGCTGCGCTTGGGGGTGGCACCGCCAAGGGACCCTTGGTAAGGCCACCCGCCGATGAACGGTAGCGGGTTCAAGTCCGCGACAGTGGCACTCGCAGGGCTCCTGTCCCTGCTGGCGACGAGGCCGTCGCAGGGCGGGGAAGGTGTCCCTGTCGGGCCATCGGTGCAAACTCCATTGCCCCCTGCCGCGTGTTTTTCGCGCAAGGCGATCCCGCCGCTCGATGTGGCCTGCGACGGACACGTCTCCACGGTAAGAAACGGGGTGAAATTCGATGTGTACTTCGACAAGGGCCGCAAGACCAGCGTCGCTGTTTACGCCATCAACACCGGGCGCAAGCAGCTTGTTCTGAGCCCCAAGCACCACAAGGCGATCCTGGAAGACCTGATCCGCCGGAGATTCACGGTCGTCGTGGCGGATTTCAGGGACAAGAAGCTGGAGGGACTGGACCTGGAGAAGTACGTGGTGCAACTCACCGCCGATGCACGAGAAGCGGCGGGCGGGGTCCTGCATCCCACACGGTCGCCGCGTCCGTCGCCGGCCTCGCGCGCGGGGTCGGCAACGAGCAAGACCGACACCTTCGCCAACGACTATTTCACGCTGATGCCGGGCTTCACGGTCCAGCGCGACGTGACCTGGTTCCGATACGGCGATATTCCCGCGGCGTTCCGGCAGGAAATCGCCCGGCAACTCGACAAACCGTTCAACGAAGCGGACGCCGGCAAGGTCAACACATACGACATCATCTATCCGGTTTACGGGCCCACGGTCGCCGTCCTGACGAATTACGGCTCGGATGAGAAAGGGCGGGAGGACTATTACCCCCTGGAAACCAGGTATCTGGTCCAGGCCTTTGCGTTCAAGAATCTGGCGATCGTCCACCAGCAGTATTTCAATGATCCGGTCGGGGGTTATCCCAAGGGGTACGGCTATTACGGCGACCAGTTTGCGGCTTGCTTCATCCGGCACCTGAAGGGCAATGCGGCGCGTTATCATATCGATCCGCAGAGAATCTGCTGCTTCGGGCACAGCAAGGGCAGCGAGGTGCCCGGCATGCTCGTCAACAAGCTCAGGGCCACGCCGCGATACCTGTATGGCAAAGCCGACTTCAAGAAGATCAGCCTCGGTGAACGGGACAAAACCATCCGCTCTCCCTATGGCAGCCTGCCCACGGAGATTGCCTGCGCCATTCTCGGAGCCGGCGTCGCCAACAACGAAATGCGCAGTGACAAGATGATGCCCTGGGACAACGAGCCGGCCAGGAACATTTCCCCGTTCTTCATCTACGCCGACCACGGCGAACTCATGCGAACGCGGACGCGGGACCTCGTCGCCAAGGCCAAGGCACTTGGCGTGATCGTGGAGACGGCAGAGCTGACCTCGCACACGTGGCCGTTCGCCGCCGCCTACGATCAGGCCTCGGCCTTCGCGGACCGGATACTTCAACTCGCCTATTAGCCGCGAAAGGGACTGCAAGAACGCGCTTTGGCGGCACAGGGTCTTGCCCGTAATCGGGGGTGATCGGGGAACGAGTTCCGGGAACGCTGATCGAGCGCCATTCATCGAGACGCAATCAGGAGGTTCCCGAATGCGGGCGGCAGTGCCGGCGCGACGGCAGGGTATGGACCGTGGCGACGGTGGCGGATATCATTCGCCTCATTGTCCGCGGGAAGACCGGCTTTGACGGTCCCGCAGCCGCCCGGTATCAGGAGAATGTTCATGGCAGGAAGGTATCTGTGCAACGCGTCCCTCGCCCTGACCGTCGCGGCCCTGTCCGCATCCTGGGCGCTGGCGCAGCCGCAAGGCGGCCCGGGCAAAACGGCCGCGCCGGCCGGCCGCACCGGGGCGGACGCTCCCTCATCCGACATCGTGCCGCTCAAGGAGGCCTTCAAGGGCAAGTTCCTCATCGGCACGGCCATGGATGCCCGCCAGCGATCCGGCTCGTTCAGCCTTTCGCTTGTCGCGACGCACTTCAACGCCATCACGCCCGAGAACGGCATGAAGCCGTTCGCCCTCCAACCGGCCGAAGGCCGGTTCAACTTCTTCGAGGCCGATCGTCTCGTCGAGATGGCGGAGCGGAACGGGGCCACGATGGTCGGCCACTGCCTCGTCTGGCACTCGCAGACGCCGCCGTGGTTCTTCCAGACCCCCGACGGTCAGCCCGTCGGCCGGGAGTTGGCCCTGTCCCGCATGCGCAAGCATATTGCCGGCGTGGTCGGACACTTCAAGGGCCGGGTCAAGCAGTGGGACGTGGTCAACGAGGCCATCAACGACGGGCCCGGTCAACTGCGGCGGTCTCCGTGGCTCAGGGCGATCGGCGACGACTACATCGCCGAGGCCTTCCGCGCCGCCCACCAGGCCGACCCGAACGCCCTGCTCATCTACAACGACTACGGCATCGAGCTGGGTTTCAAGCGACGCAAGACGATCCAGTTGCTCCGGTCTCTCCTGGAGCAGAAGGTCCCGGTCCACGCGGTGGGGATCCAGGCTCACTGGCGCCTGGACCAGCCGGATTTCGCCGAAGTGGAAGAGTCGATCAAGCAGTTTGCCGCCCTGGGCCTGAAGGTCATGATCACGGAGCTCGACATCGGCGTGTTGCCCACGACCTACTACGGCGCGGACGTCTCCAGGGCGCAGAACGCCGGGCCCGGAGGGCGCTCCCCCATGAACCCGTATGTCGACGGCCTGCCCGAGTCGGTCGCCCAGCAGCACGCCGAGCGGTATCGCAAGGCCTTCGAGATGTTCCTGCGCCATCAGGACGCGATCGGGCGGGTCACCATGTGGGGCATACATGACGGGCGATCGTGGCTGAACAACTTCCCCGTCCGCGGGCGGACGGACTACCCCATGCTGTTCGACCGCCAGGGCAAGCCCAAGCCCGCGTTCTTCGCCCTGATCAGGCTTGCCCAGGGGAAGAAGGAGTAGAAGATGGCGAGTCCGCTCATCGCCGGACGCCGAGTGGGCCTCTCCTGCCTGTGGCTCGTCGGATTGTCCCTCCTCGCCCCTTGTGCCGCGGCCGAGCCTGCGCGACAGGCTCAAAACCCCATCCTCTGGGCCGACGTGCCGGACCCGGCGATCATTCGCATCGGCCGGACCTACTACATGAGCAGCACCACGATGCACCTGAGCCCCGGCCTGCCCATCATGAAGTCGACGGACCTGGTCAACTGGGAACTCGTCGGCTATGCCTACGACACGCTCGCCGACAACGACGCGCTGAACCTGAGAAACGGCAAGGACGCCTACGGCCGCGGCTCCTGGGCCAGCAGTCTGCGCTGCCACGACGGCGTCTTCTATGTGTCCACCTTCTCCAGCACGACCGGCAGGACCCACGTCTACACGACCAGGGACATCGAGAAGGGCCCATGGAAGGAGTCGTCGTTCGCTCCGTCCCTGCACGACCACTCGCTGTTCTTCGACACGGACGGGCGCGTCTACATGGTCCACGGCGCCGGCGATATTCGGCTGACGGAACTCGTCGCGGACGCCTCGGCGGTCAAGCCCGGCGGGGTGAACCAGGTGATCATCCGCAACGCCAGCCGGGTGGCGGGCGAGAGGGTCGGCCTTCCGGCTGAGGGGTCGCAGTTGCGGAAGATCAACGGAAAGTACTACCTGCTCAACATTACCTGGCCCCGCAACGACATGCGCACGCAGATCGCCCATCGGGCCGACCGCATCACCGGCCCGTACGAGGGCAGGGTCATTCTCCACGACCAGGGCGTCGCCCAGGGCGGGCTGATCGACACGCCGGAAGGCCAGTGGTTCGCCCTGTTGTTTCAAGACCACGCAGCGGTGGGCCGCATCCCCTACCTCGTGCCGGTGACATGGGAGGATGGCTGGCCCGTCCTGGGCGTGAAAGGCAAAGTGCCCGTGACGCTGGACCTGCCGGCCGGCAAGGGAGGCATGGGCAATCTCGTCGCCTCGGACGAGTTCGACGGCCGCCCCGGCCAGCCGCCTCTGCCCCTGGCCTGGCAGTGGAACCACAACCCGGACAACAGATTCTGGTCGCTTCAACAGCGGCCCGGCTGGCTGCGACTGACCACCGGGAGGGTCGACTCCGACCTCTGCCGCGCCAGAAACACGCTCACCCAGCGGACATTCGGCCCGCAATGCTCCGCCGGCGTGGCGATCGACACGAGCAACATGAAGGACGGCGACCTGGCCGGCCTGGGCGCGTTCCAACGCAAGTACGGGTTCGTGGCCGTCAAGAGGGCCGGCGCAACCAGGTCGATTGTCATGGTGAAGGTCGAAGGCGACTCGCCGGTCGAGGTGGAAAGCGTTCCGCTGAACGGGAAGCTCGTCCGGCTGAAGGTGGAGTGCGACTTCCGCAACCGCGCGGACACGGCCACCTTCTTCTACAGCCTGGACGGCGAGAAGTGGGTCAGGATCGGCTCGCCCTTGAAGATGGTCTACACCCTGCCCCACTTCATGGGCTACCGCTTCGCGCTGTTCAACTTCGCCACGAAGACCGCCGGCGGGTTCGCCGACTTCGACTACTTCCGCGTGAGCGACACGCTCAGCGGGAGCTGAATCGCCAGGGCGTCAGCGGAAAATCCGCTGAGCGAACAGGTACAGGGCGTTCTTCCAGTGGGTCGGATCGTGGGCGTTGCCGTCCACGTGCCAGAGGTGCGGCACGTCCTTGCTCTTAAGGTACGCGTGCACGCCCTGGCTGATGCGGATCAGGCCGTCCCGCTTGCCGCAAGACAGCCACAGCAGTTTCAGCTTCTCCTTGGCCTGGGCGGGATCGGGCACAAGCTGGGCGGGCGGCTTGGTGTTCGGCGCGGACGAGAACCCGCCGACCCACGCGAATGTGTCCAGGTGCCCCAGGCCGAAGTTCAGCGACTGCCCGCCCCCCATCGAAAGGCCGGCCAGGGCTCGATGCTCGCGGTCGGCCTGAACGCTGTAGCGCGACTCGATCGCGGGGATCACGTCCGTCAGCAGGTCCTGCTCGAAGGTCGCGAACGCCGCGGCGCCGGCGAACACGTTCCCCGTGGCCCGGTCGTCCTTCTGCGCCCGCCCGTTCGGCATGACCACGATCATCGCCACGACCTTGCGGTCCGCCAGGAGGTTGTCGAGGATGACGCTGACGCCGGCCAGGCGCTGCCATTCGTTCTCGTCCCCGCCGATGCCGTGCAGCAGGTACAGCACGGGATACTTCCGCTTCGACGTGTAGCCCGGCGGGGTGTAGACCTGCATCTTCCGTGTCGTGCCCACGGTCTTGGAGGAGTACTCGATCATCTCCAGCTTCCCGTGGGGAATCCCGTTGCGCCTGGCGTCGAACCCGCGCGGCGGATCGTCGAACGCGGGCTTGTCGTCCGGGCCCAGTTCGATCGGCCCGCCAAACCCGCCGCCCCTGCGACGCGGGGGAGCCTTGCGAGCGGGCGCCGCGGGCTCGCCCTCCGCCAGCAGGGACAGACCTCCAAGAGCCCCAGGCCACCAGGCCAAGTTGAGCCCCTGGGCGACGCCCAGCGGACCGACCTCAAGGGAGCCGGTCCCGATCTCGCCGGGGATTGACAGTCCGATCACCAGAAAAAGAACCGCGTTCATTGTTGCTCTCCGTCGCCATGGTTGTTGTCGAACCGACCCATGCGTCTATTTTGCCCGATTCCCGCCGTCAATGCCACTGTCACCCTCGACGCGTGATCGGCGGCCAGGGCTTCGTTCAGCGGCCGGCCGATTCTTGCCCGATCGGCCATCTGCGACAGCCAATCTCGTTAAGCAGCACATGAATACGCGGACTAACCGAATCGCTGCCGTAGTCGTGTGCCTCGGTGTGCTGCTGTTGTGGACAGGCGCCGGGCGAGGCGAAGACTCGCTGCGGCCGCTGAAGGACGCCGTGGCGCCGCGGACGCTCGATGAGCTGTGGCGCGGCTACGACCCGCGGGCCGAGCCGCTCGAGACGACGGTCGTGCGCGAGTGGAAACAGGAGGACGTCACCTGCCGCTACGTCGTCTTCACCATCGGCACGTTCAAGGGCAAACGGTCGCGCCTGGCGGGGTTCTATGCGTTCGGCTCCGCAGCCAGGGGCAAGCTGCCCGGCCTGCTGCACCTGCACGGGGGCGGGCAGCGGGCGAACCTGACGGAAGTGATCTTCATGGCCCGAAACGGCTACGCGGCCCTGTCGATCAACTGGGGCGCCAGAGAGATGGAGGGCCAGAAGCCGGGCGAGCCGAACACCGACTGGGGCAGGCTGGACGCCACGCAGACCGGGCACAACACGCACTACCGCTCGATGCAGCCGGACGACAAGACGCTCGACGCGGTCGAGTCGCCGCGGAACAACAACTGGTTCCTGCTGGTGCTGGCGGCGCGGCGGGCGTTGACGTTCCTGGAGCGCCAGGAGCAGGTGGACGGCGGGAGGCTGGGCGTGTGCGGGCACTCGATGGGCGGCAAGCTGACGACCGACCTGTCGGGCATCGACGAGCGGGTGTGCGTGGCCGTGCCGTCGTGCGGAGGGTCCGGCTCGGCGACGAGCGAGCTGGCGGGCGTGAGCGGCTCGGGCCTGCGCGAGGCGCCGTCGGCGTGGGACGCAGCGACGATCGACGACCGGGCGTACCTGGGGCGAATTCGCTGCCCGATCCTGTACCTCTCGCCGACCAACGACTTTCACGCGGCGCTGGACAACATGGCCGCCAACTGGCGGGCCGTGCCCAGCCGGGAGGTCCGCTACGCCGTCTCGCCCCACTTCAACCACCGTCACGCCAAGGAATTCTCGGTAAGCCAGTGGCTGTGGCTGGATCACTATCTGCAGGGCGCGGCGGAGGTGCCCCGCACGCCGGGTCTGGAGGTGGAATTGCCCGGGCCGGGCGGAGTGCCCGTGGCGCGGTTGCGGCCCGATCGGCCGGGCGAGGTCGCGCGAGTACGGATCTACTACTCGATCGACCCGCACGTACTCACGCGGTTCTGGCGCGAGGCGCCGGCCCGGCGCGAAGGCGACGCGTGGACGGCCCCCTGCCCGGTTATGAGCACGGATCAGCCTCTGTACGTGCAGGCCAGCGCGTACTACCCGCTGAAGCGGACGTTCAAGGGGTATCAGTGGCTGGAGTACGATGGGCTCAAGGAGTTCGCGATCAGTTCGACGATGCTGACGCGGCGGCCCCAGGAACTCCAGCGGGCGAAGGTGCAGCCGAGCGACCGCGCCGAGCGGATCATCGACGACTTCGCCCGTCCGTGGGAAGACTGGTACCGCCTGCAATGGGCCAACCCGGTGGTCTGGCAGGCAGCGACGCGGAAGGTGAAAGACCCCAAGTGGCAAGGAGGCCCGGGAGCGGTGCTGGCGGTGGACGTGAAGTCGCCGGCCGGCGGGGCGCTGGTGGCGCGGGCGTCGGTGAACACCTGGGGGGCGTTCGGGCCCGGGGGGCACGGCGAGTACGCGGCGGAGCGCACATTGGCGGCATCAAGTGACTGGCAGACGGTGCGTTTCCGGGTGGAGGACTTCTTGCCCTGCGACGAGCGGACCAAAGGCCCGCTGGACGGCTGGGGCAAGCTGACCGAGCTGGGGCTATGCGGGTCGGGCGAGGCAATCCGCGCCGGGCAGAAGATCAAGCTGGGCGGACGGCGATGGCCTGAGCCGCGACAGTTCCGCAACCTGCGGTGGGAGTGACGGCGAAGACCGCGCTTGTAGTGCGCCCGTCAGGGCGTCCGTCCCTGTTCCCTGGTCCCTGCTCCTATTTCACATCCACGATGCCGACGTCGATGAACTGCCCGCCCATGGTCTGCTTGCAGTGGACAGCCAGGGTGTTCTTGCCCGCCTTGAGGGCGGCGACGGCCTTGGGATCGATGTCGAACTCCTCGTAGTCGGTGGTGAAGCCGTTAATCTTGGCCGCCAGCACGCCGTTGATGTAGACCTCGGCGTCCTCGTCGTGGTGCATGCGAAGCTGCGGGGCCTTGAGCTTGGCATCGTCCAGCTCGAACTCGCGGACCAGCCAGATGTCTTCGCTCTTCCAGACCGTGCCCACGACCGCGCCCGGGGTCATTCGCGTTCCGAACCCGCCCTTGCCCTCCTTCCACGAGGAAGCGTCGAAGCCGGGCTTCTGCCAGCCGTCGGCCGGCTTGTCCGTGACGTAGCGCCACGTCTGGCCCTCGCGCCTGGACGCGGGAACGATGATCTTGTATTGCGGGGGCGGGGGCGCCTTGCCGCGGTTGGCGTCGGCCACCTTGTCCACGTCCATCTTGACCACCTTGCGGTCGTAGCTGAGCAGCCCGTTTACCTCGCTCTCGACATCGGTGATCTGGGTGTAGATGGCCGCCGACAGTCCCGGGTCGTCTATGAGCTGATAGGTCCGCACCAGCAGCTTGACGTACTCGCGCGTGAGGGCCTCGGGCGTGGCGATCTTGCGATAGCCCCAGGCCGACTTGGGGGCCCACGAGTGTCCTTCGACTCCCAGGCCCAGGCCGCCGAATTCGCCCAGCACGGCTGCCCGCTGCTCGGTGGGCTTGGGCGAGTTGGGGCCCGGGTACGCGTGCATGTCGTGCACGTGCCCGCCGCCGCGGTCGGTCCAGCCGCTGGCCTGGTTGATCAGCCGCGTGGGGTCGTACTTGGTCGCCCACTCCGTCATCCGAGGGGTGTCCCACTGGCCCCAGCCCTCGTTGTAGATCACCCACATGATGATCGAGGGCGAGTTGAAGTGCGAATCGATCAGCGCCTTCAGCTCGCGCTCGAAGTTCTCGGCGGACTCCTTCGAGCGGGTGATGTCGGGCTGATTGCCGTGGATGTACTTGTCGCCGCTGGGCATGTCCTGCCAGACCAGCAGCCCGAGCCGGTCGCACCAGTAGTACCAGCGGAGCGGCTCGACCTTGACGTGCTTGCGCGTGCAGTTCATCCCGAACTTCCTGGTCATTTCCAGGTCGTAGCGCAAGGCCTCGTCGGTGGGCGCGGTGTAGAGCCCGTCGGGCCAGAAGCCCTGGTCCAGCGGCCCGACCTGGAAGACGAACTTGCCGTTGAGCAGGATGCGGTTGACGCCCTTGTCGTCCTTGCCCAGGGCGATCTTGCGCATGCCGAAGTAGCTGCCGACGCTGTCGATCGCCTTGCCTGCCTGCTTGAGCGTCACCTTCAGGTCGTACAGGAAGGGCGAATCGGGCGACCAGAGCCTGGCGTCGGCGATGGGGAGCTTGATCTCCGAGCCCGCCGCCCCGGATGCGGTGGCGACGGACTTCTCGCCGTCGAGGGCCTGCAACTCGGCCGTCGCGTCGCCCTGACCCAGCGCCTTGACGGTGACGCGGACGCAGCCGGCGTCCACGTCGGGGACGATCTTGAGGCCTTCGATGCCCCCGGCGGCGACCGGCTCGAGCCACACCGTCTGCCAGATGCCCGTGATGGGCGTGTACCAGATGCCGCGGGGGTTGCGCACCTGCTTGCCGCGCGGCTGATAGCCCGCGTCGGTGGGGTCCCAGACGGCCACCGTCAGTTCGTTGACGCCGCTCTTGAGGGCGTCGGTGATGTCGAGGCTGAACGGATCATACCCGCCCTGGTGGCGGCCCACTTCCTTGCCGTTCACGCACACGGTGGTCTGCCAGTCGACCGCGCCGAAGTTGAGCAGGATCCGCTTGCCGGCCCAGGCGGAGGGCACCTCGAACGAGCGACGATACCACAGGCGCTGCTCCTCGCTGACGCGCTTGGTCACGCCCGACAGGGCCGACTCGATGGGGAAGGGCACGAGGATCTTGCCCTGCCAGGCGGACGGGGCGGAGGCGGCCTTGTCCTGGACGGCGTAGTCCCACAGGCCGTTGAGGTTCTGCCAGTCCGGGCGGGTCATCTGCGGGCGGGGATATTCCGGGTGCACCTTGTCGGGCGAGACGTCCTTGGCGAACCGGCTCATCAGGGGCGCCTGCCCCGGCGACCAGTCCTGCCCGGCCGCAATCCCCGCCCCGTACAACGCCACCAGAGCCGCGATCACCAGACGCGTCATCGTCAGTTCCTTTCCGTTTGGGAGATGCATTCTTGACGCCGCACAACCCGATGTCAAGGACCCCTTCGGACCGGGGCGAAGACCGACTCGGGCGGGCGCACCACGCGAAGCATCAGCGGCTTGCCGATCTGCGGAGGCTCGGCCAGAATCGCCCACCGGCGCCCGCCGTGGCTGGGCGCCGAATCGTAGACGATCAGCCGTCCGGGCCAACTGGGCACCTCCAGGCCGTCGAAGTTGTAGACGTAGGGCTTCTTCGAGATGGGACAGGCGAGGTTGGCGGCGGGCCTGCCGCGAATGTTGCCCAGTTCCGCCAGCGTGGCCGGCAGATCGCGGTGGGCCGCCCAGTAGAGCAGCAACCGCTCGCAGAGGTCGTGGAGGAGTTCCGAGCAGGCGTCGGAGTTGGCGACCACCAGTTCGCCCTTGTCGGTGTTCGGGGCGGCCGCCGGTTGCGGACAGCCGGACAGCAACAGCGCCAGCCCGCACAGCCAGATGGCGGCCCCGCCGATCCGGCAGGCAGGCTGGAGCCCCGGGGGCCGTCCCCGACGGCACGGAATGCGGCCCCGGGGGCCGTCTCCAAGAGTACCGATTGCGGAATGGTCCATGAGGGCAGTGTACCTCACCGACGGACGCCGCGCCAATGAGCCGTGTTTGCGGGGCAGCGCCCCTCGGGAGCCTCTTGGGAAGCGTGTGCCCGGCGACAGGGAGCTACTGCTCGCCTCCGCCGTCACCGCCGCCGTCAGCGCCACCATCTGCGCCGCCATCACCGCCGCCGTCCGCATCGCCGCCCGGCGCGGGCTGGCCCGGCGGCACGCCGATAGGCATGCCGGCGCCGCGACGGAAGCCGCGGCCCTCGTCCGCCCCGCCGCCGCGTCGCGGCGGGGTCTGCATGCCACCCGGCTGGCGCCAGCGAGATGGAGGCATCGAGGGCTGGGTCGCGTCCGGCTGGGTGGTCGATTCGTCCCGCTCGTCTTCCGTCTGGGGCACGTAGATCGGGCGGAACTGTTCCTGCTGGTCGGCCGGGCGGGTCGAGGCGCCGCGCTCCATGCCTCGCATGTGGTCCTGGAACGCGCCGGGCTC
>Ga0116149_1004198_pt1 | contig 14311 bp, 13 predicted proteins | sample AD_UKC057_MetaG_FD_89787 | JGI IMG/M metagenome (GOLD analysis project Ga0116149, IMG submission 89787) | Active sludge microbial communities of municipal wastewater-treating anaerobic digesters from USA - AD_UKC057_MetaG | ecosystem: Engineered > Bioreactor > Anaerobic > Digestate | place: USA... | reverse complement strand
CGAGGGCGGCCTCGAGGGCGCGCGGGTTCGAGTTGTACGAGTCGTCCAGCACGACGATCCCGCGGGCGAGCCGCACCAGCTCGCCGCGGTGCGCGGAGGGCGCCAGGCCCGACGCGGCCTCGGCCATCGCGGCAAGCGGCACGCCGAACTCGAGGCCGACCGCGGCTGCCGCCAGCGAGTTCAGCAGGTTGTTCCGCCCGGGGAGCGCCACGCTCCACGCCGTCGTCCCCGAGGGCGTCGTGACGCGCGCCCGCATGCCGCCAAGTCCGGCGTCCTCCACCTGCTCGGCGCGGACGGTGGCGCCCGGCGAGAACCCGAAGGTCACCGTCCGGCCCGGGAAGGAGCCCATCCGTGCCACGACCCGCGGGTCGTCGGCGTTGGCCACCAGCACCGTGCCCGTGGTGGCGCCGTTCAGCACCTCGGCCTTGGCGTCGGCGATCGCCTCGATCGACGGGAAGAACTCTGTGTGGACCTCGGCCACGTTGGTCCAGACCCGCACGTCGGGCTCGGCGATCGAGACGAGCCGGTCGATCTCGCCCGCGTGGTTCATCCCCAGCTCGACGACGGCCGCGTCGAAGCCGTGGCGCAGCTCGAGGAGCGAGAGCGGCAGTCCGATGTGGTTGTTCAGGTTGCCGGGCGACCGCATCACGTGCCCGGCCAGCGAGAGGAACGCCGCGATCATCTCCTTGGTGGTGGTCTTCCCCGCGCTCCCCGTCACGGCGACGACCCGGGCCCCGGAGCGGCGCCGGATGCTTCGGGCCAGCGCCTGGAGCCCGAGGGTGGTGTCGGGCACTGCGATCAGCAGGCGGTCGCCGAGAACCTCGGGCGTCAGCCCGGGCGGCGCCTCCATCACCACCGCCCCGCCGGCGCCCGCCGCCAGCGCTGACGCGACGAAGGCATGCCCGTCGAACCGGTCGCCGCGGATCGCGATGAACAGGTCGCCCGGCCGGGTGCGCCGCGAATCGATCGTGAAGCCGGTAATCCCGGCGTTCGGGTTCCCGTGGAGGCGACGCCCGCGCATCGCGGACACCACGTCCGCGCCGGTCACCACCAGCGCGTGCCGCCCGGCCTCGCCGGTTTGCCCGCTCACGCCCGCCTCCCCCGCCGCCGGGCGAGCGCCTCGCGCGCGACGGCCACGTCGTCGAACGGCAGCTCCCGGTCGCCGATCACCTGGTACTTCTCGTGGCCCTTGCCCGCCAGCAGGACCACGTCGTCCGGCTTGGCCATCTCGACGGCGCGTTCGATCGCGAGGCGCCGGTCCACGATGGCCAGGTGCGGCGTCGCGCGAGGCGGCGCATACTTCTGCGGCGCGTTGGGGGCCGACGGCCGCCACCTCTCGGGCGGCACCACGATCCCGCGCTTGATCTCGTCGATGATCTGCTGCGGGTCCTCGCTGCGCGGGTTGTCGGAGGTCACGATCACGAAGTCGCTGAGCCGTGCCGCGACTGCGCCCATCAGCGGCCGCTTGGTGCGGTCGCGATCGCCGCCGCAGCCGAACACGGTGATCAGGCGCTGCGACGCCAGGGGCCTCGCCGTCTCGAGCAGGTTCTTCAGCGCGTCGTCGGTGTGCGCGTAATCCACGACGACCGTGATGTCGTCCTGCTCGGTCGAGACGACCTGGAAGCGCCCCGGCACCCCCTCCAGCGCCTCGATCGCCTCCTCGATGCGTGGGGCCGGGATCCCGAGCGAGACCGCGGCCGTGACGGCCGAGAGGAGGTTGTACACGTTGGGGCGGCCGACGAGGCGCGAGCGGATCCGCACCGGCCCCGCCGGGGTGCGTGCCTCGAAGGTCACGCCTCGCAGCGACTGGGCCAGGCCCTCGGGCACCACGTCGGCGGGACGGTCGATCGCGTAGGTCACCGGCCTCGAGACCAGCGAGACCAGCGTGGCACCGCGCGGGTCGTCCAGGTTGATCGCCGCGGGAACGCCGGGCCCCAGCAGCTCGAACAACCGCCGCTTGGCCGCGAAGTACGATTCCATGTCGCGGTGGAAGTCGAGGTGGTCGCGCGTGAGGTTGGTGAAGATGGCGGCGGCGAACTCGATCTCGTCGGCGCGACGAAGGGCGAGCGCGTGCGAGGAGACCTCCATCACGCAGGCGCCGCAGCCCCCTGCCACCATCTCGCGCAGCAGTTGCTGGATGTCGATGGCCTCCGGCGTGGTCCGGGTCGCGGCCCGCTCGCCGGTCCCGGTCCGGTACACGACGGTGCCGAGCATGCCGCACCGGGTGCCCGCCGCCTCGAACAGCGCGCCGAGCACGTAGGCGGTCGTCGTCTTGCCGTTCGTGCCGGTGATGCCGACCACCTGCATCTCGCGGCTGGGCCGGCCGTAGAACGCCGCGGCCAGCCGCGCCATCGCCGCGCGGCCGTCCGTGACCGTCACCCACGTCGCGTGCACGCCGGGCGGCGGCGGCGCCTCGGCCACCACCGCCAGGGCGCCCTTCGCCAGCGCCTGCGCGGCGAAGGCAGCGCCGTCCGCCTTCTGGCCGCGAACCGCCACGAACACGCTGCCTGGAGACACCCGCCGCGAGTCGTACGCGAGCGCGCGCACCGCCCGCCCCATCGCCGGCTCGTCGGCGATGACGCCGCTCGAGAGGTCGCCGAGCGCGGCCAGCAACTCGGCGAGCGTCATGGCTGCGCCCCTGGAGGCGTGGGAGCGGTTGCGCGGCTGAGCACGAGGCGGCACCAGGTGCCCGGCTCGACGGGCGTGCCCGGAAGGGGGGTCTGTTCCACCACCAGCCCGTCGCCGTTGATCCGGGCGCCGATCCCCAGTCGGGCGAGCACCCGCATCGCCTCGCGGCCACTGAGCCCTCGCAGCTCGGGGAGCCGGAGCTGGCCCTCCGCGAGCGGCCCGGCCACCGGCGCGACGAGCAGCGGCGTCGCCGGGCCTGCCACCTCGAGGGGACGCGGACGCCCGCCGACGATGAGCGGCGGGAGCGGGTTGACGCTCGCCGGCAGCCCCAGGTAGCGCAGCGCGGCCTCGGCGATGCGGTGGAAGATCGGCGCGGCCACCACGCCTCCGGCGTAGCCCTTCCCCCCGCGCGGCGTGTCGATGACCACCAGGATCGTCAGGGCCGGCTGGCGCGACGGCAGGAACCCGACGAACGACGCGTTGTAGTCGCTCCGCGAGTAGTACCGATTGACCAGCTTCGCCGCCGTGCCGGTCTTCCCGGCTACGGTGTAGCCATCGATGCGCGCGGCCTTGGCCGTCCCCCGCTCGACGACCGCCTCCATGATCTCGACCAGCGAGGCGGCCGTCGATGGCGAGATCACCCGCCGGACGACGCGGGGGCGGACCGGGACGCGGCGGCCGCCCTCGATCACCGCTCGCACGACGCGCGGCTGGATCAGCTCGCCGCCATTGGCGATCGTGGAGGCCGCGGCCGCCATCTGGAGCGGCGTCACGCCGATCTCGTACCCCATCGACACCGACATCAGCGAGCTCTGGCTCCACCGCTCGGGCGCCCAGACCATGCCGGCGTTCTCGCCGGGGAAGTCGGGGGAGAGCCTGGTGCCGAAGCCAAAGGCCTTGACGAAGGCGCCGAGCCGCTCGGCGCCGAGCCCGAAGCCAATCTTGATCGCGCCGACGTTGCTCGACTTCACCATCACGTCGGTGAGCGACAGCGCCCCGTACCGGTGCCCCTCGTACTCGGTGACGCGCCGCGACCCGAGCGTGATGACCCCGCTGCCGGTGTCGATCACGTCGTTCGGCGAGAACGCGCCCGTCTCGAGGGCCGCCGACGCCGTGATCATCTTGAAGGTGGATCCGGGCTCGTAGATGTCCTGGACCGCGCGGTTGCGCCACTGGTCGGGCCCGGACTTGGCGAACGCGTTCGGGTTGAAGCTCGGCGAGTTGGCGATTGCGAGGAGTTCCCCCGTGTGGGGGTCCATGATCACGACGGAGCCCCCGCGCGCGCGGTGTTCGGCCACGCCGGCGCGCAGCTCGCGCTCGGCGATGTACTGGAGGTAGCGATCGATGGTCAGCTCGAGCGAGGCGCCCGGGACGGGCGGCCTGACGACCGTGCTGCTGAAGGTGCGCCGCTGGCCGTCGTTCATCACCAGCAGCATGCCGTCGCGTCCGCGGACCCGCTGGTCGTAGGTCGACTCGAGGCCCGCCAGGCCGTTGTTCTCCAGGTTGACGTAGCCGAGGACGTGCGCCGCGAGCGAGAGATTCGGGTAGAACCTCCGGGGCTCCTTGTGGAACACGACCCAGGGGAGGTTGAGGTCCCGGACGCGCCTGGCTTCCTCCGCGGTGACCTTGCGCCGGACGTAGACGTAGCCGCGCCCCGAGCGGAAGCGCTTCACGAGCGTGCTCACCTCGTCGCGCGTGCAGTCGCCGAGCGCCGCGCACAGCCTCGCCACCGCCTTCTGCGGATCGCCGGCCTCCCTCGGGGCCGCGCCGATGGTGTCGAGGTCCACGCTGTAGGCGAGGAGGTCGCCGTGCCGGTCGAGGATCTCGCCCCGCGGGGCGAGCAGCGTGACGTTGCGCGACTGCTGCTCCTCGGCCTCGGCCGACATCCGCTCGTGATCGATGACCTGGAGGTAGACGAGCCGCGCCTCGATGGCGACGGCCCACACGACGAACGCCACGATCACGACGGCGGTCCGGCGCCCGATCGTGCCCCGCCACAGGTTGGGTTCGACACGCTGGGCCATGACGGGCTCCTACCGCGAGGCGACGACCGACGATGGCGGCTGCTCGGGCGGGACGATCCGCTCGATCACCCGCGTGTCGGCGAGGGCTGGAACCACCAGGTGGAGCTCGCGCGTCGCAATCTCCTCGATCCGCGAGGGCTCGCGCAGCGATTCCCTCTCGAGCCGCAGGTGCCGCGCCTGGGCATCCTCGGCGTCCCGCAGCTTCTGGATCTGGTCCAGGCGAAAGCCGTGCTCCACGATGCCGTAGCGCTGACAGGCATCGAACGACGCCGCGGCCACCAGCACCGCGAAGACGAGCAGCCACCGCTTGAAGTCGCGCTGACGCGCCTGGTCCACCTCGAGGACGATCGCCCGGTTCTGAGGCGCCGGGCTGATCCCTGACCCCATCACGTCCGCGATTCGTCCGTCCATCGCTGCCCCCCAGAAACCCTGCGGCTCACATGCCTGCCGCCGCCTTCCTCAGGTCACCCGCTCGATCGCCCTCAGCTTCGCGCTCCGCGCCCGCGGGTTCGCGTCCACCTCGGCCTCGCCCGGCTTCCGCGCCTTCCTCCAGAGAAGCCGGAGCGCCGAGCCTTCCCCGCCGGCCAGCCGCCGCATCGTGTGCTTCACCACCCGGTCCTCGAGCGAGTGGAACGCGATGACCGCGAGCCGTCCGCCACCGGCGAGGCGCGCGCAGGCGGTCTCGATGAAGGCGTCCAGACCATCCAGCTCGCCGTTCACCCGGATCCGCAGGGCCTGGAAGGTCCGCGTCGCCGGGTCGATCCGGCTGTACCCCTTGCGGGGAACCGCGCGCCGCACGATGTCGGCCAGCCGGCCCGTCGTCGCGATCGGCGCCTCCTCGCGGGCCGCGACGATCGCTCGGGCGATGCGCCTCGAGTAGCGCTCCTCGCCAAGGCCGAAGATCAGGTCCGCCAGCTCGCGCTCGTCGAGCGCGGCGAGAAGCTCGGCCGCGGTGGGACCCTGCGTCCGGTCCATCCGCATGTCGAGCGGCTCGTCGCGCTGGAAACTGAACCCGCGACCCTCGGCCTCGAGCTGGAACGACGACAGCCCGAGGTCGATCAGGATCCCGTCGGCGGCCGCCACCCCCTCCGCGTCGAGCAGCGTGTCGAGCCGCCGGTAGTCACCATGCAGCAACGTCACGCGCTCGTCCCATTCCGCCAGGCGCTGGCGCGCGAGGTCGAGAGCGTCGCGGTCGCGGTCGATGCCGATCAGCCTGGCCGCGCCGGCTTGCAGGATCGCGGCGGCGTGGCCGCCAAGGCCGACGGTCCCATCCACGAAGAGGCCGCCGCGGCCGGGCGCGAGCGCCTCGAGCACCTCGGCGGGCATCACGGGGACGTGCGTCGGCATACGCCCCCCGACGCTCACGCTCGCTTCTGGGCGAGCGCGAACTCGTCGGCCTCGGTCACCGGGTTCGCCGCCACGTCGGCCTCGAGCCGCTCGTGGTTCCAGACAGCGAGGTGATCGACCTCGCCCAGCACGTCGACCTCGCCCAGCGTGCCGGCCTTCTCCCGGAGATGGGGGTGGATGAGGACGCGCCCCTGATTGTCGAGTTCGGCGGTCTGGCCGTAGTAGTTGACCGCCTTGAAGAAGCGCTTGGTGGCCGGGTCCCACGGCCCGCCGCCCAGCTGCTTTTCCAGCCTCTCCCAGGCGGGCATGGGGTAAATCCTGACGTGATCACCGTTTACACTGGTGACGAAGAGTTCTCTCCCCCACTCCCGCTCGATGAGCTGCCGAAAGGCCTGCGGGATCTTGAGCCGCCCCTTTTCGTCGATTTTGGCCGGGCAGTTGCCCCGCAGCATCGCTCTGCTCCACTAAGCTCCACTTCTGACCACTTCGGATGGTATGGCAGGGCCTGCGGGATGTCAATTGAGAATCGGCGGAAACTTTTGAGCCGCAAGAACTTCACTAAACTTTCGCCCCCCGCCCTCGGGGCCGAGTCTGATACGATGGCGGCCGGAATGCTCCGGACCGCCCTGATTGGCTTCCCTTCCGCGGGGAAGACCACTCTCTTTCAGCTGATGACCAGCCACGGCGAGGCCGTCCGGCCGGGCCACGCCAAGTTCGAGGCCGCCATCGGCGTGGCCAAGGTGCCCGACGAGCGGCTCGACGGTTTGTCCGAGCTGTACAACCCGCGAAAGCACACCCCGGCGACAGTCGAGTTCGCCGATCTCGCCGGGGCCGGGCGGACGGCTGCGCAGGCGCTGCTCGACGTGGCCCCCTTTCGCAACGCGGACGCCCTGGTGCACGTCGTGCGCGCCTTCCGCGACCCCACGGTCGCCCATCACTCCGACACCCTCAGGCCGGACGCCGACGCCCAGGCGATGGAGGACGAGCTGATCCTCGCCGACCTCGGGGTAGTGGAGAAGCGCCTGGAGCGGATCGATCGCGACCTGAAGAAGGGGCGTTCGGCAGACCTCGAGCGCGAGCGCGACCTGCTGCAGCGCTGCGGCCGGGCGCTCGAGGACGGCGCGCCGCTGCGCGGCCTGGAACTGTCGGTTGACGAGCGGAAGCTGCTGCGCGGCTTCCAGTTCCTCTCGGCGAAGCCGCTGCTCGTGGTGCTCAACCTCGACGAGTCGGACGTGCCCGCGCTCGTCGATCCCGCGGCGGCCTCCGGCCGCTTCAACCTGTCGCCGTTCCTCGCGCGGGCGGCGACCGGGCTGGTGGCCGTGTGCGGCCGGATCGAGCTGGAGATCGCGCAGCTCGACGAGGCCGACCGCACCGCGTTCCTCCGCGATCTGGGCCTGGACGAGCCCGGCGTGCAGCGGGTGATCCGCACCACCTACGACCTGCTCGGCTACATCTCGTTCCTGACCGCCGGCGAGGACGAGTGCCGGGCCTGGTCGATCCCGCGCGGGACGACGGCGCAGGCCGCGGCGGGCGAGATCCACACCGACATCGCGCGGGGTTTCATCCGCGCCGAGGTGGTGCGGTACGAGCACCTCGTGGCGCGCGGCTCGCTCGCCGCCTGCCGCGAGCACGGCGAGGTACGGCTCGAGGGGAAGGACTACGTGGTCGCCGACGGCGACGTGATCAACTTCCGGTTCGCAACCTAGCGGCCTGTGGTGCGGCCTGCCGAGGGGGCTGGCGATCGATGGGCGTTCGGACGGTACTCGTGTGCGCCGTGCAGGTGCCGCTCGTGGAGGGCGGCGCCGAGAGCCTCAGCCGCGAGCTGGTGCGGGAGCTGCGCGCGCGCGGCTACCGCAGCGAGCTGATCGCCCTGCCGTACAAGTGGTATCCCAAGGAGGAGATCTTCACCCACGCCGCGGCGTGGCGCCTGCTCGACTTGAGCGAGGTGACCGGCCAGCGGATCGACTGTGTGATTGCGACGAAGTTCCCGTCCTACTGCGTCCGCCACCCGAACAAGTCGATCTGGCTGCTGCACCAGCACCGCGCCGCGTACGATCTCTGCGGCAACCCCCTCTGCGCCGATTTCGAGCTGAACGAATTGGACATCGCGGCGCGCGAGCGGCTCATCGAGCTGGACACGCGGATGATTCGCGAGGCGCGCCGCGTATACACCATCGGCGCGGTCCCAACCGCCCGTCTCGAGCGCTACAACGGCCTCTCAGCGCCCCCGCTGCACCACCCGCCCCGGCTGGCGGCCCGCCTCCGGCCCGGCCCGTACGGCGACTACGTGCTATCGGTCGGGCGCCTCGAGGCGCTCAAGCGCGTGGACCTCGCGATCCGCGCGCTGGCTGCCGGCCCCGCCCGCCTGCGGCTGGTCGTCGCCGGCGAGGGGCCGCACCGCCCCGACCTCGAGCGCCTGGCCACCGAGCTGGGCGTGGGCGACCGCGTGCAGTTCGCCGGCCGCGTGGACGACGACACGCTGATCGAGCTGTACGCGAACGCGCTCGCGGTGGTCTTCGCCCCGGTGGACGAGGACTACGGGTACATCACGCTGGAGGCGATGCTGAGCGCGAAGCCGCTCATCACGGCGCGCGACGCCGGCGGCCCCCTCGAGTTCGTGCAGGACGGCGTGAACGGCTGGGTGTGCGAGCCGGAGGCCGACTCGATCGCGGCGGCCTTCGCGCGCCTCGACGCCGACCGCGGCCTCGCGGCATCCTTCGGCCTGGCGGCGCGCGAGCGCGCGGCCGTCGTGACCTGGGACGGCGTGATCGAAAAGCTGGTGGGCGAGTAGCGCCCGAACCGACAGGAGCCGCGCGTGGCCTCGCCGACCGACACTTCCGTCGTCATCCCGGCGTACAACGAAGCGCCCGTCATCGCCCAGGTGATCGAGGGGCTGGCGTCAACCGCCGCCTGGCGGGAGATCATCGTCGTGGACGACGGGTCGGCCGACGGGACGGCCGAAGCGGCGTGCGCGGCGGGGGCGCGGGTCGTGCGCCACCCCTACAACAAGGGAAACGGCGCGTCGGTGAAGACCGGCATCCGGCAGGCGCGCGGCGAGTTCGTCCTGGTCATCGACGCCGACGGCCAGCACCCCCCGTCCGAGGCCGTCCGGCTCGTGTCGCGGCTGGGGGAGTACGACCTGGTGATCGGCGCGCGGGCGGGAACGACGCAGGCGAACCCGGCCCGGCGCCTGGGAAACGCGGCGCTGAACGGGGTCGCGGCCTACATGACCGGCCGGTCGATTCCCGACCTCACGTCGGGCTTCCGTGCGGCGAGGCGCGAACACCTCCTGGAGTTCCTGCACCTGCTGCCAAACCGGTTCTCCACCCCCACGACCACCACGCTTGCCTTCCTGAAGGCGGGCTACAACGTCGCCTTCGAGCCGATCGAGGCAAGGCGCCGCGTCGGCCAGTCGAAGATCCGGCTGCTCCGCGACGGTGGCAAGTTCTTCCTGATCATCCTGAAGGTGGTCACGCTGTTCAGCCCGCTGCGGATCTTCCTCCCGATCAGCCTGGCGTCCTTCGCCCTCGGCGCGGGATACGCGGCGTGGACCGTGGCCACGCAGCGGCACATCACCAACTCGTCGGTGCTGCTGATCATGCTCGCGGTGATCGTATTTCTCGTCGGCCTGGTGTCCGAGCAGATCGCGGCCCTCCGGTTCGAGGGCCGCAGGTAGGAGATCGCAGGGAAGGAGTCCGGCACGATGCGCGCGCTGATCACGGGCGGGGCGGGGTTCGTGGGCTCTCACCTCTCGGAGCTGCTGCTCGAGCAGGGTCACGAGGTCTTCGTCCTCGACAACCTCTCGACCGGCTCGATCGACAACATCGCCCACCTGAAGTCCCACCCGGCCTTCCACTACACCATCGACTCGGTCGACAACGAGCCGCTGCTCGCCGAGCTGGTGGACCAGGGCGACGTCGTCTTCCACCTGGCGGCGGCGGTGGGGGTGAAGCTGATCGTCGAGCAGCCGGTGCACACGATCGAGACCAACGTGCGGGGCACGGAGGTCGTCCTCAAGCACGCGAACAAGAAGAAGAAGCTGGTCCTGATCGCCTCCACCTCGGAGGTCTACGGCAAGAGCGTTGCGGTGCCGTTCTCGGAGGAGGCCGACCTCGTGCTCGGTCCGACCACCAAGCACCGCTGGGCCTACGCCTGCAGCAAGGCGATCGACGAGTTCCTCGCGCTCGCGTACTGGAAGGAGAAGAAGCTGCCGGTCGTCATCGCCAGGCTGTTCAACACCGTCGGCCCCCGGCAGACCGGGCAGTACGGAATGGTCATCCCGACCTTCGTGCGGCAGGCGCTGGCGGGGCGGCCGATCACCGTCTACGGGGACGGCACGCAGACGCGCAGCTTCACGTACGTCGGCGACGTGGTCGCGGCGCTCGCCCGGCTGGCCGTGGAACCACGTGCGGTCGGCCGCGTGTTCAACATCGGCAACGGCCACGAGATCTCGATCCGGGAGTTGGCCGAGCGTGTGAAGGCGCTCGCCGGCAGCTCGTCCCAGATCGTGACGATCCCCTACGAACAGGCCTACGAGGAGGGCTTCGAGGACATGCCCCGGCGCGTGCCCGACATCACGCGCCTGCACGAGCTGATCGGGTACGAGCCGCGCGTGCAGCTCGACGAGATCCTCGAGCGGGTCATCGAGTACTTCCAGAAGAGGTGATCCCCTCCAGCTTGGCCGGGTTCCTCCCGGGGGCTATACTGGCCCAGTCACCCCTGAGGCCTGTCATGAAACAGCTTTACCCCGCGCTCGCGGCGGCCGTGCTGGCCGTCGGCCTCGCCGCTCCCGCCCACGGCGGGCAGGTCCAAATCCAAATCCGCGACGGCCGCATCACCCTACAGGCCAGGGACGCATCGCCGCGCGAGATCCTCGCCGAGTGGGCGCGTGTCGGGCAGACGCGGATCGTGAACGCGGAGCGGGTCCCGGGGGGACCGCTCACGATCACCCTGACGGACGTCCCCGAAGCCAAGGCGCTCGACCTGGTCCTGCGGTCGGCCGGGGGGTACCTCGCGGCCCCGAGAGCCGCCGGCGCCACTGCCTCGTCCCAGTACGACCGCATCGTCGTCCTCGCCATCGCGCGCCCGCCGGCCGGCGTGCCGGCTCCGGCCGCCGAGCAGTCCAATCCGGCGAACCGGTTCCAGCGGCCTGCCCGGATGCGCCCGCAGCCGCAGCAGCCCGCGGTCCTGCTCGACGACCAGGACGAGCCGGTCCCCCAGGAACCCGAGCCGATGGAGGAACCGCAGGGGGCCTCCCAGCCGGGCATGCCCACGCAGCCGGCAGGGGCCGGCGGCAACGTCCCCGGAACCCCGGCGAGCCTGACATCGCCGACCCCGGGTATGCCGACCGCCGCGCCGTCGGCCGCCCGTCCGGGCATGCCGACGCCGCCACCCAGGACGCCTGGCCAGGAACAGCAGCCTCCGCAAGAGTCCCGGCAGCCGCAGGAAGAGCCGCGACAGTAGAGGTCGCGGACGCAGCCGTCGCCGTCTACGTCCGCCGCCTCGCGCTTTGCGCCCTCAGCGTCTCGAGTTCGCCGGGCGTAACACGGTGGTAACGGGGCGGACGTGTGCCGCCCGCGAGGCGGAGACGGTACAGGATTGAGAGTTGCGCGAGGTAGTTGACTCCCTCGCGAGTGGACATCTTGCTGCTGCCGCTCTCGCGATCGGTGAAGGTGTAAGGGACCTCCGCCACCGAGCGCACACGTCCCCGCATCTGCAACTCGAGGCCGATCTTGAAGCCGGCCGAGGCGATCCGTACCCCCTCGACGGCGTCCCTCCGCAGCACGAACAGGCCAGACATGGCGTCGCGGACCGGCGTCAGCGGCCGCGCCATCAGGCAGGCGACGCGGGACATCAGCCACCGCTTCCGGGGCCAGTTGCGCCACCTGCCCCCGGGGATGTAGCGGCTGCCGACCGCCATGTCGACGCCCAGGCCGTGGAGGGCAGCCACCAGGTCGGGGATCGCCGCTGGCGGATGGCTGAGATCGCCGTCGAGCACCGCCAGCAGCTCGCCCTCCGCCACGGCGAAGCCCTCCATCACCGCGCCGCCCAGGCCGAGCTTCCCGGCCCGGTGCACGGTCTTCAGGGGGAACCGCGCCGAAAGCTCGTCGGCCAGGGCACCAGTGCCGTCGGGAGAGTTGTCGTCCACGACCACCATCTCTCCGAGGAGGCCGGCGGCCGCCAACGAGGAGAAGACCTCGGTGACGAGCCGCTCGATGCGGCCGCGCTCGTTGTAGGTCGGCACGACGACCGACACCGGCTGGGACTGCACTCTGCCATTGTGCGACAAACGACGGGCGGCTGCACCCGCCGCCGCACACCGATTTACAATGACGCTGACGACCCGAGCGATGGCCGAGATCTCCCGCTACCAGCAGACCGACCGGCGCGGCGTCGACACCCTGGTGCGCCGGGTGTTCGGCCACGATGCCGCCAATGCCAGCCAGTTGCGCTGGCGGTGGCAGCACGCCCTCAACCCGGCGACCCCTGCCGACGGCCCCTTGATCCTGATCGCGCGCGAGGGGCCGACCATCGTCGGCCAGCAGTCCAGCATGCCGGTCTTCCTCCAGGCAGCCGGACGCGAATGGCGGGCGGGATGGGCAACCGACCTGATGGTGGCGCCCGAACGCCGGCGCCAGGGGATCGGGGAGATGCTCTTCCGCGCCTTCGACCGCTCGGTCGACGCGGCGCTCGGCCTCGGGATGGGCCCCGCTTCCCGACCCCTGATGCAGAAGCTCAAGTGGCCGTACCTCCACGCGGTGCCGTGCCTGGTCAAGCCGCTGACCCGGCGGGCGCTGCGCCAGCCCCGCTGGCCGATGCCGCTCAACCGGCTGGTCTCGGCGGCAACGCTGCCCGCCGTCAAGCTCGTGTCGAGGGCGCGACCCCTGGCCGCGCAGGTGGAGCCCATGCGCCACTTCGACGAGCGGTTCACCGAACTCTGGGAGCGGCTCGCCCCGCGCTTCGACCTGGCTGTAAGGCGGGACGCGGGGTACCTCAACTGGAAGTTCATCGAGCCCCCGCACGTGCGCTACTCGGTCGTCGCTCTCAAGCGGGGCGAAACCATCGGCGGCTACGCGACCTACCGGCACCTGCGCGAGCCCCTCGGGCGGGTGACGCTGCTGGTTGACTTCCTGACCGACCCCGACGACGCCGAGGGCCTCGCGACGCTGCTGCGGTGGGTGGACCGCGAGGCGCGCGCGGCCGACTCCGACAAGATCAGGGTCTTCGCCACCCACGCCGCTTACCGGAAGGGGCTGCGCCGGTCGGGCTACTTCACCGTGAAATCGACGCTCGAGCTTGGTGTGCGGCTCGACTCCGCCGTGCCCCCCGACTTCTACCGTAACACCTCGCGATGGCACGTCACCGCCGGCGATGCCGACCACGACCCGGCGCCGGTCATGGCCCGGGCGGCGTCAGGCTCGGTGCGCGCCGTCGGCCCCGCACCTTCCGGGAAGTGAGGTTGGGCATGTCTCTGATGCAGGACGTGAGCGCGGCCATCACGGCCGCCATGAAGCAGCGGGACGAGCAGCGCCTCGGGGCGCTCCGCCTCCTCAAGGCGGCCCTGATGAACCGCGAGGTCGAGCGGGGCCGCGCGCTCGCGCCCGACGAGGAGCTGCAGGTGGTGACGACGCTCGTCAAGCAGCGGCGGGAGTCGATCGAGCAGTTCTCCCGGGGCGGACGCCAGGACCTGGTCGACCGGGAGCAAGCCGAGCTGCAGGTCCTGCAGGCGTACCTGCCGCCCGCTCTGGACGACGAGGCGCTCGGCCGTCTCGTGCAAGAGGTGATCGTCGAGACCGGCGCCTCTTCACCCAAGGACATGGGCAGGGTCATGAAGACCGTCATGGCCCGGATTCCGGCAGGCGCGGCCGACGGGAAGGCGGTCAGCGAGCGGGTGAAGACCGAGCTGGCTCGCAAGGCCTGAGGGCAGGAGAACTTTTCCCGGCATTGCGGCGTCTAAGTCGGTAGCAAGAGCCACGGAGCCTGTCCATCCTCCACCAAGGGCCTCTCGAGCCAAGAGGCCCTTCCTTTTGTACCCCCCGTGCTACCCTGACAGGCTGAATGGACGCGTCCACGAGTAAGACGGGGCCGGACGGCCCGGACGGCCCGGTCGTTCTCCCGCCCGCCGCCGAGCCGGCGGCCGGAGGTGGCCGAAGGCTGGCCCGCTCGGCCGGCATCATCGGCATCGCCACGGCCGGCAGCCGGGTGCTCGGGCTCGTGCGTGACCAGGTGCTCGCCTACTTCTTCGGGGCGGGCAACGACATGGACGCGTTCAACGTCGCCTTCCGCGTGCCGAACCTGCTGCGCGACCTGTT
>Ga0116149_1004197_pt1 | contig 14312 bp, 12 predicted proteins | sample AD_UKC057_MetaG_FD_89787 | JGI IMG/M metagenome (GOLD analysis project Ga0116149, IMG submission 89787) | Active sludge microbial communities of municipal wastewater-treating anaerobic digesters from USA - AD_UKC057_MetaG | ecosystem: Engineered > Bioreactor > Anaerobic > Digestate | place: USA... | reverse complement strand
TTCCTCCACCACTTTTATGAATTAAAGCAGCATTCTTCAAAGTCTCAAATATGCTCTCCATACTATCTTCAATGGGAAGCACGAAACAAGCAGAAAGCTGTTGTAAATTACTTCCAGCATTCATCAAAGTAGGAGAATTTGGTAAAAACATACCAGAATCTAAGAGCTCAAAATAGAGTTCTTCCTTCTCTTTATTGCCCTGAGCAATATTGGACGCTATTCTACTTATCATTTTTTCCCAATCTTCTATGGTTTCTCCAGCTTCATTCTTTCTAAAATAGCGTCTCTCAAGAACAATCAGAGCATTTTCACTTAATTCCATTTATATAGTCCTATAAGCCAAGAATTTCTCGTGTTTGATCTGGAGTTGCAAGAGGTCTTCCAATTTCAGCTGCAATTCTCGCCATTCTAGCTACCAGTTGAGCATTAGATTCTGCTAAAACACCTTTATGATAATAGATATTATCCTCAAAGCCCACTCTGATGTGTCCACCCATAACCATAGCGGTTAAAGAAGCAGGAATATGATATTTTCCAATCCCCGCAACTGCCCAGGTAGCACTCGGAATAAGTTCCTTTAAATGATATGCCATATAGACCACATTTTTAGGAGAACCATTCATACCACCTGGAACACCGAGAACAAATTGAATATGTAAGGGTGAATGAGTGATAATGCCCTTTTTAATCAATTTAGCTACATAATCTACCATACCAGATTCGTATACTTCAATTTCAGGAACTACTTGATACTCTTTAAAAGCTTCGGCTAATCTTATTATATCTGGAGGTCTGTTGATGAAAACATCATCTCCGAAATTCAAAGACCCAGCATTTAAAGTCGCCATATCAGGCTTCAAACAAAGAGGAGCAAGTCTTTTATCAAAATCTTCTCCTACTGCACCACCAGTACTGATTTGAACGATAATTTCAGGAACAGCTGTTTTGATAGCTTTAATGGCAGCTTCAAATCTTTCTAAACTCTGAGTAGGATTTCCTTCATCATCACGCACATGAAGATGAATAATCCTTGCCCCGGCTTCAAAACAAGCAACTGCTTCAGCAGCTTGTTCTTCTGGTGAGATAGGTAGATTAGGTTGATCCTTACGACAAGTTTCTGCTCCTGTAATTGCAGCTGTTAAGATTAAGGGTTCCATTATATTCTCCTTTGTTATTTATTCAAACCAGCTCTCATATAAACGAACTCTTTTAACAGGAGTTGGCTTAACTCCCAGAATATATTCAGCAATTTTGGAAAACTTCGTTTCATTATCACTGACATAAAATCTATCTATTCCTGGCTCAGTGCTACTTTCACCTGAAAGCAAAGATTTAAGATGTAAGGCAATGGCATCGGCACTATCTATAAGTTTTACTTTATGTTCCATAATTTCATCAATCAAAGATTTAAGTAAAGGATAATGAGTGCAACCCAGAACAAGTGTGTCTATCTCTTTATCTATAAAAAAATTAAGATATTCTTCTGCGACCATTCTACTAACAGGATGATATAACCAGCCTTCTTCAACTAAAGGAACAAATAGGGGACAGGCACAGGAAAATATTTCTGCTCCAGGAAGGATTGCTTTAATGGCTTTATTGTATGCTTCAGAACGAATGGTACCTTCGGTGCCAATTACTCCTATACGATTGTTAATAGTTGATTCAGCAGCTGATTTTGCTCCTGGTTTGATAACTCCAATGATTGGAATATCTGTTATTTTTTCCAATTCTGGTAAAGCTACAGCGGAAGAAGTGTTACAAGCTACCACTAAAATTTTAATATCTTTCTGAAGAAGAAAGCGAGCATTTTGAATGGAATATTCTATGATAGTATTTTCAGATTTAGGTCCATAGGGAACGCGAGCAGTGTCACCAAAATAAATGATATTTTCTGCTGGAAAAGCTTTTTTAATGGCTTTATAAACAGTTAAGCCCCCTACTCCAGAATCAAATATTCCAATCGGTTGTCTCATCTCTATCCTCTATATCTCTCATTTGAATGACCATAATTTTTATCTCTAAACTTATAGTCAACCTCAAATCTATTTTTTCCTTTACGGCTTTTTCTTATCTTCTTATCATTATTGTAGCTATTTGTATTAGATGGCTGAAACTGAAAATGCCGATGCGATTCTTTACCTGATTTAAGTTCCAGATAAATATCATCACTAACTTCCATAATATTAACCATTACTTTATCCATTAGCTGGAAATAATCTCTATTATCTTCGTTTATAAAACGCATTTGTCTATCTAAAAAAATCCATCTTCCAGGGGGAAATTCTGTAACCATCAAAACTGCATTTATCGGAATTTGGTCCAATCTGATGATGAGCCTATCATTTTTCGCCGACATTACTATCCCGCTAAAACTTTCACCTATGAACTTTTTCATATAGGTCATACTGAAATAATGTTCAATATCTCTTTCCGATTGGTCTGCTTGTAATTCTTGTTCAGATGCTACAGAGGCAAAGTATTTTAATTGACTATAATCAAATTGTATTTTACTGTTTTTAAGTATATAAGTCTTACTTAGATGGTGGATTACCAGATCACATAAACGCCTGATAGGACTGGTAAAATGAGTATAAGTTTCCATTCCTAAGCCAAAATGTCTGATATGTTCGGTGGAATATTTAGCTTTTTTCATACTTCTCAGGATTATAGGTTCAAAAACTTTGTGATGTTCTGGAGTGGGGAGGGAGTGCAATAAATATTGAATGGAAGCATTAAGATTTTCTTTTTCATAAAAGGAGATACCGTAATAGGATAGCAATTCAATCAATCTTTCAATCTTTTCCCAATCTGGATCTTCATGAATTCTATAAATAGTTGCAGGTGCAAGTTTTGAAAGTTTAGTGGCAATACATTCATTTGCCACCAGCATAAAGTTTTCAATCAATTTATGGGATTCTGTTTCTTCGGCTAAAGTAAATCTTTTTAGAAATCCTTCATCATCATATTCATATTCCAGTTCCGGAAGGTCAAAAAAGATATAGCCCTCTTTAAGTCTTTTAGCAGTAAGCAAAGAAGAAAGTTTACGAGCTGATAATAGAGTCTCAGTTAACTCTAAAGGAAATTCCGTCTTCTTTCCTTCAAAAAGCTCATCCACCTGGTTATAATTTAGACGAAAATCGCTTCTTATAACACTTGCTTCCAATCTTTGACGCATAATTCTGCCCTGCTGATTAAAATCAGTGATAACGCTCATTGCCAGTTTATCTTCATTAGGACGTAAACTACAAACTTTATTGGAAAGTTTCTCAGGTAGCATTGGAATAACTTTTTTAGGAAAATAAAAGCTGTTTCCTCGCTTCAATGCTTCGGAGAAAGTAGCGCTTTCTGGTTTCACATAATGAGCTACATCTGCGATATGAACATAAAGGCGCCAACCTTGATTGATTCTTTCTACGGATATAGCATCATCAAAATCTTTTGCTGAGGCTGGATCTATCGTAAAAGTTAGTATATTTCTAAGATCAAGACGATGGGCAACCTCTTGATCGGAAATAGTTTCTTCAATTTCTTCCATTTCTGCCAGGACTATATCAGGAAATTGTAAGGGAAGATTATACTGCCTGATAACAGCTAAAAGTTCAACATCCGGGTCTCCTGAAGGACCCAGGATTTCAATAACTTTTCCTACAGGCATTTTACCCATTAAAGGACTACCCCAATTTGTTACCTGTAAAACAACCTTATCTCCTTCTTTCGCTCCATTTAACTCACTAACTTCTATCCAGTTATGTATTTTTGGATTGATACTTATAAAGAAAGTTCCGCTCCCACTTTCACGAATGTCTCCGGTCATTGTCTCATTAGCCCGTTTTATTATTTTTCGGACAATTGCATAATCCGGTTTACCCTTACGAAAATGTGGCTCTATTAATACAACATCGTTATGATAAGCATTTAAAGTGTCTTCGGCATTAACATAGAAATCACCCTGTTCCGTACGGACAAAGGCATAAGAAAGGTCACGAGCCAGAGGAGTGGCGTCAAAAATTCCTTCCAGCAACCTGGGATGAGCTACCTTTTCATCAGTTTCCTTCTTTTGTTGTTCTGGATTTAGAGCTAATCGGAATTTTCTATTCTTTTTGACCAGAATTCCTTCTGCTATCATTGCCTGTAAGGTTTCGGCTAGTAATGATTTTTCTCTTTTAACTAAATGAAGTTCATTAACTAACTCATTATAAGATAAAGGAACATTGTTATTTTCAATGAATGTTTCTTCTATGCGTTCACTTAGATTTGAATTCTTCAATCTTACCTCAATACTGTTTCCCTATTTTATTTCTCAAGATTTCTAATAATTGTTCTTTCTCTGCTTTGGTTTTAGAAAAGCGTAAAGATTGTCCTCTAAATGGGTCAAGTCTTCTGGGCATCTTAAAAGTACTGAGCATAACACCTCGCTTATCACAATAAAAACATCCAAAATCAGAGTATTTCCGCGTTATTTTAATAAAAAGATATACTATAACTATTTCATTTTCATAGAGATAATAAGTTGTAGGAATGAAATAGGGGAGAAGGCTACCTATTACTAGCAACATACCAAGGTAATAATACCAGGGCTGATGCCATCCTTCCACCGTGATATTCCAGAGAAAATATGCCAGCAATATTAAAAAAGCAATTAATAAAACAGAGGTTAAGGGTCGTTCTATAAATGGCCAGGAACGCCAGGATAATAATGGTTCAGGCGACATTTTGAACTATCTCCCTACATTTTTCTATTTCTTCTTTAAGAGTCAAAACATAAGTAAAGGTGCGAGTCGTAGAGAATTTTGAACCCAGAGTATTTGCTTCGCGTTGCATCTCTTGAAGAATAAAATTAAGAGTTTTCCCTGTATCTTCCTCTTTTTCAAGAGTTGTTAATAAAGTATTAATATGACATTTCAAGCGTGAAATTTCTTCCTGAATATCATATTTATCTATGTAAATAGCAAGTTCCTGAATCAATCTTTGCTCCATCATTTCAGCATTGAAATTACTTAATAACTCCGTAACTCTATGTTTTAATAAAGAATACAATTCTTCTTTAAATGGCTGTATTTCATTCTCTATAAGGTCTAAGGTCTCTAACATTACATTAGTAGAATTCTTTAATGTCTCCCTAATGTTACTTGCCTCAGCTTTTAAGGTTAACTCTAAGGCTTCAATTGCCTTTTGTAATGTCTGATTCAATAATTCAGCTAATTGTTCATCTTCATCCAGATTATTAACAGATTCAATGATACCAGGCTCATTTAATAAATATTCCAGAGAGATATCTTCATTTATATTAAGTATTGCTTGAGCTTGCTTTACTAATTCAAAATATTTTAATAACTTAGTTTCATTTAATTGTAAAGCAGGCTCTCTACGATCAGCAAAATTAACTCTTATTTCAACTGTTCCTCTGCTTAATACCTGTCCAATGTGTTGTCTTATCTGATATTCAAAAAAACTGATCTCACGAGGGAGGTAGATTCTCATATCCAGAAAACGACCATTGATAGATTTAATTTCAATTTCACAATTCATTTCATTCGTTTGAATTTTTGCTTTTCCATAACCAGTCATACTTTTCATAATCACTCCATAAAATTGTATAAAAATAGAGAGGGAAGATGCATATTCCTCAATAAATTAGCCAGTATATATTCAAGTTTACATAACATATCTTATCAAGACCTATCGTAACATAACAGTGTGTTACCAGTGGAAGCTATTACCCGGGCTTTTTTTATAGTACCTAGGTCCTGCTCAGTTCCATCTAAAACTGCTATCTTAAAATCACGAGTTTTACCTGAAACTTGGTTGGCAGATTTTTTACTCATACTTTCCACATAAACCTCAACTTCTGAACCGATTTTAGCTTCATACTTTTTTCGGGATATTTCTCTTTGAAGATTAACCATCCTTTTTAATCTTTCTAACCTTATTTCTTCAGGAATCTGGTCTGGTAAAGTAGCGGCTTTAGTATTTTCTCTGGGACTATATTTAAAACAAAAGGCATAATCAAACTGAATTTCTTGCATAGCTTGCAAAGTATGATTAAAAGCTGTTTCTGATTCACCAGGGAAACCATTCATAATATCTGTAGTTATCGCTATGTCTGGTATAGCATTGCGTAATTTATTTATAATATTAATATAATGTTCAATAGTGTAATTTCTATTCATAGCAGCAAGGATGTCATTATCACCGCTTTGTAAGGGTAAATGTATGTGTTCACATATATTAGAGCTTTCTGCCATCACTTCAATTAGTTCATCTGATAGGTCTTTGGGATGAGAAGTAATAAATCTGATTCTATAAATGGAATCTATACCATTTAATTGTCTTAATAATTTAGGAAAATTGATATCTTGATAAAAATAGGAATTAACATTTTGTCCCAGCAGCGTAATATCTTTAAGACCGATTTGACCACATTTTTTTACTTCTTCAATTATAAGTTTAGCAGGTAAACTTCTTTCTCTACCACGCACATAGGGAACTATGCAATAGGAACAGAAGTTGTTGCAACCACGCATAATAGTTATATAAGCACAGGTTTTACTTTGATGATATGGTCTAATACCTGAATAGGTTTGGGTAAAATCAGGATCAGTAATAGCTCCTTTATTTTCATAAATCAGTTTTGGAAAATCAAGATACTGATCAACCCCTACTACATAGTCTACTCCATAATTATCTATCAACCTCTTCCCCATTCTTTGAGCCATACAACCGATCACAGCTATTTTCAATTCAGGATTGATTGATTTTCTAAATTTTTCCGTGGCAATGCGTCCGAGAACACGATTTTCTGCATGCTCACGAACGGAACAGGTATTAAATATAATCAAGTCAGCTTCATCTATATTGCTTACCAGTTTATGTCCAGCTTCTATTAATATAGAACTAACTAATTCACTGTCAGCAAGATTCATCTGGCATCCGTAGGTTTCTAAGTAAAATCTCATCATATTATCATTTTTATTTTTTTAACTTCTGGTTATAGCCTGTAGCTATACCATAATAACATACCAAAAATCCTGAGCTTTGCATTCTGTCCAACAGAAATATATAATATTGAATGCTATAGTATAGAATATCCAGAGATTCAGGTTCCATAGCATAATTAGCTATTTCTTCGGTTTTGCCTGATTCCAGCAAATCTTTGATAGCCAGTAATTCCTTCAAGGTAATCCTGCAACCGTTCAGTTCATCTGGACGGAAATATCTACTTCTTTTTACAATCATAGCCAGGAAGGTTGCAGTTAATCCCACACAGATAATCATATCTGCTTTATAGAATGGAATGCTTACCACTATTTCATCAAGAATATTCTTAAGTTCTTTTCCTTCTTGAATAGTTTTACGAATAGTCAACAAGCCAATAGGTATGCTCATTCTATCTATATTTAATCCCGGTTCTGAGTAAATAAATTGAGTGCTGAACCCTCCAATATCAATAATTATAGCAGATTGTCCCTCGGGAATTAAATCTTTAGCTGCCAGATAGGCTAATTCAGCTTCCTCCTTATCTTGAAGGACTTTATATTTTGCATTCCACTTCTTGTTAAACCATTCTGATAACCTTTGAAGTTGTGGACTCTGGCGATGTATACCTGTAGCTATAACGAATTTAGACGATGGGATGTTCTTATCATATTCCATAAAATCACTAACTAGAGATTGGAATCTTTTAATGGTTTCTCTTTTAATTTTCACTGTTCTTTTTACAATTTTATAATTTCTTCCTATTCCTGTCTTAATTTGAGCGTTATGGATAGGAAGTGATTTTCCTGCTTCACACAGAGCATAATTAAGATTATTAGAACCAATATCAAAGATTGAATTCAATTTCTTTTGAGAATATTGTAATTCAATATAGCGTTGCAGGATAAGTGAGGCAACTTGTTTATTTCTATTGGGTATTATTTTTCTGGAACCAGAAAAGGTAAGAGCAGTATGAAAAACATCTTCCCATTTAGAAACGCTTAGATTAAGTTCAGGCAGCTGAATTTTTTGGGGATAGTAAGATAAACCTTTAATTAGAACTTCTTCTTCAGGATAATCTTTTCTTGGATAGTATATCAAAAAAGTCCCTGATTGGATTGCTTCTGCAAAGCTTCCATACCCTGGTTTAGTTAACAGAATATCGGATATATTAATCAGAGAGGAAAAATCAAAATCTGGTGGTATCTGTATGTAGTTTGGGATCCCTTTTAATTGTTTAGTGGATATGACTATTCCCGGGAAGGCTGAACACATTTTTTCCCAGTAGAGATTCATCTCCCCTTCTCCCCCAAAAGAACAGGTTAAAACTGGAGTGTTTGAATCAATGCCCAGAGCCTTTTTCAACCCTGGATCTGGAGGTTTGTAAGCTGCGAGTAACCCTGTCTTTTCTATTTTCCTGAATGAACCCATACTTTTAGTTGAGCTGAGAGGTAGTCTAAAGGCATAATCCACTCGTTGATAAAGACCATAAATGGTATTCAGCACAGGTTTTAAATCTGTTTGTTTATCTAATAACTTATCATAAATAAAGAGCCAATCAAAATTGGATATAGCAAAAACAGGAATTTCGGCATAGGTCCCAGCTTCAACAGGTAACCAGGGAATATCTGTAATAATTAAATCCACCCTTTCTTTTCTGAGAAATTCCACTTCTCTTTCAATTATTTCCAGTCTTTTACTCATTAACTGCAACAAAGCAAGGCGAGTGGCAGATTTATCCGGTTCCAAATTTTCTTTATGTTTCACTCCTACATCGCATATTATGTCCTCTTTTTCATATAAATGTGGATTTAAATCTTTAAACAGATACTCTGGTTTAGCACTTCGGATGTAGACAAATATTCCAAATTGATTGAATTCTCTTGCCAGTGCTGCCATACGAGTGGTATGTCCAAAACCATGATGCGATATATAGATAGCAAATTTTAACATAAGGATATCATTGCACAATTAAAGGTCTTTTAGCATTCTTAGAATGAATCTCCACTACTACTTTATTGGGAAGGCAGATTATGGGCAAAATATCACCTGCTCCCTGTCTAACACAATTTTGATTAGGGCAATCTGCATAAAGCATTTTCACCTTAGAATTTTTTATTTCCACGATATTATGTTCATCAATGCGAATAACACGATCCTCCTGCAGTGGATAAACACCAATTAATTGATTATTTTTATATATGTATACATTTCTTTCATCATCTTTTTTTATTACCAGTATACCACTTACAACAATAGCGATAATTATGATTAGAATCAGGATAAAATCTGCCCAACTTAGATGGCTTTTGAGCCATTTGAACATCAAAAAACCCCATATATCTTATAAGAGCAATTACGACATTGTCCCTTATCATCCATACCTACTATCCTTCGGTGAGCAGAAATCACAAGATTATTGCATTTTGGACAATAGGTTTCTCTAAAATCATCAGACCAGATATTTCCAGCATAGACATAGGATAGTTTCTCTTTTGCCATTTGGCAAGCTTTCAGAACTGTGTGAGGAGGAGTTGGAGCAATATTAGATTTATAAGCTGGATAATAGGCTGAAAAATGCATTGGAATGTCTTTACTTATAGAAGCTACAAAATCAATTAAATCTTTGATATCTTCCTCAGAATCATTCAAAGTAGGGATTAAAAGATTGGTCAATTCTATATGGATTCCATAATGAAACGCATTTTTAATGGTCTGTTTAACTGTTTCCAAATTCCCATTACAATATTTAACATAGAATTCATTACGAATTGATTTCAAATCTATGTTCATTGCCCGGATATTAGGCATTAATTCCTTTAAGGGTGCAGGATTGATGTAACCATTTGTGACCATTACGATATCTGTATCTTTTGCTATCTTTGCAAAGTCATAAATATACTCGTACCAGGTAAAAGGTTCTGTATAGGTAAATGCTACCTGTTTATAGTTTTGATACGAATGTTCCAGAACTAAGCTATATAACTGTTCAGGACTTATATATCCAGTCGGACAGGAAATCTGGCTGCTATCATAATTCTGGCAGTAAAAACAGCTAAAATTGCAGGAATTAGGACCTAAAGATACAATCTGAGAACCTGGACGGAAATGATATAGAGGTTTTTTCTCAATCGGATCAAGACTTATTCCCATTGTCATGCCATAATTTATTGCAATCAATTTTCCTTCTATATTCTTGCGACCTCTACAGATACCAGTCTCCCCCACTTTCAAAAGACAACAATGTGGACAAAGCAAGCATCTAACTTGCTGATTATCAAGCTGTTCATAGAACATTGCTTCTCTTTTTAGGTTTTTATCCATTGTTCCAAACCCCTTAGATGATTTTCCAGAGCATTTTTATTCCGTTCTATACAGATTCTGGCATTTTCACCCATTTCTTTTCTTTTTTCTGGATTTTGATATAGATATATTACATCTCTTTTTAAGTTTTGCGAATCCGAAATCAATATAGCATTGAAGGATAAAAGCTCTTGTACAGAACCAGCACAGGAACTATGATATGGACCCATTATAATTGGTTTTCCATAAAAAGCCGGTTCCAGGGGATTATGCCCCCCAAAATCAACAAAAGAACCTCCCACAATGGATAAATCGCAAATAGCATAAAACTCATTTAAATGTCCTATCGTGTCAATTAACAAGACATCAGCCGAATCATAAACATTTTCTTGAAGTTCAGAAAAGATTGCTGCCTCTGGAAAAAGAGCTCTAACTTCTCCAATCCTTTGTGTATGGCGAATAGCAATTATCAGTTTTAATTCTGGTATGCTAAGCTTCAGTTCTGGTAATATACTTTTTAATAAATCTTCTTCTCCTGGTCTGCTGCTTCCAAAACAGATAATAAAATCTTCTGAATTATATCCATATTTTTTTCTGAGTTCAAGTTCATTATATTGCGGCAATTGTAGGGCAAATTTCAGGTTTCCTGCATAAAGCACAGGGACAGTAAACAAATTCTTGAATCTAACCGCATCTGCTTCCGTTTGGGTCATAATAACTTTAATTGGTTCTTCCAGAAAATGGAGAAAACTCTTCAAATGCTTAAAACGATTAACAGATTTTTCTGATAAACGAGCATTAACAAAGGCAACTTTTATTCCCTGTCGTTTAGCCTGATAAAGAAGATTGGGCCAAATTTCTGTTTCCACAATGATAATAATTTGGGGATTAATAGATTGCAATTGCTTTTTCCTTAACCACGGAAGGTCCAGAACCGATAAATAAGCATGAATATTCAATGTTTTTGCCTGCTGTAAACCAGTTAAGGTGGTGCAGGTCATCACTATTTTGAGGTTTGGATACTTTGCTTGAAGAGCTTTTACGAGAGGACGGACTGCATTTACTTCTCCTACTGAGGCAGAATGTATCATTATTCCTTTTTCACTATTTGTTGCTTTGAAATTTAATGCTCCCCAATACCTTCTTATTCCTATAAATATCAATATTAAAGGACTAAGTAGAACACAGCAAATCTCTAATAGAATATTAGAAAAGTGAAAGAGGAATCTTATCATACTATAAACTTTCTTTATAAAAAAATGGATGCTTCTCTAAGCATCCTCTAAAATGGCGGGAGCGACGAGACTCGAACTCGCGACCTTCTGCGTGACAGGCAGACGTTCTAACCAAACTGAACTACGCCCCCAGCATTGTTCAATTAATTATTTAATACTCATCTTAAAATTGATTATTTTTGTCAAGAGAAAAATGTTTATCCAGATTACCACCTTCTTTTTAAGATTTTACTGAACCTTAGTTTTATAGGATTATATTTCCCAAGACCTTCTTCTCTCTCCCTTGACTCTTTCTTGACTCTTTTGCTAAGAAAGAGTCAGGAGAAAGCCAAGGGAGAGCTATAAATCTTATAATCTTCTCTCTATAATGTAAAGAATTACATCTATCTATTTAAAGTAATTTATTATATAGATATATTCAATTTATTTCATTAGAATTAACTTTCTTGTATTTAAATTCTTACCAGCTCTCAGCTGACAGAGATATATACAACTGGATACAGCTCTATTATTATGATCTTTCCCATTCCAAATTACACTATGATTACCTGGTGTTTTAGTTTCATTTACTAAGGTATTTATGTACTGTCCTTTCTGATTATATATTTCCAGGACCACAGAAGATGTTTCTTTAACACTATAACGGACAGTAACTTCCGGATTGAAGGTATTGGGATAATTACTTGAAAGTTCTGATGCAGAAAGAATAGCAATAGGATTATATATGTCTACAAATCCTTTTTCATCCTTTATTGCCTCACAGGTTATTAAATTAACCATAGGACTAACCTTTATAAAAAAAACCGGTATTGCTACCAGGATTATTCTTTTAGCTAACTTGGTATTTATTCTATTTCATCAGAACTGCTTTGCGCTGGAAGCTTTCTTTCCCAGCTTTCATAACGATATAATATATTCCATTGCAGCAGAGATTACCATCATTATCTCGTCCATTCCAGGTTATTCTATGATCTCCCTTCTTTTGAACGCCTAAATCAAAGGTATTTACTATCTCACCACGCATATTATAGATTAAAATTTTTACCTCTGATTGAGTTTCAAGGGAAAAAGGAATATAAGCTATGGGATTAAAGGGATTGGGATAAATAGGTTGCAATTCTGTGGCTAAAATAGAAGGTGTGGTATTTACATCATTAGAAATGTAATCTGGAGATAAAATAATGGGTACCTCCACAGCTACTTTGCTGCCGCGAAAATTGATATTAAAGACAATCTGAGTTCCATCGCCATTAACTAAATTCCATCTATTATTCTGATAATAAGCACCATAAATATCACTTGTTTGCATAGTTATTGTCCAGTTTGGAATACTGTTATCTAAGATAAAATTAAACTTTTTATAGGTAGCACTCTGATCGGGAACAGGTGGAAAATTATCAAGAGTGCCTCTATCTGCATCTCCACCAGATACAGTAACTGGAATACTATAAGTTTCTTCTATTATCAATACACCTGCGGGATAATAAGGAATATGAACTTTGGTAACAAAGTTGTCAGGATTTAACACAGTCCCTGAGCCATAAATAGTGATATTCCCGAAGGTAGCACCATCAGTAGTAGCACTACTGTTAAAATGACCGGTAACATAGCTATTTCTACTGGCATCAACCGTAATACCACTGCCACCATCGGTACTTGTTCCTCCAGCATTCTTTGCCCAGAGCCAGTTACCACAGCTGTCCAGCTTGACTATAAAAATATCGGTGCCTCCGCTACTTGTTAAAGTAGTAGAACCGAAGGTGGCAACATCACTGCCAAAATAACCAGTAACATAGCTATTTCCACTGGCATCAACCGTAATACTACTGCCACCATCGGTACTTGTTCCTCCAGCATTCTTTGCCCAGAGCCAGTTACCACTGCTATCCAACTTGGCGATAAAAATGTCATAACTTCCGTTTCCCTTTACTAACAATAATTTTTTTTCGCGTAGAGAAATAAACCTTAGGCTGTATTTTCAAATCCTTCTTGACGGAAAAAGCTTTTATGAATTCTGATACCTTTATATAAACATAAAAGGTATATCTTCTTTAAGCTAAATTAGCTCAGTTGGTAGAGCAGCTGATTCGTAATCAGCAGGTCGGGGGTTCAAATCCCCCATTTAGCTCCAAAATAAAGCATTCTAATCAGGCAAAAACATATGTTCGGATTGAAATTATCATTTGTTATCTTACCAGATTCAAATAAATTTTCTTAAGAGCAGTTATCAAAAGAAGGAGAAAAAATGAAAAGATACTATTACATTCCTGCTATGATGCTTCTAATTATAATAATGACAGTAGGATTTTCCTGTTCAAAGGAAGAAACACCAACTACACCTAATTTTGAAGAATATGGCATTCCCTCCTATATTTGGGATTACAATTATGTTGTCTGGTTTGATTTAAATTATGAAAATCGGAACCAAAATATGGCTGAAGCTGAAATCTGGATGACAGCTAAAGGTGATTCACCAGATGCATCTTTGAAAATTGGAACATCTGATATAGTATTTAATACCATAGAATCATACACTGACGGAAAAATATATCGTGGTGGATTCTTGGATATAAGCACTGATCAACCTATTACTTATCAGATAAAAGATTTAGTAAATAACAAGACCTACAATGGCAGTATCTCTTTTCTACCCAAAAATATAATTGTAGACACCTGGCCAGAATTTTCTCAGAATTACAATTACTCTCCTCTTTGGGAAGTTGCTGAAATTCCGGATTTTAATGTAATTGACGCTGGATGGCAAGGAAATAATCAGCAATGCGAATACATTCGTCA
>Ga0116149_1004196_pt1 | contig 14313 bp, 11 predicted proteins | sample AD_UKC057_MetaG_FD_89787 | JGI IMG/M metagenome (GOLD analysis project Ga0116149, IMG submission 89787) | Active sludge microbial communities of municipal wastewater-treating anaerobic digesters from USA - AD_UKC057_MetaG | ecosystem: Engineered > Bioreactor > Anaerobic > Digestate | place: USA... | reverse complement strand
CCATCGGCGTTGGGGATTGTGATCGAGTATCCGGGGGGCCAAGGTGACGTCATTCCCAGCCCAATTCCTACATCCACCAAAAAAAGTAAGGACGTCAGGTTAATTGTGCACGGTGACGGGGAGTTTGCCGCTCAGGGCAAGGCTCAGGTTGGGGTGATCGGGGCGGGGAATTATGCGCGCGCCACGTTGTTGCCCGCCCTGTCGCGGACCAACGCCACACTTGTGACGGTGGCTGACATCAATGGCGTAGCCGCTGCTCATGCCGCCAGGAAATTCGGGGCGGTGCGCGCTGTTTCGGATTACCTCCAGATATTGGATGATCCCAACATCCAGGCGGTCTTTGTTCTCGTGGGCCATCATCTGCATGCCCGATTCGTTCGTGAAGTCCTGGAGGCGGGGAAACATGTTTTTGTCGAGAAACCGTTAGCCATCAATGAAAACCAATTACAAGAAATATTAAGCATTTACCCCTCACCCCTCACCTCTCACCCCTCACGAATTCACTTGATGGTGGGGTTCAACCGGCGCTTTAGCCCGCATACCGTGAAGATGAGGGAGCTTCTTGCGAGCAGAACTGAGCCTTTGACGATGTCCATGACGATCAATGCGGGCGCTATTCCTCCGGAGCACTGGACCCAGGACCCGGAGCGCGGCGGCGGAAGGATTATTGGAGAAGGTTGCCACTTCATTGATTTATTGGCCTTTCTGGCGAATAGCCGTGTCGCGTCGGTTTCCGCCATGATGATCGGCGGCAGCGGGCCGGTGTGGGATGACAAGATGTCGATTCTTCTGGGGTTTGCTGACGGATCCGTGGGGACGGTGCACTACTTTGCCAATGGATCGAAAAGCTATCCCAAAGAAACCCTGGAGATATTCGGTGACGGCCGTGTGATTCGTATGGAGAATTTCCGAGTCACGACGGGTTATGGCTTCAAGGGGTTCCGAACCTTCCGGACATGGAGGCAGGACAAGGGCCATCGGGCGGAGATCGCGGCGTTTATTAAAGCAGTGGGCGAAAATGCCCCCTCCCTGATCCCCTTTGATGAAATTGTTAATGTCACAAGAGCGAGCTTTGCCGCCGTGGAATCGGCAAAGAGGGAAGCCTCAATCAAGCTTGACGGATTATTGTAAATAGATAGTTTGAGGAAAGTTATGCTATTAAAAATAATCGACGTCGATTCACCAGCCGATTGTATGAAATTATGGGAAGTTATCCCAAAGGATTATCTTTCGGACTCCCTGATGGCTCTTCTTCGTAAAGTCCTGAGTGATGCGATTAGATCCATTGTGGTGGAATATCCATATGTGGATAAGGATTATAGAAGTACTTACTATGGTTTTTACTCGAAAAGACATCGTACGTACGACAAATTTTGTTTCCGGCTCCATTTCTTTTTGCGGCAGATTGAATCGGATGCCGCTCTGATCGTAGGAAGGGAATCCTACGTTGGTTCGATGGTTCTTCGCCCAACGGAAGTCGCAACGCTGGGCAGAACACTTCTTTCACCTCGCGCTATTAAGGGATTTAAAGGTTATATCTGCGAAACAGCATTTAAAAACAACCTCCACGGGCTTGATCTGCCCATTAACACATTCCCGCATATTATGCAGGATACGGATGTTACTGTTTGCGCACATGCTGTCTGCTGGATGATCGCTCGGTATTATAGCGAACGCTATGCTGTTTATCCTGAACGATTGACCTATGATATTGCCTGTGCGATCAAGGACGTTTCATTCGGCAGGACTATCCCGTCGAGAGGAATCACCCTGGGCCAAGTATCCGAAGTGCTTAATTCAATTGGTTTCCAGCCAGAGTTGTTTATTCGCGAACTATACAAGGATGATGAACCGGATTTTTTCCATGATGTTCTGTACAGTTATGTCGAATCAGGAATTCCCATAGTTGCGGCAATGCATAAAAAAGAGCATGCTGTGGCCATATTGGGGCATGGCGTTCTCCTGTCGGCGGTTGAAACCGTCAAGGCGCTGGACTGGAAAAAACCGTTTCTCCCTGCAAGACGCTGCTGTCCGTCATTCGTCATTAATGATGATAACCGATTGCCGTTCAACTTCATCTGCGACGCTGAAGGATTAGGTGATTCATATCGTTTAAGTGATGTGGATGGGTTTGCCGTACCATTGTATGAGAAAATGTATCTTAGCGCCGATAATATTCTTAAAATATATCCTAAATGGGCTTCTGGAAATCTTGTTACGTTGGAAAAAAAACCGACGTACGTTTCCCGTGTTTTTATGACATCATCACGTTCATACAAGCGAAGTCTGACCGTTTTGCAGGATATGGATCCATTGCTCCGCAAGACTCAGATTGAATTGCCTATGCCCAAGTTCATCTGGATTGTTGAATTGTCAGAACCGTTGTTGTACGACCAAAAAAAAGTGAATTATCGGTGGATTGTGGATGCCACGGCAAATCCTTACGAAAAATTTCCTTTTTTACTTATTCATGATTCTGAAAAAATGATTATATATGATCGAACCTATCGCGATAAGATTTATGAGGTAAAGTTTACTAAAAGATTGTCACCCTTTGCCATTTTTGAAAACAACCTAAGGAGGTACACATGAACCGGGAGATAAAAGTTGAGTATTGTTTCGAGGAAAAAGCGAAAATATTGGAACGGGATTCCGACAAACTGAAGGAATATGCAAAGCACTTTGAAAATGATGTCCTTCCTGAAATAAAGAAAATTGAAAGGAAAAAATCCTCCGCAAAAGAATTTGCCTATCAACTGCGGGTATCCGGATTTATAATCTACAATGAGTGACAAAACAATGGTCGTCCTGCACGTTGTCGGCGCGAGGCCGAATTTCATGAAGGTTGCCCCGGTCCATCGGGCTATCGCCGCTTATCCAAACATCCGGCAAATCCTGGTACATACGGGCCAGCACTACGATCTGAATATGTCCGACATTTTTTTCCAGCAGTTGGATCTGCCCGCCCCGGACATCAACTTGGAGGTTGGGTCGGGCTCCCATGCGACGCAGACGGCGCAGATCATGATGCGGTTTGAAGAGACGGTTTTAAAGGAAAAGCCCGATCTGGCGCTGGTCTATGGGGATGTGAACTCCACGGTGGCGGCGGCCCTCGTCTGCGCAAAGCTGGGCATTCGCGTGGGGCATGTGGAAGCAGGGCTACGCTCCTTTGACCGCGCCATGCCGGAAGAGATCAACCGCCTGATGACGGACCAGATCGCGGATCATCTGTTTACTCCTTCCCAGGACGGCGATGAGAACCTGCTGCGGGAGGGTGTGCCCGCGGCGAAGATCCACTTTGTCGGCAATGTGATGATCGATACCCTGGTGCGGCTGCTGCCAGAGGCGGGGCGCTTGTGGCCCAGGATTTCCTCGGATTTGCGCCTCCAGGATCGACGGTATGGCCTGGTCACCCTGCACCGCCCCTCCAATGTGGACGTTCCCGCCATGCTGGCCCGGATTATGAGTACCCTTGCGGAAATTAGCCACGAATTGCCCATCGTCTTTCCCATCCATCCCCGGACGCGGGAACGTATCGCCGTCAATAAGATTGAGATTGGGGATAACGGGAACCTGCAACTGACCGACCCAGTAGGCTATCTGGATTTCCTGTGTTTGCAGCAGCGGGCCAGGCTCGTTATCACCGACTCTGGCGGGATTCAGGAAGAAACCACCTATCTAGGTGTTCCATGCCTGACGGTGCGGGAAAATACTGAGCGTCCTGTTACCGTGGAGTTGGGGACCAATACCCTGGTAGGCCAAGATATGGCGCTACTGCGGGAGAAGACGCGGCATGTCCTGGCGGGGCAGGCGCGCCGGGGCGAGATACCGCCCCTCTGGGACGGCCAGGCAGCAGCGCGGATAGCGGCGGTCGTGGCGGGGATGAATGCCTCAAAGGGGCATGGATGATTAGGATGAGTGACTTCGCCACGGATGGTTTGGATGGTTAGGATGGTTAGGATGATTAGGATGGCTTCGCTGGATGAAGGGCAAAGGGGCATGGATGGTTTGGATGGGAGGATGATTAGGATGGTTTGGATGGAGGGCGAAGGGCTGGATGGAAAATGAGGTGTTGGAGAGAAACAAGAACTTGAATCGGGGCTTTCGGAAGCTGGATGTCTGGAGGGAGGCGATTCATCTGTCTACGTTCGAAAAGAAAGACCTCGACGGTTACAAAGACATCTCGTTCAGAATAAAAGATCAGGTGCTCGATTCCGTTTTCTCCATATCTTCAAATATAGCAGAGGGGTATTGTCGAAAATCCATCAAAGAGTATATTCAGTTTGTAAACGTGGCGTTGGGGTCTTGTGGCGAGAATTATTCCCAGTTTTATGCCTTGCTGGAGTCTGGTGAGATCAGTCGAGAGGTTTTTGATGGGTTCGATGAGAGGCACTATCGCATCGAGAGCAAGTTGATGAATCTGGCTAAAGCCCTTTCAAGTAAGATGAAAACAGGAGATGACTGGGATTCGAGTTATAAGGTTTGATTGATTGGACGCGGATCGCCAGGCCTCATGGGCGACGGAAACCTTACCATGCCTAACCATGAAAACCAGGCGGCTCAGTTTTCACGACCGAGAATGACTCACTTTAAAAATACCCTTGCCAACAGGATTGCGCGGTATGTTCGTACCATTTCTTATCTGAAGCCGATGCAGGTGTTTGGCCGGATCTGGTTTTGGGTTCATCGGCCAACGGTTAGCTCCACACCCAATCTGCCCGTTCGCAGGCACGCCGGGAGGTGGCGTCAATCCCCGCTCAAACTTCCTTCCCTGCTTTCCCCGTCGCGTTTCCGGTTTTTAAATGAAGAACACGAGCTGTCGTCTGCCGCGGACTGGAACAACCCGGCGAGGGGAAAGCTATGGCTCTACAACCTCCACTATTTCGATAATCTGAATGCGGAGGATAGCGAGGCGCGGTCGGAATGGCACCAGGCGCTGATCGAACGTTGGGTGGCAGAAAATCCCGTGGGAAAAGGGAATGGCTGGGAACCCTACACACTGTCCCTGCGGATTGTAAATTGGATCAAATGGGCATGGGCAGGCAACTCGCTGTCTGGAACGGCCACAAAAAGTCTTGCGCTTCAGGCGCGCTTCCTGCGTCGACGGCTGGAATGGCACATCCTGGGGAATCATCTTCTGGCAAACGCTAAAGCGCTGATCTTTGCCGGTTTGTTTTTCGAGGGGCAAGAAGCGAAGGAGTGGCTGGTAAAAGGTTTGTCGATCCTGGAGCACGAACTACACGAGCAGATCCTCGCCGACGGCGGACATTTTGAGCGCAGCCCAATGTATCATGCCCAGGTCCTGGAGGATGTCCTGGATATCGTAAATGCGTTCGGAATGCTGAATTACCACTTTCGTGGGAATGACAAGTATAAAAAAGACAGTAAAGACGAATATGAAAGCAAAAGTGATATTTTGTCGTCCCGCGCGGACAAATTCAAACATCTTTCACGACTTGAACATCATTGCCGAATTACCGCCCCGAAGATGCTGGCCTGGCTGGACGCCATGACCCATCCCGACGGCGAGATTGCACTGTTGAACGACTCAGCTTTTGGCGGGGCGTCAGCACCGGCAACCCTGGCGGAGTATGCGGAACGTCTGGGGATCGAGCCTTACAGAGCGTCTGAATTGGTGGATGCGAAATCCGGGTCGGTGCGGATCAGGCATCTTGAAGCCACGGGCTATATCCGTGTGGATTGGGGGGAAATGACCGCATTCCTGGATACAGCGCCCATCGGACCGGATTATCTACCGGGGCACGCCCACGCGGACACGCTGAGCTTCGAATTATCTCTGGGGAGACAACGGGTGATCGTAGACAGTGGTGTCTCTTGTTACGGCGAGGGGGCGGAGCGTCTTCGGCAGCGTGGGACCGCGGCCCATAACACCGTGGAGATCGACGGACAGGATTCTTCCGAGGTGTGGAGCGGCTTTCGAGTAGCGCAGCGGGCGTACCCACTGAATTTGCGGATCGATGCCGCAGAAGGTATTATATCCTGCGCCCACGACGGGTACCAAAGACTGCCAGGCCAGCCACTCCATCGACGGGAATGGCGTTTCCGCAAAGATGGTCTGGAGATTAGGGATACGATCGACGGCGTATTTCAGAAGGCTGTTGGACGGATCCATTTCCATCCTGAGCTTCTGTTGTACCCCTTGTCCGGGAACAACGAGAGAGGCTCCACATCAGTTGCATTCAATGCCGGGGACATCCTGCTGCCGGACGGCCAACGGATTGCTTGGCAGCTCGCAAAGGGCGGCCGCGCCCGAATCGTGGATACCACATGGCACCCAATGTTCGGCGTTTCAATCCCCAACCAGTGCATGGAATTTGAATTTGACGGACCGGAAACCGTTCTAAATCTTACGTTCAAACCCTAACCCTTGGAGGCCAGCATTATGTCAAGACTCATTGGATGGATCGATAAGCATTTCTACCCAGGCTGGGGCGACAACTGGGACGACGGGTTATTTCGAAAAGCGATCCTGGCGCATCTCCAACCGGAACATATCGTGCTGGACCTCGGTGCAGGTGCCGGCATCGCGTCTCATATGAATTTCAGGGGAATTGCAGCAGAAGTCTGCGGCGTCGATCCGGATCCGCGCGTGCTGGACAATCCTTTCCTGGATGAAGGTATTGCAGGGTCAGGCGAGGCGGTTCCGTATCCCGATAGCCGTTTCGATATAGTATTCGCAAACAACGTTCTTGAACACATTGCCGACCCGGACAGAGTGTTCAAGGAAGTGCACCGTGTTCTCAAACCAGGGGGCTGGTTTCTCGCCAAAACGCCAAATCGATATCATTACGTCTCCATGATTGGCCGCATTACGCCACACTGGTTTCACACGCTGATAGCCAGGCAAAGGGACGTAGTTCATCGGATACGTTTCCCACATTGTACCGCGTTAACGACCGCCGGACGATTATGCTATACGGGCAGAGAAACAGCTTTCGGCCACACAGGATCGATCTGATTGAAGGCAGGCCGGAGTATATGAGAATCACCTCTCTCTCTTATGCGATTGGTCTACTGTATGAGCGGCTCGTCAATTCAGCGAGTCTGTTGAAGCCATTCCGAGTTATTCTCATTGCACAACTCCAGAAGTATTAAGTCATACGCTTCATGCACATCCTCTTTCTGAGTGACAATTTCCCCCCGGAAGTCAACGCCCCGGCCAGCCGTACTTTTGAACATTGCCGGGACTGGGCGCGGGCGAGACATCAAGTAACGGTCGTCACCTGTGCGCCTAATTTCCCTCAGGGGAAAGTCTATGAAGGTTACCAAAACCGACTATGGCAGTCGGAAGAGATGGACGGCATCCGGGTGATTCGGGTGTGGAGCTATATCACCGCCAACGAGGGGTTTGCCAAGCGCATTCTGGATTATGTCAGCTTCATGATCTCCGCGGTGATGACGTCGTTATTTATTCGCGGCGTCAATGTAGTTGTCGGAACCTCTCCCCATTTCTTCACGGTATGCGGGGCTTACCTCGTCAGCCGAATGAAGCGCATCCCTTTCGTGTTTGAACTGCGGGACATCTGGCCGGAGTCGATCAAGGCTGTTGGCGCGATGGGCGACTCACCGATCATAAGCCTACTCGAGAAAATTGAGATGTTCCTTTATCGGAAAGCGGACCGCATCATCTCCGTGACGAAATCGTTCAAGCGTGTTTTAGTCGGGCGGGGTGTGGACGAGGGAAAGATCGATGTCGTCACCAACGGTGTCTATCTGTCGGGCTTTGGTCCGCGTGAAAAGGATTCCGCTCTGACGGCACGCTTCGGACTGGAAGGTAAGTTTGTCGCGGGCTATGTGGGCACGCACGGGATGGCGCATGCGTTGGAGACGATTTTGGAGGTGGCGGCCCGCATGGGTAAGATGGAATGCGGTGATTCATATCGTTTCATCCTGCTGGGAAACGGAGCGAGGAAGCAGGTGCTGATGGCGCAAGCAGCGCAAATGGGATTGACAAACGTGGTCTTTATAGACACGGTACCCAAGGCTGAGGTGGCGCGCTACTGGTCGCTGCTTGATGTCTCGATCATCCACCTGCGGAAGACGGCGCTTTTCACGACGGTGATTCCCTCAAAGCTTTTTGAATGCATGGGGATGGGCATTCCTGTGCTGCATGGCGTGGCAGGAGAATCGGCGGATATTGTAGCAAAGGAAGGGGTGGGGCTGACCTTCGAGCCGGAAAACGCAGTGGAGTTGTGCGACAAGTTAGAAATGTTGCGGCAAGATAAGGATCTGTACCGGCGCTGCCATGAAAACTGCCTCATCGCTGCTCGACGTTATGACCGTTCTGCACTGGCGGGGCGGATGCTGAAGATACTGGAAGGCATTTGTTGATAAAGGCCATGTATTAAAGAATTTTGGCCATTTTTATAGGCTTTTCCCTTCAAAAACGTGAGGAAAATTCTCGCTTTTTTCATGGCCGATGGGTGATGGCGAGTTGTCGAGTCAATTGGAATAATCAGCAGTGTATGTTGTGATAGGCTTCTTCGATTTTTGAGGGCTGCGCGGCGAACAATGGGACATAAAATGTTTAAAATAAAAGCTTTCCGCTTACGATTTGGAGGCCTGACTCAAGAATGACGACGTCAGAAATGACGATACCGGAATATGGCCAGGCAAAATACATCGTCCTCAGCGACTGTCACCGAGGCGATGGTTCTGCCGGTGACGAATTCGCCCGCAATTCCCTCATCTACAAGTGCGCCCTGGAATACTACCTTGCGGAGGGCTTCACCTACATCGAGCTGGGCGATGCGGAGGAACTCTGGGAGAACGACGCCTTCGAGCAGATCTACATCACCCACACATCTGTATATGATCTGCTCCATCGTTTCCACAACCCGGATCCGGCCCGCACCCGTTATCTGAAGATCTGGGGTAACCACGACGAGATATGGCGTGAAGACACATCCCCTCTGCATGCCCTCTTCACTGGCATTGAGGTACATGAGGCTGTCCGCCTTAACTTTAACGGTACTACTATATTACTTTTTCATGGCCACCAGGCTGATGCTAAATGCAGTGGTATCGGTGCACGTTTCAGTAAGTTTGTTGTCCGTCATATCTGGCCGCCCCTACAACGAATAGGCTTCTGCGATCCCACCCGTGCCGCTGAGAACCCTGGTCGCTGCGATGAGATCGATGAGGCCCTCTATCGTCTCGCCAGAGGAAGAAACATAGATACCTCCCTATCCCGCTGGCGTCCAAACGATACAGGCCCCTTGATCATAGTTGCGGGCCATACGCACCGTCCTGTGTATGCGAACCTCTCCCTTACGGAGCGGCGTTTTCTGGAGACAGGCATCGGCACCCGGGGCGTCCGCCGTAAGCACAAAGCCGATCCCGTCTATTACAACACAGGCTCGTGCGTGCATCCCCGATGTATCACTGGGATCGAGATTACGCCAGGGGCCCCAACAGACACTTCCCCTTTCCACTTTACCCTCGTTAAGTGGGGCAATGTCGCTGGCGCTGCAGTGAACACAGCAGACGGCAGTCGCAGCTACCCCCTCACCGTCACCCGCACCGCCCTGCAGTCACAATCCAAACAATGTTGAGTAAGTAGAGTAGGGAGAGGCGGTGGAGCGTAGAGTGGGTTAAGTAAGTGGAGTGGGGGGAACCCTTCGCTTCTCTGACTCCTTGCCTCTTTTGGTTTTTGAAAAAGATATCAAGAGAACCACTTGACCCCTTGAATCCTTGACTCCTCGACCCCTTCGCTTTTTGAATCCTTCGCTTCTAAGTTTTGAAAAAAAGATACCAAGAGAACCACTTGAATCCTCGAATCCTCGAATCCTTCTGCCTTTTCTGCGGGCTCTGCGAGAGACAATGTCTTTAAAGCTTTTCCTCACGCCCAGTCCCCCGTTTACAACGGGGTCCTTCGAGTACGCAGAGTACACAGAGGGTGAATGTTTTTGCCATGATTTAGAGAAGGATTAATCATGGCAAACCCGCAAAACCCTGCGGGTTAAATATTTTTACTTCTGCCCCGCAAGGGGCATGAAGTGTGGACAAAATTCATCAGTCTCAGAATTCTGGCCACAAGTCTATCTCGTCTTTCTCTGCGTTCTCAGCGGCCTCTGCGAGAGATAAAAAAGCATTTAGGATTTAGGAATTAGGAATTAGGAATTAGGATTGAAAACATATAACCCCGTTTTGTAGAAGTTTATATGTTTGGAAGTGTGGATATGTAGCCAACCCTCCAACCTTCTCCTGCCTCCTGACTTCTGACTTCTGTATTCTGTCTTCTGCCTTTCTCCACTCGACCCCTTGAATCCTCGAATCCTTGACTCCTTGACCCCTTTGCTTCTTATCATTTCGACTCCTTTTCTGTCATTTCGACCGAAGGGAGAAATCCTAAGATCCCTCATTGCATTGGGGACATGGATTTCTCAGTCGCTTCGCTCCTTCGAAATGACAACAGGAGGGTTGCTTCGCTCCTTCGAAATGACATCGGAGGTGGTTATGTGCTCCTTCGAAATAACAACAGGGAAGACTTATGACATGAGGGGGAATGGTCAAATGACATGGGAGCGCCTCGAATGACACCCTTTTTAGAAGTTTAGATGTTTGGAAGTGTAGATGGGTAGCCAACCCTCCAACCCTCCAACCCTCCAACCTTCTCCTGACTTCTGACTTCTGTATTCTGTCTTCTGCCTTTCTCCACTCGACTCCTCGAATCCTCGAATCCTCGAATCCTTTCTTTTCTGGTTTTTTGCTAATCCTCCAACCTTCTCCTGCCTCCTGACTTCTGACTTCTGTATTCTGTCTTCTGCCTTTTTCACTTGACCCCTAGAATCCTTGAATCCTTGACCCCTTCGCTTTTCTTGTTATCCCCGAATGCCTTTGTTTCTGTCATGCCCGAATGATTCTATCGGGCATCCATGCAGTTTCTGTTGGGGCGCCAGGTTTTCAAGGCAATTATCCAAACGTTTCATCCCATGATCGGTCGGAAAAGGAGCTTGGAATTTAGCCAAAACAGCAAGGTTGAACTATTTACTATGGATTCTGAATTGAAACGACACCCTGATTCTTTCGCGCAATCCACGAAACACACGGTTAAAGACCTGCTTGAAGCGGAAGAAGGTTTAGACCTGCAATCCGTGGATGTCTATCCCGATGCCACGGTAAAGATCAGTCGCGATCAATACAGCGCCTTCGAGATCAAACGCATGGCGGAAGAAACGCATGATCTGAAAATCGCTCCGCCGTTTCAACGCCGGCGTGTATGGAAAATTGAACAAAACAGGGAATTGATCGAGAGCATACTGATGGGAATCCCCATTCCGGTTATCTATGTGTTCGAAGACAAGAACGGCATAAAGCAGGTTGTGGATGGGCGGCAGCGCATCAGTGCCATTATTGACTTTCTGAATAACAAGTTCGCCCTGGATAAGCTAAGAATGCTGCCCGCCTTCAATGGCAAGAAATTTTCAGATCTCGACCCGATCTACAAAAGCAAAGTGGAGCGTTACCAAATCCCCGTATATGTGATCGAGCCGCCTACCCCGGAACGGGTCAAGTATGATATTTTTGACCGGGTCAACCGAGGCGGCACCCGACTGAACAACCAGGAAATGCGCAACGCGCTTTATCAAGGGCCGGCGACCGACCTGTTGGCAGGGCTTGCCAAGGAGGATTCATTTAAAGCGGCGACCAGCAATGGCGTCAAAGCGACACGCATGCGTGACAAGTATATCATCCTGCGTTTTTTGTCTTTTTACCTTTTAAGAACCAGGAGACTCGATTTTACATATAAAAGCAATAGCGATGAGTTGTTTGTTGCCGCGATGAAACTTATCAACGCCATGCGCGACAGCGAAATAAACTCCCTGAAGGAAGTCTTTCTCCATTCCATGCGGCGATGCCATCTTGTACTCGGAGGGGATGCTTTCAGATTCAGACCGGCCAATGTGAACCGAAGACCGGTCAACATGGTGCTTTTTGAAGCGATTGCCTATTTTTTTGCTATTCTGCATATTGAAGGGCATGACCATGAAACGTTGCGCAAAACATGGAAGGAAAAGTTGGAAGCCCTGAAAGAAGAATTTGATCGAAGCGGTAATTTCATCAGCCGCGTTGACAGCAGCAACGCCGTTGAGTATCGCTTTAGTAAGGTTGAAAGATTGGCACGGGAGGCAGTATGCTGAAACATATCAGGATTAGCGGTTACAAATGTCTTGAAAAATGTGAGCTTGCGCTGGCGCCCCTGACCATCCTCGCCGGTCCGAACTCCTCGGGTAAATCCACGGTCATTCAGGCCATGCTGCTAGTTTTCTCCGGCATCGATCAAAAAAATACGCCTTATCTAAAAGAAGTGGTAAAACCCTATGCAAATTTTAACGATGTGTATTGCCGTTTTTCCGATGCTCGCGAAATACGGATCGTTATAGACGCGGAGAATAACGACCAATACGCGCTCAGCGTAAAACGGGACTGCATGGCTGGGTCATCATCCACTGAACGTTCACCCATCTATGAAGAGTCGTTATTCTATCTCTGTGCGGGACGTTCCGGACCGGAGGAAATATCGGAACTGAACAAAGACCTCTGCATCGGACAGCATGGCCAATATGCGCTGGGATTCCTGGAGTTGAACAAGGACAAGCCTGTGCATCAGGCGCTGATCCAAAACGAGGCACACGCCAAAACGCTGAAAGCCCAGCTTGCCTGGTGGTTGTCATTCATCGTCGGCACGGAAACCGAGGCCAGGACTGAAAAAATAACCGCCGCCAGCGTAAAGACAAGCTTCGATTCCGGCGGCATCGAAAATATTTCTCCGTTCAATACCGGCGCAGGGAGCAGTTTTGTCTTGAAAATGCTGGTCATGTGCCTGACCGCCAGACCCGGCGACCTCCTGTTGATTGAAAACCCGGAAATCCATCTCCATCCCGGCGCCCAGTCGCGCCTGGGACGTCTGCTGGCGTTTATGGCGGCCAAGGGAGTGCAAATTGTGGTGGAAACACACTGTGAGCACCTCATCAATCGCATCCGTTACGAGATATACCGGAAAGTGCTTTCCGCCAAGGATGCCGTGATCCATTATAAGCCAGGCGCCCGTGATGCGTTTGAAACCATGCTGATAAACGCACGCGGCCACTACTGCGACGCCGCGGGACAGGAAAAACCTTTCCCCGGCGGGTTTTTCGACTCCACACTGGCTGAACTTTTGGAAATTGGCTGATGCATTATTCCATAGCCCTGGAAGACGATCTTTACCTCGCATTCCATGCCTTCAAGCATGGAAAAGCTGATGATACGCATTTGGTTGAGCGACTGCTAACCTTATACAAGCCACCCCACATCACCAATGTCAAACAGTTGGAGCGACTTGGCATAGAAAACGACCCGCTCCGGATGCAATTGAGCCAGGCAGGCCTCGTGAACCAGGCAATCGAGGAACTGGCAGCAAAAACTGTATATAAGATTATTCTTTCGGCCACCAATGGCGATTTTCCATGCGTCAATATTAACGGGGACGCTATTAAAAACAACTACACCATAACCTGCGACCCGGGTGAATCACGGGAAAAGGCGCTTTTGCATATCCAGGCGCTGTTGGCAGACGCCAGGGATGTAGTGGTTTGCGATAGATACATGAAGGACAATTGGGACTTGTCGAAGAAAATTTTCAATTATTTCCCAGACAAAGATATGTCCATTCATTTCGTTTATGAATTATCGAAGAAGTGTATCAGCGAAATTAAAAAAATCGCTTCGAGATGGAAGATCAAACCACTGCATGTAAACCTATATCCCGGTTATCATGACCGCTATCTCTTGATAGATAGAGAAATGGAAATCGTTATCACGAGCGGGATAGATTATCTTTTTGACGATAAAAAGGAATGCACGATTCTATACAGACTGAAAACCAAGTGATACAACTATCTAACAGGAAAAAGAATCATTTAGGAATTAGGAAAGGAGAACACATAGACTGCATTCTGGTTTATTTGGTTTTTCTGGTTGGGGGCTCCTTGACTCCTTTCTGTTCCGGTTTTTGGCTAAACCTCCAACCCTCTGCCTGTCATACCCGAGTGGTTTAATCGGGGAACCAGGTTTTCTGTCATACTCAAGTGATACCCCTCTGCCTGTCATGCCCAAATGTCTCTATCGGGCATCTATACGTTTTCTATCGGGGAACCAGGACATTTTGTGGATTCCCGCTAAAAACATGCGAGACATTATGATAAAAAATAACAAAGCAAGTCTCCATCCAAAGTGTTATATTTTGTTTGGCAAAAAGAAAATAAACATGAAAGGAGACTCGCCATGGAGAAAGATAACAGACTTGAT
>Ga0116149_1004194_pt1 | contig 14316 bp, 10 predicted proteins | sample AD_UKC057_MetaG_FD_89787 | JGI IMG/M metagenome (GOLD analysis project Ga0116149, IMG submission 89787) | Active sludge microbial communities of municipal wastewater-treating anaerobic digesters from USA - AD_UKC057_MetaG | ecosystem: Engineered > Bioreactor > Anaerobic > Digestate | place: USA... | reverse complement strand
TCAGGGAGTCCGGCCGGCTGATGCCGGCCGGCGACCTTCGCCCGCGCGTCGAGGTGCCCGGCCGGACAAAACGGTGTCGCTGCCCCGACAGGACCCGGATCCCGATCATGGTTGCGGGCCGGAGACGCCCTCTGGGCGACCACCCGCCTTCGCCTCCACGAGGCTTCGGCGGGTCGCCCCTACGGTGCCGCTCGGGAGCCGACGCAACCGCCCCGCGCTCGTTTCTTGCTATATTGGCAGATGGGTCTTCCCGAACACCGGCGTCCGGCAACCTTCGCGCCCGAGGTGTGTGCATGGCTCCCCGATCCACCTGGAAAGGCTTCCTGAAGGTCAGCCTCGTCAGCATCCCGATCAAGGTCTACCCGGCTGCCGAGTCGTCAGCGAGCCTCTCGTTCAACCAGCTCCACGGTGAGTGCCGCACCCGCATCCAGCAGAAGCGGTGGTGCCCGCACTGCAACCGCGAGGTGGCCAACAGCGAGCTGGTCAAGGGCTACGAGTTCGAGAAGGGGCGGTACGTCGTCCTCGAGGACGAGGACTTCGCCAAGGTGCGGACCGAGTCGACCCGCGTCATCAACCTGGTGCAGTTCTCCGGCGAGGAGTCCCTCGACCCGATGTACTACGACCGGGCCTACTACCTGGCCCCCGACGGCCCAATGGCGGCGGGCGCCTACGCGGTGATGCGCGAGGGCATGCGCGGGAAGATCGGCGTCGGGAAGGTGGCGCTGCTCGGGCGCGAGTACCTGGTCGCGGTGCGGCCGCACCAGGAGGGGCTGCTGATGTTCACCCTGCATCACGCCGGGGAGATGCGGACGCCGTCCCAGATCGAGGAGCTGCGGACGCTCCCCGACGTGAAGGCCGACGAGGTGGCCCTGGCCAAGCGGGTGATCGGCACCTTCGAGGGCGAACTCGACCTCTCCGATTTCAAGGACGAGTACAAGGAGGGGCTGCGCGAGGTCATCCAGGCGCGGATTGCCGGCGAGGAAGTGGCCACCCCGCCCGCGGTCGAGGCCCCAACCAACGTCGTCAACCTCATGGACGCGCTGCGGAAGAGCCTCGACGCCGTCAGCTCCTCGAAGAAGAAGCCGGCCAAGGCCGAGCTGCCGTCCCGCAAAGCACCTGCACGCGCGGAGGGAGGGAAGAGGAGGAAGGCGGGGTAGACGCCACCTACAGTGGCAGGAACCATCCCAGCAGCCCCGGGCCCTCGGCGACGGGGTCGCCAATCCAGGCGGGCGGCGTCAGCCACACGAACGCGAGAATCGCGATCACCCAGAGGTCGTACTGCCAGCTGGCCCGCTCGTCGGTCCAGAAGAACGCCCTCCAGAGAACCAGCGCGGGCAGGGGGAGCTTGCGCTCGGGCCTGCGGTGCGTCACCCGCCAGGTGAAGTAGATCCGGTCCGCGACGGTGACGATCGACAGGACGAGGATCACCCAGAGCACCGCGGCCATGCGGTTGGTGAAGGCGCCAATCATGAAGAGCACGATCCGCTCGGGCCGCTCCATGAACCCCACCTTGCACTTTTCGATGATCGACTCGGCCCGGGCGCGCGTGTAGCTCGTCATCACCGAGAACATCATCGCGAGCGCGGTGATGACGACGTAGTCGGCGCGGCCGAGCTTCGTGTAGAGGTAGATCAGGCCGATGAAGAGGGTGATGTCCGAGAAGCGGTCCATCACCGAGTCCCAGAAGGCCCCGAAGGCGGTCTCGCGGTTGCGCTCGCGGGCCACCTTGCCGTCGATGTAGTCGAAGATGTTGGCCGCCAGCATCACGAAGCCGGCCGTGCGGAAGAGCCCGAGCCCCAGCAGCCAGGCCGCCGTGATGTTCACCATCATCCCGACGAAGGTCAGGACGTTCGGCGAGATCCCGAGCGCGACGCACGCGGCGATGATGGCGCGCAGGGGAAACGAGCAGGCCTTGCCGATGATGCCCGTGAACGTCATGAGCGGCTTCCGGCTGCGTGGACGGACCCCGCACGGGCCCCAAAGGCGGCGCCTATAATTGTGTTGGGAACCGCGCCGGGAAAACGCGCCATCTTAGTCCATGCCCATCCAGGAACTCAAGAGCAGGATCGACCGGCTGCCCGAGCAGCCGGGGGTCTACCTGTTCGCCAACGCCCGGGGTGAGACGATCTACGTCGGCAAGGCGCGCTCGCTGCGCGACCGGGTGCGCAGCTACCTGGGGGCGAGGGGAACCAACGCCAAGACCGACGCCCTGCTCGACGAGGCCAGCGCGGTCGAGGTCATCGTCACCGACTCGGTGGTCGAGGCGCTGGCGCTCGAGAACAACCTCATCAAGCAGCGGATGCCCCGCTTCAACATCCTGCTGCGTGACGACAAGAACTACCCCTTCCTCCAGCTGACCGTCACCGAGGAGTACCCCCGGGTGCGGGTCGTGCGCGGCGTCGAGCGCGATGGGAACGTTTACGCGGGCCCCTTCATGCCCGCGAGCCTGGCGCGGCGGACGATGGGGCTGACGCACCGCCTTTTTGGCATCCGGTCGTGCAACGAGGAGCTGAACGGCCGGCGCCCCCGCCCGTGCCTCGAGTACGACATCAAGCGGTGCCTGGCCCCCTGCGTGGCCTCCATCTGCCCGCCCGAGCAGTACCGGCGGGCCGTGGAAGACGCCCAGCTGTTCCTCGAAGGGCGGACCGACGAGCTGGCCGCGCACCTCCGCGAGCGGATGACCCGTGCCGCGATGGAGGAGCGCTTCGAGCAGGCGGCGCAGCTGCGCGACGCGCTGCACACCGTCGAGACGCTGCGCGACCGGCAGCAGAAGATGGCCGGCGTCGAGCTGGGCGACCGCGACGTCTGGGGAGTGAAGCTCGGGACGGCCGGCGCCGCCATCCAGGTGTTCGAGGTCAGGCGGGGCCGCGTGGTCGAGCGCGTGACGCTCATTACCGAGGCTGACTCGGCAGGCACGCTGGCCGGAGCAGACGAGGCGCTTGCCGAGCTGCTCGAGGCGGCCATCCCGCAGTTCTACGAGGAGCGGGAGATTCCCCCCGAGATACACGTGCCGGCCGGGCTCGGAGAGGCCGAGGCGGCCGAGGCGTGGCTGAGCGGCCGGGCCGGGCGCCGCGTGCGCCTGGTGGTGCCGCAGCGGGGAGGCAAGCGGGCCCTGCTCGAGCTGGCGGCGCGCAACGCGTCGCTCGCCTACGAGTCGCGCTTCAACCACGAGCGGGCGGCGAACTACGACGGCCTCGACACGCTGCGCGTGGCCCTCAACCTGCCGTGCTTTCCGAGGCGGATCGAGTGCTTCGACATCTCCACCATCCAGGGCAGCGAGACGGTGGCCTCGATGGTGGTGTGCGAGGACGGCCGGATGCTGCGCTCGGCCTACCGCAAGTACCGCATCCGCGGCGAGGGCTCCCGGTTCCTCGACGACTTCGCCGCGATGGCGCAGGTGGTGCGGCGCCGCTACCGCTCGGTGCTCGAGAGCGGGACCGACGCTCCCGATCTCATCGTGATCGACGGCGGCAAGGGACAGCTGGGCGCGGCGTACGCCTCGCTCGAAGAGCTGGGGCTCTCGAACCTGGTGGCCGTTGGACTGGCGAAGAAGGAGGAACTGGTCTACACGCGCGACCGGGACGAGCCGCTGGCACTGCCGGCCGGCAGTGCCGCGCTCCGCCTGCTCCAGATGATCCGCGACGAGGCCCACCGCTTTGCCGTCGCGTTCCACCGCCAGTCGCGGCGGGCGCGCGACCTCACCTCGGAGCTCGACGCGATCCCCGGCATCGGCCCGCGCCGCCGGCGGGCGCTGCTCTCGGCGTTCGGCAGCCTGGCCGGCGTCCGGCGCGCCAGCCGCGAACAGCTCACGCCGGTGGTGGGAGCCCGCGCCGCCGACGCGGTGCTGGCGCACTTCGCCGGCCGCTGACACCAGCGCCGCCCGGGTCCGAATGTAGAATGCGGCACGTTGAACGGGTGGAAGGCCGGCCTGCCGTGGTAGCCTGATAAGTCCGGCAAGTGGCCGGGCCTCCAGGGCCGGACGCCGCGTACCCATCGTGGACTTCGATTTCGCCGCCATCTTCATCGCATTCGTGGCGCTGCTGCTGTCGTTGACGGTCCACGAGGCCGCCCACGCGTGGGCCGCCGACCGCCTGGGCGATCCGACGGCGCGCGCGCTCGGGCGGCTCTCGCTGAACCCGGCCGTGCACGTGGACCCCCTCGGGACGCTGGTGTTCCCCCTGGTTGCGATGGTGACCGGCGCGCCGCTGATCGGCTGGGCCAAGCCGGTGCCGATCGCCCCGTGGCGCTTCGATCGGCCGCGCCAGGCCAGCATGCTCGTGGCATTTGCCGGCCCCCTCAGCAACCTCGCGCTGGCGTTCGTGGCCGCCATCGCCCTGCGGATGCTGCCGCTCGAGGCCCTTTCCTCGCTCGGGCCGGCCGGCCAGGCGGCCGCGGCCGACAGCCGGATCCTGGCTCCCGTGGCGCGCCTGGCGTGGGGCGTGCTGTCGATCAACCTGCTCCTGGCGATCTTCAACCTGCTGCCGATCCCGCCGCTCGACGGCAGCAGCGTGCTGGCCGGCCTGCTGCCCGAGCGGGCGGCCGCCGGCCTCGATCGCCTTCGACCGTACGGCTTCCTGCTGCTCTACGCGCTGCTGCTCTCCGGGGGCTTCAGCCTGATCGTCAGCCCGCCGTACCTCCTCTTGCTGTCGTGGCTCACATGAAACCGCGCGTCGTGTCGGGCATGCGCCCGACGGGGAAACTTCACCTGGGGCACCTGGTCGGGGCGCTGCGCAACTGGGAGCGCCTGCAGGACCAGTACGACTGCTTCTACTTCGTCGCCGACTGGCACGCGCTGACCAGCGAGTACGCGGACCCCTCGGCGATCACGGCGAACGCCCTCGACAACGTCGCCGACTGGCTGGCCGCCGGGCTCGACCCGGCGCGCTCGACGCTGTTCGTCCAGTCGCTGGTGCCCGAGCACGCCGAGCTGCACCTGCTGCTGTCGATGACGACGCCGATCCCGTGGCTCGAGCGGGTGCCGACCTACAAGGAGCAGCGCGAGCAGCTGAGCGACAAGGATCTCTCCACGATCGGCTTCCTCGGCTACCCGCTGCTGCAGACGGCCGACGTCGCGATCTACGACGCCGAGTTCGTGCCGGTGGGGGAGGACCAGGTGCCGCACCTGGAGCTGTCGCGCGAAGTCGTGCGACGGTACAACAACTTCTACGGCGAGCGGCTCGGCGTGAAGGATGGCGAGCCGATCATCAAGCCCGTCCTCCGGGAGCCGCAGCCGCTGCTGACCACGGTGCCGCGCCTGCCGGGGCTCGACAACCGGAAGATGAGCAAGAGCTACGGCAACGCCATCGACCTCTCCGACACCGCCGAGGACGTGCGGAAGAAAGTGATGTCGATGTACACCGACCCGAAGCGGGTGCGGGCCGACATCCCGGGCACCGTCGAGGGCAACCCGGTGTTCATCTACCACGATGCCTTCAACTCGAACCTCGAGGAGGTGGAGGACCTGAAGGCCCGCTACCGCCTGGGCAAGGTGGGCGACGTGGAGGTGAAGAAGAAGCTGATCGCGGCGGTGAACGGCGTGCTCGAGCCGATGCGCCAGCGCCGCGCCGAGGTGCTCGCCCGCCCCGGCTACGTGCGCGAGGTGCTGTTCGAGGGCTCGCGCCGCGCCCGGGCACTCGCGCAGGAGACGATGGCGCGCGTGCGGGAAGCGATGAAGATCACGTACTGAACACGCTCTTTGTGACCTTTGTGGTTCATTTCTCCGGGGTTTGATGGACACGCAGGCCGAGATCTTCGAGTCGTCGACCGACAGCTACGCGGTGAAGCTCGACAACTTCGAGGGGCCGCTCGATCTGCTCATCCACCTGATCAAGCGGAACGAGCTGAACGTCTACGACATCCCGATCGCGCTGATCACCGGGCAGTACCTCGAGTACCTCGCGCTGATGCGCGAGCTGAACCTCGACGTCGCCGGCGAGTTCCTGGTGATGGCCGCGACGCTCATCCACATCAAGTCGCGGATGCTGCTGCCGCGGCCCGACCCCGCGCAGGAAGACCCCGAGGAGGACCCGCGCGAGGCGCTCGTGCGGCGCCTGCTCGAGCACCAGCGCTACAAGCAGGCGGCCGAGCTGCTCCACGAGCGCGAGACCCTGCGCGAGGCGCAGTGGCAGCGCCCCGACGGCCGCGTCGCGCCGATTGCCGGCGAGGAGTACGAGCCCGAGCTGGAGGTCGATCTCTTCAGCCTCATTGCCGCTTTCAAGTCGGTGCTCGAGCGCGCCAAGCACCGGCCGAAGGTCGTGCTCCCAATCGAGCAGGTCTCCATCGAAGCGCGCATCGAGCAGTTGCTGGCGCGCCTCACCGGCAGCAAGGCCTGCGGCTTCGAGGACCTCTTCGACGACGTGAGCGCCAAGGGCGACCTGATCGTGACCTTCCTCGCGCTGCTGGAGATGATCCGGCTGAAGCTGGTGCGGGTGTTCCAGGCCGGGCCCTTTGGCGCGATCCGGATTTACAGGCAGGTGGCGTAGTGGACAGCGAAGAGAAAGAAGGACAGGCGCCCCCGCCTGAAGTGGCACAGGCGTCCCCGCCTGTGGTGGATGAAGCTGCTGAAGTAGCACAGGCGTCCTCGCCTGTGGCGGATGAAGCCGGTGAAGTAGCACAGGCGTCCTCGCCTGTGGCGGATGAAGCCGGTGAAGTGGAACAAGCCTCTCCGCCTGTGGGCCAGCCCTCCGCCGAGCTGAAGGCCATCATCGAGGCCCTGATCTACGCCTCGCCCGACCCGCTCACGCCGAAGACGCTCTTCAAGGTGCTCGAGTCCGAGCCGCGCGAGGACGTGCAGGCCTCGCTCGACGAACTGCTGCGCGACTACGCCGACGGCCGGGGAGGGCTGCAGCTGGTGGAGGTCGCCGGCGGCTACCAGATCGTCACGCGTCCCGAGCTGTCGGAGTGGGTGCGCCGGCTGTTCCACGAGCGCAAGACGCAGAAGCTCTCGCTCGCCGCGCTCGAGACGCTTGCCGTCATCGCCTACAAGCAGCCGATCACCGCCCCCGAGCTGACCGACATCCGCGGCGTCAACGCCTCCGGCGTCATCGCCACGCTGCTCGAGCGCCGGCTGATCAAGATTGCCGGGCGCAAGCAGGTGGTCGGGCGGCCGTTCCTCTACGCCACCACGCGCGAGTTCCTGATCCGCTTCGGCCTGCGCGACCTCGACGACCTGCCGAAGATCGAGGACATGGCCGAGGTCCTGGGATTCGAGGCGCCGATCGGGCTCGCCGAAGCCGGCCCGTCGGAAACGCTGCTGCCGCTCGACGGGGAGGCCGATCCCGACCGCACGCTCGACGTGCCGCCGCCGGAGGAGCCGGTTCACTGAAGCGGCTCAGGACTCAGGGCTCATGGCTCACGGCCGCCTTCAAAAGATCCTCTCCTCCGCCGGCGTCGCGTCGCGGCGGGCGGCCGAGCGCCTCATGGCCGAGGGCCGCGTCTCGGTCAACGGCGAGGTCGTGCGCGAGCTGGGAACCAAGGCCGACCCCGAGGCCGACGACATCCGCGTGGACGGGCGGCCAATCGGCCGCGCCAGCCGGCGCCTGTACCTGCTCCTCAACAAGCCCCGCGGCTACGTCACCACACGATCCGATCCCGAGGGGCGGCCGACGGTGCTCGACCTGCTCCCCGGCGTCCGCGAGTACGTGTTCCCCGTCGGACGCCTCGACTACGATTCGGAGGGGCTGCTGCTCCTCACCAATGACGGCGAGCTGGCCGCGCGCCTGACGCACCCGAGCCACGAGGTGCCCCGCGAGTACCACGCGCGCGTGCGCGGCGTTCCCGATCCCCACGCCCTCGACCGCCTTGCCGGCGGTGTCACGCTCGACGGGCGCCGCACCGCGCCGGCCCGGGCCGTGCTCCTCGAGCGCGGCCTCGGCCAGGCCGGCGACCAGGCCCTCGTCTCGCTCACGCTCCACGAGGGGCGCACCCGCCAGGTCCGCCGCATGCTCGAGGCGGTGGGGCACCCGGTCGTGCGGCTGCGCCGCGTCCGCATCGGCCCGATTGCCGATCCCCTCATTCCGCTCGGTCGATACCGCCATCTTCTCCCGGAGGAGGTGGACGCGCTGCGGCGCGCCGCCGCCTCCACCGCCCGGCCGCGGCGCGGCGAGGGTTAGAATTCCTTTTGTGCCGAGATCGGCCCTCGCGATTGCCGCAATCGTCCTGTCGGTGGTTTCCACCGGCAAGGGTTTCGCCGCGCAGGAGGCAGAGAGCCTGGCCGTGCCGGGCGGCGTCGCCTCGTTCGCGGGGGCGCTGAAGGTCAGCGAAGATCTGCCGCGGGCCCGCCTCATGCTCGCGGCCATCCGAATCCTCTGGGAGGCTCCCGAGGGGTCCGATCCGAACGCCAACCGCCGTCGTGCGGCGCTCCTCTCGTACCTCCAGGCCGTCGACCAGGAGGCGCCGTCCCGGACGGCAGGCGACGGCGGCGAGGTGCCTGGCCTGCTGCCGGCCGCCGCGTGGTCGTCCGTGCTCCGCGAGATCGGAGCCACGGGCGGTTCGACCTTCACGGCAATCCTGCGGAGCCGGCGCGCCGCCCTGCTGTACCACGGCCTTGCCAGCCTCGACGCCGCCACGCGCGACGGCCTCGCGCGCCGCCCCAGGCTGCTCGCGGCCATCTCGCGCGACAACCGGGTCGCCCTCTTCGCCACCTTCGGCCGCAGCTTCCGCCTGCGCACCGGCCATATCGACCCGCCGGGAGGGGCGGAGGCGGCTCCGCTCTGGGAAGCGCTGGCGGGCGAGAGGCTCGACGAGCCCGACGCGTTCATCACCCGCGCGCTCGACCTCCACGGCGGCCGCTTCGCCCTCCTGTACGACGCCGTGGCGCACCTCGACGCGCCGGCACGCCGCTTCGCGCTCGGCCTCCGCTTTGGCCCCTCCCGCAGGCTCGAGCGGTTCAAGGCGTTCTACGACGCGTCGGCCGCCGCCCTTCGCAGCTGGGAACCGCAGCGCCGGCCCTTCGAACGAGTGCCCTACGACGCCGTGCACCTGCTCCTGTCCACCCGCTTCGAATCCGACGGGCAGCTCTCGGGACCTGCCTGGCCGCCGCTCTGGCGGGCCGTCTTCGACCCGGTAATCGATCCCGGCACCGCGCTGGCGAGCCTCGGCAACGAGGACCTGTGCGACGCGGCGAAGATGGTCGAAATGGTGAGCGTCGCCGACCCGGTGGAACGGCAGCGCCGCGCGCAGGCCTGGCTGTTCGGCCAACGCGTCTTCCGCCGGCCCCCGCGGCAGTCGGCCCGCGACCTCCTGCCCGTGCTGAAGGCGATTGTTCGCTACCCGAGCCTCTTCGCGGTGCTCGATCGCATGGGCATCGAGGCGCTGCCGACCTACACGGCCGCCCTGCAGGCCGCAGACCGCCTCGGCGCCGCGGACCGCCGTTTGTGGCTCTTCCAGGCGGCGCTCGCCATCCTCGAGCGAAGCCGCATGGCGCGCGCGATCGACGCGGCGGCCGCCGACAGGCTCGTGCAGGCGCTTTCGGCCGCAGCGTCGGCGGACGGCGAGCGGTACGGCGCGGCGGTTCTGCGGTGGATCGACGGCGGCCTGCTGGCAGCCGCGGGCCGCCCGTTGTTGTCGCCGCACCTGGATGCCTCCGACCGGCCAGTCGAGACGCGCCTGCTGGCGGCCATGGCGGGCTCGGTCGACTCGCCGGCGAACCGGCAGCTGCTGTCGCTCCCGCCCGTTGAATGGGAGGGCCTGGCGTACCGGCTCGACCCCGGCGCCTCGATGCTGCGGCGCGCCGTAGAAGTGCGGGCCCGGCAGGGAGGGCGCTCGCTCGACGCGGTGCTGGCATTGTCGCGCCTGGCTGACTCGCTGGCGGCTGCCGCGTCGACAGAAGAGGCCGTCGAGGTGGCCAGCCGGTTGCCGGCTGTCGTGGAAGGCTTGCAGGAGCAGGCCGGCCCGGGCCGGCGCCGCCTCGCCGTGGCAGGCGGCGAGCCCGCGATCGGCAGGCTGGTCGCGCGCGTGACGGAAGGCGCCAGGCAGCTGAAGCCGCGGGATGCAAAGGCGGCGGAAGCCCTCGCGCGGCCGTTGGCCGAGGCGGTGGACTCGCTGCTCGCGGAAGTGCTCGGCGCCATCGTCTACGCCGCGCACCTGGGCGAACCCGACGGGCCGGCACTGCTGGCCGGCGATCCGTCCGCGGTACACGATTTCCGCTTCTTCCCGCCGGCCATGGAGCTTGGCCGGCGTCCGGCCTGGCACCTCCCGGTCGAGGTTCGCGACCGCGAAATGGCCTGGGGCGTGAGCGGGTCGCTCGTCAACCTCGACTCGGCACTCGGCCGTCTCTCGCTGAAGCGGCCGTTCAGCGAAACGCTGCCGCTTCCGCCGGCCTTGTCGGACCAGGATCGCCGGACACTCATCGAGAACGCCGTGCTGTCGGTGCCCCAGGATTTCACCGAAGCCGGGCGCGAGAGGCTGCTGGCGGCCGTCGAGCGGGGGAGGGCGCGCGTGGAGGCGCTCGGCCCTGCGACGGACGAGATCGAACGCTTGGCAGCCGACGTCGATCTGGACGAGTGGCGCGCGGAAGCGCTCGCCTGGACCATCGCCAACGAACCATCGCGGCGGCTCGACTTCCTCTCGCTCGGCGAACTGGCCCGGGCGGGAGGGCTTGATCCGCGGGGCGACGCGTCGCTGGACGCGTGGGGGACGTCCGAGTATGCCCGCGACGGCGCGCTCGTGAACCGCTACCCGCCGCGCCTGGACTTGACGATCATGGCGGGGAGACGGGGCGTTCGGGCGACGGCCTCGTTGGTGCCCGACCTCGCCATCGGGCTCGCCGAGTCGTCCAAGCGGCTGGGCCTGCCGGCCGCCCTGACGCCGGGGCTCCTCCTCGTCGCGACCCAGCGGTTCATCGAGACCGTCCAGGTCGTCCACGCGGACGACTGGTTGACGATGGTGACGCACGCCAGGCGGGTGGCGCGCGAAGGAGTGGATGATTACGTTGCCCTGCTGACGGTGTCCGGCCCCCTCGTCACGGAGGATTGACCTTGGGATCGAGCCCGCACCCTCTCGCGGCGGCGCTGTGTGCCGCCGTCCTCATCGCCGTTGCCGCGCCGCTGGCGCAAGCGCCCGCGCCGGCGGTCGTGTTCGTCTTTCCCGCCGACGGAGACTACGTGAGCGGCCCGGTGACGCTGAAAGCCGAGCTGCGGCCGCCCGACCAGGCGATCAAGAGCCTCAGCCTGTTCGCGGATGGCAAGCTGGTCTGCGCGCTCGAGCGGCCGCCGTTCGAGTGCGACTGGGACGCGGGCCGCAGGGTCTCCGAGCACGCCCTGCGCGCCGTAGCCGTCCTCCCCGACGGGCGGCGCCTCGCCCGCGGAGTTCGCACCCGGGGCGTGCCGTACGCCGAGGCCGTGGACGTGGACGTGGTGCACATCACGGCCAGCGTGACCGACGGCGACGGCCGCTTCGTAAAGGGACTGGCTCGCCAGCGGTTCAAGGTCTTCGAGGACAACGCCGCGCAGAACGTGACCTACTTCGCCGCCGAGAACGTCCCGCTCGAGATCATCGTGGCCGTGGACGTGAGCGGCAGCATGGCCGACGCGATGCCGCAGCTGAAGGCCGCGACCAAGAAGTTCCTCTCGGCGCTGCGGCCGACCGACCGCGTGACCTTGATCGGGTTCAACGACAACGTGTTCACGCTGGCGCGGCCAGGCGTCGATCTGGCCGCACGCCTGCGCGCCGTGGATCGCCTTGCGCCGTGGGGCGGCACCGCGCTCTACGACGTCATCGTCCAGGCGGTGGACCAGTTGGGGCGGCACGCGGGGCGACGGGTGCTGGTGGTGTTCACCGACGGCGAAGACCTGAACAGCCACGTGGCGGTGGAGGTGGCCGAGGGGCGCCTCGAGGCCAGCGACGTGGTGCTGTATCCGATTGGCCAGGGGCGGGCGGTGGAGGGCGCCAAGTCGCTGAAGGCGATCCTGGAGCGGCTCGCGCAGAAGACCGGCGGGCGGGCGTTCTTCGAGGAGGCCGACCGGCTCGAGGCGGTGTTCGGCAACATCCTCGAGGAGTTGTCGAACCAGTACCTGCTCGGGTACGTGCCGCGCAACCCGCGGCGTGACGGGGCGTGGCGAACGGTGCGCGTGGAGCTGGCCCAGAAGGGGCTTCGCGTCCGCGCGCGCCAAGGCTACCGCTTGATGCCGAGGTAGGCCCACACCACAGGCGGGACGCCTGTGCCACTGGAGATCCACAGGCGGGACGCCTGTGCCACTGGAGACCCACAGGCGGGACGCCTGTGCCACTGGAGATCCTTATGCGCTCCCGTTCCGTGTCGGTGATGGTCGTGGCTGCCGCGTGTGCCGTGGCCGTGGCGCAGGGCCAGCAGCCCCAGTACAAGGCCGAGGTGGCGGCCGTGCCGCTCGACCTGGTCGTGATCGACCAGGAGGGGCGGCCGGTGCCCGGCCTGCAGCCCGCCGATTTTCGGGTCCTGGTGGACGGCCGGCACCGCCAGGTCCTGACCGCGGAGTTCCTCTCGTCAGCGGCCTCGCCTGCGGCGGCAGCTGACGCGGAGCGCGGCGCGGACCGCGGCGAGCTCGACGCCGTGTTCGAGAGCGTCTACGTCGGCAACCACCGCGCGGGCGGCCAGCGAGCCACGCCGTCGCGGACCGTGATGATTGCGATCGACCAAAGTGGCTTCTCGCTCGGGGCCGGCCGCAACGCGGCCACGACGGCGCGCGGCCTGCTCGACCTGCTTCACCCCAACGATCGGGTGGGGCTCGCCGTGTTCCCCCAGCCGGGAGTCTTCGTCCGGCCAACCCGGGATCACCAGCGCGTGCGCCTGGCGCTCGGCCAGGTCACCGGCGCGCCCGACCCGTTTCCGCGCAGCGAGATCAGCCTGAACGTCGCCGATGCGCTGGCCTGGACGAGCGGCGACACGATGTCGCGCGACCTGGTCGTGCAGAAGTACTGCTCGCACACGGCAGCAATGACCTGCCAGCCGGAGCTCGACCGGGCGGCCAGCCAGATCATCAGCTACGCCCAGCGACAGAGCCTGACCACGCTGCAGGGGCTGGGCGACGTGATCAACGCCGCGACCGCTGACGGCGACCCGGTGGCGGTGGTCCTGGTGAGCAGCGGCGTGTACGCCAGCGGGCGAGCCACGCAGCTGGGCGTGGACGGCGAGGCGCGGACGCTCGCGCGAATCGCCGCGTCGTCGCGCGCGATGCTGTACGCGATGTACGTCGAGACGGGGTTCCTCGACCGCGACTCGATGGAGCGGGCGCGCACGGCGGGCTTCTCCAGCGAGGACGGCGACATGCGGCTCGAGGGGTTGCGGCATCTCGCGGGACTCTCCGGCGGCACGGTCACGCGCGTCGTCTCGGGGAGCGACGAAGGTTTCCGGCGCGTCTCCCTCGAGCTGTCCGCCTACTATCTCCTCGGCGTGGAGGGCATGCCGGGCGACCGGGACGGGAATCGCCACCGCCTCGAGGTGAGCGTGGCGCGGCCGGGGCTGACCGTCCGCAGCCGGGACGAGCTGTACCTGGCCCCGCCGAGGAAGACCACAGCGGAGCAGAGCGTCGTCGAGGCGCTCGACGCTCCCGGCCTCGTCGGCGACCTGCCGATCCGCCTGTCGACGCAGATGATGCGCGAGCCGGGCACCGACAAGGTGCGGATGGTGATCAGCGCGGCCGTCGGGCGCGAGGTGGGGCGGCCGGCGCCGGTGCGCGTCGGGTACGTTCTGAGGGGAGCCGGCTCGAAGGGAACGGCGGCAGGCAGCGGGGTCCAGGCGCGAGAGTTGCCAGTCGTTGGAGATGGTCCCGATGCGTCGTGGTCGTTCATCGAGACCGCGCAACTGACCCCCGGGCGCTACCTGCTCCGGCTGGCGGCGATTGACGAGGAGGGGAGGCTGGGAAGCGTGCAGCAGGTCGTCGACGCGATGCTGGTCGGAGGCGATGGAGGCACCTTCAGCGATCTGCTGCTCGTGGATCCTGCGCGCACGGTCAAGGGGACGTTCACGCCGGCCGCCGACGGGCGCATGACGGCCGACTCGCTCGAAGCGTTCCTCGAGATCTATCCCGGGAGGGGCGCAAGCGTGCGCTCGGTCGCCTTCGAGGTGGACGATGCCCCGGGCGGAGCGCCGCTCATCACGCGATCCGTCGTGCCCGAGCGGAGGGAGGACGGCCGGCTGGTTGCGGGAATCAACTTCGAGCTGCGCTCGTTGCCGCCCGGCGTCTACGCCCTCGACGCGCGAATCCTGGACGGAGAACGTGTTCTCGGGCGGGTGAGCCGTCCCTTCCTTCTGGAGCGCCGTTCGGTGGGGAGCGCCGGGGCGCCTCGCGCCGCGCTGGCGTTTGCCGCAACCGGAGGGCTCGTCCGCGCGTTCTCAGGGCG
>Ga0116149_1004187_pt1 | contig 14332 bp, 10 predicted proteins | sample AD_UKC057_MetaG_FD_89787 | JGI IMG/M metagenome (GOLD analysis project Ga0116149, IMG submission 89787) | Active sludge microbial communities of municipal wastewater-treating anaerobic digesters from USA - AD_UKC057_MetaG | ecosystem: Engineered > Bioreactor > Anaerobic > Digestate | place: USA... | reverse complement strand
CCTCCCGAGATGCATATGACGGTGCGTACAGACGAAAAACGGCGAAGCGTTCGTATGCCCGCCGCCTATCCGGTCGTGCTGCGCGACCGGCGCGGACGGCTGCTGGCCCGTGGGCGCACCGCCAACTTCTCAGAAACAGGCGTGTACGTCCTGGTCCGTCCCTACAAGCGCATCCTGAGCGGGCAGGAACTCCACATAGAGCTGACCCTCCCCAACTCACCCTTCTGCCACAACCGGCGGGACGTTCGCGTCGTTGTCTATGTCTGCCGAGTCACCCGAAGCGAGGAACTCGGCTCCTTGGCCGGGTTCGGCATCGAACTGCTTCGGAAGCTGATCTAGACTCGTCGGGACGGGCCATGCCGTCACCCCTCTGCGCCAGGCGGCTAGCGGGTCCGGATCACCCGAGTCAGGGCCCATTCCGTCAGCATCGCCGCCAGCGCTCCCGCCAGCAGCAGCGCCCAGATCTGCGTGTAGGGTTGGCGGCTCCAACGGCGAGTCAACTCGCGGATCTCCGCCGGCTGGCTCGACACCAGCCGCCCGCCCGTCAACTCCGCCAGGCGGCGGAGATTGGTCCAGTTGGGGCCGATGGCGGCGTACTCCGGCTCGCAAGTCCGTGCCAGCCGCCCCTGCCAGACCGTGCTCGCGTCCTTGCGGCGGACGGCCACGCTCACAGCGCCGTCGCTCGGCAACGTCGCCTCATATCGCCCGGGTGCGGTCTGGCGCATCTCCGCCCGGTCGGCGGCGCCACCGGGGGCGGACCGCAGCGCCGTCGCATGAAGCTCCAGGCCGTTCATCCACTTTCCGCCGGCCCGGGCTGACACCTCAACGCGGAGCCCGCCGTCCGCCCGTTCCAGGCTGCCGGTGAACCGCGGATCCTGTCCGGGGCGCATTGTCCACCGCCCCGCGCCGGCCAGCGAGCCGGCCAGCCAGGGCGAACCACTGAGGGCCTCGTTTCGCCCCTGGCCCAGCGGCGTCGCGAGCGAGACGCACCGCCCGAGCCCCACCTGCCGTCGAGCCAGTACCGGATCGCCGCCGACCAACCCCAGCACTTCCGCGGCGGACGCCCCCCCGCCCTGCGCCGCCGACGCCACGTAGGCCTCGATCGCCGGTGCTGACTCCGCCACGCCGAAAGGTCGGCCCAGCAGTCTCATTGCGAACTGCCCGCTTCGCACCGCGTCGCCCCGCCCGCGCTGCATGAACTGGGCGAACACCTCGGCCAGGCCCGTCAGCCGGTCGCGACGCACCAGCGGGGCGTTCAGCCGGCGGGCCAGGTCTTCCAGCTTCTGTATCTCGCCCCCGCCGGCGCCCGGCGGGGCGGTGGCCACCATCGCCAGGCCCAGGTGCTTGTCGGCGAACATCTCTGCCGCACGAGCTGGGTCGAACAGGTCCCTGCCCCTGGCCGCCTCGTAGGTCGTCGGCTCCAGGTCGCTGACGAGGATCACCAGGCCCGGGCGCTGCGGCGTCGCCGGCGTCCGCGTCGCGTAGGCCAGCGCTTTCATGATGTCGGTCGCCCCGGCCGGGCGGACGTCCGCGAGCTTGCGACGAAGCTCGGCCATGTCCGGCGCGGTTGTGCCGCTGTCGTAGATCGTACTGGCCTGGTCGCAGAAGGCGATCACCTCCAGCGAGTCGCTGGCCGTCAGGTGACGCCGCAATGACAGCACCGCCTCGCCCGCCAGGTCGAACTTGACCCTCGCCGCCTGGTTACCCTCGGCGACCTGCTCGGCCATCGAGCCCGAGGCGTCCAGCACCACCACCACCCGCAACGGCTGGCGCTCGAACGGATTGGCAACCAGGGCGGCCACCTGGTTGAGCGGATCGTCGCGGTCATCCAGGTCGCGGTGCGGCCCGGTGCCGACCTGTACCAGCCCGCCGCCCTCGCGGACGTAGGTGGCCAGGGCTGACCGCTGAGCGGGACTCAGCAGTGAGCCCGTCGCATCCACGAGCACCACCACCGCATAGCTCATCCAGCCGCCCGGGTCTGCCGGGGCATCGGCCGCCGCCAGCGAAACGCTGGGCACACCGAGCGCCTGCCAGGCCGCAGCAGCGCTGGCCGCCGACGGGGCGGCCACCACCGCCGCCCGACGCTCCAGTGGCAGCACCGCCGCCCGGGCAGAGTCATTCTGCGGCAGTTCGTCGGGCGTCGCGAACTCCGCGCGATAGACCGCCGCATCTCCAGTGCTCGAGCGGTCAGCCGCCCGCAGGGTGGCCGGCTCGCCCGCCAGCAACTGCATCTGACGTTCGAGCACGACGGCTGCGCCGGGTCGCTCGCGGACGATCCGGACCAGCCGATTCATGTGCGCGTTGGACAGCAGCGACAGGTCCAGCTCGATCGCGCCGTCCGCCCGCCGCCGGGCGGTCAGTTCCCGCACGGCCGCGTCGGGGAGGGGGCTGTCCATGGGCACGACGACCACCGCCAGGTCGCTTCTGCCCAACTCGGCGGCTGCCTGTTGCCAGTCGTCGTCCTGGAACTGGCCGTCGGTGCGGATGACCACGCCCGCCAGCTTGTCCGCCGACGCCGTCGCCAGACGAAGTGCGGGAGAGATGCGAGTCCTGGAAGGATCTACGGCGGCCGTCTCGGCCGGGGCCGTGGCCGCGGTCGCGGTCGCGTCCGGCGCCGTCTCCTGATCGAGTCCGTCCGCGAAGAGACACGTCTGGCGCTTCAGTCCGCCGGGCCAGGGCAACTCGTGCCGCCCTTGCCCCCGGGTCGACGCCGACGCGTCGCGCAGGATCAGCCATTGGAGTTCTGCTCGCCGCCCGATCCGCACAGCCGGTCGAGCCATCGCAGCGGCCGCCAGCAGCACTGCGGCCACCTGGAGCGTCAGCGACCACCAGGGCACGTGCCGCCCGTGCCGCCTGCCCCACAGACGTACCAGCACCGGCAGGCCGGCCAGCAGGGCCAGCAACAGCAACCACGGCTGATCGAATACCACCGGTGAGTCGGCCATGCCTGACAGCATACCGGCAGGGCAGGGCGGACGGAAGAGATGAAAGGGACCCAACGGGCGGACGCAAGGACGAAAGAAAAGCCCACCCCTCAGGGGTGGGCCTGCCCTGCCTGCCGGCAGGCAGGCTTTGGACGAATCAGCGAATCAAGGAACTTCAGATCGATCCCAGTTTGAAGCCGTCACGGTAGGTCTCTTCGACGATCCGCTGTGCGGCGCTGTCGTTGGTGACCTTCATGTTGGGCCCGTCCCAGAGGATCTTCTTGCCGGCTGAGCGGACGGCGACGTCGCCCAGCAGAACGAACTCGGTCAGGCGGGCGCCATAGCTGAAGTCGCTGCACGCCTTGCCTTTGCCCTTGCACGCGTTGAGCCAGTCGCGATGGTGGCCCGGACTGCGCGGGAGGCTCTTGGGCGGCCGGCCGTAGGCTTTCTGCTTGGCCTCGGGGATGATCCGCGGGCTCTTGCTCCACCCGCCGCCCATGATCGTGCCCTTGGCGCCGATGATGAGCACGCCGTTGCTGCCCTCGCCCATCCGCCGGCCTTCTTCCAGTTCCGCGGGACGCGGCGGCTGGAGCGAGCCGTCATACCAGTGCACGGTGACGGGCCCCCGGCCGTTCTCGGCGGGGAACTGCCACACGAAGTGGTTGCTGCCGCCGATGACGTCGCTGTCGACGAAATCGGTCTTGACGGCCTCGACGCTGGTGGGGTGACCCAACTTGAGGGAGGCGAAGGCGGGGTCGAGGTTGTGGACGGCCATGTCGCCCACGCAGCCGGTGCCGAAGTCCCACCATCCGCGCCAGTTGTAGGGGGCGTAAGCGGGGTTGTAGGGGCGGACGGCCCGGGGCCCGAGCCAGAGGTCCCAGTCGAAGCCCTTGGGCACGTCGGGCGTGCCCTGGGGTCGGCCTCGCCCGCTGGCCCAACCGCCCGCGCTGGACCAGGCGTGGACTTCCTTGACCTCGCCAATGGCGCCGTCCCAGACCATCTCGCAGGTGATGCGGTTGCCCTCGTCGCTGCGCCCGTGGTTGCCCATCTGCGTGGCCACGCCGGCCTCGGCGGCGGCCTTGGCGACGGCGCGAGCTTCGGCGATGTTGTGGGTGAGGGGCTTCTCGCAGTAGACGTGCTTGCCGCGCTTGATGGCCGCCAGCGTCACCAGGGCGTGCCAGTGGTCGGGCGTGGCGCACAGGATGGCGTCGATGTTCTTCTCTTTCTCGAACAGGTCGCGGAAGTCGACGTAGTCGTTGCACTTGTACTGGGGATCGTTCTTGGAGTAGTGCTTGACGATCTCGTCCTTGACCGGCAGTCGCCCGGCCACCCCGCCGTAGTACCACTTGCTGTAGTCGTGCTGGTCCATGGGGTCGGCGATGGCGACGATCTGGGCGTCGTCCTGCCCGAAGAGCGAGCGCGAGTTGGTCCGCCCCTGCCCGCCGCAGCCGATGATGGCAATGTACACCTTCTCGCTGGGGGCGACGAATTTGGGCCCGCCCAGCACGAACCGCGGGACGATGGTGAATGCGGCAGCCGCCCCGGCCGTACGGGCCAGCAACTGCCTGCGGGTGAACTTCGAACGCTCGGTCTTGGTCTTCTTGTTCATGGGTTACCTCGTGGGTATCAGCATACTCTCGGTGGAGAATGGGTCAAGAGGGAAAGGGCTGTCAGGCCGTCATGGCCGCGATCGTTCCTGCCAGTGTAGCAGCGAAACGGCGCGGACAGGTAAGCTCACTTGCGGTGCGGAACGTTCCGGTCGAGCCCGAGCGACGATCGGTAAGCACCAGAGCGGCTGCGTCGTAGAGTTGTTCCTGCACGAGCTTGCGGCAGAGGATTTCGTATCGGGCCGCGTAGCTGGCATTCTCGAACTCGGGCATGCCTGAGAAATGAGGGGAAACGAACTTGATCGGCATCGTGGACTTGAGGCATTCCTCCAGGACAAAAAAGTACCCGACAAAGGGTCTCGGACTTTCGCCGAACACTCCCTCTCGAAAGGCGGTATTCAAATCGGCTGCGTTGCCGAGGGCTTCTTCCACCCTGTTGTTGAAATTGTTCCCGAACGAGGGCCCGACCTGTGACTTGAACTCGATGGCTGCAAGCAGTCTGCCTTGACTGACCACGAGCAAGTCCCAGTTCTTGGTCGGTCGATAGAAGCCAGGAATGGTGACAGATGCTCTTCGCCCGTAATGGACGTCTTCTTCCGGTATGCCATTGGCCACGATGATGTCACGGACCATGGCCACCAGGGCGTCCAGGTTCTTTCCAGCGGTTACCCCTGATCGGTTCCCTTGGTCGAGCACGCCGCGTTTCTTCTGCATCTTGGCGGCCAGCAATCTCGCCTTCCAAAAATGCCTGATCGCCTCTGGCATGAGCCGGTCCAAGGCGGAGATGTCAATTCCCATAGCGAGTCCCTAGATGACTACTTCAAGTTCGTGGTGGCTGCCAAGCGTGTTGGTGTGCCTGCGGAATCTTCGCGCGGCGAGTTCAAGATAGGCTGGGTCAATTTCGGTGCCGATGCTGTTTCGGCCTGTCTGCCAGGCAGCCAGGGCAGTTGTGCCGGAGCCGAGGAAGGGGTCCAGGACTGTATCGCCGACGAAACTGAACATGCGAATCAAGCGAGCAGCCAGTTCGACCGGGAAAGGGGCGGGATGGTGTTTCGTCGAGGCGCCCGGAACGTCGGACCAGATTTGGCGGAACCAGACCTTGTGCATGGCGTCGGGAATGACACTGAACGCCCGCTCCATGAACCCCGGACTGCGGTAGCCGCCTGGCTTGCGCTGCATCAGGATGAACTCGATGTCGTTCTTGATGACCGCGTTGGGCTCGTAGGGCTTGCCGAGGAATCCGCCCCCGTTGCCCGAAGCCTCCAGAGAGGCATTGGCGATCTTGTGCCAGATGATCGGCGCGACGTTGTCGTACCCTATAGCCCTGCAGTGCTCCTGAATCGAAGCGTGAAGCGGGACCACCGTATGCCGCCCGTTATTCTTGCGGCGAGAGAGGCATACATCGCCCACCACGCATATCAGCCGTCCTCCGGGCACAAGGGCGCGAAGGCAATGGGCCCATACGCGGTCCAACTCGGAGAGAAAGGTGTCGTAGTCTTCCACGCTGCCGAGTTGGGCGTCGCCTGGGTTGTATTCCTTCAGCGTCCAGTAGGGTGGCGACGTCAGCACGAGGTGAACGCTCTCGTCGGGCAAGAAGTGCAAGTCTCTTGCGTCAGAGCACCGCATGTGGTGGGTGGTCGCAAGTGTGGGCAGAATGGCTTCGATGTCGCGTACGGCGACCTCATCCTTGGCTAGGGCGGGGATCGTTTGCTGTGATTCTCGCAGCGAAGTCAGGGATGGGGGGGCGTGTTCGCGCAGCCACTCCTCCTTGGAGGTCTTTCCCAAAATCAAAATATCAGCTTCCTTGCCCACAAAAGGAATTGTACCGAACCAGACGGGGCTTCTCAATGGCTTGACCGCGATGAGCCTTACTTCGCGGCCCACAGGCCCATGCGGTTGCCGAACGGGTCGAGGAAGAAGGCCATGAAGCCCCATTCCTTCTTGCCAATGGCCGTCTTGGGCTGGAGGGTCTTTCCGCCGGCGCGCTCGATGCGGTCCAGCATGGCCGGGATGTCGTCAACGGTGATATAGAGCACGACCGGCCCCTCGCCGCAACGGTCCTTGGCCAGGCACAATCCGCCCCCGACTCCGTTGCCGGCGGCGAACACGGTGTACTCGTCGCCGGGCACGATCCACGTCCAGCCGAACAGGTCGCCGTAGAAGGCCTGGGCTGCGGACATGTCGGCCACCGCGATTTCGACGTGGCAGATCTTTCCGGTCATGGATGGTCCTTTGGCCGCCGGTCGGTTGGTCCCGCCCTCTCGGCCAGGCATTGCGCGAGGGTGAGCTTGCCCAACTCCTCCTGCATGGCCTTTTGCAGGCGTGCCCAGACGGGGCGGATGCGGCAGTGGATCTCGTCGCACTGGGGCGGGTTGTGCTGGCAGAGGTTGAGTGCCAGCGGCCCTTCGACGGCCTCAATGACCTGCAAGACGGTGATCTCGTGGGGGTCGCGTGCCAGGCAGAATCCCCCGTTCTTGCCGCGGATGGGCTGGATGAGCCCGGCGCGGGTCAGGTCGGCGAAGATCTTGACGAGGTACTGGCGAGGCAGCTTGCGGCGTTCGCAGATTCTCTGGAGGGTGACGGGGCGCTGCCCGTACTGCTCGGTCAGCACCAGTACACCACGAACCGCCAGTTCCGCGGCGGGAGAGAGCTTCATAGAAGGAGTCCTCGTGCGAAAGCCACCGCCAGACTCTACGGATGCGCGCGAAGCGCGTCAAGAGTTCGATTGCGGATTGCGATCGACAAGGCGCCGTGCCTAGTCCCGCACGATGACGTTGTGGGTGCGGTACGCCCGGCCCTGGAAGATCAGGTCGCCCCGCTTGGGCAAGGCCAGTGCGGGGGCCTTGCGCATCGCCTCGGGGAGTCGGCCCGCGGGCAGCGTGCGGTTGGCGGTGCGACTGCGGGACTCGTGGCAGCCGGCGCAGCCCTTGACCTCGCCCGGTCGGACGGAGTTGAACTCCGTCTCGTGAACCAGGATATTCTCGTCGGCGTCCAGCAGTTCGAAACGGATGGGCGTGTCGGCCGGCACGCGGACGTAGAACGAGCCGTCCGCCTGGATGGGCACCGTGCCCAGGACCCGGCTGCGGAAGGACGCGTTGGCGTTGATGCTCAGTCCCTCGAACAGGGCGCCCAGCACGCGGACCGAGCGGACCTTCGCGCGGTCGTACTCCAGGGCGGAGTTGAAGACCGACGAGCAGAAGATCAGCCCCGTGGGGTCGGCCTGCTCGCGAAGCTGCGAGACCGTCACCGCCGGCGCCGGTCGGGCGACTACCGCCACCGGCTCGATCTCCGAGACCTCAGGGTTGTCGTAGACAAGGACCTGCCTGCGCGTCTGGAGGTTGAGCAGATACAGGCCGTAGCCGTTCTTCCGCAGGTCGTACCACGGGGCATGCGAGACGAAGACCCATTGGCCGCCGGCCGGGCAGGGCGTGGTGTATCGCCCGACGGGGTTGAGGTTGTCGTGGGCGTGGATGTACACCCGCTCGCCGCCGGCGAGGTTGAGCACCTCCGGGTACAGCGGCGTCTCGCAGTCGGTCGGAGGCAGGGCGGGGTCGACGACGGTCAGCCCCGCCGGGGTGATGCAGACGATCCGCCCGTCGCTCAACTCGCGGTGCTGGCTGACGGCGACCCCGATGTGGTTGCCCCGCGGATGCCAGCCCTGGTCCTGCAGGCTGTCGGGGGTGGGGCGCAGGGGCACGAAGAACGAGCCCCGCAACGATCCGTAGAACGGCCCGTCCTGCGTGCCGTCCGGACGCATGGTCCGCAGCACCGTTTCGATGCGGTGGAGGAAGTACTCGCCCGGCAGGGGCCCGGGGCTGCCGTCCTGCCCGTAGAAACGGTAGCTGCCGTAAACGATCTCGCCTGAGGACAGGGCCAGCGGCTCGTAGTCCTGGTTGGGGTTGAAGCTGATCTGCTCGAGGTGGCTTCCGTCTCCGTCCATCACGTAGATCACGCGGGAGCGCTCCTGGTGGTAGTACTCCCGGTAGCCCGCGCGATCGCTGGCGAAGGCGATCCGCCCGTCGCCCAGGTAACAGGGATCCACGTCGTTGCAGTGCCCGCTGGTAAGCTGGCGCAGGCCGCCGCCGTCCACGTTCATCTCGTAGATGTGAAAGCCGTCGGTCCTCATCCCCTTGCGCATCGCGAAGAGAATCTTCTTGCCGTCGTAGCTCACCTCCGGGCCCTGCACCGCGCCGTTGGTGAGGTTGGTCAGGTTCTTCAGCGTGCCGTTGGGAGCGACGGGGCTGAGAAGGAACAGGTTCTCGCCCCAACCGTACCAGGGCGTCAACGGGTACGGATACGAGTCGCGAAAGCCCAGGTTGGACTCGGTGCGGTTCTTCGACTGGATCAGCAGCAGGGCTGGCGGCATGGGCGGCGGGGTGTCGTCGGGGGTCTTGTACGAACCGCGGATCTTCTCGACAGCGGTGCGGGCGGCCTGGCGGACGATCAGCACGCCGTCGCCGACGGCAAGCTGTTCCAGGCGCCCCAGGAGGGCGGAGGCTTTCATTGTGCCCAGGGCTGCGGCGGCGGCCTGGCGGATGAGGTATTGGCGGTTGTCCAGCGCCCGCTCGAGCGTTGCCTGGGCCTGCGGACCGCCGATCTCGCCCAGGGCCAGCAGGGCGGCGTACGAAACGCGGATGTTGGGCATGTCATCGGGGGCGAACATGGGCATCTTGACGATCCGCCCGCCGGCCTCGCTCCGCAGCCGGTGCTTGCCGCCGAAGCTGAACTCGTAGAAGTAGTCTTCCTTTTCCGGCAGCATGGCCGCCAGGGCGGCGGCGCTGGCGGGGCTCTTGAGCCGCCCCAGCGCCTTGGCCGCCCAGTACCCGGCCACCGGGTCCTTGTCCGTCAGGAGCGGCCTGAGCAGCGGCTCGGCCTGGGGCGCGGGCTTGTCGCAGAGAGTATAGGCAGCCAGGGCGGCGTGGCGACCGCCGCGTTCCAGGGCGCGTTTGATAACGGCAAAGCCCGGCTCGCCCAGATCCAGCAGCTCGCGGGCGGCGACTGGGCTGTAGCCCTTGTGCAGGCTGTCGGTGAGCTGCTTGAGCCTCTCGGGATTGGCCGGCTGGGCTAGCGCGGCGGAAACAGCAAGGCACAGACAAAGCAGCGCGATTGCTCGTTTCATCGGTCTTGTGCGTCCTGTGTGTGCTATGGGTCCCATGGTGGCAAGGCTTACTTGCTGCGCAGGCGGATCTCTTCCGCCGCTTCCTGGGCTGTCTGACGGATGTTCCACACGATGTCGGCGGCGGCGACCTTCTCGAGGGCGGGCAGGCTCTTGGGCGAGCCCAGGAACCGCAGGCCGACCACGCTGCCGTAGCGAACGTCGCGGGTGCTGTCGGCGCTCTGGGCCAGTTCCTCCAGCGCCGTTCGCGCGGCCTCGCCGCCCAGCTTGCCCAACGCGATGCAGAGGTAGCCGTGCCAGCGAACGTACCGGCTGTCGCCGAAATGTTTGCCACTGGCGTGGATGGCCTCGTCGACGAAGGCGTACGGTTGGCGGATCGCCTTCAAGATCGGCTCGACCGCCTCCTCGGCGTGCAGGCTGCCCAGCGCCTCGGCTGCGTAGATCCGCACGATGTAGGCCGGGTGGTTCAGCAGCGCGATCAGCCGCGGGACGAACCGGCGGTCGCGGATGATGTGGGGCAGGGCGGCCAGCGGCTGGGCCACCGTCCGCCCGTCGTTGCGGACGAAGCCGGGCTTGAGTTCCTGCGCCATCGCCGACAGCACCTTGACCAGGTTGGGCGGGGTCGCGGCGTCCTTGCGCGTTCCCTCGGCCTCCTGGAGGATCAGGTCGACCACCTGCTGGCTCCTGCCCGTGCGGACGATGAGTTTCGCGGCCACCTGCTGGTACGCGGAGGGCGGCAGGTGCAGTTCGTCGATGTAGCTGCGAAAGATGACCAGTCCGAAGGCGTCGAGCAGGTCGCCCATGAACGGTTCGCAACGGACGAAGTGAAGGCGGTCGAGGTTGATCATGGCGTCCAGGCGGCGCTCCCTCCAGCGGGCCATGGCTTGCAGCAGGGCCTCCTCAGCCGCCTGTCCGCCGATGCGCCCCAGCGCCCAGCAGGCCTCCGGGTGATGGGGGGCCATCGAGGCCAAAAAGGGCAGAGCCGCCTGCGTGCCGAAACGTTCCAGTGCCAGTTCAGCCCAGCGGACGCCCTCGGCGCCAAGCTGGGGTCCGCGTCGCAGGACGGGTCCCTCGCAGCGGGCCGAGCCGACCGCCGCCAGCGCCTTCAGGGCCGCCAAGGCCCGCCCGGCGTCCTTGTCGTCGAGTTGAGCCAACAGGGCGTCCTCCCTGGTCTTCCAGTCGCCCGCGGACAGCCGTTGGCGGTACTGCTGGTTGGTCAAGCCCTGGCTGGAAACGGCGGTCATGCGTTCCAGGGCGTCGCGGGCCAGTTGGGCCACCTGCCAGTGCGGGTCGTCCAGGCGGTCGATCAGTGCCGCCAAGGCGTCTCGTCCGCCGCAGACGGCCAGGGCCCGGACCGTCTCCAGTCGGACCAGGACGTTCCCGGAGGCCGCCAGAGGCAGCAGCGGCTTCTCCCCGGCCTGGCAGCGGAGGTGGTAGAAGCCCTGGGCGGCTTCGACTTCCAGGGCGGGCTTGCCGCTGGCCGCCAGGCGGGTGAAGCGGGCCACCTCCTGGTCGTAGAAGGACGGCTCAGGCGCCGCCGCCCCAGCCGCCCAGACCCAGGACGCCGCCCACATCAGCGTCCCTGCCGCCAAGCCCGCGGCAGCCGGTCGCGGTCTTCCCGCAGAACGTAGTGCTGATCGCGTCATGTCATCCTCGGTAGAACCACGTCCCCATAACAAACGCACCAGGCAGCGGAATAACACATCCGCCCGCGCCCGCGGATGCGCAATATGCCCGACTTTTGGTGGACGGAGTGGGTGGGAGTCTGTATAGTGTCACTATAGACGTGCCGGACCTCCAGGCTGGTCCTGGGGGTACTATGGGAGAATTCAATGAAGTACTTCTCTGTGACCGCGCTGGCGTTGGTGGGAGCACTGCTTGCCCTTCCTCAGGCCGGTGCGTGTGGGGCCTGAGCGGGCACTGCCGCCCGACCGGTGCCGGTGTGCAGCCAGACACCCGCCGTGTTCATGGGCGCGCAGAACGGGTCGGCATGGGGCCGGCCTCAGGTTAGCGCAACCTTCTTCGTGCCGGACAAGAATAAGACCTACACGGTCGTCTATCCCGGACAGGGAAAGGTTGACCAGTCCGTGGTGGATCTGCTCAAGGGCCTCAAGCCCAAGGACCCGGTCAACGTCTCCATCGTCAACTACCTGGGCAAGGGCATCCTGACGAGCATCTCGGCGATCACCAAGCGCGAGGGCGAGGACAAGCCCACCGTGTACGTGTTCAAGGAGAAGAAGACGGCCCGCACCGGGCAGATCGGGGTGGAGCTGAGCAAATCGCTACGTTCGCAGATCCTGCTGCTGGGCGGGCAGGACAGCTCGAGCCAGGAGAACCCGCTGATCGCGGCCGTCGAAAAGCTCAAGCCCGACGACTTGGTGTACGCCGAGATCGACGCCGAGAACGGGCGGACCGTCGTCACGATGATCGAGCCGTTCCATCCTCCGCTCAAGGGCGAGTTCGTGAAGTTCAACGCCAACAAGCCCGGCGAGGCTGTCGCTACGATCGAGGTGCGGACCGACGCGGGCATGCAGACGTATCCCCTGCCGGTCAAGCATCTGGCGGGGCGGGATGTCCCCTCGCCCAAGCTGCGGACGGCGGCGGAGAGACTGCGAGCGGGCCAGAACGTCGAACTGCACGTGAACGAAGCGAACAACAACACCCTGATCGCCGTCTGGCTGGCCCAGGACCAGGACGAGAAGAAACCCGAAGCGACCGCCAAGGCCCCGTGAACGAGGTCGGCGGCGCGCGACGCGGCGAGGAGCCCTGAGGGCCCCTCGCCGCTTGCGTTTGAGGGCTCGGGACCGGCTGCCCTTCCGCGGGCAGTCGGGGGACAGTTGGATCGTTGCACGCCTACGGCAGTTTCAGCTTCTCTTTGGGCAGCTTTCGGAACGTCATGAACCAGTCCACCACGGTGTCGCCGGCCTGGGGCTGTTCCACGCGCTGGCGGGCCGTTCCGCAGGAGTTGGGTGGCGGGACGATCACATCCTCGCCCGGCTGCCAGTCGGCCGGCGTGGCCACCTTGTGAGCGTCGCTTGTCTGCATGGCGATCAGCAGCCGCTTGATCTCCTGGAAGTTGCGTCCGTTGGCCAGGGGGTAGTAGATCACCGCCCGAATCTTCGCCTTGGGGTCGATGAAGAACACCGCCCGCACCGCCTCGGTACTGCTGGCGCTCGGCTGGACCATGCCGTACTTGCGGGCGACGTCCATCTTCACGTCGGCGATGAGGGGGAAGGTGACGTTCACGTGCTGCATGTCGCGGAAGGTGGCGCGTTCGGCGATTGTCCGCAGCCAGGCGATGTGGCTGAAATTGGAGTCGATCGACAGGCCGACCAGGTCGCAGTCCAGTGCGGCGAACTGGGGGGCCAGCGTGGCGAAGGTCATGAACTCGGTGGTGCAGACGGGGGTGAAGTCCGCCGGGTGCGAGAATAGGATCACCCATCTGCCCTTGTAGTCATCGGGGAAGGCGATCGGTCCGCGAGTGGTCTGGGCGCGGAAAGCCGGCGCGTCCTCGCCGATCAGCGGGATCCTCGTTCCGGCCTGGCCCTGCTTGGCGGCGCAGTCGGCGGGGGGGCAAGATGGGCAGGGACAAGTCGGCGCAGCAGACAGGACCTGTCCGCCCGGTCGGGCCGAGGGCTCGGGCGCGGCGCAGGCAAACGACAGCAGCGAACCGGCAAGCAGGACAACGATGGAGTGCTTCTTCATACAGGGGCTCCTTTCGATGCGCCCCTCGCGACGTGCGAGGGCCTTGGGCTCTGCCGGGCAGACTTGTCCCGGGCTGGTCAATGAACTCTAGGCGAGGCGAAGAAGCCATTTCAAATCATCCGGCATATTGACCTTGCAGTCTCCCCCGTCGACAATGCGCGCGCAGCTCAACTCGGGTGATAGGGAGAAAGGAACCAATGTGATCCAATTCAAATGCGAGCATTGCGGCGCGGCCTTCAACGTGCCGGACGAGAAGGCGGGCAAGAGCGGCAAGTGCCCCAAGTGCGGGCAGATCATCCACATTCCGGCGACGACATCCGCCCAATCGCCCGCGACGGGGGATCCGGTCGGCGAAGCTTCGGCTCCCCCGATAGCGGAGGCGGCGCAGCCCGCAGCGCCCGCCCATGAAGCCGAGGGGCCCTCGCCGCCCGTCAGGGCCCTGGGATGGGGCATGGCCGTTGTCGCGTGCCTGAACGCTGTTGGCCTGACGCTGGGCGTGCTGGCACTGCTGACCAACCGCGCGGAGACGCCCTGGCAAGTGTGGGCGGGTCTGGCGGTCAACTGTCTCATGGTGCTGTTGGCCTTCCTCGCCTGGCGCCAGGCCATTGTCGGCGACTCCGCATGGAAGGTCACCGCGGGTGCCTACCTCGGCCTGCAAGTTCTTCACGCCGGCGCGCTGTTTGTGTTGCGGGGCCAACTGCCTCCCGAGTTCCGTACGACGTACTTGACCATCGGGCCACTCCTGGGCGTGTTGGGGGTTCTGGTCGGACTGGTCGGCTACCGTCTCGTCCTGGCACGCACCCGCCCCGACCCCGGACAGGCAAGTCCTGCCGCCCCCGTGCTGGGCGCGGTCCTGGCCCTGCTGCACTTGGGTGGATTGTATACCGGCGATTTGGCGATATTTGCTGGGGCTCGGGCCTCCGCTCAGGCAGCGTTCTGCAAGTACAACATGCACATGATTGGTAAGGGGTTGGGCCTCT
>Ga0116149_1004185_pt1 | contig 14336 bp, 9 predicted proteins | sample AD_UKC057_MetaG_FD_89787 | JGI IMG/M metagenome (GOLD analysis project Ga0116149, IMG submission 89787) | Active sludge microbial communities of municipal wastewater-treating anaerobic digesters from USA - AD_UKC057_MetaG | ecosystem: Engineered > Bioreactor > Anaerobic > Digestate | place: USA... | reverse complement strand
GGACACGATTGCGCTGGAGGACGAGGAGGAGGCTGCAGCGGTGGCTGTGTCCCCCCTGGCTGGCGGGTTCGTTTGGCGTCTGGCCCTGCTGATGGCCGTGGCGGCATGGTCCTGGGGCTTGCAGATCCTGTTCGACCGCCAGCGGCAACGCCAGGACGAACAGCAGGAACTGGCTTTGCGCCGCCAGCAACTCGAAGCCGCCGGACGGCTGGCCGCCGAGATCGCGCACCAGCTCAAGAATCCGCTCTCGATCATCAACAACGCCTCCTACACACTCCAGCGAACCGTGAAAGAGGGGAAGACCATCACTCAGCAGATTCGCATTATTCGGGAGGAGGTCGAGAAGTCGGACCGCCTGATCACGGAGCTGATGGGGTACGCGCAACTGGCCGAGGGACGTGTCGAGAAACTGGACGTGAAAGAGGAGATCGAACGGGCGGTGCTTCAGGTGTTTCCGCCGGCAGTCGAGTACGACGTCAAGATCCACCGCGATTATGCCCCCGGCCTGCCGCTGCTCCTGGTCCAGCGCAACCATTTGTCCGAGACTTTTGTCAACCTGCTCCAAAACACGCGCGAGGCCCTCGACGGACACGGCAACATCTGGATCCAGACCTCGCCGAGCGAGAACTACTCGATCCGAATCAGCATCGCCGACGATGGCCCCGGGATTGCCCCTGAGAACATCGAGCGCATCTTTGCGCCCTATTTCACCACACGCGAAAAGGGGACGGGCCTCGGCCTGGCGATCGTGAAGCACAACACCGAGATGTACGGGGGCCAAATCACAGTCGAATCTGAGCTTGGAAAAGGCGCGCGCTTCGTCCTAAACTTCCCCGCCCGAACGCTCATGAAACTGCGTAAATGAGTCTGCCGCTGCCACCGCTGCTTTTCGTCGACGACGAAAAGAACGCGCGCATCCAGTTTCCGGACATGGTTGCGGCGATGGGGTTTGACGATGTGAGCGTGGTCACCGCCGACTCGGCGGAGCAGGCTCTGAAGCTGCTGGAGCAGGGCGAGTATTTCATGGTGGTGACGGATGTTCGGCTGGGCGGCATGAGCGGCCACGATCTCCTGCGCCGAGCGCGCGCCCGCTGGCCGGACACCCCCGTCCTGGTCATCACGGCCTACGCCACGCCTCGACAGGCGGTCGATGCGATCAAGGCCGGGGCCTACGACTACCTCGCCAAGCCGTATGAACCCGAGGCCCTTCGCCAGGCCATCACCCGAAGCGCCGAAGTCTATCGCCTCCGCAAGGAGAACGCCTCGCTGCGCGCGCGCCCGGGCGAGATCTACCGCCTCGAACATATCATCGGCGAATCGCCGAAAATGGTCGCCTTGCGGCAGTTGATTCAGACCGTTGCGCCGACCAACGCCACGGTCCTGATCCTTGGCGAGAGCGGGACCGGCAAGGAGTTGGTGGCGGGGGCGCTGCACAGCCTCAGCCACCGGCGCGAGAGGAACTACATCCGCATCAACTGCGCCGCCATCCCCGAGGCCCTGCTCGAAAGCGAGCTGTTCGGCCACGAGAAAGGCTCGTTCACCGGCGCGCTGCGCCAGAAGTCGGGACGGGTCGAAGAGGCGGACGGCGGCACGATCTTCCTGGACGAGATTGGCGACATGAGCCGCCCGCTCCAGGCCAAGCTGCTCCGCTTTCTGGAGGACGGCACGTTCACGCGCGTCGGGGGCAATCAGGAACTGCGCGTGGATGTGCGGTTGATTGCGGCCACCAACCGCGACATCATCCGCGCAATCCGCGAGAATCATTTCCGCGAAGACCTGTTTCACCGGCTCAACGTGGTTCAATTCATGCCCCCGCCCCTGCGCGAACGGGGTCAGGACGTGCTTCTGCTGGCCGAGCATTTCCTCCGTCATTTCGCGGCGGCCATGAGCAAGAACATCCGCGGCATCAGCGCGCCGGCGCAGCAAAAGCTGCTGGCCCATCACTGGCCAGGCAACGTCCGGGAGCTGCGCAACGCCATCGAGCGCGCGGTGATTCTCGAGACCCGCGAGGAACTTCAAGCCGAGAGCCTGCCCGATTCGCAGGTTGAGAACCGGCTTCGGAAGAGCGGCTCTCCGCCCGTGGGCGAAGCCTCTCTGGACGATCACCTGGCCGGGTATGAACGCGATCTCATCGTCAATCTCCTCGAACGCGAGGGCTTCGATCTCAACCGCACGGCCGAGGCGCTGCGCATCAGTCGAACCGCCCTCCGCACCCGCATGCAGCGCTTGAACATCAACGCTGACGACCCCACAGCCGAAGACGGCACGGGATCCGCAAGTCGGAAACGTCCAGCCGCATAAACGTGCCATGACAGCTTGTCCGCCTCACCCGCGTCACGCAAAACCCGGCCTGTCGAAGTGCCGCCACCTCGCCATCCAGCCGCCCCGGCGATCTGGCCCGACCCCCCGCCCCGAAATCGCCCCGACGCGCGCCTGGGCTGCATTGCCCCCGGTTGGGTCCGTCGTCCGCTGGCTGGCCGGTCTCGCGGTGCTCGGAGTCGCCTCCGCCGCCGGCTCCGCCCAAGTCACTTACTCGGGGCCCCCGTCCGGCAGCAGTGACGGTCCCGCCTGGAGCCGTGTCCCGGGGTTGACGCAGGATATGCTGGTGGTCCTCGGGGTGGGGATCCTGCTGCTGGTCGTGCTTTTGGTCTGGGCTTTGTTCCTCCGAAAGCGGCCGCATTCGCACTCCCACTCCCACTCGAGGCACCACCGCGGCATTCAGATCGAGGAGAGCGGAGAATCCGACTCCGACCACGCCAGGCACCATCACCGGCACAGACGCAAACGGAGACGGCGCGATCACAGAATGCGCAACCCGACCCTGGCCGAAACGGGGGGCCTGCCTCCGCCCCGTTCCGAGCCCCACCCGCCCCCCGTCACCTGAGTCGCGCCCATGCCGAAAGCCTGTCACCAAGGCGGCGCCGACGGCTGATTGAGCGGTCCCACCCCGGCATGAGCGCACCCGTCAGCCAGACCATCACGCGGCAGAGCGCCTCGAACCTGGCCCTTGCGTTCATCCTGCTGCCGCGCGAGAAGCGCCGGGCGATGGCGGCTCTTTATGCCTTCTGCCGCGAGGTGGATGACATTGCCGACGAAGTGGGCCTTCCGATCGACGTGCGCCGGTCTCGATTGGAGCAGTGGCGAAGCGACCTGCATGCCATCTATGCCCGGCGTCAGCCGCGCTTTGCCGTCATGCGCGAACTCACGCCGGTGGTCGAGCATCACCGCCTGCCGCGCCTCCTGTTCGAGGAATTGCTCGAAGGCGTCGAGATGGATCTCGATGTGCAGCGGTATCCGGACTACGCTGCAACCGAGCTCTACTGCTACCGCGTGGCTTCCGTCGTTGGCCTGCTCAGCATCGAGATCTTCGGCTATCGCAATCCTGCCTGTCGCGACTACGCCATTGCGCTGGGCAAGGCCCTCCAGTTCACCAATATCCTGCGCGATGTGGGCGCGGATGCCGATCGCGGACGGATTTACCTGCCGCTCGACGAACTCGCCCGCTGCCGGGTGACGCCCGAGGAAATCCTCCGGCACCAGGACTCTCCGCGCTTCCGCCACCTGGCCGCAGCCGTCGCCGCCCGGGCCCGCGCCCATTACAGCCAGGCCCGCCAGGCACTGCCTCCCGAGGATCGCTCTGCCATGATCGCCGCCGAATCGATGGCCGCCGTCTACTGGAGTTTGCTCGAAAGGCTCGAAAGGCTCGAATTCCGGGTGCTCGGACCCACGCCTCTGCGACTCTGCCGCGCGAAGAAACTGCTCCTGACACTCCGGACCTGGCTCCGCGTCAAGTTCGGCAGTGCAACTCCCAACTATGGAGTCGCTCCGACTGCTCGAAACTCCGACGCGCCGGCGATCGAGTGCCGGTGATGTCTCACACGACCGCAACCATCGGACGGTCTCAGGCGCGCTCGATCTCCCGACGCCTGATCGTGAATGCCGACGATTTCGGGCGTTCAGACGCCATCAACCAGGCGGTGATCCGGGCGCACTGCGAGGGCATTCTGACCTCGGCCAGCCTCATGGTTAACGAACCGGCATGCGCCGAGGCCGCCCGGCTCGCCCGGGCGCACCCGCGTCTGGCGGTGGGCCTGCATTTGACCCTTGTCAGCGGCAGGGCCGCGCTCACACCGCAGCAGGCCCCTGGCCTGATCAACCCGGCGCAGGGGTTTGCACACGATGCGATTCGCGCCGGATTGCGGTATTTCTTCAAACCCAGCCTCCGCGAGGCTTTGCAGCAGGAAATCGCCGCCCAATTCGCCCGATTCCGTGAAACCGGTCTTGTCCTCGACCATGTCAACGGGCATCTCAACATGCATCTGCACCCGACGGTTCTGCGTCTGCTGTGCGCGCCGGCGGGGGCGTGGACGATTCCCACGTTCCGCCTGACTCGGGATCCGTTCTGGATCAACGCGCGTCTGGCGCGCGGGCACTGGATCTACCGTCTGAGCCACGCCGTCATCTTCTCTCTCCTCTGCGCATGGGCACGCCCGCGTCTGCGCCGAGCCCGGATGCGACACACCCGCGCCGTGTTCGGCCTGCTGCAGAACGGGCGCGTGGACACCGATTATCTCTCCCGGTTGCTCGGGCGGCTTCCAGAAGGCGATTCGGAGCTTTACTGTCATCCGTCGCTGACCGACTTTAGGCACGAGCTGGACGCGCTCGTCAGTGCGCAGGCCCGGGAGGCTGTGCGGCGCTGTGGAATCCAACTCGTCCGCTACCAGGATCTCGACCATGGTGAAACTGCTGATCATTCTGCTGATCGGTCTCGTCTTTGAGGCCATCGGCGTCGTGCTCCTCAGCCAGGGACTCAAACAGATCGGTCCGCTGAACCGCGTCACCGCGCCCGAAGTCGTCCGGATCGTCAAGCGCGGCGCCGCGAATGCGCGCATCCTTTTGGGCGTGTTCTTCGAGGCCCTCTTCTTCGCCTCCCTGCTTGTGCTCATGTCCCGCAGCGATGTCAGCTTCGTGTGGCCGCTGACATCCCTGGGCTTCGTGCTGACCACGCTGGCTGCTCACCTGATCCTGAAGGAGCACGTCAGCGTCATGCGCTGGTGCGGCGTATGCCTCATCATGCTGGGGGCCGGTCTCATTACCTGGACCGAGCACCAGCGCTCGCCCGATGCGCCGTCGGCGCCCCTCGCCGATGCCCCCACGCCGGATCGAACACAGGCTCCGCGCTGAACCTGATCCGGGCTGGTTGACTCGCGATCCAGCCGCGCAACGCTTCCCTCGGGAGCCTGAAATGCCGGAGGGTTTGGCCTGGGCTCTACGGTTTTCGCAGGCGGTAGTACTTCATGCTGCTGGCTGGCGACACGGTCAGACGGTTGTTGACCGCGCCGGTCACCGGTGTCCAGGCCGGCGTGCCGAGGGTGTCAGCGCTTTCCAACCCGTACTCCGAGAGATCTTCAGGCCACGCAATGACGACCAATCCATCGGACTGGAGAGCGATCGACAAGACCGGCTGAATCGTCGCGGGGCGGATCAGGGGCATTCCGTACTTGCTTGCCAGGTAGGTGACGAGCAGATCGCGGTCGGCCGCGGACAAGGCCCGGTTGTAGACGACGATCTCGCTGATGTCGCCCTTCATCCAGGTCGTCAGGTCGTCGCGCGACCCGATCCGGAGCGGACTGCCCTCGTCGACGGCGCCGTACCCATGCACGCCGCCGCCGATCGGCTGGTCGAAGAGATAGTGCATCACGTTCGCCACCTCGACCTGGAAGCCGGCGACCAGGTACTGCCCAGCGGGGAATCCGCTGGCGGCGGCCACCGGCGCATTGCCGTCGGATGTGCCGCGGGATACGGTCGGCACGCCGGTGCCCGCGGCAACCGAGTAATCGCGCGGGCGTGGGTTGGCGCCGACGCACTTGGTCCAGATCGTGCGAGTGACCGCGAAATCGTCGAACTTGGCGACATAGAACGAGGTGATGTCGGCGGTAATCGCCACGCTCGGCGCGCTGGCGACATCGAGGTATTGGGTTTCCCCGTCAAAACGCAGCACGGGTTTGCCGTTCACGGCGTTTTCGACCAGGACCGGAGCGTAAGGCTCGGTCGGCTGCGCGGCGTCGTTGCCATTGCCCGACTGGTCGGCCCAAACGGTCACCGCCCCGCCGGAAGCGGTCACCCCGGCGTCGGCTTTGAGCCAGAGCTGCAAGCCGTCCATCGGCGGGGCCGCCGGTCCCGTGCCGGTAATGGTCAGGGTGACCGGTGCCGACGTGCTGCGCGCGCCCCAATTGTCGGTCGCGATGGCTTTCAAGGCGACGACGCCAGGGGTGCGCAGTTCGACGGGCAGTCGATAGGGCGTTGTCGCGACTGACGCGATCAGGACGTCGTTGGCGGTGAACTCGATTTGTTGAATCGAGCCGTCGGCATCGGTTGCGGTTGCCTCGAGGACAAGAGTGCCCGGCGCGGACGCCGACGTGCCAGGCGTCGGACTCACCAGCGCAACGGCGGGCGCCTGGTTGGCAATCCGCAGCAGAGGGATGCCGTATTTGGCCGCCAGATAGGTCATCAGATTGGTCCGGTCGCTCGCCGACAGCGCGCGGGCGTAAAGCAGGATTTCGGCGATATCGCCCTTCATCTGTGTGACAAGATCATCGCGCGTGCCGATGCGCAACGGCACGCCCGCGCCCTCCGGCACAGCGGTGATGCTCCCGCCGCCATTGGGCTGTGAGTTCAGATAATGCGTCAATGTCGTGCCCGATGCCTCCAGACCGACCACCGCATAGACTCCGGCCGGCACGCCGGCGGCGCCCGCCACGGTCCCGAAGCCGGCCTGGCCGCCGCGAAAGGCGTTGGGCACGCCGGTGCCCGGTGCAAACCAGCAATCGAACGGGCGCGCCAGATTGACCAGCGTTTGGGCCCATACGGCGCGGTAGGAGACAAAATCGTCGAACTTGACCACGTAGAAGGTTGTCAGGTCGCCTGTCACGGTCGCGGTCGGCGAGTCCATCACTTCGAGATAGCGCGTGGCGCCGTCGAAATGGAGGACCGGCTTTCCATTGAGCGCAGCCTGCACGATGACGGGTGCGGCGCCCGGATCCCATTGGCTGGCGTCGTTGCCCTGACCGGACTGATCGCTCCAGCCGAGCACGGAGTCGCCTTCGCCGGTGGTGACACCCGCATCGGCTTTGAGCCAGAGGCTCAGATCACCCGCAGGCGGGGCCGAGGGCGCCGCGCCGGTGATCTGCACAGTGACGGGCGCCGAGGTGCCGCGCGCGCCCCAGTTGTCGGTGGCGATGGCCGTGAACGTCGCCCACCCGGGAGACAGGAGGTCCACCGCCAATTGGTACGGGCTCTCCGTGAGGCGGGCGATCACCGAGCCGTTCACGACGAAATCCACATTGGTGACGCTGCCGTCGCTGTCCGTCACAGTCGCGGCCAGGCTGGCCGTCGCCGGCAACGCAAAGCTGGCGCCCTCGACCGGGCTGGTGAGCGTGGCCACGGGCGACTGGTTGCCCAGGCGCACGAACGCGATGCCGTACTTGGCCGCCAGGTAATTCACGACCGTGGCCCGGTCGGCACCGGTGAGAGCCACGTCGTAGATGAGCAGCTCAGCCATTTCCCCCTTCATCTGCGTGACCAGATCGTCGCGCGAGCCGATGCGCAGCGGCATGCCGAGGTCGCCCGGCACGATCGTGATGGCCCCTGGCCGGTCCGCCTCGCCGTTCAAATAGTGCGTGACCGTCTGGCCGGCGATGTCGAAACCCACGACCACATAGGAGCCGGCGGGGACGGCGAAGGTGCTGGTGACGCCCTGGGCGGGCGTGGTCGCTGCGTCGGCGCGATACACGACGGCAACCCCGTTTCCCGTGTTCAGATAATAGTCGTTCGGCGCGGCGCGCGCGCCGATCGTCTTCGCCCAAATGCCCCGCCAGGTCGCGAAATCGTCCGCCTTCAACACCACGAACGTGGTGAGATCCCCCGCCAGAGCGGTGCTGGGGGAACTGGCGACATCGAGGTACTGCGGGGCGTCGGTGAAGCGCACGGCGGGTTTTCCGTTGACCGCGTCGCCAACCCAGAACGGCGACTGCGTGTCGTCATACTGCGTTGCGTCATTCATCTGGCCGGATTGATCGGCCCACGCGGTCACCGCACCGTTCGCGTTGGTGGTCACGCCGGCGTCGGCCTTAAGCCAAAGCTGCAGACCGGCCGAAACGGGCGCCGACGGCGAAGTGCCTGTGACGTTCACGACGACCGGAGCTGACGTGGCCCGCAGGCCGCCCAGAGAACCATTGTCCAGAGCGATGGCGGTCAGAGTGGCCTTTCCGGGGGTCAGCATGTCGAGATTCAATTGGTAAGGGGCGTGTGTGGCGGAGGCAACAGGGATGCCATTCGCCAGGAAATCGACGCGTGTGACTTGGCCATCCGGGTCTTGGGCCGAGACCATCATGGCCACCGAACTGGACGCTGCCACCGTGGTGCCGGGGGCCGGACTGGTGATCTGCACGGACGGTGGCTGGTTGAACGCCAGGCCGTACTTCGCCCGGAGGTAATCGATCACCATGCCCCGGTCGGCCTCGGACAACGCGGCGTCGTAGAGCAGCAATTCCGCGAGGTCGCCCTTGAGCTGGGTGACCAGATCCTCGCGCGATCCGATGCGCAGCGGCAGGCCGCTGTCCTCGGCAGGGTTCAAGAGACTGATCGTGCCCCGGCCGTTGACCTGGTCGTTGAAGTAGTGCGCGACCGCGGTGTCCTCGATGCTGAAGCCAATCACGGCGAATTGGCCCGACGGCACCGCTGCGGCGCCATCGGCGCTCAGCCATTGGGTGCTGTTCCCGCGGTAGAGCCGCGGGACGTTGCTGTCAGGCAAAAAGTAGTAGTCGGTCGGCCGCGGCTTGTTGCCCAGGACCTTGCTCCATACCGCGCGGTAGCCGCTCATGTCCGACAGCTTCACCACGAAAAAGGTCGTCAGATCCCCGACGAAGGAGACGCTCGGCGAATTGGGGACATCCATGTACTTCGTCCCGCCCTCGAATCGGAGAACAGGATTCCCGTTGAGCACGTTCTCGATCAGTTTGGGCGCACGGGCCGCATTCGGCTGCGCGGCATGGTTGTTCTGGCCCGATTGGTCGGCCCAACCCGTGACGTTGTCACTGGCGTCCTTGGTCACCCCTGCATCGGCCTTCAGCCATAGCTGCAGGTTCGCTTTCGGCGGTTCGCCGGGCTGAGCCCGAAGACCCGTGGAGCTGGCCAGCCCGAGCAGTGCCACGACGAGCACTCCGGGAGTGGCCGACAGAAGAGAAGCAATGGGAGATGGATGCGTCTTCACAGAGAAGTCCTGTGGTTGAAGTTGGAACGGTCGGAACTATACTGTCCTCGGCGGCGCGTGGCAAGAAGTGATTTTGCCCTGTCGATTCCCCGATTCCCCCCGACAACCTCCAGGTGTACTGCCGAAAAGACCGCACGAGCCGGCCTCAGGGCTGCGCAGCCTGACGGGGGGCCTTCAGTCCGGAGACCGCAGTCGGGGGCCGCGCGCTCTTTCAATCAGGGGGGGGCCATCCGCTTCGCGGTCGTTCGCCTCGATCTGCTGCCGGGATCAGAGCATGCGCTGGTCAATAACGCGCTTGGCCTTGCCATCGCTCACGGGGAGGCTGCCCGGGGGCACCAGTTCCACCTTGGGCTTGACCAGGATCTCGGCTCGCAGTTTCTCGGTGATTTGGGTTTGAAGACGCACCAGGTGATCGACCTGTCCGTCAAAACCGGCCTCGGTGAACTCGACCTGCACCGTCATCTCGTCCAGCCCTCGAAGCGTGACCAGGTAATTGCGGCCGACGCCGGGCACCTTCATGAGCACCTGTTCGATCTGCTGCGGATAGAAATTCACCCCGCGCAGGATCAGCATGTCGTCCGACCGCCCGGTGATCCGCTCGATGCGCCGATGGGTTCGTCCACACGCGCAGGGTTCTGAGATGATCGAGGTGATGTCGCGGGTGCGGTAGCGCAGGAGCGGCATGGCCTCGCGGGTCAAGCTGGTCAGCACCAACTCGCCCCGTTCCCCATCCGGCCGGGGCGTTCCGGAGACCGGGTCGATGATCTCCATCAGGAAATGATCCTCCCAGAGGTGCATGCCGCGTTTCTGTTCGCACTCGAAGGCGACGCCCGGGCCGTTCATCTCGGAGAGCCCGTAGGAGTTGTAGGCGTCGATCCCCAACGCCTGTTCGATTTTGTGGCGTGTCTCTTCGGTGTGGGGTTCGGCTCCGACGTAGGCCTTGCGCAAGGCAAGATCGCGGCGCGCGTCGATTCCTTTTCGTTCGAGGAAGTCGGCGAAATAGAGGGCGTAGCTCGGGGTGGCATGAAAGACCGTCGTGCCGAAATCCCGCATGAGGAGGAGCTGGCGCTCCGAGTTGCCGGGGCCTGCCGGGATGACCAACAGGCCGACCTTCTCGGCGCCATAGTGCATCACCAGCGCTCCGGTGAAGAGGCCGTAGGTCATCATGTTCTGGAGCACGTCGCCGCGCGTGACGCCCGTCATCAGGAGGCATCGAGCGATCAACTCGGCCGCGCGGTCGACATCGCCGCGTGAAAAGAAGAGCGCCTTGGGTTTCCCTGTGGTGCCGCTCGAAGTGTGGAGCCTGGCCAGGTCCTGGCGATCGACAGCCACCAGCCCGTCCGGGTATTGGGCGCGCAAATCGGCGTTGGTGGTGAACGGCAGGCGGCGGACATCTTCGAGCGTCCGGATCTGCTCGGGCCGGACGCCGGCCTCGGCGCATTTCTGGCGGTAGAACGCGACGCGCTCCGAGCACCGGCGGACGGTGTCCTGCAGTTGGCGGAGCTGGAGCGTGGCCAGCGCCGCCCGGTCCATGGTCTCAACCCGCTGATCCCAGAACATGGCAGCGAGTTAGAAGCTGAAAGAGACCTCGGCCCTGAGGAAGGTCATGAGATCGTTTCGGGCGTAGTAATCCCCCTGCCAGACGAATTCCGCCCAGAGGTGGCCTTTCATGTGTTTGCTGAAGGTGTGCTGGAGCGTGCACTGCAGGTAATGCCCGCGGAAGTGGTCGTCGTAGCTGAAGAGCGGAGCGGCGCCGCCCGCGCGGGTGGGATCGTCTTGCGGGGCGAACAGGGCGTTGTAGTAGGCGCCTGCCAGCGTGTTCCTGGTGGGATTGAAGGTCCAGCCCCCCCCCAGGCGCATCAGGTTGTTGTGCTGGGCGATCCGTCCGCCGGTCTCGGCGGCGAAGGAATAGATGTACAACTCGCTGTAGCGCGGCCAGCGGCCCCACAGGATGTCGAACATCTCATCCTTCCCGTCGGTCGCGTCGTTGTCGCCGGAGAGGTACTCGCCCACGACGTGGAGTTGGTTGTTGAGAGAGTCGCGGAAGAGGTAGCTCAGCCGCGCATTGGCGCCAAAGGCGTCAATATCGCGATTGCGGTCCGGGTCGGCGGCAAACGTGGGATCCTGCTTCTTGCCGAACTGATAGGCGCCATCGATCGAGTACTGCCAGTGGTCGCCCGGGAATCCCGTCAAACGCCCGCCCAGAGTGTAAATGTCCGCATTGTCGCCAAACGCCAGTTCCCTGTCGTCGTGCTTGTAAATGAAGAAGCCGTCGAGCGTCGTGTTCTGGATCGACTTGTTCGAGGCATAGGCGATGAGCCCCCGCTCGTTCTGTTCAGTCAGGTAATAGGGCGTGCTCGAATGCTCGGGGCTCGGGTTGGCGTTGAGTGTCGGGAACCAATCATCGGGGCGGGCGGACTGGGAGATCGCAATCAGGTCGAACCGGGTCTTGATCTCCTTGGCATCGTAGGTGGCGCGGACCGAGTCGAGGAAGTAGGTCCATGAGCCGTCGCCGGGCGTGCCGTCGGCGACCAGCCACCAGTTCCAGAAATCGCCGATCATGATGTCCTGCCGTCCGGCGGTAATTGTCAGCGGCTGGCTCAGGGCGTTGCTCCACTTGATGTTGAGGTTGTCCACCATCCCATAACGCCACTCCATGCCCTGTTCGCCGCGGAATGTGCTGGTGAAAGCCGGGCGAGTCCACTGTCGCGCCTCCGCCGTCATGCGCGCGTTGAAGGCGACATCGGTCACGGGCGTGATCGTGCTCCAGACGCGCCCGCGGTATCGGATGACATTCTGTTCGTGCAGCGGGTTCTTTTCGCTGAGGCTGACGTTGTTGTTGTAATACTCGTCGCGGATCCGCATGTCGCCGCCCCACGTGAACCAGGACAGCGGGCTCTTGACGTCCTGGATCCACTGCTCGGTCGAACTGAGCGGCGGCGGCGTCCCCTGGGGCGGCGTCGCGGGCGGCAAGGCCACTGACGTGGCAGCGGACTGGCCGTGGGCAGTGATCGCGCCGGCGGCAAGCGACAGACTGGCCAGCGTGCAGGAGAACAGGGAGCGATTCATGTGGGGTGTGGGTTGAGGTTTGATTGGAACCGATTAGCACCGCAATCGACATGGGATGCTTGGCGCCGCCGCGGGCCGCCGCGGGGCGGCTGACGGAATTGCGCGCCCGCGGCGAGCGCGAGCAGGCGAGAGGTGTTTCCCGAGGCCGTGGCCGCCAGACAAAGCGGAAGCCTCACAATTCTCCGCGGGTTGCACGTTGGGGAATTCACCAAAGACCGCGCACCAATGCAAGCACAGAAGTGTTCCCGGCAACCGAAGTGTTCCCAAAGCCGCGTCGCGCCTCGCAGTGTGTCGTCCCGCCGCGCGGCCTCTCCCGGCCCGCATGTCCGCAAGGTCTTGACCATCGCGAACCCGGCTCCAAACGACGGACCGATGCACGTCAGATCAGTTCGAGTTGGGTCGCATCCACCTTGATGGCCGCAGCCTGGCCGATGAAGTCCAGACGCAGCAGCGCCTCCGTCATTCCCGACCGGCTCTCGACCCAGGCGGCCATCCCCTGAAGCGGACCCGACTTGATCCGCACCTTCACGCCGGGACCGATCGTCGGGGCCAACCGCACCTCGACGTCGGTCTCGAGGGCCTGGAGAATATCCTCCAATTGCGCCGCGAACTCTCCCTGGTCCGGCACATCGAGCAGGTTGGCCACGTGATCGCTCTGGTAAACCGTCTGCCGCTCGGTGGGCTGGATCTGCAGGAAGACGTAGCCGGGAAACAGCGGCTTGTAAAAGACCACCTTCTTGCCCCGGTACTTCTTCACGCTCCGGTAACAGGGCAGCGTGGTGGATAATCCCTCACGCTCGCAATACTGCACCAGCTTCTTCTCGCACCGCGGACGCGTGTGCGCCACAAACCAGATCGGATCGCTCATGGAAGCTCCGGATTGCCCACCACCCGACGCCACCGCGCCAATTGCCGCCGCACCTCGCGCGGGCTGGGCGCGCCGGGGAGCGCGCGCCTTCGCATCGCGCGGTCCAGATCGAACACCCCAGAGGCCTTCGATCCGAATTTCGCCGAAACCCGGCGCCATTCCTCGATCGTCAGATCGTCAAGCCGCTTGCCCGCCTTTTCCGCGTGGGCCACCGCCGCTCCCACCAGGTGATGCGCCTCGCGGAACGGCACGCCTTGACGCACCAGGTCATCGGCTAAATCGGTCGCCAGAAGCTGAGGATCCTCCGCCGCGGCGCGGCACGCCCCCGCGTGGATCGTGGTGTCCGACAACATCCCGGCCATCACTCGCAGACAGGCCCGGACCGTGTCGGCCGTGTCGAACAACCGCTCCTTGTCCTCCTGCAAATCCCGATTGTACGTCAAAGGCAGTCCTTTCAAGAGCGTCAAAAGCGACATGAGATTTCCAATCACCCGCCCGCTCTTCCCGCGCGTCAGCTCGGCCACATCCGGGTTTTTCTTCTGGGGCATCAGCGACGACCCGGTGGTGTAGGCGTCGCCGATCCGGATAAACCCAAACTCGGCGCTCGCCCACAGGATCATGTCCTCCGCCAACCGGCTCAAGTGAACGCCAATCAGCGCGCAAATCGCGCAGAACTCGATCGCGAAATCGCGGTCGCTCACCGCATCCATCGAGTTCTCCGTGAGCCGCGGACGCCCGCGGCCATCGACGAATCCGAGCTGCCGGGCCACGAATGCCCGGTCGAGGGGCAGGGTACTGCCCGCCAAAGCCCCGCTCCCCAGCGGACACACCCCCAGCCGGTCGTAACTGTCTCCCAGCCGGTCATGATCCCGATCGAACATCTCGACGTAAGCCAGCGCGTGATGCGCGAAGAAGACCGGCTGCGCCCGCTGCAGATGAGTGTAGCCGGGCATGACAACCGCGACATTCGCCTCGGCCAGCGCAACAAGCGCCTTCTGCAACGTGCGCAGATCCTGTCCCACGGCGATCGTCTCGTCACGCAGCCAGAGCCGCAGATCGAGCGCGATCTGGTCGTTTCGCGATCGCCCGGTGTGCAGCTTCGCCCCCGCCGCCACGCGGCACGTCAGC
>Ga0116149_1004184_pt1 | contig 14339 bp, 17 predicted proteins | sample AD_UKC057_MetaG_FD_89787 | JGI IMG/M metagenome (GOLD analysis project Ga0116149, IMG submission 89787) | Active sludge microbial communities of municipal wastewater-treating anaerobic digesters from USA - AD_UKC057_MetaG | ecosystem: Engineered > Bioreactor > Anaerobic > Digestate | place: USA... | reverse complement strand
GCTCACCTGGCAGCAAGGCGAGTCGGTGCCTTGCATCGCCAATGCAGTCGCGCTTCAGCTCTGAGTTGCTCAGGTAATTGGGGGGAGAGTTCCTGGACTACGTAATCGCGTTTCTGGTGGGAGGCGCCATTTGCGCGGCTGGCCAGCTCCTGCTGGATGTGGCCAAGATTCCTCCGGCACACATGCTGGTGCTCTTCGTTGTGGTCGGCGCCATTCTGTCGGGGTTCGGGGTGTATGACCGGCTTGTGGAGTTCGCAGGCGCCGGGGCGCTGGTGCCGGTGTCCGGCTTCGGGCATTCCATCAGTCGCGGATCTCTGCTCGAGGCACGAAGACTGGGAATGATAGGGCTGTTTACCGGGGCCTTTGAATTCACAGGGCTGGGAGTAGCCACTGCCGTGTTCTTCTCGGCCCTTATCGCTCTGGTGGCCAATCCGAAAGCATGAGCCTGGTTGTGGGAGTGCCGCGCGCCCTCCTATTCCACGAGTATGGCCCCCTCATGCTGGAATTGCTGCGCCAGTGCGGCGCCAGGGCCGTGCTTTCTCCTGTGACGAACAAGCAGATCCTCGAGGCAGGGCTGGAGACCTGTGTTGACGAGGCCTGCCTTCCGGTCAAGACCTTCTTCGGGCATGCCGCCTATCTTGCTCAGCGGGTAGACGCTCTGTTCGTTCCGAGGTTCGTGAGCGTTGAGCGAGGGGCGTACATCTGCCCAAAGCTAATGGGATTACCCGACATGATACGTGCGAGGGCGCCGGGCGCGCCCAGGATAATCGATCCGTGCATCGATATGTCGCGAGGGTTTGCGACGACGGCAAGGTCCATCGCCCAGCTGGCGCCGGCGCTTGGCGTGAGCCGCGGCCGCCTGGGGATTGCGTTGACAAAATCCATGAAGGCGGCATCCATCGGCGCCGGCGCGCCACTCGACGACGGGCGAACTGACGCAATCGGCAGCGGAGTACGTATAGGCGTTCTCGGGCATGACTACAACCTCAACGATCCGTATATCAGCCTGGATCTAGTCGGCAAGATACGGCACTTGGGGGCTGCGACCGTGACGGCCGGCGCCTACTCGCGCAGGGAGACGGCCAGGTGGGAGCGGCAACGAGCCCAACGAGGAGCCAAACGTCTCTTCTGGACATTCGGTCGCCGCCTTCTGGGAGCGGCGTACCGATGGCTCGACACAGGCGAGGTAGACGGCATCGTACATCTGATGAGTTTCGGATGCGGGCCGGAATCATTCATCGCTGAGGTCATCCAGCATGAGGCGAGCGACCGCGACTCGGTTCCCCTAATGTGTGTTAATGTCGACGAGCATTCGGCGGAGGCCGGGCTCTCCACGCGCCTGGAGGCATTTATCGACACGGTAGCTATGAGGAAGTGCGAACATGCGAATCACCTTTCCACATCTAGGCAACCTGTGGATACCCGTTAAGGCGTTCCTGCGTTCGCTGGGCCACGACGTGGTCACGCCGCCCCCGACTACCAAAAGGACTCTGTCGATGGGGGCGAGGCATACCCCTGACGGCGCGTGCCTTCCTCTGAAGGTGACCATGGGCAATTTCATCGAAGCGGCTGAACTCGGGGCCGATACCATCCTCATGGTGGGCGGAATCGGGCCGTGCAGGCTGGGATACTACTGCGAGCTTCAGCGCCGCGCGCTAGCCAGGGCCGGCTGCAATGCCCGGCTACTCGTGGTGGAACCTCCACGGTCGGATCCTTGGGGGTTTGCGAGCGTGGTCAGAACAATCAGACGCCGCGCCACGTTCAGGCAGATTGTGGAGGCAAGCCGGCTTGCGTGGGCGAAGTTTGAGGCGGTGGACGCGCTGGACCAGGCAGCCAACATGGCTAGATGGCGCGAAGTTGGCCCGGGAAGCGTGGACGCATGCATCCAGCATGGACTCGCACTTCTCGATGCGGCCGAAACGTGCGATGCCGTACGCGAAGCGGCTGGGCAAACGCTGCACGATGTGGAGACGCGTATCGGGGCAGGGCCGCGCCGGGCAGCACGTGTGGGAGTTGTGGGCGAGATCTACATCGTCATGGAACCGGCGGTGAACATGGATGTATGCAAGAAGCTGGGCCGGCTGGGCGCGCAGGTGGTGCAGCCGCTCACGTTCTCTCATTGGATAGAATCACACGTCGTATGCGACATAGCCCGCTGGATACCAAGGCCCGATGTCCTGTCGTGGTCCAGCCCCTACCTGAGGCACTTCGTGGGAGGGCACGGGGTTGAGAGTGTTGGGCACTCCGTCGACATGGCGCGATCGGGCCTACACGGGGTAGTACACCTGGCGCCCATGACATGTATGCCGGAAATCGTGGCCGGCAGCATTCTTCCGAGCGTGAGCCTGGCTGAAGGCATACCCGTAATGTCGCTTGCTGTAGATGAGCATACGGGCGATACCGGTTTCGATACCAGGCTCGAGGCCTTCGTCGACCTGTTACTGGCCAGAGTGGGCGACCGCGGCAACATATCGGCGCGCACCGCGCCCTGCCCGGTTTCCACGCGGCGACAGTCTATGCTATAATCGAGCGCAGGGGAGGTGGCTCCAGTGAGCGGCAATGATCTTCTGTATTCACTCATGACCCTGCCAATCCTCCTACTTGCGCTGTCGGTGCATGAGTACGCGCATGCCTGGGTTGCGGTTAAGCTAGGCGATGCCACTCCCAGGTGGGAAGGACGGCTCACACTCAACCCCCTGGCCCACCTCGACCCCATAGGCCTTCTGGCGTTGGTGGTTACGGGGCGGTTTGGCTGGGCGAAACCCGTGAGGGTGAACCCGATGAACCTGGCCGACCGCAAGGCCGGGATGGTCATGGTCAGCTTGGCCGGCCCAGGGGCCAATATTGCCCTCGCCATACTCCTATCGGCCGTTTTCAAGCTGATCTACGGCGCATACGGGTTTCGGAGTGAGGCAATCGCTTTTCTCATGATGGCCCTCGACCAAGGGGTATGGATCAACCTTGGGTTGGCTGTGTTCAACCTGATACCTATTCCGCCTCTTGACGGCTCGAAGATACTCGCTGCCGTACTCCGGGGCGAGGCGGCAAGGGTCTACTATCAGCTGGAGCAGTACTCGTACATCATTCTCTTGGTGTTCATCATGACCCCGCTATCGAAATGGATCCTCGGCCCCATCGTCAAGGTGCTGTATCAAGCAATCATGTAGAGGGTGGTTTGGTTGAAAAAAGGCCGCATATTCAGCGGGATGAGGCCCACAGGAATGCTTCACCTGGGCAACCTGGCAGGAGCGCTGAACAGCTGGGTTCGATTGCAGGACGATTATGAGTGTTTTTTCGCAGCCGTGGACTGGCATGCTCTCACCACAGGATACCAGGACACATCGATGATCCGCGAGTACACCAGGCAAGTGCTCATCGACTTCATTGCGGCGGGCATAGATCCTGAGCGCTCGATCGTCTTCCGTCAGTCTGATGTGAAGGAACATGCTGAACTGCACTTGTTGCTTTCAATGATTGCGCCCCTCGGATGGCTTGAACGGTGCCCGACCTACAAGGAGCAATTGCAGCAACTTGCCGAAAGAGAGATAACCACATACGGGTTTTTGGGCTACCCTGTGCTGATGGCCAGCGACATACTGGTATACAAAGCCGACACAGTCCCTGTGGGCGAAGACCAACTGCCTCACTTGGAACTGGCGCGTGAGCTCGCCCGTAGGTTCAACTACATGTACGCACCGGTCTTCCCCGAACCTCAGGCCAAACTGAGCAAGGTGACCGTGCTTCCGGGCACCGATGGCCGGAAGATGAGCAAGAGCTACGGAAACACCATCCAGATCGCCGATTCGCCGGAGAGAATACGCGAAGCTGTGAAGTCAATGGTCACCGACCCCGCCAGGATACACAAGAGCGATCCGGGGCACCCCGATGTGTGCACAGTGTTCGCATACCTGTCGGCGTTCGCGCCCGAGGCCCGAGAGGTGCGAAGGAGCGAATGCGAGGGGGCCGGAATCGGCTGTGTGGCGTGCAAGCGGCAACTCGCCGACACGCTCATCGCAGTGCTCGCTCCCATTCACGAGCGACGGCGGCAGCTTGAGGCCACTCCCGGCCAGGTAGAGTCAATCATGGCCGACGGCGCAATGCGTGCAAGGCCTATGGCTGCCCGCACACTGGAGGAAGTCCGCTCAGCCATGAAGATATGAAGGTAGATACCGAAGGCTTCTCCGGGCCGCTGGATCTGCTGCTCTCGCTGATAGAGAAGAAACAGATCGACATATGCGAAGTTTCGATCAGCGAGATCGCCGATGATTACCTCGAACAGGTGTCTGCCATGGAATGGCTCGACATCGACCAGGCGGCCGAGTTCCTCATCATGGCGGCGACTCTTCTGTACATCAAGGTGAGGGCGCTGCTGCCGGCGGATGAGGATCTGGAAGAGCTCGCTGCCGCAGCGGAGGAAGTGCCTGACCCACGCGCTGAGCTTGTCGTCCGCCTTGTGGAATACCGCAGGTACCGCGACGCGGCCCGCCTCTTGAGGAGCCTGGAGGCTGTGGGGTCTCGCATGTACACGCGCCCTCCACGTCCTCTGCCCACACCCACTGTGAAGGCCAATCCCATGGAGGGGATCACCGGGCACGACCTTCTCCAGGCGTATCTGGACGCGTCGTCGAGTATCCCGGAGGAGTTTCCGTACCTGCCCACCGACGAGATACCAATCGCCACCCAGATGGTTGCGGTGCTTGTGCGCCTGGCGCGCAGGGGGAGGTTGGGACTGTTCGAGTTCCTTGGCGGAGCCGAATCCCGCCATCTGCTGGTCTCCACCGTTCTAGCCGTCCTGGAACTGGTTCGGCGCGGTCGCATCTCGGCATCACAACCTGCACCGTTCGGAGAGATCTGGATGTTCCCCACATCACAAGCGACGGGAGGTGTGCCCAACGAACCCGCATGAAGCGCAGGCGGCAGTTGAGGCCATCCTGTTTGCTGCATCCTTCCCTCTGGGTTTGAAGGACATTGCCGCGGCAATTCAGGTAGACGAGGATACGGCAGCCAAGCTCCTTCGCACACTGCAGGACAGATACTCCCGTAAGGATTCAGGTATCGTTCTTTCGGACGTAGACGGTTCGTTCATCTTGACGAGTCGGCCGGAGTACGCCCCATACATAGAGAACCTGTCGGCACGGCAGCGTCCGGCGCCCCTGTCGCCGGCGTCTATCGAGACTCTGTCTATCATAGCCTATCGTCAGCCCGTGACCAGGGGCGAAATCGACCGGATCCGCGGCGTCTCGTCTGACTCGAGCATCGCCACGCTCACGGAGCGCGGCCTCATCGCTGAGGTAGGCAGGCGCAACAGTGTGGGCCGGCCGGTTCTGTACGGAACCACGCGGGAGTTCCTCATGTATCTTGGGATCACTTCGCTTTCGGACCTGCCGCCGCTGCCCGAATCGGAAGACCAGTGAATACCTGGTGCGCAGCGCAGCACAATACCCCCAGGGAGTGGTGTTGATGCGCTGGGCCAGCGTGGCGCTGCCGGCGGTCGCGGCGGTCGCGGCGGTCGCGACTGTGCTTGCCGTCGTTCTCTACTGGCCTTTCAGACTGGATCTATCTATCACGCGGGACTCGACACGTACTCGAGCAACAGCGCGCGTCTCGCCGTGGCCTTTCCATGCCTCAGTACCCTTCTATGTCCGAGACGTGCCGCCTCCCACCATCCCCGCCGCTCGATGGAGCGTAGCAGATCTTCCGGAGACCTTTGAACGGCTGCGCAGGATGGCCAGGGTGATCACGTCCGCCGCCTCGCTAGGGCACAAGCTGATAGAGCTTACCTGGCACTCATCGATCGGTACAGGCGACGCAGCTTCCACCGCCATCGCCTGCGGGGAGCTCTGGGCGATCAAGTCAATCGTCGCAGCATGGATGTGTTCCAGGTGGGGAAGAGGCCGGAAGGCCCCGTCTGTCTCTGTAGCGCCCGTATTCGGCCCAGCGCGGTTCTGCACGTCGTTTCACGTGGTTCTTGAGACGGCACTTGCGACACTCCTTCGTGATGCCCGGCTGCGGTCGGCTGCCTGGTCGCTCGCAGGCACGCTCAGGAAGCGTCGAGCGAATGAACAGGCCGCGGGTCTAGAATACTAGTGTAGATGATCAGCGCCTGCACCATGCGTGCATGCTGGGGAGGAGAGAGAGTTTGCCCGACCATCCCATAGATGGCTTGATGAAGACTACCCTCGACAGCATCGGCCAGATGATCGATGTCAACACCATTCTTGGAGATCCTGTCGAGACTCCGGACGGCAACGTGATCATGCCTGTCTCGCGTGTTACGTTCGGGTTCGCGGCCGGCGGATCCGACTGGGCGGCAGAATCGCAGTCTGCTTCGAACGGCTCGCCTTTCGGCGGAGGAGGAGGCGCGGGGATCTCGCTGAACCCAGTAGGCTTCCTGGTAGTGGGCAACAAGCAGATCAGATTCCTGCCGGTCACGTCGGACGCCGTGTTCGACCGCCTGCTGGACGTGGTGCCTGATGTGCTTACTCGGATGGGAGCAATCCGACCGCAGCCGGACATGGTAAAGCCTCCGTTGCTCTGAAGGTCGCAACCGGCCCGGCAACGGGCCGGCACTGGTAGAGCGCCTGACCCTGTGGTATAATCCGGTAGGGCGCGAGCCCTACACGGTAGCCTCGCTTTGCGCGAGGGCAGCAGAGGATGAACTCACGTGGCACAGCAGTTTGCAGTGATTGGGCTTGGAAGGTTCGGCATGAGTGTGGCGCGCACCCTGTCCGAGCTTGGCCAGGAGGTCTTCGCCATTGATGTGGACGAAGACAAAGTACAGCGGATAGCGCCCGTCGTAACCCACGCAGTAGTGGCCGATGTTACCGATATCGAGGCCATGAGGTCCATAGGGATTCGCAATGTGGACGTAGCAGTGATCACTGTGGGCAGCGAAGTCAAGGCCAGCATGGTGGGGACAATGGTCCTCAGGGAACTGGGCGTCAGGACGATCGTCGCCAAGGCCAACGACGACCTGCACGGCAAGGTTCTCGAAAAGCTTGGCGCCGACAGAGTAGTCTACCCCGAGCGCGACGGGGGCTCGCGGTTGGCGCGGGTGCTCACGTCCACCAACCTCATCGAGCAGATCGACTTGGATCCCGACTACAGCATCGTAGAGATTACCGCCCCGTCCAGCCTGGCCGGGAGGTCTTTGGAGGAACTCGCGGTACGGGCCCGTTTCGGCGTGTACGTGATGGCCATCAGATCCGGCGATGTGATGACAGTAGCTCCCGGCGCCGACGACGTCATTCACGAGAATGACGTGCTGGTGGTGATCGGGCGCAACGACCGGCTCCAGCGCTTTCGGAAGGTATGACGACTGAGCGAATCGCGCGATTCCTGGCTCGGTCGGGGGTGGCATCGCGGCGTGCGTGCGAACAGCTTGTGGCATCCGGGCGAGTCACGCTGAACGGCTTGCCGGTCACCTCGCCGGCCACGTTCGTCGATCCCGAGCGCGATGTCGTAGCTGTCGACGGCAGAGCCGCGCAGCCTCTGAAGAGCCATGTCTACCTTGCTCTTAACAAGCCGAGAGGTTTTGTGGCCACAGCAAGCGACACCCACCACCGCCCTACAGTGCTCGATCTCATCCCCGACATCGGCCGCAGGATCTACCCTGTGGGCAGGCTGGACATGGATTCCGAAGGCCTCCTTATCCTGACTGACGACGGAGAACTCGCGTTCGGGCTCACTCACCCCAGTCGCCAGGCATCAAAGACGTATCTGGTAAGGCTGCAGAGGCGCGCCACTCAAGACGACCTGGACCGCCTAGCCCACGGCATCCAGCTGGACGATGGTCCCACGTTGCCTGCCAGGGCGCGTCTTACCGACACGTCGGGCAAGCTCGTCGAGATAGAGATGCGTGAGGGCAGGAAACGTCAGGTCCGGCGCATGTTCGCCTCCCTGGGCAACCGAGTCGTCCGTCTGAAGCGCACGAGGCTCGGCTGCGTGGAGCTGGGACGCCTGGCAGAGGGCAGTTACCGCGAGCTCACACCCGAGGAAATCAAAGGGCTCAAACGGCTGTTGCAGCAGGGCCCTGCGGAAAGGCGCTGATGGCTTGGCGGCGGGGAATGCCATAGCAGTGATCGGGGCGGGCGCCGCAGGCTTGATGGCTGCGGCCGCAGCGGCCGGCGCAGGAGCAAGCGTCACGGTTTACGAACGGAACGGGATGGCCGGCAAGAAGATACTTGTATCGGGAAAGGGCCGGTGCAACTTCACCCGCGACTGCTCCGCACAGGAATTGGTGGAGGGTTTCGGCCCTCGCGGCAGGTTTCTCTACTCGGCACTATCGTCGTTGGGGCCTGCCGAAATGTGCGTTCTCATGGAGAACCTGGGCGTGCCTTACAAGATCGAACGCGGGAGAAGAGCATTTCCTGCAAGCGACAGGGCGTCGGATATACGCGATGCCCTGTACAACCGCGCAGTGGGAAGAGGAGCGCGCTTTGAGTTCGACCGACGCATCGTTCGCCTCGCAGTCGAGAGCGGGTCAGTTGTGGGCGTGGTCGATGCACGGGACGCCCTGTTTCGGGCAGACGCAGTCATCTGCGCTTCCGGCGGTGCGTCCTACCCTGCCACCGGAAGCACTGGCGACGGATATGCGCTTGCACGGCAAGCGGGGCATTCGGTGAACGAGCCAATGCCTGCCCTGGTGCCGATGGAGACCGTCGAAGAATGGCCCCGCCCCCTCGCAGGGCTTGCGCTTCGGAACGTAGAAGTCACATTACTCGACAGCGGCCGAACTCGCGGGCGCGAATTCGGTGAGATGCTGTTTACGCATTACGGGGTGGGAGGCCCGATCATCCTCACTCTGAGCCGCGCAGTGTGTCAGGCGCAGAGGACCCGCCGAGAAGTCGGGCCGGGCCGTTTCACCCTCAGCATCGATCTCAAGCCGGCGCTCAGCGAGGAGACTCTGGATCGTCGGATCCAGCGCGATCTGGCTGTCATGTCGCGAAAGCAGCTCAAGAATTCCCTCGACATGATGCTACCTAAGGCACTCATCCCGGCTGTCATACAGTCTGCCGAAGTAGACGACACTACTCCTGCCAACCAGGTAACGGCGGCACAAAGGGCAGCGCTGGTCGGCGCGTTCAAAAGGCTTCGCCTGACGGTACTCAGGCCGCGTCCTCTGGAGGAGGCCATCGTGACCGCGGGCGGAGTGGAGCTTTCCGAGGTCGATCCGCGTACCATGGAGTCGAAGATGATGCGAGGCCTATTCTTTGCCGGAGAGGTACTCGACGTAGACGGTCCCACCGGAGGCTACAACCTACAGGCTGCCTTCTCCACGGGCCATCTGGCCGGAATCTCGGCAGCTGGGCAGAGGAGAGATTGACTTGTCGCGCCGTGGCGATGTCGCGACTATCCTGATTGCAGCTGCAACACTCACGCTTGTCGCACTGTGTGTGATCGCGCAGTGGATGATAGCTTCCGGCGGCATCGCCCGCGGAAAGCTTCTGCTTGAAAAGACTGAAGGTCAGGTAGTATGGACATGGGCCGGCGACGGCCAGGGCATTCCCATGGGCACAGCATCCGAAGCAGGATGGATTCTGCTGGCCTTGCCTGAAGCGTCCGAAAGTGTGTTCATACTCATCAACGGCGAGGCAGTTGCAGACTTCGGCTACACGCGCGCAGCCATAGTTGTTCACAGAGGCGACCTAGTCGAGATCGACGCCGGCCAAGATCCGCTGGGTGACGGGCAGGCTACTACCCAACTCCAGGTGGAGGTGGCCGACACGACTCCCAATGTGCGGGCGCCGCGGCGAGGCCTGCGCATACAGCTATCGCCGGGTAGAACGGTCGTTTCGAACATTATGCTATAGACTCGAATCATATTTTGAGCTGCAGGCGAAGGAATAGCGGTTCGGGTGTAGAATAACAGTGAATTGTGCACCAATAGGAGAGTCCGAAGGCATGTCGCTTGAACGTTCGATCGCAATAGACGGGCCTGCAGGCTCCGGCAAGAGCACGGTCGCCCGTATGCTGGCTGGAGCCCTGGGGTATAGATATGTGAGCACCGGCGACTTGTACCGCGCGCTCGCGCTGGAAGTGCTGAGGCAAGGCGCTGATCCGTGCGATGAGGAGTCGGTGGTCGGAATCGCGCAATCGATGTCGGTAAGCGTCGAGCCCGCACCGGGCGGCGGTCAGCGCACCATTGTCGGAGGCGAAGACGTAACCGCCTTGATACGCAGCGCACAGGTAGATTCGATCGTCTCTGCCGTGTCAGTGTACCCGGCGGTTCGCACGCGTATGGTGGTACTTCAGCGCGCAATAGCTCGAGATGCGGATGTAGTCATGGATGGGCGCGACATCGGCGCCGTAGTTCTGGCCGAGTCGCGCTGCAAGTTCTATCTCACAGCATCACCCGAGGAACGCGCCGCGCGTCGCCAGCGAGATTACGCCGCACAGGGCAGGCAGGTTGGGCTGGACGAAGTCTACGAGGAGATCGCCCATCGCGACATGATCGACAGCACTCGCCGGGTATCGCCTCTTGCTGTGGCGCCCGGCGCAGTTGTAATAGACTGCACTGCGATGAGCCCCACGGAAGTGGTAGCCGCGATGATGCAGGTAGTCGGGGGGGCCGACGCTTGTTCTACGCAATTGCGAAAGGGCTCTTGAAGATCTACTTTCACCTGTTCTACGGTTTCAAAGTCACTGGTCGGGAAAACGTGCCGACCGTAGGTGCTGTCATAGTGGTTGCCAATCATGCTAGCGCCCTTGACCCTCTGGCTCTTGGCGCAGGGTGTCCCAGGCCACTGCGGTTCATGGCCAAGGCCGAGCTGTTTGACAACCCCGTCCTGGCCCTGATTCTTCGTGGCTTTCGCGCTTTTCCGGTTAAGCGGGGGCAGGTGGACCGTGAAGCTTACCGTACCTCCATGGAGGCTCTCAGGGCCGGCGATGCCCTGGGTATCTTCCCGGAAGGCACTCGCAGCAGGACCGGCGAACTCCAGGCTGCACACCCGGGAGCAGCTAGATTCTCCATGAAAACCGGGGCTCCGATAGTGCCGGCCGCGGTCGTCGGCACGTTCGCCGGGCACCGCAGGGGCGCGAACAGGTTTCGCGAAGCCCGGGTGAGAGTGGTATTCGGTGCCCCGATTCACCCCAAGGTTCCTGCCGAGGGGCGCATCACAAGAGAAGACTCTGACCGACTTGCGCATCAGATAATGGAGCGAATCCAAAACCTGATTGATGCAGCATGAAATTGCAGGGAGTGTGCTGATTTGAGGCTCTTCATCGATAGCGCCAATATTGAAGAAGTACGTCAGGCAGCTGAGATGGGAATCATAAGCGGAGTAACGACCAACCCGTCTCTTGTGGCTCGTGAAGGCCGGGACTTTCGGCAGGTCGTGATGGAGATATGCAGTCTAGTAGACGGGCCGGTTAGCGCCGAGGTGATCAGCCTCGACGCTCCGGGGATGGTGGAGGAGGCCGTCGACATCGCAGCTTGGTCCCCTAATGTAGTCATCAAAGTGCCGATGACCGTGGAAGGGCTGAAGGCTGTGCGCGAGCTCAGCGCCAAAGGCATCAAGACCAATGTTACGCTGGTATTCTCGTCGAACCAGGCGCTTCTGGCAGCAAGAGCGGGCGCGACGTACGTCAGCCCATTCGTAGGCAGGCTGGACGATATCAGCTCCGATGGCTGTGGCGTAGTGGCTGAAATAGCTGCGATTTTCGACATGCACGACATTGACACCCAGATTATTGCGGCAAGCATCCGACACCCGCTGCATGTTACGAAGGCTGCGTTGGCCGGAGCCGACATAGCGACGGTGCCCTATGCGGTGCTCCTGCAGATGGTCAAGCATCCTTTGACTGACGCAGGAGTGGCGAGGTTCATCGCAGACTGGGAGAAAGCACGCACAAAGTGACCGTTCGCAATCCCCGGATCAAGTTGGCAAAGTATGCGGGCTTCTGCGCAGGGGTGGAGCGCGCGGTTCGTATCGCTCGTGAAACGGGAGAGAACGCTATTGGCTCTGGGTCCGCCGGTGTTGTTACCCTCGGACCTCTAGTGCACAACCCCGCTGTAGTTGCGAGTCTTGCTTGCTGCGGCGTGCAACAAATCGGTTCGGTAGACGAAGCCCAAGGGCGCGTCGCCGTGATTCCGTCGCATGGCCTTTCACCCGCCGTCCTTCAGGACGCGCGAGAGAAAGGATTGTCATTGGTTGACGCCACCTGCCCGCACGTACTGCGAGTGCAGAGAGAGGTGGCGAATGCGCACAGGGCCGGCCAGTTCGTGGTGCTAGTTGGAGATACGCTCCATCCCGAGGTGCGTGCGGTTGTCCCATTTGCCGACGGGGGAATCGCCGTAGTGTCGGGGGCGCGGGAGGCAATGGCTGTCGAGCTCCCGGAAGCGCCGATCACCGTGGTCGCGCAGACGACTCAGACGGCGTCGACCGTGGACGCGGTGGTTGCCGCCATAGCCGCCCGCGGCAAGCAGGTCGGGCTGGTCAACACGATCTGCCCAGCGACATCTCTGAGGCAGGAGGCTGCCCGGGCACTTGCGCGCGAAGTCGATCTCATGGTCGTTATCGGAGGTCGCACTAGTGCCAATACCATGCGGCTAGCGGAAGTATGCAGTGACACCGGCGTGAGGGTGCTCAAGATCGAAAATGCCGACGAACTGGACGCAGAGGCTGTGCGAGCTTCGCGCACAATCGGCATCACGGCAGGAGCATCCACGCCCAGTTGGGTAATCGAGGAGGTCATGGACGCTATGAACGAGATCATCGAAGGGACCCCGGAGGAGATTCGCCGGCCGGAGCAGGAGACTGAACAGGCCGAACCAGCCGAACAGGCCGAACCAGCCGAACAGGCCGAACCAGCCGAGCAGGCCGAACCAGTCGAGCAGGTTGAACCGGTCGATCAGGTTGAACCGGTCGATCAGATCGATCATGTGGAGCAGGCCGACACTCAGGCCGAGGCCGAGGCTGCGGGCAGCTCAGAGCCGGTCGCTGAGTCCGCCGAGGATGTGCAAGCAGTCGCGGAGCCGGCGCCAAGCGAGCCTCGCGAGGATCCGAAACCTGCCGCACCCGCCCCCGTGGGGCCGCCCGAGCCGGACGTGCTCAAAGCCCGTGTTGAAGAGATCTACGACGACCGTGTCATCGTTCAAATCGAAACGGGCGAGATGGCTACCATTGTGACCAAGAGCCTCACAGCCGATGCGATCGCCCACCCCTCTGAGGTGGTCGAGCCAGGCGAGGAGATATACGTAGTCTTGGAAAAGCACAGCCGGAGTTCAGATACTCTGTTCGCCTCGAAGAGGCAAGCGGACCGCCTCCTTCTGTGGAAGAGACTGGAGCAGGCTAGAGACACCGGGGAGACGATTTCGGGCAAGGTCACCGAGGCTGTCAAGGGCGGGCTCGTGGTAGACATAGGCGTGCGGGGATTCGTCCCGGCATCGCAGGTGGGGAGGAGGTTCGTCGAGGACCTCAGCACCTATGTAGGCCAGGAGTTGAAGCTGAAGGTTCGCGAAGTCGAGCGGCTTCGCTCAAATGTGGTGCTGTCGCAGCGCGACTACCTTGAGGAGCAGGAGAAGCTTGCCCGGGAGCGCTATTTCCAAACACTCGAACGCGGTCAAGTGATCCGGGGCACAGTCACTCGGCTTGCGGTGTTCGGAGCATTTGTCGACATCGGCGACGGCGTGGAGGGATTGCTTCATATCTCCGACATCTCATGGTCGAGGATAAAGCATCCGAGCGAAGTGCTGTCGGAGAATCAGCCGGTTGAGGTCCTGGTGCTCAATGTCGAGCGCGAACGCCAGAGGATTTCGCTTGGGTACAAGCAACTCCAGCCGGATCCGTGGGAGAACGTGTCAAAGAGGTTCCCGGTGGGTTCTGTGGCAAGCGGAACCGTGACCAAGCTAGTGGAGTTTGGGGCATTTGTGAGCCTCGCCGAAGGCATAGAAGGGTTAGTGCACATCTCGCAGCTCGCCGACAGGCGCGTAGCGAGGCCAGATGAGGTCGTGTCGGTGGGCGACTCGGTTACTGTCAAGGTGATAGGCCTTAGGGAGCAGGAACATCGAATCAGCCTCTCCATCCGGCAGGCGCTGGAGGATGGGGAGCGGAACGAGTACCGCAAGTACATGAAAGACAACCGGTCCGATGACGGCGTTACCATCGGCGACCGGATAGCCTATGACCCCAGCAAGTTTAAGGCCGGCGCCGACGAAGAAGGCGAGTAGTCCCTCATTTAGGCTTCTAGATGGTGTTTCGTTGACACTCATATTACCATGTGCTAGACTAGCTCTGGCCGTCTGCCCCCGGAACTTGCCGAGGGCAGGCGTCGTTAAGGCTAGAGGAGATGTCACTCGGGACGGAGTTGCAAAGGGGGATGCCAAGGCATGTCTAGGC
>Ga0116149_1004178_pt1 | contig 14351 bp, 11 predicted proteins | sample AD_UKC057_MetaG_FD_89787 | JGI IMG/M metagenome (GOLD analysis project Ga0116149, IMG submission 89787) | Active sludge microbial communities of municipal wastewater-treating anaerobic digesters from USA - AD_UKC057_MetaG | ecosystem: Engineered > Bioreactor > Anaerobic > Digestate | place: USA... | reverse complement strand
ATCGGGTACGGCATCATCGAGAACATGCTGTTTGCTCCCTTCAGGAAATACAACGTCACGCAGTGGGGCTTCAAGCCCGCCTAGTACGCGCCGCGTCCCAGCCTGCCCAGCAGGCGGAAGAGGAAGGGACCGATCAGCGGCGTGCGAAGCGTGGCAACGAACAGGCGGTTCCCAAGCCCGGGGATGACAATTGCCTTGTCCCGGGCAAGGGCCGCCAGCGAAGCGTCCACGACCTCGCCAGGCTCCATCCATGCGAACCCGGGGACCGCGTCATAGCTGAAGTCCCGATATTCCTCCGTATGCATGAACCCGGTCCTGGTCAGGCCGGGGCAGAGGGCCTGTGCTTTCACACCTGTGCCCGAGAGCTCATCGCGCAGCCCCAGCGTGAACATGTTAATAAAGGCCTTGGTTGCCGAGTACATGACATAGTGGGACGTTGTGAAGAATGCGCCGAGGGAGGACACGTTGATCACGGCCCCGCGACCGCTCCCGATCATGCTGGGAAGGGCCGCGCGGGTAAGCCGCACTGTTGCCATGACATGCAGGCACGTCATCTTCTCTATCGTGTCCGGGTCGAGATTGCTGAAGTGGCCCCTTGTCCCGAAGCCCGCGCAGTTGACCAGCATCGCGATCGATCGGTCCTGCGCAATCGTCGCCTCGAGCCTGGCGATCCCCTCGTCCGTTGCCAGGTCGGCGGCGACAACCTTAGCACGTACCCCGCAGGCGCTTTCAAGCTCCCGCGCAAGCGCGGCAAGCCTGTCTTTCCTGCGCGCGGTCAGGATGAGCGCAAAGCCCTCTCCCGCAAGCCGGCACGCGAATGCCGCACCGATCCCGCTTGAGGCCCCGGTAATGACCGCGGTGCCGCAATCGTGCACTGTCCGAATGGTTCTGTTCATGGAATCTGCCTCCGGGCCAATTATCACAGCCTCCCGTCGGGCGTAAAGTAAAATGCGGGCGGGCAATGCCACGGAAATTGACGCCGGTAACTGATTGACAAAAATTCCCGCCCGATATAGATTCTCCGCGATAAAGTGATTGAACACCTCTACATAAGACATTCCGCCATCGAGGAATGACGGACTGTCTCTTGAGCATGTGTTCGCCTTGTTAAAAAAATATATAAAGACGAGGTCCTATGCTCACCAGGTATGATGAATTTCTGTGCCATCAGACGGTGGACACGTTTGACAACGTGCACACAAGCGCCCGGGAATGGACCGAGCGCGTATGGTTTTCCGTCCACGACACTGCGGGCGGGTGCCAGCTTGTAGCCGGCTTCGGCGTGTATCCGAACCGGAATATCATGGACGCCTTCGCCTGCTTCGTGGTGGAGGGCCGGACGCAGCATTGCGTCAGGGCGTCGCGCGAGCTGCGGCCCGGGATGGACGAGGTGCGGGTCGGACCCTTTTCCTACGAAGTGCTTGAACCGATGCGGCTCGTCCGTTTTTCCCTGGCAGAGAACGATTTCGGGCTCTCATTCCAGCTGGATATGCGGGGAATGGTCGTGCCGCATGAAGAAGACGCCCAGCTCGCCGTGTTCCGCGGCAGGGTGACGGAGAATGTCAAGCGTTACGTGCAGACGGGCAGGCCGTCGGGTTGGATCCAGGCTGCGGGGAGGTCGTTTCCGGTCGATGCGGCCGGATGGCGCTCGGAGCGCGATCATTCCTGGGGTATACGCCGCGGCGGCGGAGTGCCGGAGACCGGCGTGCAGCCGGGTGAGGTCCCGCAGGGTTATCTCTACAATTTCATGCTTGCGCAGTTCGACAACTGGGGCGTTACCTATCACACCCGCGAGGACTGGGACTCGCGCGTGCTTGCCTTTAGCGGCGGTATTCTCCGCCCGCCGGGCCACACCGGTACGGACAGGCGGTTCATTTCGGTGGAACACCGGTACACATTCAAGAAGGACGTGCGCCATATCACCGGCGGGACCCTCGTTTTCGATGCGGAGGGGGGCGAAAAACTCGAAATGACGGTGCGGCCGCTTTCAACCTGCTATATCAGGGCCGGCGGGTATTTCGGGTTCAGGGGCTTCACGCACGGACTCTGGATGGGCAAGAGCTTTCTCGACGGGTTCACGCTCGATCTGACTGACCCGGCGGTGCTCAGGGAAGTATCCTTCCTCGAAGACTTCATGTGCGAGGTGCGCTGCGGAGACGAGACCGGGTACGGTATCGTCGAGCTCGTGCTTATCGGGAAATACCCGAAATACGGATACCTGTCTTACTGAAATGATGCGGTATGTTTGAAGACAGGTCCGCAAACGCTTGCGGACCTGTCAGGATACACGGTACATATATAAGCTTTTCACATATGAGGTATTGCCATGAAAAAAGAAACCGACACCGCGGGCCGGATCATGACCCACCTGGTCCCATGGATCAGCGAAAAAATGCCGGGCGCGAAACATCTGGTCATTTCCGGTATCGAGAAGCCGGGCATGGGCCTTTCAAATGAAACGTATCTTTTCACGCTGAACTGGGAGGAGGCGGGGGAGAAAAAGACGCGGCAGATGGTGCTGCGGGCGTCACCCTCCGAGCGGGTCTTTCCCGATTACCATCTTGAGCACCAGTTCCTCGTCATGAAGGCGCTGAAGGGCACCGGAGTGCCGGTGCCGGAGATGTTCTGGATGGAAAAAGAGGCTGCGGTCATCGGCGCTCCGTTTTACCTGATGGAGCGTCTGAACGGCACTATGCCGAAGGATTACCCGTCGTACCACGGCTCAGGCATGTTCTTCGACCTTGCCGGGGAACGCCGTTCTGAAATATGGATCGACTCCGTGGACACGCTTGCTCGCATCAACATGATCGACTGGAAGGCGCGCGGGCTGGATTTCCTGGGAGTGCCCGGCCCCGGAACCGGGCCCATAGACCTGCAGCTTGCCTACTGGAAGCGCTACCTGGACTGGGTGAAATCCGATCCGGCGGAGGAGCACCCCGTTCTGGAAAGGGCTCTTGTATGGCTCGAGGAGAACCGGTATGAGCCGGACCGGGTCGGGCTCTGCTGGGGCGACGCACGGGTCGGCAACATCCTCTACAGTGAGCCCGGACATGACATCGTTGCGGTCCTCGACTGGGAAATGGCCTTCCTTGGCGACCCGGAAGCTGACCTCGCGTGGTTCATCTTCATCGACCGTTACCTGCACGAGGAGTACGGGCTGCCGCGCCTCGGTGGGCTTCCCACGGCCGGGGAGACCGTTACGCGTTATGAGAAGCTGACCGGTTGGAAGGTCAGGCATTTTAAATACAATGAAATGTTTGCAGCCCTCCGTTTCGGAATGATACTGGTGTCGGTCATAAAGAAGCTGATGAACCAGGGAATGCATAATTACAGCCATATGCTGCAGGGCAACTACTGCGTGCGGTTTCTCGCCGCGGAACTGGGCATGCCGGTACCGGGCGGCAATCAGGCGCAACAAACCCCGGCGGACGGCGGGCGGGTTACCATTCAGTTCGATTTTTCCGGCCCCGGCGGCGGTCACTGGTATATAGTCAATGAGGGCGGATCCTCCGCGCGTCACGAGGGCTCGGTTGAAAAGCCGTCCTGCCGGGTACGCGCATCGGCGGATGACTGGCGCGCCCTGCAGACCGGTGAGCTGAACCAGATCGAGGCGTGGAAGACCGGGAGGCTTGTTGTTGACGGCGATCTGAACGTGATGATCCGGCTGAAGGAGGACATCGCGCGCCTCCAGGGTTGATCACAGCGGATGCGACGGCTGCTAGCCGGAGTCGCGTTTGCCGTATAACTGTCATGCCGGTATTTTCTTGACAAAACGGTGCTTTGGCTTTGTACTGTTTCAGGCCGGGCCTTGCCGGCAGCCGCTTCTGAAAGGTTAACCCGGGATGGTTTCTTCATATAGAAAAAGGATGTTGGCTGACTTCATCGGCCCGGCATTTCTCGTGCTTGTGGCCGTGCTCACATGGGCGGCGGTCCAAGCCGCGGGGCAGGGTGATGCCGCCCCGGCAGACGCGGTGCCTGTCGCGCTGGAGGGGGCCTGGAAAATCTCCCTGGCCGACGACCCTGCCTTTGCTGCCGCCGGTTTCAATGATTCCTCATGGGATTCGGTCAGCCTGCCCGGCACACTCCTGCCGTATATTAAAAAAAAGGGGGGCCCAATACAAGGGTTCCTCTGGATCCGGAAAACCATTCACGTTGACGGGATAATGCCCCGCGGCGACCTGGGCCTCATCCTGGGCAGGATCGGCCATGCGGATGTAACTTATTTCAACGGCACGAGGATCGGCGCAACCGGGAAGTCAACTCCCGAACAGTTCTCCATGTGGAACCATCCGCGGCATTACATGGTGCCGCAGTCGATCATCCGCTTCGGCGGGACAAACGTTATAGCGGTCCGCATATGGTATTACAGTTTCTGCGAAGTGCAGGGCGATCTCGCTCTGGCCGCGCTTGCTGAATGGGCCAGGAGCCGCACGGTCTCGACAATTTTATTCGTTGCGCTCAACTACATAATCATCGCATTGGGCGTGCCTATTTTTTTCATATTCTTCTTTATATACCTCAGGAGGCGCTCGTCCCAGGAATACCTCTTCTACTGCCTTCAGCTCCTGTGCGGGATTGTGATCGTGCTCGAGGTGTGCAATTTCTGGGACAGCTATGGCTCGCACCTGGCCCGTCTCAAGCTGCTGGCGTATGCCTGGTTCGCCATCAATGTAGTACACCCGATATTCCTTCACCGCATATACAATCTCCAGAGAAAGAAGATCGAGCTTTTTCTCTGGGTGGCGCTGGCCGCGGCCGTATTCGTGGGGACCTTGTTCACGACCCCGGAGCGGGTCCCGGTCCACGGCCTTCTGGTCATCATCGTCCTGATCGGTGTCGGCTTTTACAACCTCTCATGCCACGTGACGGCCCTGTACAAGAAAAGTCCCTACGCGAAGCTTTTCAGCTTTTTCGGCACCACGGTTGTCATTGGCGCGATCCACGACGGGTTTACCTACATGTTCAAGTACATGGGAATCGATCCGGGCTGCGGTCCCCTGTTCACCGTCATGATCTTCCCGGCGTCGGCATTCGTCCTCTACATGGGGACCACTCTGGTCCTGGTGTCGCGCATCATCAGCATGGAGGACGAGATTCACGATCTCAACACCAGCCTGGAAAGCTTCGTTATAGAAAATGCCCTTCTGAGCGACAAGATCGAAGAGGCCTCCATGACCAGGAAGACCCAGCCGGTCAGCATAACCGGCGCCGCGGAGGAAAAGATCAAGAAGGTGATGGACTACATACACCAGAATTACACCTCGGACATCTCTCGGGAGGGGCTGGCAGCCTCGATCGATGTCCACCCCGACAACCTGGGCAAGCTCTTCCGTACCTACACCAGCCGCAAGCTGGGTGACTATATCTGCGAGCTGCGGGTGCGGGACGCCGCCAGGATGCTCGAGAAAACTGACGACACCGTGATCAACATAGCCTTCAACGTCGGGTTCGAGAGCCTGCGTACTTTCAACAGGATCTTCCCCAAGTACATGGGCACAACGCCGGAAAAATACCGCAGGCAGCGCCGGATTGAGGGCGCGGCTGTCAGGCAGAAAGAATCGAAATCTTGATCCGGAGGCTCTTAAGGTTGAACGAGGTGAGCTTGTCGGGACGCATCTTCATCATGTCCACGTCGATATAGGTGCTGTCGTCAACGTGTGGAGGTATCAGGACCTCGAGCTGGGAGGTCGTGTGGATCCGTCCGACGCCGTTGCAGACATGGCATTTCGCCGCGACCTTCGCGTGGCTTCCTCTGCAGAGGGGGCATATCATCCGCGACGGCAGCTCCACGTAGGCAACGGCGCCTCTGATAGCTTCCGCCGGCGTTATGAATATCTCGATATCCTGCCCGAAATTAAAGATGATGTCCTTCCTCTTCATCCCCTTCGGCATGAGGCGCGCCTTCAGCATCTCCCCCAGCGTTGCAGAGTATTTTATCCTTTTTTTCGAGATTATGGCATAGCCGCGGTGGTCGACCGCGCGGTCCGAGAAGAGCATCCGGTCGTACTCGATGCGCAGGTCGGCATCGCTCAGTATGCGGTACCCCCTGATGATCAGGTCAAGCTTCTCGGTCAGGTTGTCGGAACGGACGGAGGCGGTATCCGGATGGTAGCGCTTGATCAGGGCGCGGAAGGCGGACTTGATCTCGCCGTCATCCGCGGTCCGCGGGACGTTGAAGATCGCGTAAAAATCGATTATATTGCCGCTCCTGTCGCGGCAGGCGGGAAGCATCGGCGTCTCCTTGTACCGGAGTGTGCGGTAAAAAGGGCGTGCTGTCAAATATAAATTGCGCTGCCGGGTCCCTCTCAGCAGCAGGCCGGGCCGGGCGAATCGCGCAGGACGGTCCCGTAGGTCCGGTATCCGCCGGAGAGGTTGTAGACCTCCTCGAAGCCGCTCTGCCTGAGAATCCTGGCAGCCACATGGGCGCGCTGGCCCACCGCGCAGAAAACGACGATGGTTTTATCGCGAGGAACGGAAGCGATCCGGTCCCTCAGCTCGTCAACGGGGATATTGACTGAACCTTCTATGGTGCCGGCCCGGTGCTCGCCCGGCGTCCTCACATCCAGGATAAAGGTATTCGCCCGGTCCAGACCCGGGACCTGCCGCCAGTGCATAACCTTCATGACGCCGGTCAGTATGTTCTCCGCTACGAAGCCGGCAATATTGACCGGGTCTTTCGCGGACGAATAGGGCGGGGCATAGGCATGGTCGAACTCCATCAGATCGTACACGCTCCCCTTTTTGCCTATCAGTGCGGCGAACACGTCGATACGCCTGTCCACCCCGGAGGCGCCGACTATCTGCGCTCCCAGGAGTGTACAGCTGTCAGGGGAGAAGAGTATCTTTACCGACATCTGGGATGCACCCGGATAGTAGGTCGCGTGCGAGGCGCTGTGCGTGATAGACGCGACGCAGGGGATCCCCTCGGCCGCAAGGGTCTTTTCAGAGGCGCCGGTCGAAGCGACGGTGAGGTCGAACACCTTGGCTACTGCGGTCCCGATGGAGCCGCCGTAGATGCGGGTGTTGCCCGTAACAATATTGTCCGCCACGAGGCGGCCCTGCTTGTTCGCCGGGCCGGCGAGCAGGGTGATGACGCTCCGCCCCGTCACGGGATTGGCGAATTCTATGGCGTCGCCGATGGCATAGATGTCGGGGTCCGAGGAGCGGAGGTGCCTGTCGACCAGTATGCCGCCGCGTTTCCCGATATCCAGGCCCGCTTCTCGCGCGAGTTTCGTGTCCGGCCTTACCCCGATGGAGAGGATCACGATATCAGCCGCTATCGTGCGGCCGCTCGAGAGCACAACCTCGATGGAGCGCCCCTTGTCCCGGAAGGAAGCCACGCCGTCTTTCAGGAGCAGTGTGACGCCTTTTGCCCGGAGGTGGTGGTGCACTTCAGCCGCCATCTCGTAGTCGAGGTTTACCATGACCTGTTCGGCCATCTCGACCAGGGTTATTTCCATACCCGCTGCATGGAGGTTCTCCGCCATCTCGAGCCCGATAAAGCCCCCGCCCACGATGACGGCGGATTTCGGTTTTGTCGTGTCGCAGTGTTGTTTGATCCGGTCCGTATCCATCACGTTCCTGAGGGTGAAGATACCGGGAATGTCAATACCGGGTATCGGCGGTTTGAGCGGCTCGGCGCCGGGCGAGAGCACGAGTTTGTCGTAGGACTCGACCGTGATCGCGCCGTTCGCCAGGTCGCGAACCTCGACCTGCTTCCTCTCCCGCGCGATACTGACAACCTCGGTGCTGACTCTCACGTCGATGTTGAAGCGGTTCCTGAATCCGTCCGCGGTCTGGACGAACAGCCTGTCCCTGACCGGGATCACTCCACCTATGTAATAGGGAAGTCCGCAGTTGGCGTAGGAGACGTACTCGCCCCGCTCGAACATTATGATCTCCGCGCTCTCGTCAAGCCTTCTGAGACGCGCCGCGGCGGTCGCGCCGCCGGCAACTCCGCCGATGATGAGGTATCGTGCCATGTTTTGTACCGTTTATTCCTTAAAAAATTCCGAGATGATCTTCATGATTACCATGGGCTGCTCCTGGGGAAGGAGATGTCCGGCGTCCCTCACGAGCCGGTAGCGGCCGTTCGGGAGGAGGGATGCTATTTTCGGCAAGTCGATGAAGTGGCGGTTCTCGCTCGTTTCTCCTTCAAGCACCAGGACCGGGCATTTGATTTTCGGCAGGACCGGCCAGGGATCGAACTGGAGGCCGCCCATGAAGAGCGACGCCTCGCGCCGGGGATGGCAGGCAAGGGTCAGGCCTTCGGTGTCTTCGGACATACCGTACTTCAGGAACAGGTCCATCATTTCATCGTCCCAGCGTGCGTACAGGCTTTTCGATCTCAGGTAGTCGCGTGCCTCAGCCTCGGTGCTCCACGCGTTGCGTCGCTTGATGGAGCGGGAGGCAAGCGGGTGCTGCTCCACGCTCATGCCCCTGGAGTATATGGACTGTGGCAGAAATATCGGCTCGATGAGCACCATGCGCTCGGCCGGCATGCCATGCTCCGCGTATGCAATCGCCACGACAGTGGCGCCCATGGAATGGCCTACAATGAACGGCTTATCCAGGGAGAGACGCTTGCACACGTGCGCCAGGTCAGAGGCAAGCATCATCCAGTCAACGCCGCCCTCTTCCGGCTCGACCGCGCGGTGGTCGCAGAAATAGGGCGCGATGACCCGGTAACGGGACGCGAGCCGGCCGGCAATAGGATGCCACATCCAGGGCAGGAGGCCTGTGGCATGGAGCATCACCAGGGGGGGGCCGTCAGAGGGGTAATGAAGGTACTGGATGTCCACGTCCCCGATGTTCAGGGACAGGACTTCCGGTTGGACCATGTTCATGACTCGACCTGTCCTTTTTCCCCGTCGCCCGTAAGGGGGCGTACGCGGGTGACCTTGAAGTAAACCAGGAAACGGTCCTTCGGCGATGCGTCGTCCTGCTTCCCGTGTTTTTTAGTGCGTAGCTGCTCGATAAGGGGGCTGTTTTTCTCTTCTTTTAATTTTTCAAGATAAAGGCGGGTGCCACGGTAACCACCGCCGTCTTCCCGGAATAGAAACGCGGCCTTCGGGTTGGATTGTATGTTGCTGTGGCTAAGCCTGTCGGCCATGACGAACATGATAGTACCGTCGTCATTGACGTGGGGGCGCGAGTAGACCGCGACATCCACGTTGCCCCCGGAATCGGAAGTGGCCAGTATCCCTGTTCCCGTCGTCTTTTCGAAATATTCCTTGAGGTTCATCATGCCCTCCGCAGTTTAGTATTTTTTGCATTATTACGGTTGGTTGTCAAGTAAAATGAAGGGATTTACCGGAGATGGTACCGGGGACAACAGGGTTTGCTTGAAATCAATACGCTTCTCGTTCTCTGCGGCATCTGCGCTGAATATTTTTTACTTTGCTAGGATAAACCCGTTCACCTGTTCTGAAAAGTAATTGATAAAAACCGGTAATGGCAGTATACTGATAGTACAGAGGGGCAAGGAGGCTTCAGCAATGAAAGAGATCTTTTCAATTGACAGCGCCATCGCATATCAGGAGAAACACTGGAAACTCCGCAAAAAGACGGTCAGCATGACGGAGAAAGAATCGCTTCCGTTTATGACGATATCGAGGGAATACGGCTGTCTTGGTTACAACGTCGGGGTGGAGGTCGCGAGGCTATTGAATCAGAAATACCGTCCCGAAAATTCGTGGACAGTCTACGAGAGGCATCTGCTTGACCGGGTCATGGAAGACATGCATATCTCCCGCGAGCTGGCCGAGACCCTTACCGACAAGGGAAAAAGCTTCATGGCCGATTATTTCCGGACAACATTTTCAAGCTACCCGCCTGAGGCTGCCGTGTACAAAAAGCTCGTTGAAACGATCCGCATTCTCGCCGCGAACGGCCATGCCGTGATCATCGGCAGGGTGGGGAATGTCATTACGAAGGACATGCCGCGGGGCTACCACGTGCGGCTTATTGCCTCGGAAAACAGGAAAATCGAGAACATCAGCGAGCAGTTTAAAATATCGAAAAAAGATGCCAAAGAGGTGCTTGTTAAAAAGGGCGAGGCCCGCGAACAGTTCATTCTCAAGCGTCTCAAGGTGAACATGGCTGACCCTGCGCAATACAGCGTAGTCATTAATACGACCGACCTGACTATCGAATCGACCGCCCGGTTAGTCATCCGGGGCATGGAGCTGGCCGGTGTGGTCAAAACAGGGCAGTAGCAAGTTATTTTCCTCTATCCGGAAAATATTCTTGTCATAATGATTTCATTGCCGGAATAGTATACGTGATTGACAGGCGATACGGCCAATGATGATGACAAAGGTATATATGGTTGCAGCGGTCCTCTGCGGCGCAATGGTCGTATCCGTTCTGCCGGGAGGAGCAGCCGCTGACCGGAACCTGAAGGGCGTGCTGACGGTTGCCGGCATCAACCGGAGCTACGAGGTCCACGTTCCTGCCTCATATGGAGGGAGGGAACCTGTGCCCCTGCTGATGGTCCTTCACGGCTCAAGCGCCTCGGGCGCCGTGATGAGGTTATACAGCCGTTTCAACGAGTGCTCGGAACGCAATAATTTTATCGTGGCCTACCCCGATTCCCTGGGTCCCTACTGGAACGACGGCCGCGTGGACATGAATTCGGTTTCCTACAAGGCGAACATCGACGATGTAAGGTTCATATCGGGCCTGATCGACCAGCTTGTTTCCCGGTACAGCGTGGATGCAGGCAGGGTATACATTGCGGGCTTCTCGAACGGGGGGATGATGGCCCTGAGGCTCGGCATCGCCATTCCCGAAAAACTGGCGGCAATATCCTCGGTGAGCGGCCTGCTGCCGAAGCACCTTTCGTATCTTCGGCCGGCGCGGCCGCTGCCGGTCATGATTATACAGGGGACCGAGGACCCGATCGTTCCAAGCGAGGGCGGAAAGCTGGACGGTAAGCATGGCGAGATACTCTCCGCGGTCGATACTGCAGCCTACTGGTCGGCGCGGAACGAATGCTCCACCCCGGTCGGGGTGCAGGTGCTCCCGGACAATGATCCAGATGACGGGACGCTGGTGTTCAGGGTCACCTATTCCTGCGAGAAATCGGAAAGTGAGGTCGTACTTCTGACAATACAGGGCGGAGGTCATTCATGGCCGGGAACCCGTATTCCGCTTGTACAGAAAAAATGGGGAAAGACCTGCATGGACATTGACGCCACTGCGGTTATCTGGGATTTTTTCTCCTGCCACCGGCGCGCATAGCAGAATAGTGCACGCGGCAGTCCGGGCCTCACCGTACCGGTTCCAGCATTCCCTGAGTACCAAACCACGCGAGCGTGTCCCGTATCGTGTCCTCTATGGGGCGAGGGTTGTAGCCGAGCTCGCGGGTTGCCTTGTCATGAGATATGTGGCGATGGCTTTTAAGGGTCCTGATCGCGTAAGGCGTAAACTTGGGTGTTATGTTCAATATTTTGGCGTAGCTCATCACGAAATATGCGGGGAGCATGCAGAGCCACCGGGGCGTGGCAAACTGGGGGGTCTTCCTCCCGTACAGATTCGCTATGATGCGCGCCATATCGCAGACATGGTACCAGTTCCCGCTTGCCAGGTAGGCTTCCCCCTTTCTTCCCCGTTTCTCTGCCGCCAGCGCGCATGCCACGACGTCCCGCGCATCCACCCAGTTGTATCCGCCATCCACCAGTACGGGGTAGCGGTTGTGATACAGGTCGAGAAGCACTTCGCCCATCCGGGACGGCTTGTAGTCATAGGGGCCAAGGACCGCGGTCGGGTTGATGATGACCGCGTCAAGCCCCCGGTCCACGGCGCGCAGGACCTCGAGCTGCCCCCGTGCTTTTGACCGGTCGTATACAAACTCGTCTGCATCCAGGGCCAGCGGACGCGTTTCGTCAATGATGTCCGATACAGGGTGGGAGCGGTAGGCGTGAATCGAGCTGAAGTGGACCAGCCGCTTCACCTTGTTCCTGATGCATGCCTCGATCACGTTTTTTGTACCCTCGACGTTGATCTTTTCGACGGAACCCCCTTCATCCCCGACGATGGATATCTTCGCGGCAAGGTGGAAGACAGTGTCCGCGCCATTGCAGAGCTTCATCAGCGAATCAGGGTCCGTTACGTCCCCCTGCGTCGTTTCTACGTCGAGACCTTCGACTGCGCGGAGGTCGTTCCTGACGAGAACACGGACAGTTCGTCCCTGTTCAAGCAGCGAACGCACCATGCTTGCGCCCACGTGCCCGGTCGAGCCGGTTATAGCCGTATCCATGGCATACTCCTTTCCGAACGCGCCACTATCCACCCGGCGGCGGATCTAAATCAAGTGAAAAAAGCGGGCTACCTCAATTTTATTGAACGGCGGCCGGATACGGGCGTGGCAAATGCTAATCCGTCTTTATAGGGGAAAGGAGCTCCGATATCGTTTTCGAATGCCGCGACAGTGTTCCGATGACCTGCATGAACTGGTTCACGCTCTCCACGGTCTGCTGGACCGCCGTATTCATGTGGTCGATGGCGACCAGGACGTCCTTGGAGGTGCGGAGTTGCTCGTCCGCGGCGATCGCGTTTTCATTTGAAAGCTGTGTCAGGTCCTTGACGACAGTGAACACCTTGCCGGTGGTCTCCACGAACGATTTCGCGTGGAAGGCTATGCTGACGATGATGTCCGAGGTGTCGCGCACGGACTCGATCATCTTGCCGATCGATTCCGATATGTTCGATATGAACCGGATCCCTTCCTGGACCCTGCCGCTGCTCTCGTTCACGAGCCGTTCGATCTCGTTCGCCTCGGTGCTCGTCTTGTCTGCGAGCTTGCCGACCTCGTCCGCAACAACGGCGAAGCCGCGGCCGGCGTCCCCGGCGCGCGCCGCCTCTATCGATGCGTTCAGGGAGAGCAGGTTGATCTGGTCCGATATGTCCTGGATGACCGACAGTGTCTGGGCGACCTTGGTCGAGCTGTCGCCGATGGCCCTGATCCCGCTGACCGTTGTCTCCAGGTTCTTTTCTATCTCAGCGACGTTCTCGTACGCGATGTTCGCGAGCGTTTCGGCTTCACCCGTATTATCGGCTATCTGCTTCATCGATTCGGAGAACTGCTGTATGACGCCGAAGACGTTCTGCGTCTTATCGTACTGCTTTTTAACGTTTTCGGATATCAGCTCCACCGATGATGTTATCTCTTCGACCGAGGCTGAAAACTCTTCAATGGTGCTTGCCTGTGTCTGGGAATCTTCCGAAATCGTCCTGCCTGTCCTGTCTACCGTCAGGGCGATGTCGCCGAGGTCGGTAGCAGCGGCTTTGAGGCTCATCGATATGTTCCTGAAACTGTATGCGAGGTTCTCGATGGCCTTGATCATGTCGCTGATCTCGTCACCGATCTCGAAGGTGCCCGGGAACCTGGTGACTGACAGGTCGCCGCCGGAGAGCCTTTTTAAGAACGCGGATGCCTCATCCAGGGTCCTGAATTTCAGCGTCGCGGTATACAGAGAATAGGCGGTGATGCCGATGACGAACAGGATTCCGATGACCACCATGAGTATGACAAAAGTGTTTGTAGGCCTGAAAAAGTTCTGTGACAATTCCCCGGCCATAAGGTAGAGCCCGGTTTCGGGAATAGGATAGTAGTGGCAGTAGTAAACCTGGCGGTTGAAAAGCATGTCGCAAACCCCTTCTTTGCCATCAAGGAGTTTTTTTACGTTTTCAGCGTAAAAGTCGGTCACGAACCTGTTTTGCTCCATATCGGCAAGCGCGTTTTTCCCGACTAAATCCTTGAAGGAGGAGCCGGTGATTGTCCCCGTGCCGTCGAAAATAAAATAGAGGTCCCGGGCCAGCACCCCTTTATTTTCCATCTCCGCGCGATAGAAGGCCGACATTCCGATATCGCCGTCAGGATCGTATTCCTCGGCGATTTTCTCGATTGAAAATTTCAGGCTTGAGAGTTGGTAATTAAGCTGGGCGGACTGGTAAATGCCGAGGGTTGCCTTGTAGGCATAAAGCGACAGTATTATAAGCAGGATGAGGATGAGGTTCATGATCGGAAGCACGATCTTGTGCTTCAGCTTGATAAGGCGAAACGGTTTCCTGTTTTTTATGTGAGCCTTGATCAGCATCGGGTACAGGTAGAGGTGGTAAAAGTTCCCTACAATGATAGAGATGGCAATAAGGCAGAAATTGCCTACCGCGATGCTACCCATGGAGACTGCCGTGCCGCGGGCAAACTGCACGGCGACATACAGGGCGGGAGCCAGGCCGAAAACGGCAATAGCCGTGATGTACATCTTTATATCATAGCTCTGGAGCCTTGCAATGAGGGCATCATCCGGACCGGTGCCGCTGCTTTCAGGGGAAAAGGCATCCTT
>Ga0116149_1004167_pt1 | contig 14378 bp, 10 predicted proteins | sample AD_UKC057_MetaG_FD_89787 | JGI IMG/M metagenome (GOLD analysis project Ga0116149, IMG submission 89787) | Active sludge microbial communities of municipal wastewater-treating anaerobic digesters from USA - AD_UKC057_MetaG | ecosystem: Engineered > Bioreactor > Anaerobic > Digestate | place: USA... | reverse complement strand
TTTAACTTCAGGTCAATATGAACTAAACGGTACTGATGTGAGTTTTATGAGCGACAACGAACTTGCAGAAATTAGGAATAAGGAAATAGGTTTTGTTTTTCAAACTTTTAATTTGTTACCTCGCTATACTGCTTTTGAAAATGTTGTTTTGCCTTTAGTTTATGCAGGCGTTTCTTCAAAAGAAAGACAAAAACGAGCCCAAGAAGTTATTGAATCTGTTGGATTAACAGATAGAGCGCATCACAAACCAAATGAACTTTCTGGTGGACAACGTCAAAGAGTTGCTGTGGCACGCGCATTGGTAAACAAGCCTTCTATCATTCTTGCTGACGAGCCTACAGGAAATCTTGACACCAAAACTTCAATTGAGATAATGACTTTATTTGAAGAAATTTATAAAAAAGGAAATACAATTATTTTAGTAACACACGAAGAAGATATTGCTTTGTATGCACGAAGAATAGTAAGATTGAGAGATGGTTTAATAGAATCTGATGAAATAAACAAAAACGTAACAATGGATTTAAGTTAATATTAAAAATTTATGTCATGAAAATATATACAAAAGTTGGCGATAAAGGAAACACATCACTTTTAGGTGGTCAAATTGTAAGAAAAGATAGTTTACGCATAGAAGCTTATGGCACAATTGACGAGTTAAACTCATTTATTGGAATGCTTCTAAATTTTAAAATTGATAATTCTGATAAAGAGATTATAAATTTTGTTCAAAATCGCTTGTTCGACATTGGCTCAATTTTAGCTGCTGACGAAAAAAATGCTAAATATAAGCTACCGCAATTAAGGCACATAACAAATGAAGATATTTCTACTTTAGAACAAGCTATAGATAAAAACAGTGAAAATTTACCAAAATTAAAAAGTTTTGTACTACCAGCTGGAAGCGAATTTATTAGTTGGTGTAATATTTCTAGAACTGTTTGCAGACGTGCTGAAAGGCTTATTGTTTCTGCAAAAGATGAAATTTTTATTCCTGATGAAATTTTTATTTTTATCAACAGATTATCTGATTATTTGTTTGTTTTAGGCAGAAAATATGCTATTGTTTATAACATTGATGAAATTTTGTGGAAATAATGTTTGGTTATTAATAAAAATTGTTATAGCTTCGCAATCCATTTTTTAGATAGATGTTGAACCAATAAAAAACTAAAATATATTAATATGTATTGGACACTTGAATTAGCTTCTAAATTAGAAGATGCCCCTTGGCCAGCAACAAAAGACGAACTTATTGATTATGCAATTCGTTCGGGAGCACCTTTGGAAGTTATTGAAAATCTTCAAGAAATTGAAGACGAAGGTGATATTTACGAAAGTATAGAGGATATTTGGCCCGATTATCCAAGTAAAGATGATTTCTTCTTTAATGAAGATGAGTATTAATTTGTAAAAAAAACTATGGAAAAGAGGGTTTAGCCCTCTTTTTTTTGCTTATATGTTAAAAATTTTCAAGTTTTAAATTATTATCAATTTTCCTGAGTAGCTAACTATGTATTTTAGAATAATTGAGAATATGCACAAATCTTGCCTGTCAGTAATTATTTATCCAAACTTTCAAGATATTTTTGTGCTAACTCAATATTTGGTTCTTTGCTTTCATAAAATCTATAAAAAGCCACTTTTTTACATAGTCCAAAGGTATAGCATTTATTTTTTTTGTAAAAATAATTTAAAACTTCTTCTATTTCGTCAGCTTTATTCACATGTTCATGTTTCATCAGAATTCCATAATCCAAACCATATTTAATTTTAAATTCTAATCCAGTTGTAAGTTTCCAGCCTAAAGTCCATAAAAAAGTGCCTTCGTTTGGAATACTTGTTCTAAGTGAGCCGTTAGGATTTAAAAGAAGACAAGTTTTTGCTACAACTTTTGGTAAATCTAAAATATGTTCAAAAGTTGCTACGGAAGTTATTCTATCATATTTTTGTGAGATGTCAATTTCATCAATATCATTATAAATATTTTTTATTTGTGTGATATATGGAGAATTTTTATACAATTCACTAAAAGGTTCAACAATATCATAATGACTTGACTGTTCATATTTTAATTGATTTAATGTGCCTGCTCCTATTTCTAATGTTTTTTTATCATGAGAGCCTTTTACATCTGCTGCAACTTTTTTATGCAACCATGCTTCCATCTTTTGAGCTAAGCCAGAAGCTGTTGTGTCTCCATCTCTATTTGATTTATAATGCTGATTATAAATTGCTTCCAACTTTTCGGGAAGCTCTATTCTTGTTTTAGGATAATTTTTAAACATCGTTCTTTAAAATTTGAAAAACATATAATTAGAAAACAAAAATAAAAAAAACTTTTAACTAAATTAAATCTGAAATAAAAAAATCCTCTATTAACACTTCAATTATGTTTAATATATCAATTTTAACTGATTCTTAATTATAAATTTCTAAGGAGCGAATGCAGAGTCAAACTTGAATTCTTAATTATCAATTTTCTAAGGAGCGAGTGTAGAGCCAAGCTTGCTTGAACTATACCGAGAGACGACAGAAAATGCAGCGAAGCTGAATTATTCAATTATCAATTATTTTTTTACTTTTAACTGATTACGCGTCAGCCTCTTTACCTTCGGTGAGCTCGCAGGCTCGGTTCGACTTTCGACTTTCGACTTTTAACTTTTAACTGAATCTTATCAACATCTGGCATCCACCCATTTGCATTAGAAAGTCGAATTGTATTGTAACCCTTATTTAGTTTAACAGTAATTGTTTTATTATCAATAGTTTTCCAATCTCCAGAATTTAGTTTTTTTAGAACTTTGTCAATTCCATTTACACTTAAAGTTATATTTCTATTTTCTCCGCTAATGTATGAAATGCTTAGCTTGTATTTTCCGTCAGAGTAAACATAAACATCGCGAAATTCTATATAATTATCGGCACTATTGCCAAGCCAAGCAACTTTTGCAAGTCCCGAACATAGAGTATCAACCACTGCCCTGCCCTGATTTGGAAGTATTTTACTATTTTTAGTTAAATTAAACGTGTTAATCCATGCGTACTCTGCTTCAAAGACTTGCTGTAGTTTGTTTTGTTTTCCTACAACTTTCAGCATTACTACACCATGAGACGGTACATCGGCTGTAAACATAGAATCCATTATTCGTAAATCTCTTCTTTCCCAAAGATCACGAACTGTTGCTGGACCTTCCAAATTCAAATCTTTCCATTTTACAGATATAGAAGCTGCCGTGTCTCTCCTATTGAACAAAACAACTGCACGTTCATTGCTTAGTTTTCCATTCAAATTCTTTGCCCAAACTTGTAATCCTGAGCCATTATCCCAAATTCGGCGAGCTTGCAGTCCAGTAGTGTCCTGATTTACAGCAATAACTTCGGGATTTGTCAAAATACTCTTTGTTTGCTCACTCATATTGGCTAAATCGTTGCCCAAAACCAAAGGTGATGATAAAATACACCATATGCTGAAATGGCTTTTATCTTCTTCGAAACTTAGTCCTCTGCCAACTTCAAGCATATCCATATCGTTGTAATGACCGGGACTTGCATATGCGGCTAAAAAGGTATTTTGATCAATAATTTTAAGTATTTCGTTCCAACTTGGAATTGAGCCTGGTGTAAGATTTATATCGCCTGACATACGCCAAGAATCTGCTACTGAGCACACCCATGCTCCGGGAAATTGCCAGCGACATACATTAAAATTTATATCTGTTCTACCTGTATTGTTTATAGCTGTTTTTATTTGTGTATAACGAGTTTCTTCGTCTAAACCTTGTTGCTGTCCACCACAGAAATCTACTTTTAAAAAATCAAATCCCCAAGATTTAAAAATTGAATCTATATCTTGTTGGTCGTGATTGTACAAACCTCCGTCTACTCCACCAGTTTGAGCTCCCCATATAGAGCCACAAGTATTTGCTCCTGCTTCTGAGTAAAATCCTGCTTTTAATCCTTTAGAATGGATATAATCAGCTAGAGTTTTCATTCCATAAGGAAATTTTGTTGCATTAATACGCAAAGAACCATCAGCATTACGACCATCGAAAAAGCCATCATCAATATTTATATATTTAAAACCAAGATCCGCTAAGCCAGAATACACCATTGCATCAGCTTGAGCTTTAATTATAGAATCGTTAATATTATGTCCATAATTATTCCAGCTTGACCAACCCATAAGCGGCGTTTTTGCTGTCTGAGAGAAGACTGACAGTGTTGTGAAAACAAATGATATGATTGTGAACAATCTGTTAATTCCAAAACAATTCATACTGCACTTAGCCTTTATTCCTTATTTTCTTCATCAGATATGTCTGGAGCCTATTCATCTTTGAAGTTCGATTTTCAAAAGTCAGAGGTTTATATGAAATTGCCTTATTGATGTCATCTTCAGTAAGTTCAAGATGATTTAAAACAGTTGAATAATTAGATGGTTTTTCCTCAATTTTATCTGCATTAAACAAACGCATAGCTTCGTCGCGTGTAATTTCATTACGTCTAATCATATTGCTATACTGGCATTTTCTACGTTCATAGCCATATATTTTATTTCTAATATAGTTTGTTAATGATTCAGCAATGCAATCTAAGTGTTTAGAATATTCACGAGATGTTTCATCTTGCCAGCCCATTTCTTTTTTTATGATTTCTCCCATTTCTTGGTCTGTAGGATTATCAATATAAAACAAAGGACTTACTTCTTTACTAAATATGCCTATTTTTTTGTAAATAGAATGACGTAACATATTTAAGTTAGGGTAAATTAGAAAATCATTAATTTGTTTTTTTGTCAAGTTACCCGAAATTTTCATTATATACTTAAATCTTTCAATATCTTGAATAGAATCAGGAATAAAAGAGTCGTTTTCTAAAGGCGAAGTTCCGTATAGAATAATTGGAATTGAAAAATCTCGTGCAACTTTTAAAGTATGTGTTTTTGTTGCAATATCGCAAGCTCCGCAAATATCCCCTGTTTGCCTAAGCATATTTTGATAAATCTTTTTTTGCACATCAAAGTCTGGCTTGCTGAAAATATGTTTTACTCCAGTAATTTTTATTGCTCTTTCGATATTGTCTAAAGCAAGCTGACTAAACAAACCATTATCATAGGTCATTGCCAAAACCTTTAGCTTATAAACATTAACTGCCAAATGCAAAATATATGTACTATCCTTACCTCCACTTAAAGGCACAAGTGCATTATATTCTTTGTTTTTACTTTTTGCTGCTTCAAAAATTTCGAGAAGAGCTTTCTCACCAATAGGCTTAAACACCTTGTTAGAAGAACACAGAGAACAAACACCCTTATCGTTGAATGTTAGTTGAGGATATTTTTCGTCAAGAAGACATTTATTGCATGTTTTCATGTTTTTAGTCATTATTTTTAGCCTTTCTTGTCTTTTTAATTTTTGCTTTTGCAAATAAATCCACAGTATATTTTTCGTAAAGTTCAAATAAATAGACCATTCTGTTTGCTTCGCTTGTAAATGGTTGTGGACGATATGCTAAATCAACTGCTTTGTCTAATTCGTTATGTGCTTTTACCAATGCAGGTGGCATTGTTAAAGGGTCGTAAAGGTCGGCAAGGCAAGAGTTTGGAAATTGCAAACGAGTATCTAAAACCTTTTTAGCTGCTTCTTCTATTTCTTTTATTTGCTTTTCGCTTGGATTTTCGGGCCAAGGGAAATTGTTGTAAACAATTCCGGCAGAATATTGATAATCACTTTTCATTCTTCCACAAGTTGTTCTCATCCAATGCATGTGCATAGAAGAAGTCATTACTCCAAAAATATAATTATTGGCATTAGGAATAATTAAAGCACTTCCACTAACGATAATAGATGGTGATAGAATTCCTATCGGAATGTATTTTCTATTTTCTGAAGATACTTTTGGAATGATAATATAGTTGCTATCAGGTTGCCTGATTTCACCAAAAAGCATTGGTGTTTCGGCTAACTTATTTGTTGCAACCCGTTTGCTTTGCAGACGAAATTCTCTTGTTTTATCGATTCGATCAAGAACAAATTTCGATGCTTTTAATACAGTTGGATTTACATTTTGCAACCATAAGCACCAACGCTGAATGTTGTTAATAAATTCATATCCTCCTGTATAGGGTCTTATAAGTTCATCGATAAATGGCTCGTTTTTTATCGCAATTTCTTTTTCTTCGTTTGTCAAAATTAAGTGTCCATTATCAATCGGCATGCTTCCATAATTCATTTTAGGAACATGACAAATCGGTTGGTTTCTGTTAGTTACTACTAAATCACGACCTTCAACCAAATACGGATTTATATTTTTTGCTTTTATTTCGTGAGGTTCGCTATTAATATCTTCGTACTCAAAAATCTTTTTATTATTTGTATCGTAATTTGCAAAACCTATTATTACAACATGAACAGCGGCATTTCCTTTAGCTTCATTACTCCACCTAAAAGTGCGATGAGCAAAATGAATTTTAATATTGTAATGATTAAATAATAAATTCCATAAAATGCCTACTTGTTCGCCTTGAGTTATGGAATTGGTAGAAACAAAAGCAACTTTGGTTGATGTGTTAGCTATTAGTTGAGCAGCTTTTACATACCATGCTGTAACATAATCCAATACGCCAAAACCTTTAACTCCAGAAAAAACTCTTTGCATATCAAGTTTTTGCTCATGGTTTTGCTCTTTTTTACCTACAAATGGCGGATTACCGAGAATATAATCGAAATGAGGCTTGCCCGAAAATGATTTTGGATAAGTGCCATCAAAAAATTGCACTTTTTTACTAAAAATATTAACAGTATCGTAATGAATTTCAGGTTCGCTTACCATAATTATATTGGTAGTATTGGCATTTATATCAATTTCTGTATTTTTAGTAAGTGTTGACCAATCCATTTGAAGAGCATTTCCAACCATTATACATGCCGATTTCATTAATGGTAAACGTACATAATATTGTCCAAACTCATTACTTACCAACATATTCATTTGGTGGTCAATCAACCACATTGCAACTTCGGCAATTCGTGCAGGAAATTCTTCATATTCAATGCCATAAAATTGGTCAACATTTACAAGCATGATTTGTCCAATATCAAAAACTTGTTGAGTACCATACAATTCTTTAAGAACTTCAATTTCTAAAAGTCGCAATTCTCGATAAGTGATAATCAAGAAATTTCCACAACCACAAGCTGGGTCAAGGAACTTTAGACTTCCAAGTTTTTTATGAAATTCTTTGAGTTTGTTTTTATTGCCTTTTAGCTTTTCAAATTCTGCTTGAAGTTCATCAAGGAAAAGCGGTTTAATAAGTTTTAAAATATTTGTTTCGCTTGTGTAATGTGCTCCAAGATTTCTACGTTCCTTTGGATTCATGACACTTTGAAACATTGAACCAAAAATTGCAGGCGAAATTTTACTCCAATCAATATAAGTACAATCTAAAAGAGCTTGACGCATTTTGCTGTCGAAACTTGCCAATGGCAGTATTTCTTCAAACAATTTCCCATTCACATAGGGAAATTCAACAAGTTGCTCGTCAAGGTTTTTAAATCTTTTGTCTTTTGGAGTGTTTAATACTTGAAAAAGTTCTTGCAATTTTGCTGCAAGGTCACTTCCATCAATATTTGTGCGTTGTTCAATATAATCTTGAAATTGTTGTTTTTCAAAAATGGTAGAATCTTCAGCAAACAAGCAAAAAAGCAAACGAACTAAATAAACTTCTAAAGGATGTCCAGAGTAACCAATTTCTTTAAGTCTGTCGTGAAGTTTACCCATTAACTCGGCTGCTTCGATATTTGCTGGGTCTTCTGCTTTGTAAACTTTCCTTTGATAGCCAAGCAAATAGCCAAAATTCTGAACATTATTTACAAGGTCGTTGAGTTTAAATTCTATTTCTGTATTATCTTCAAGGTCGTAAAGTCTAAAGTTTTCAAAATCTGAAACAAGAATATATTTCGGCAATTCGTATTGTTTAAGACCTTGTGTATAATCTACTGCTTGTTGATATGCTTTATCAAGGTTTTTGCCCCGACTTTTCATTTCAATTAAAATCGTTCCTTTCCATAGCATATCAATATAGCCGTCTCTGTCGTCAAGTTTTTTTACTCTATGCTCAAAAGTGCCAACTCTTTTTCTGCTAATACCAAAAACATTAAAAAACTCAACTAAAAATGGTTTTGCATCTGCTTCTTCGCTTGAAGCATCAGCCCATTCGTTTGAGAACTTTAAAGCCCTGTCTTTTATTTCATTCCAGCTTAATGCCATATATTAATTAAATTCGGCAGTAATATATATTTACAAAACAAAAATAAAGTTTTTGGAGTTGCTTTAATGCCCTAATTCATCTCCTTCTTCTCCAACATTTTTTGGTCATTAAAATACTCAATCATAGATTTAAAGATAATTAGTCCGTGAGTATTTTTTAATTCTGGGTCGGCGGCTCTTTCGGGGTGTGGCATCATACCAAATACATTTTTCTCAACATTACAAACGCCTGCAATGTTCATTACAGAACCATTTGGATTAGCTTTTTGGTTTAATTTACCGTCTTCATCACAATATCGCCAAACTATTTGTCCGTTTTGAAGCATTTCTTGTAAAGTAGAATCCGGTGCATAATATCTTCCTTGCCCATGTGCTATAGGAATTTTTAATGCTTTGTCCTTATCCACAAACATTGTCATTGCTGTATCGGTGTTTTCTACTTTTATATATTGATTTTTGCAGATAAATTTTTGATTTTCATTATGCAATAAAGTGCCTGGCAATAAACCTGCTTCACATAAAATTTGAAAACCATTGCAAACACCAAAAACTAAGCCTCCATTATGTGCAAATTCTACAACTTTTTTCATTATTGGCGAAAAACGAGCCAAAGCCCCTGAACGCAAATAATCTCCATAAGTAAAACCACCTGGAACTGCTATAGCATCACAATCTTGTAAATCTGTATCTTTATGCCACAACTCAACAACTTCTTGATTTAAAATATCTCTTAAAACATAAATCATATCATGGTCACAATTTGAACCCGGAAATATTAAAACGCCAAACTTCATAATTAATTAAATTTAATTTTTCCCAAAGATAAAAAGATTGTAAAATCTTACCAAAAAATAAACGAATTTAGATTAAAATCTTATGAACAATGTTTTTGTAATAAAAAAATTACGCTAACATACGCTTACAGATTTCCCAAATTGCAATGCCTCCACTTACCGAAACATTTAACGAATGCTTAGTTCCATACTGTGGAATTTCTATACATAAATCACAAATATCAAGAATTTTTTGGTCAACACCATAAACCTCATTGCCAAGCACAAGAGCTATTTTTTCAGTTTTACAAATTTCCAAATCTTGAATATCAAGACTTCCTTCGGCAATTTCTAAAGCTATAATTTTATAATTTTCTTGCCTCAATTGCTCTACAGCCTCTAAAGCAGAATTAAAATATTTCCAATTTACGGTTTCTGTAGCTCCTAAAGCTGTTTTATGAATATCTCTATGAGGTGGTGTGCCTGTAATTCCACATAAATAAACAGCCTCGCCTGCAAAAGCATCCATAGTTCTAAAAATTGCTCCTGTATTGTGATGTGAACGAATATCTTCTAAAACCACTATAAGAGGTAGTTTTTCTGTTTTTGCAAACTCTTCGGCACTTAATCTGCCAATTTCTTCAATTGGTAATTTTCGCATTTTATTGAATATTTAAAGTAAACCAAGCCATTAAAGCTGAAGATTTTAAAAATACATTTTCATCTATATCAAAATAAGAAGTGTGCTGACCTGCTATACCCTTTCCATTACCTGCAACTCCAGCTCTGTAAAAAACCGATGGCACTTCATGACTATAAAAAGCAAAATCTTCAGCAGTCATTCTAATTTCTAATTCTCCAACATTTTCTTCGCCTAAAAAATCTTTAGCTAAATCCATAACTTGAGAATTTAATTTTGGGGCGTTATAAACCGCTGGATAACCATGGCGAATTTCTAAATCGGCTTTACAGCCATAATAATCAGCATATTTATCTGCAATTACTTGAAGTTTTGCTTTAATCTCATTTCTAAGTTTTTCATCAAAAGTTCGCATAGTTCCTTCCGCAAAAGAAATCTCTGGAACAACATTTATAGAGCCTTGTGCAGACAATTTTCCAAATGCAATAATAATTGGCATATCAGACTTTAACTTGATTTTAAACTCGTTTACTTCGTTTATAAAATGAATTAAAGCCAAAACTGTATCGCTTCTCTTATGTGGCAAAGCAGCATGTCCGCCCTTTCCGCTAAATTTTATATAAATTTCGTCAGAGGTTGCCATTACATAGTTTGAACCAAAATTAAATTTTCCAACTTCTAATTCTGGCAAAACATGTTGTCCTAAAACTTTTATAATATTGTATTTTTTCAATAAACCTTTATCAATCAATATTTTAGCACCACCGGGATTTCTTTCTTCAGCTGGTTGGAAAATTAAAATAATATTTCCTTTGATATAATTTCTTAATTCTTGCAAAATTATTGCTGTCCCCAACAGCGAAGCCACATGTGCGTCGTGTCCGCAAGCGTGCATAACCCCAGGAACTTTAGATTTAAACTCAGAATCCACTAATTCCTCAATTGGCAAAGCGTCCATATCTGCACGTAAAGCAATATTGTCTCCAGATAAATCGCCTTTAATAATTCCAATCACAGCATTTTCGCCAAAAGATTCATCAAATTCAATATTATATTTTGTTAAAATACTTTTTATATATTTTGCAGTTTCAAATTCCTTAAACGACAATTCAGGATATTGATGTATATGCCTTCTAAATTCAACAATTTCGGAAAAATATTTTTCGTTTAATTTCTGTATTTTATCTTTTAAATTTTTCATTTGTTTTTTTTGAAATATTTTTCGTTTTTTTCATTAAAAATCGGTGCTTAATGATAGGTAAAACATTCTTGGTTGTATTTTGTCTCCATTTATTCCCCAAGCCCAGTCGGCTCTTACAAAATATCCTAACAATTTAGACCTTAATCCAAATCCATATCCTGAAACTATTGGGAAATTATTATTATAAACAATCACACTCACTGGAAAATCATTGTAATAATCATTTTCATAGGCATTATTTCCACTAAATGGCGACAAACCACTCCATGCAGAACCTATGTCAAAAAATGCAATAACTTGAAAATCTTTAAGGAAATTATTATTCAAAGGTTTTTTGTAAAAATAAGTTACTACAGGCAATCTTAATTCTGCATTAACAACAGTAAAATTTGTTCCATTCCTAATATTTTGATTAAAACCACGCAAATTTGTTGCTACAGCTTGATATACGTAATTTACTTCAGGGTCAATTTTAATATCTTGATTAAAAGTAGGATTTTTTGCCGACAAATTAATCCAATTGTCCATTCCTCCAAGATAATATATCAATTTTGCTGTTCCAAACGATGCCGAACCTGCTACCCTAAATGCAAATATAAAATTCTTATGAATTGGTTTGTAATACCTAAAATCATAGCCAGTAACAAAAAGGTCGGTAAGTCTTTTGTGCATTTCAACATAAGATTCGCCAAACACTTTAAATCTTGTTCCAGACAATATATTAGTGCTAAGTGCTTTTGTATTATCAAAAATATACTCTGCCTTTGCTCCTGCCCAATAATCATAAAAATCTGGCTGTTTCAAGCTATTAAAATCTATTGCCAATAATGAATAATGATTTTGTCGTAAATTAAATGTAAATTGAAACGCATCTACTTGCGACAAAGGATAACGCAGAATGTAAAAAGCTTCGTGAGTGTAAGATTTAAAATAATAGTCATAAGCATAATTATTCAGCGCTTGTCTATGCAAAACCAACTGTTTATTCCAACGTTTTTTAAGATTTTCAAAACTCAATAAATATTCGTTACTATCAAAGTTACCAGCAAATCTAAAGCCTGCTGTAATTCTGTAATCTTCAAACAAATCATAAGTTGCAAGTTTCAGTATCATATTAAATCCTGGATTAAAATAAAAAGCTGAACCCGTAAAAGTTTGATACGAATTGCTTAAAAATCCAAAGTCTATTTGACTTACCAAATAATTTGTATAAAAAGTAGTATGATATTTTAATGTTCGTGGGTCTTTTGCATTCCCATCTTTATCAAACTCTTCACTTTCAATTTTATTTGCTTTCAACACTTTCTCATCAAACTCATAATTATTTATATCAATAATCTGAATATCTGAACCTTGAGATGTATCACTTAAACTATCAGTTTCAGGTATTTCTTGTTGTTTTGCAGAAATAACAACCTTTTTCAACTGATTTTCGTGATACTTTCGCCATGCTGTTTTTTCAGGTTTTAGCGGATTATTTGGCAAATTTTCATTGTACAATAACTGGAAACGATTTTTATTTTTATACAACATAGCGTTAGAATTGCTAAACTTGTCGGGATTATATTCTAAAATATTGTTAGGATAATTTGTAAGCTGAGTTTGATTTAAAAAATATCTGTAATGTGTTGTAGTATCAACGAAATTAATGGCAGAATCAATATTCGCAGCATATAAATTTTTAATTCCATTTTCATCAGAAATAAATGTGAAATTTTTATTTTTTAAATCAGGAAATTCTTCATTAACCGTCTCAGTATTAGTTATTTGCTCAATGGTTTTTGTTTTTACATCATAAAGGAAAATATCTTTGTTTTCTTGCACTTCAACTTTATTGCTTTTTTTGTTTCCAAGTTCAGCCTCTTTCCTATTAGAACTAAATACAATTTGTTGAGATTTATTTACAAACACAGGTTGATAGTCGTCAGCAACATCTTGAGTGATATTTTCAATTGTATTTGCAATAATATTAAATACAAAAATATCTGATTGTCCGTGATGGAAAGCCGAAAGCACCAAATACAAGCCATCGTGTGAGTAATCAAAAGAAGTGATTTTTTCTAAATGTACTTCAATTTCTTTAAACTCTTTTGTTTCCAAATTATAAGTTGTGTAATAAGTACTTCCCTTTTTCTCGATAATAAATCCCAACATTTTACCACTTGGATGCCAACGTAAAACCGGATAAGAATAATCTGGAATTTGGTCTAAGACATGCTCTCGCCTTAAAATCTTTTTCTTTTTATTAGTTTTTAAATCTAAATATTTGATTTTATATTTTCCTAAATGATTTTCAACCCAAGCAATTTTTTCGCCGTTAGCGCTATGTTGAACTTGATAGTATTTCAAATGTTTTCGAGTTTTGGGTAAAATGCTTCTTCCACTTGGTGTCTCGGCTGTGTAGGCAAAACTTGTATATTGAGCTTTGTAAAAATCTACCATTGCATCTTGCAAGTTTTCTAAAGTAAATCCTAAAACATATAAAAATGCAGATTCTGTACTTTTAGTAACTCTACTTAAATACACAATATTTGGAATCACTTGTTTTCCATAAACCGTTGCGATGTAATTCCAAATAGCATGTCCTGCAATTGCCGCATCATCTCCATTAAGATGATTCAAATTATCAAATTTATTGTCTGCTATTGCATTTCTAACCAAATTATCAATTTCAGAATCCCATTTTTGTGAAACAAATCTTAAAAGTCCTTGAAAATACCATTCTGGCGGACTAATTAAAGTATTATTTGCTATTTTTGAAGTAATATTGTCGCCATAAAGCAATTCGTTCAAAAACACATTTGCAATAGCTGATTTTACTTGTCTTTCCAAACTTTTTAAATCGCCTTCCACAAAAATAAAAGCAATATTATCCACCACTTTTACCACTCCACCAATATTATATTGCTCGTCTCCAGTATTTAATCCAATATTTGACTGACGAAAATCAGATTGATTTTTATAAATAACAAAAACAATTCTTTTTTTTAGTTGATGTTCTAAGAATGTTTCTATTTCTGATAAATTTTTATTTGCAATACTCGAAGCTTTTAAGGCAACATCTTTACTTCCAGCAACAAAATAAGTATCAAAATTCTGAAAACGGAAATAATACCATTCAAACTCATCAAATTGAACTCGATTTTTTCCAAATTTCATTTGATGACCATTATAGAACTGAGCCTGCAAAACACTTGCAAATGCTAACAAAATTCCAAATGTCAATATTTTTATAAAACTTTTCAAACTATGTTAAAAAATATGTTCGCAAAATACAAAAATTAAAAATAATTTTGGCAATATATTAATTCTCTTTTTTATCTTTGTTGCAATTTTAATAAAAACGCAAGATATGAAAAAAATAATTGTTATTAACGTGAGTTCGACCTAAGCACAAATCATTTTCAGTCTTTCTTCATCAACTATATCAACCTTTAGAGAAGGTTTTTTTCCTAGAAATGAGTAAGCAATTAATCCTGCAATAAGATTTGAG